>WNFH01000103.1_pt1 | contig 43532 bp, 37 predicted proteins | sample 5400411 | NCBI WGS metagenome assembly WNFH01 (sample SAMN13153347, study PRJNA577476) | soil metagenome | isolation source: 200 cm saprolite under Douglas fir tree site 2 hole 3 | place: USA:California | collected 2015-04-18 | reverse complement strand
GAAGCTCCGATTAAGAATGGATTGCCAGTGACAAGTCCCGTGAGTAAACCTGTAGCTGTTCCTACAGCTCCGGAAACAAATCCTTTGCCAAACGCCCTAGTCACATCCTCAACCCCGCCTCCTGCGCGGAAGCTAGCGGCTGCTTCCAAGCCTCCACTTACAAGACCACCGACTCCTACAATAACTACAGCAAGCGGGATGACCTCACCACTAGGATCGACAAGCCTAACCGGATCATTAAGAACGTATGCGTAGGAATGTTGGGTCTGCGGGATTTCGAGTATCCCTTTTACTGGATCCTCTTGAACGAAGCGGCTTGTCTTTGGGTCGTAATATCTTGCACGGTAGAAATAGAGACTACTCTCGAAGTCGAATTCACGCGAGGTGAACGTATACGGCTGGACAAAGTTCGGATCTAACTGTGACTCGATTTTTCCAAAGGAAGAGTACGTATACTGCTGCTTCAGGGCGCCTGTAGAATCCGTGATCTCAGTTATGCTCCCTAATCCGTCGGCATGGTAGAAAAAGCTTGCTCCGGCCTTTTCCATGATCAGCGGCTCGTCGATGCCAGGTCCATGGGTGTAACGGGCAACGATGTTGTTGGAGCCGTCGAGTTGAAGCAGGATGTCTTCGTTGTCATAGATGTAGCGGGTGACTGTTGTGCCGACCTGAATGACCTCTTTTTCAACCCTCCTCCCCAGACTGTCGTATCTGTAATTGACTGTTGTTCCGTTTTTCACTACCCGAACTAGCTTGTTCTCTGCATCGTGCTCGTAGGAAGTGAAAGGTCCACCTGCCTTGCTCGTCTTGCGGGTTAAGTTGCCGTCGTTGTCGTACTGGTAGGTGAAATTGGTATCTTCCAGGAGCTGGTTTGCTTGGTTGAAGATCGAGGCTCCGTTCTGGTTGGAGGTGGCGCGGTTGCCGACCGGATCGTAGGTGAAGGACTCCAACGGGTTGGATGGTAAGGGATTAACTGCCTGCACAAGTCGATTCAGTGTATCATAAGCGTAATTCGCTGTCCCGTTATTGTCCGCCTTCGATTTTCGATTCCCGACCTTGTCATAAGTGTATGCAAACGAATTGATCGTCGTAGCCCCGAGCTGATGAATCAAACTCTGGAGCTGCGATGCTGCGTCGTAGCTGTAACTCGTCACGACGCCGTTGGCGTGCGTCATGGATGTGCGTCGGCCCAACGGGTCGTAGGCAAACGCCGTCGCGACCCCCTTGTTGTTCGCGATTGAAGTCAGACGATTGAGCGCGTCGTAGGCGAAGATGCTAAAAGCTAAATACCAAAGCCTGTCACCGATCTGGCTGTCACCGATCTGGCTGCCCGGATCAGAGTTCTAATGGCGATTTAAAAGCAAAGCCGATATGGCAGAATACATGGAAACGAGAAAATCAGCTGCTCCCTTTTCCCTATGATAGAAAAAAATAGTAGAGCAAAAAGAACCACGGGCCAAAGGCAATGGGAAACAGAGCAAACAGCCGAAACAACTTCCGTTCCCATCTGCCAAGCCCCAGGGTGATGATTACCAATACAAGCCATATTATGCTCCCTGCTAACGCTGGCATTAATAATACTGGTAAAACGCTCCACCTGTACGGGTATGGGGAAGCGTATAAAAAAATGTATGGAAGCAGAGACGCAAAACAGGATACCCAAACCATCACACGCAACATGAGCGCGGCTTCTCCTTTTGTCCTACAGTTTTTGGTTCCATCATCTCGAAAAGTACCAGTCTGCCCCTCTCCTAAACCATTTGGCCCATATCGGATGCAGAGCAGGTTTTGGCCACTGGCTTGGATCATCAGGCAGCTTTTTCATGCAGTCCGTGAGTCGCTTATCGCAGGTCTTTCTGTCAGGAATACAGGGCAATCTACCCACATTACCATAACAATCATCATGCTCCTTAAAGCATTCATCCAGGCTGTCTATAGGAGGTCGTGTCCCGGTAAATCCCCCGGTCCACCCACCGCCTCCATAATTCCCGTAGGTAGTCGGTGGCAATGGAATCAGCGCATTTTCTGGACTCGGTGTAGGAACATTCGCACCAGGAACTGCCTGAGGAGTCACAATGAGAGGGAAAACAAACAATCCGTATGGATCAAGAAAATTAGCAGGGTCATTCCTTACATACGAAAAAAGATTAAGTGATTGGGGAAGGTCGGGCCATCCCCGGAGAGCGTCCTCACCCAGGAATCTCCCTAAGCTGGCATCGTAGTACCGAGCACGGTAAAAATGCAGTCCGGTCTCTAGGTCAAACTCTCTGGCAGTAAATGTATACGGCTGGATAAAATTCGGATCTAGCTGGGATTCGATTTTTCCGAACGATGAATAAGTGTAGCGCTGCTTAACGACTCCAGCGGTATCTGTGATCTCGGTAATGCTGCCCAGACCATCGGCGTGGTAAAAGAACGAAGCCCCGCCTTTCTCCATAATCAGAGGCTCGTCGATGCCGGGACCATGCGTATACCTCGCAACGATGTTATTGGAGCCGTCGAGTTCGAGGAAGATGTCTTCGTTGTCATAGATGTACTGTGTGATGGTAGTCCCAACATTGATGACCTCCTTCTCCACCCTTCTCCCCAATCCGTCGTACTTGTAGTTCGCCGTGGTTCCGTTACTGACCACCCTGACCAGCTTGTTCTCCGCATCATATTCATAGGATGTGAAAGGACCCGGTGTCTTCGGAGTCTTTTGAGTCAGGTTCCCGTTGTTGTCGTACTGGTAGGTGAAGTTAGCATCCTCTGTAAGTTGATTAGCTGCATTGAAGAGTGACACGCCATTCTGATTGGAGTTGGTTCTATTACCGACGGAATCGTAGGTGAACGACTCAAGGGGATTAGAAGGCAGGGGGTTGATAGCTTCTGTCAGACGATTCAAAGTGTCGTAGGTGTAGTTGTGAGTGCCGTCTCGGTTCACTGTGCTCTTCCGATTCGCCACTCTATCATAAGTGTAGTCGAAGCTGTTGATGGTTGCAGCTCCCAATTGGTGAGCTAACCGAGTCAATTGCGATGCCGCATCGTAGGCATAGGTCGTCACCACTCCGTTTCCGTGAGTCATGGAAGTGCGGCGACCCAATGCATTATAGGCAAAGGAAGTTGTCCTGCCGGAAGGGTTTCTGACGGAAGTAAGACGATTCAGGGTGTCATAGACGTAATTGGTGAGGCCACCCTGCGGATCTGTCGTCGTTAGCCGATTGCCATTGAGATCGTAAGTGTAAGAGATGGTCTTGGCTGGTATGGAGGGAGAAGAAGCGGTAGTTGAGGTCAATCTAGTCGCGAGGTCGTAGGCCATATTTACAGTGCTATCAGGATCAACCACAGAGGTGAGGTTTCCCACAGAATCGTAGCTAAAGGTCGTGACTTGAGATCCCACTTCTGTGGAGATAGGCGGGCGGCTTTTGCTGGTCAAACGATTGATGGCGTCATAGTTAAAGGTGATGGTTTGGCCGTTTCGGTTGGTAGTGGAAGTCAGATTGCCGTTGGCGTCGTGGGCAAAGGTCTCGGTCCAGCCCAGCGGATTAGTTGAAGAGACAAGCCGGTCTATTCCGTCGTAGACAAAAGATGTAATCTGATTCTTCGCGTCTGCGACCTGGACGAGGTTCCCCTTAGGATCATAGCCATACTGCGTGACCTTTAGATCCGGGTCCAAGACAGAGATAAGGCGATTCCTCGCGTCATAGGTAAATTCAGTGACTCTACCCTCCGCATCCGTGGAGCGGATCACATTACCCGCATTGTCGTAAGCGAGAGTCGTTACGTTACCTTTCGGGTCTGTAGTGGTAAGGAGATTGCCTCTGGTGTCGTACGTGAAGCTCGTGGTGTTCTGCTCCGGTTTGCCCACGGCCGCCGTCACGGAGGTCAACAGCCCCCGCGATTCATAGGTCATCTGCGTCCTATCCCCCAGAGCGTCGATGATCTCGACGGGGTTGCCCTTGAGATCGTAGTTTATCGTCGTCGTGTTTCCCTTGGGGTCACGGATGGAAGTGACTTGGTTGAAGTTTGGCTCGTAGGTAAAGATGGTAGTAGCGCCGATTGGATCGGTCGAAGTCAGAAGATTGCCTCGTGAGTCATAACTCATCGTTGTAACTGTGCCATTTGGGCGGGTTATCCTTGTCGGGTTGCCGCTGGTATCCCGTTGTATCGATGTCGTATTGCCCAGAGCGTCTGTCTGAGAAATGATTTGACCCAAGGAGTCCAGCGTGAACCGTGTCGAGTTTCTTTTGCCGTCAGTTAGGGAAGAAGTGGCATTTTGGGTTTGAACGACGGGCGCTGGATTAGTTGGCGTCCCCTGCCCACCTGCTGTGTCAGCTAAACCCTGAAGCCTACTCGAAGTTAAGGACCTCGTCTCGCCTCCGGGCTTTGTCGATTGCTTAAATCTCCCGGCGAAGTCGTAAGCGTAGGTCGTGGCATTCCCCCGCTCATTGGTAGCTTGCGTGATGTGTCCTTTGTCATCGTAGACGTAAGCCACAAACGTGCCGTCGGGATTCGTGATCCGCGCGAAATTGCCCACCGAGTCAATTTGGAACAGGGTCTGCCTTCCTGCTGGGTCGGTGATTTTCTGGAGTTTTTCCCCACTGTAGGTCAATGTAGTTATCAGGCCCACAGGATCTGTCATCGAGAGCAGCCGGCCGCTCCCATCGTAGCTGTAACTCGTCGTGTTACCGTTCCTGTCAACCACAGAGGTCTGAAGCCCCTGAGCACTGAAGTTGATCTTGGTGCCGTCTTTAAGCGTGCGGGTGTAGCTATCGTCAGGGTTTCTTACTAGGGTGGAGAAGTCCCCAGGCGGGGTCTTAAAATCACCAGTCAGCAATAAGTGCAACTCAATCCAATCCAAAGCCAACCAGTCCCCAGGACTCGTGGTCGATGTGTTAGCTATCGTAATAGTATTCGAAGGCTCCATGGAGGTTCCGTAGTCTACTTGTAGCCAGTTTGTGAAGCGAGAACCAAAAGGTGAACCATGTACAATATCGGGCCGACTCTCAGATCTAGTTAGCCCATTTGTCCAAACCACAAAATTATACTTTTGGAGATCCACATTGTTATGGTCATCTGCCACGATTGACACCTGAAAAAAGGCCTTTCGAATCCTGTCACGTTCAATTAAAGATGGCAGAGTGAAATGCCAAGTGGCCGCTTGTCCCGTAAAGAGAATATCAGCGCGGCCGTCTTGGACCCCGTAATTTCCAAACCCAGATAACTCTTTGCGCAAGATTATCTCAGTTGGAGAAAACAGAGCTGTAGGCTCAGGATCAGTGAAGAAAGAAGAGTTGGTAGGCGGAGTAGGCACTGGACTGCCTTCTCCACCAGCGGTCACAGCCTCGAAGAACAGCGCTGAGCCATCACCTTCAGTCAGAACGATATTCTGATCCGGTTGGATGTGAAGCCGCTGCACACCGGCCATTCCCCAGCCTGAGCCCAAGGGGCCATTTTTGCGGTTGAGCACAATGACGTTGCCGCTTGTGATCCCGCCGATAGAGGAATTCTGGTAATTGCTGAAGATCGTTGCTTTGTACGGATATCGCCCTGTTGTGAGATTTGAGGCGTCAAACTGGACAGAGATCCGGGAAGTCGAGTCAGCATTTTCTGGCAGGCTCCTTGTGTCTGTAAAAATCTCTCCGCCCTGCTGGACTCCGCCTACTTCTAATTTTGTAGAGAAGGTATTAGGCACGGCGGCCTGGACACTCAACGTTGCGTCGAGCGAGACGATGGGCCTAACGTCAGCAGTCACAGAGCTATAGGTCAAGGAGAGGCTCCGGCTCTGACCGAGAGAGCGGTAGGAAGGAATCGTATGAGTTAAAAAGAGACTGCCTTCCTCTAGGTTAGCGTCGGAACCGACCTTGGTCCTGCAGGAGCCGCAGAAGCTATTTCCTTGATTGGGCTTTGGCACCGGACTAGGAGCCAACGGAAAATGCCAGGCGCTGGCAACGACTCCACCCTCAACTGTGATGATGCTCTGTCCGTCGACCGACACCACGCCTTTGCCGACGATGCTGAAAGTTCCTGTATCAGGGCTTAAAGACCAGAGATTAAGCTCGCTTCCCGGCGGCATGCCGTCGGTGTTGGGGAAGGTGAGCCTGGCCGGCGGATTGAATCTCACGCCGGCAGGCTGGATCGTGATGGCCATGCCCGGCCTCAATTCCTCGGGTCTGGACTCAGGCCGGCCATAGTCCGGCACAGGATTAATCGAAAGTTTGCCAGTAAAAAGTGTACCGTCGGGATTTTTGGCGGTGCCGGCAGGAATCGTTAACACCACGCCAGGCACACTCGGATTAGTAATCACCGTAGTGGCGTTAGGGTTGACCTGAACCTCAGCCTCAACGTCGACATCAGGAAGGGTGATCGGATTAGCAAGATTATTAAGGACGCCTGCGATCAGATTCACTGGCACAGCGAGGATGGCAAAGACGCCGAGATTGGCCTCTCTGCCGTTGACGATCAGCTCCTGCTTACCTGAAGGAGTTCCACTGATGGTAAAAAAACCGTCGTTGCCCGAGAAGGCGGTGTGGCCGCTGGACTTGAGCGTCACTTTGACATTGCCGAGCGGCGTGTTGTTTAGGTTGTAGACCCGGCCTCTTACCGCAGTCGTTCCCCCGGGTGGAGGAGAAGGAACAGTGATGGTGATCGTCTCGGAGGCGGATTGATTGCCGCTTACGGCGCTGAATATGAGCTGGAAGATTCCGACTTGTGTGGTATCGGGGGTGAAGGTGAATAGGCCGGCGGCGGCGTTAAAGGTCGCATGATTGGGCAGGGGAAGAGGAGAGACAAAAAGGCTTACAGGGCCGCCACTGGGACTACTGCCGCTGACTGTAAATGTCAGTGTCTCGCCGAGATTTACGCTCTTATTGCCGATAGGGTTAAGAAGCAGCGCCGCAGTGACGGTAGCCGTCGTCTGGGAAGTGGCGGAAGCGCCCAAAGAGTCGGTAACTGTAAGCGTGACAGGAAAAACGCCAGGGCTCGTGTAGGTATGAGTCGGCGTCGCGCCACCCGTGGTGAGCGGGGTCGAACCATCGCCGAAGTCCCATGCAAACGTGATCGCGTCGCCGTCAGGATCTGTGCCTGATCCGGAGAACTGGATCGGGACTTTCACTTGCCCGGCGTAAGGGCCGCCCGCATTGGCTGTGGGAGGTCGATTGACGACAGTTATCTGCACGCTATCGGGAGCGCTGTTCGACTCGCCGTCGTTGACCACGAGCTGAAAGAGATAGTTGCCCAGGATGAGAGGAGTGAATTGGGGTTTGACAGAGGTAGGATTATTCAGCGTAACTGAGCTGCCGGTGGGCTGTGAGATCAGCGTCCACTGGTACGTCAAGGTCGCGCCTTCGGGATCGCGGCTGGCGCTGCCGTTGAGCGTGACGACGGCACCTCTAAAAACCGTCTGGTCCGGCCCCGCGTTGGCCACCGGCCGCTGATTGGGAAACTCGAAGGCGCCGATGTCGAAGGCTAAAGTACGATCCGCGTTGCCGTCCGACGGTCGTGTGCCCTCCGTGGAAAAATCAGCCTGAAGAATTCCGTTGAAAAGGGCGTTGAGCCCCAAAGTGCGCGGGTCCATCCCTTTGTCGATGGCGGGCGAGTTGGACGCGAGACGGAAATCATCATCGGAAGTGTTGGGTAGATTATCCGGCCCGTCGAGATCGGCATAAACATTAGCTGAGACCCCACAGCCTGGACTAGCACTGACACCCGTCCCCTCTGTGCCTTGGGGCGTGAGGTTGCCCGAGTCGGTGTTGTCGAGCGCCGGGCCGCTGATCTCACCCAACCGATTGCCACAGATCAAGTTGTTGAGCAGGTGAATTCCCTGCGGTTGTGGCGTGGTCGAGCTCTCACGAATCACGCCGAACCGGCCGCCGGTTGTGCCTGTGGCGGTGCCGTTATTGGTAATCGCATTGTTGACAACAAAAACAACCTGCCCTTGGGTAACGCTTATACCGTTATTCTGATTGCCATGGATCGTGTTCTCAACAATGTAGTGTGGCCCTCCATTGGCATCAGTAAATAGAATCCCGCTTCCCCCGTTTCCATAAATAAGGTTGTTTACAATCAGGGTGTCGGGGTTGCCTGCGGCAATGCTGATCCCACCGTTGCATTTGCTGCTGCCGTTGCCGAAGACGCGGTTGCGCTCAATGTGGATCGCCTGGTTCTGGTTGTTCCCACCCATTAAAGAAATCGCATCGGCGCCCGTTCCGGTGATCGCGAGGCCCCGAATCGTGATGTATTTGGATTGCTTCAGACGAATGGCGAATTTGTCTGTGCACTGAGGCCCGGCAGAGCCCGTGAGAACAACGCTACCCGGTTGTGCCGAGGGGTCTGCTTCAATGACGATCCGGTCGGCTTCGCTCGCCCCGGCGAAACCATTTTTCTGAATCGAGAGTTGTTCCGGGTAGGTTCCCGCCTGGATCTGGATGACATCTCCCTGCAAAGCCGCGTTTACAGCGGCCTGAATCGTCGCGTAACAAGGCGAGCGCCCGCCGCAGGCGGGATCGCTGTTGCTGACGTAGATCGTGTGTCCGAGCTGCTGCGTGGACAGCGGTGAGGAGAAGAGTGCGACGAGTAAGATGGACAGCGCAAGAACAATGAGTCCCGCAAGCCTTTTCATGGCGGCCTCCGTTTACCCTCCTCATCAAAGGTTGCGGGACCTAAGATGATAGTGGAGGTTAGTTGAACTTGCCCCGTATATTCAAATTCAGCGGGCATGTCAAGGAAAAAATATTTTCTGTGAAAACTAACCCGCGCAAGCCGGATTTGACTCTTCACAGGAAAATTCCTATAGTCAACGCGGAGAATATCTATGGCAGCCATCGCTCCTCCCGTTTTAATGATCGCGATTTTGGGCCTTATCTTTTACCTCGCTTGGCGGGAGGCCTACAAAAAAAAATAGCGTCGCAGGCTCGCGCGGGGTACTTTCAGAATTCGCTCCAAGAGTTACCTCTTTGTTATCCGCGCCGCGTTCGCCACAGATCCGGCCACATTCTATGCCGGCTGTAAAAAAGCTCCGGCTATTTCGCAGCGAAGCGCGACCCTCCCGGAAATGAGCCCTCATGGCAAGCGCGCCCTCGCATAGATTGTCTGATGTCGTCACTCCGAGCCGCTACGAGATCAGGCTCACGCCCGACCTGGGAACCTTTACTTTTGCCGGCGAAGAGACCGTGTTTGTTGCCGTGCGCGAGCCAGTCCGCCAAATTATCCTCAACGCTGCCGAACTCGCCATTCACTCGGTAGCCGCCATTGGCGCTGACGGCGCCTCGATAGAAGGCGAAGCTACGCTGGATGAAACTCGCGAGCTTGCCACACTGAGTTTTTCCCAAGTTCTCAGCCCTAGCGCTTGGAAACTGCGCCTTGTCTTCTCCGGCACCCTCAACGACAAGCTGCACGGTTTCTACCGAAGCAGCTACAGGGATGCGAACGGACAGAGCAGGCTGCTCGCTTCCACGCAATTCGAATCGACCGACGCGCGGCGGGCTTTCCCCTGCTGGGACGAGCCCGCCTTCAAAGCGGTTTTTCAGGCGACTCTGGTCATCGATGACGGACTCACGGCGATTTCCAACACCGCGATCGTCAGTGAGAACAGACTTCCGGACACCGGCAAGAAAGAAATCGTCTTTAGAGAGACCATCAAAATGTCCACCTACCTGGTGGCTTTCATCGTCGGCGAGTTTGAAAGCACAGAGCCGGTCTGGGTTGACGACATCCCTCTCAGGGTCTGGGCTGTTCCGGGCAAGCGCCACCTCGCGAAGTTCGCCCAGGAGATCGGCCGCTTCTCGCTCTCTTTTTTCACCCGCTACTACGGCAGGAAGTATCCGGGAGACAAACTCGATCTCATCGCCGTTCCCGATTTCGCATCGGGCGCCATGGAGAACCTGGGCGCTATCACCTTCCGGGAAACGGCGTTGCTGGTCGACGAAAAGAGCGCCAGCCGCAGTGAGCTCGAGCGGGTGGCGGATGTCGTGTCGCACGAGAATGCCCATATGTGGTTCGGCGATCTCGTGACGATGCGCTGGTGGAATGGGCTTTGGCTGAACGAGGCATTCGCCACGTTCATGGAGATGCTGGCCGTGGATGGCTGGAAGCCCGAGTGGCGCCGCTGGGATAGCTTCGCCATGTCGCGAGCGACAGCGATGTTGGTGGACGGACTCAAGAGCACCCGGCCGATCGAGTTCCCGGTGGAAAAACCGGAAGATGCGGCCGGGATGTTCGATGTCCTCACCTATGAGAAGGGCGCCTCGGTCTTGCGCATGCTCGAGCAGTACCTCTCCCCGGAGGTATTCCGAGCAGGCATCGGTCTCTATCTCCGCAAGCACGAGTACAACAACGCCGAGACCACGGACCTCTGGGATGCATTGGAGGAGTCCTCGCACGAGCCGGTGCGCGCGCTGATGGATTCCTGGATCTTTCAACCGGGTTATCCGCTGATCACAGTGCAAGCCGATGACCAGGACCTCATCCTTTCACAAAGGATCTTTCGCTACCTCGAAGAGGGAGAAGACCTTGACAGACGGTGGCAGGTTCCGATTCTGCTCAAACTCCGCGCGGAAGACGGCCTGCAGCAGCAAAGAGTCCTTTTGACCGAAAAAGAGTTGCGGATCAAGCCGACTCATCCTCTTCGATGGGTTGTCGCCAACGCAGGAGGACATGGCTATTACCGTGTGTGCTATGCCCCGAACCTGCTGAGACGGCTGACAGCGGGTTTGCAAGAAAAGCTCTCGGCAGTGGAACGGTTTAATCTCGTCAACGATGTCTGGAGCGCCGCCCTCTGCGGTCTGACTTCGCTCGCGGACTATCTCGATCTCATCGAGAAATTCCGCGATGAATCCGATCACAACGTTTGGACCGCCATTCTCAGCTCCTGCCACTATCTTTACAGGATGCTCGAACCGGCTAAGCGCCCTTCTCTGCACGCGCTCATCCGTGAACTCATAGGCCCGGCGACTCAACGACTGGGATGGGCTCCCCAGGCCGGGGAGAATGAGTTAACCGGCCAATTGCGCGGGGAGCTCCTCGCGGCTCTGGGCACGTTAGGTGGCGATGTCGCGACGCAGGTCGAAGCAGCGCGGCTCTATAGAAACTATCAGAATGACAAGAGCTCCGTGGACCGCAATATCGTGCCGGCCCTTCTCTCCATCTTGGCGCACAGCGGCGGCGCGGATGACTATGACGAATTTCGCTCTCACTTTAAGAACGCTCAGACGCCGCAGGAGGAACAACGTTACCTGTTCGCTTTGGCTGATTTCCGGCGAGCTGACCTTTCAGAAAAAACGCTTGCCCTTACGATCAACGGCGAGGTTAGGAGCCAAAACGCGCCCTACCTGATGCGCGCTCTGCTGTTCAATACCGATGGCCGCGAGCGTGCGTGGAGATTTTTGAAGGAGAACTGGGAAGAAATGCTGCGTCAGTATCCTGACAACTCCATCGTCCGCATGTGCGAGGGAATAACGGCTTTAGTGACTCCTGATCTCCAAGCCGATGTCAGAGAATTCTTCGCCGGTCATCCGGTCAAGCAAGGGGGCAGGACTTTGGAGCAACATCTGGAGAAGCTGCGCGTTGCTGTAACCTGCAAGGAGAGATGGACTTCTATCCTGGATGAACTGTGAAACAAAGGGGGGGATGACGTTTTTATTTACTGGTCTCAAGGGACTGCGTAGCGTCGGAATCTCCGCTCCTCAATACCGTCCTCAACGCGTTCAAGAGATCCAGCGCCCGACGCTCCATCTCAGGAAGTCCTTCCTGGACTCGCTCTAACCACCGGATTCTTTCTTGCTTGATTTCAGCGTCGCTCCTTAATTCAGTCACTTCAGCCGCAAGCAAAGATTTTTCCTCCTCCAGCTCTCCAACCCTTTTCTCCATCTCATAAAGCCGCTGTTGACTAGCGTCCAATCCTTCGATTCTTTCTTCCTTGGCTTCAACTTCTTTCCTCAACTCAATCACCTGGGCTAAAAGTTGAGAATTCTCTCCCTCCAATTCGGCCACCTGCTTTTCCAACTCGGGAAGTCGATCATCCATGCTCTCCAGCCGCCGTCCATGCTCGCTTTTCAACTGTAGAATTCTCTCCTGCTTCGCCTTGTTCTCTTCTTTCAACTCAGCGATTTGTGCCAGGAGCTGCGACTTCTCTGCTTCCAAGTCGGCGACATGGTTATCCCTCGCAGAACGGATCTCTCCCTTGTTTTCCGGGCCGGCGATTACAGGAGAACGGAACCCAGCACTCTTCTCTATCTCCCTAAAGCGCCGGAGCTCACGTTCGGCCGCAATCAGGAGCGCGATCACTACGCCAAATGCGCCACCCCCGAAAATGGCTGCCCAGACGAGCGAAATCTCCATGCTTCATTCCCTCCGTCCGGAATCTTACTGTTCCTGTAGAGCCGACATCTCATTCTTGATCCAAAGATCCAGGGTATCTCGGTGGAAGCGCCAACTGCCGCCCACTTTACGTCCTGGGATCTTTCCATCTCTTGCGAGACGGTAAATGCTTTTTACGTGCAGCCGGAGGTACTTGGAGGCCTCTTCCGCCGTAAATAGTACTGACACACTTTCAGAATCTTCCATGCGTTTCCTCTCAAAGCTTTACTTCTAAATGGGAAGGAGACCCAGTCTCCACCTTAGGAGGATGCAAGCCTAAGGCCAATTAGGATGAATTGCTCCCTGCTGTTACTTCCCTGTAAGGAAAATGTTATTTATCAACGGCTTATGAGTTAAAACCCCGGGCGTATTACGACCCAGGAAGTCCTTTCAAGGCCATCCTTTCGGACAAAGTTGGCCAGACTTGAGACACAGCTGAGAAGGGAGGATTTATGGCATGCTAAAGAGACGGAACGACTCAATGAGGCGCTATTTCCCTACAACATTCCGGTAAATTTTCTCGTATGCATCCACCATCCCTTCCACAGAAAAATTTTTCTCCACCCACTGCCGACAGCGCTTCCGGCTTAGCCTTTCTGTCCAACTGACTGCTTCAATCATCCCATCCTCATCGTCCAAAAGATACCCCGTCTCGCCGTGCTGGATAAGTTCGGGCATCGCGCCTCGCCTATAGGTCAAGACCGGCGTTCCCGCCGCCATGGCTTCGACCACCGCCATGCCGAACGGCTCATCCCACTGAAGCGGAAAGAGAAAGCCTCGCGCGCGACCGATGTACTCCATGAGTCGGGAGTGCGGCAGCCTCTCGATATGACAAATCTGTTTTCCATCGATGTGAGGCTTCACCTCCTTTAAGAAATATTCTTCGCTCCACGGCAGATGAGTCGTGACATGGCCGACGATGAGAAGGCGCCCTCGCGCCTTTTTCGCGATGCGGATCGCTTCGGCAATCCCCTTTCCCGGAGTCATGCGACCGACAAGGATAAAAAAATCCTCGGGTTGATCGTTGAAGGGGATCTCTTCCAAGTCGATGCCGTTGTAAACCACCGGAAGAGATTCATCGCCGAGCATCCTCGCTTGCGCCCGGCTGATGCAAACCGGGAAACAGTTTGGAAAATGATCTCGATAATATTGGTGCAACTTCTTCTCGATGTAAGCATAGGTCATCAAGGTGGGCGTCTTCGTATAAGCGGAGAAATAGGGAGCTAGCGTGGGCCAGTGAGCGTGGATCAGATCAAAGCGATCCGCCTGGCGGTAAAGGTTGTAGGTGTTGCGCGTCTCGAACTCTTTTTCGAGATAAAAAGTAGACTGGGGATCATCCAAGCTGGCTACCGGCAAGACAGCCTGAACTGGACAATCAACCTTTGAATCTCCGGCAGCGAAGAGCTCAACTTCGTGACCGCGCTGGCTCAGGTGCTGGCAGAGATGATAAACGATCCTCTCGGTCCCGCCGTGGGTTTTGGGCGGAACGGAGAGATAGATGCTGGAGATCTGCGCGATCTTCATAGAGCTGGAAGATCACATCCTTCACGGTTATCTCACCAACCCGGCACTCTTAAAGAAACCTGCCTTCTCAAGACTTTCGACAAAGGAGTTGTCAAAAAACTCTTTCGGGTCTGCGCTCTTGGCGGCCGGAAATTCCTTCTCGTCGAGATAGCCGAATTGGGCCTGGATCGCGTCCGCGCGCACCGCGAGACTCATGTCCCAATAGGGCGCGAACGCCTCATAGGTTCCATCGACGGTCGGCGCGTCATCGATTTGGGCATATTTGGCGATGGCTTTTTTTGCAACCTCCGGCTCTTTCCTCGACAAGACCACCGCCTCGGCCATCGCCTTCAGGAAGGCGTAGATCGTATTCGGATTACTCTTGAGACATTTCTCGGTGGTTCCGTAAGTCACCTGGAGACCGGGAATATTCAACTTGCCGATATCCACCAAGAGGTTAAGCCCCGACTCTCTGGCTTTCAGAGTATTCGGAGCGGAGAGCGTCCCGGCCGATGTCTTCCCGCCGATGACCGAGCTCAAGATAGCCGGAACCGTTTGAACGTAGAGAATCTTAACGTCTTTGTCCGGGACCAATCCGTTTTTTTTCAGCGTCTCTCGTGTGGCCGTATCCAGTGCGGCGCGCGGGGTGCTCGCAGCCACTGCTTTTCCCTTAAGCTGCTGGATGGAGGTGATCTCCTTTGCGCCCCACATCTGAAAGACAAACTGCTGCATCGTCCCGCCGAAGTATTTGACTTGACCCCCATGCAGGCGCGCGTTGATAAGATCCGGACCGTCGGTATAGAAATCCGCTTTCTCTGAGATGACGGCTTGGGCGGAGACTTGAGGAGTCAGCAGCTGAAGTTGGGCATTGAGCCCATATTTTTTAAAGAGTCCCGCTTCAAAGGCAACCCATATCGGAGTAAAGGCGCCGCTGGGCTGAGCATAGGTCACGATGATATCGCTTTTTTCCGGCTTACCCCCGACTTCGCTCGCGCCAAAGGTCCGGGAAGAGAAAGAGGTAAAAATCAAAGCGAACAAAACAATCCAATACCGGTGAGATCTCAAAGGGGCACTTGGGTTTCTAATATTCATCTTTTTTCTCCTCTCATAGCCAACTGCAAAGAGTTCGCTTTTTTCTCCTATCGCTCGCCGGAAGCCCGGCCGTCTATAATCCGAAGCTCGACTGCATGGGTTCCGTTCCATTCATTCTCGCTCAAACGGCAAACTACATCGATCTTCGTCCCCGGATAGCCCGGAAAGTCACCGTCCAAACCAAAGGCAACAGCACTTAGGGTTCGACCTGCCTGGCGAAGTCTGAAGCGGGATCCGCCGGTAAAATCCTTCCGATCACACACCTCAACTCCCTTGGTCATAAATAGAGGCTCGGGATTGCCGATCCCAAACGGCTGCAGCGCTTCGATCTGCCGGAACAATGGCAGACCGATCTGCGAAAAATCCAGCAGCGCATCCACGTCGATGACCGGCTGCAAGTCTTCCCGGGTCAAACAGCTCCTTGCCGTCTCTTCAAACCGTTCTGCGAAGGAGGGAAAATTTTCTTGCCGGATACTCAACCCGCCGGCATATTCGTGGCCGCCAAACTTTTCCAAACAGTCCGCGCAGCGCCGCAACCCCTCGACCATGTGAAAGCCGCGGATGCTCCGCGCCGATCCTTTTCCCTGCCCTTGATCGAAACCAATGACAACCGTTGGCCGATGAAACCGCTCGACGATCCGCGAGGCCACAATCCCTAAAACCCCCGGATGCCACCCTTCTTGAGCCAGGACAAGAGAATAGCGATCCCCAGGGTCAGCGTTCACCTGCGCCAACGCCTCTGCTAAAACTTTAGCCTCCGTGGTCTGTCTTTCGCGGTTGTGCTCATCGAGCTCCTGGGCGATCCGCAGCGCCACCTCACTCGAATCCGTGGTCAGCATCTCCACTACTTTGAGTCCGGCGTCCATCCTGCCCGCGGCATTGATTCTCGGACCGAGTCGAAAGGCTACCTGTCCGACGCCGACCGCCCCTTCAGCGATACCTGAGACCTGCTTGAGCGCCAGAATTCCAGGACGCGTGGAGCCGCCCAGCTCCTCAAGGCCGCGCCGGGCTAAGACCCGGTTGACTCCTTTCAAGGGGACCATGTCCGCAATCGTGCCGAGTGTGACAATATCCAGATAACGACGAATGTCGGGAGTTTCAGATTGATTGAACCAGCCGATCTCGCGCAACTTGGCGCGAAGCCCGATGATCAAATAGAAAGCCAGGCCTGCACCGCAGAGTCCCTTGTCGGGAAAGGGACAATCGGAGCGATGAGGATTCAGGATTGCAAGCGCAGGAGGAAGAAGCTCTGGCAGTTCATGATGGTCTACGACGATCACATCGACACCCATGCTCTGGGCCAACTCCACTTCTTTGTAGTTCGAAATGCCGCAATCGACGCTGACGAGGACTTGGACTCCCTGGGCGCGTAATGGTCCTAGGGCCTCAGCGTTAAGACCGTACCCCTCGTCGATCCTGTGAGGAATGTAATAGATGGCATTGCCGCCGATCTCTCTAAGAAACGAAATCAGCGTGGCTGCGCCGGTCGTCCCATCCACGTCATAATCGCCCCACACGCAGATGAGTTCCTTGCGTTCGAGGGCACCCGCCAATCGCTCCACCGCTTTGTCCATGTCCGCCATTAGAAACGGTGAGGGAAGATCGGAGCGCAAGCTCGAGGAGAGAAAGCGTATAGCGACATCAGGCTCCGTTAGACCGCGGTGCACTAAGAGTCTGGCCACAAGAGGCTGCACATTGAGCTGCTCGGAGAGGGCTGAGACAGACCGCTCATCCGCTTCTCTCAAGACCCAGCGCTTCTCCATAAGTTCTTAGTTTTGAGTTTTAAGTTTTTAGTTTCGAGTGAAAACAGTGCTGAATCTTCAGTTAGAAACTAAGAACTGAGACCTAAAAATTAAAAACTCAACTCTTTTTCCCTTTTTCCCACAAAAGAATCACCGGACTGGCGATAAAGATCGTCGAGTAGACACCTGAGAAAAAGCCCACCAGAAGGGCAAAGGCAAAGGGCCGGATAACTCCTCCTCCCAAAACAAACAGGGCGATCAGCACCAAGATAGCCGTGCCCGTGGTGATGATCGTCCGGCTCAAGGTCTCGTTGATGCTGGTATTGATGATGGCCTCGAGGCTCTCCCGGCGTATTTTTCGCATATTTTCGCGAATCCGGTCACAGACAATGACGGTGTCATTGACGGAAAAACCGACAATCGTGAGCAGCGCCGCCACGAGCGTGAGATCAAACTCGTAATGAGCGAGCATCAGGGCGCCGATCGTGACCAACACATCATGGATCAAGGCAATCACCGCCCCTAAGCCGAAGCGAAGCTCGAACCGGAGCCAGATGTAAACTCCCATCATGATCGTGGCTGCGATCACAGACAAGAGCGCTCTCCGGCGCAGATCCTCGCCGACTTTCGGCCCGACGGATTCGATCCTGCGGATTTCGGATTTGCCCTCGCCAAACTGTTTGGCAAGCCCTTTGCGGATCTGCTCTCCCAGTGCGCCTAGCTGAGCCGATGTCTTCTCCAAACGAATGAGAAACTCGTTGGCCCCTTCTTGACTGAAATCCTGGATCACACTGTTCTCCATACCCATGCCCGACAGCGCACTACGGATCTCGGGAATGGAGACCTTCTGTTGAAACTTGAGATGGACCATGGTGCCGCCGGCAAAGTCGACCCCCAGATCAGGACCTTTGATGAAGAGGAAAACAAGAACGGCCAAGTTGGCCGCAGTGGATAACAACAAGGCAATGTAGCGGTAGCGTGTAAATGGGATCTGTGTTCCCGGCTTGATGATCTGCATAGAGTCCCTTTCAAATGCTGATGCGCGTTAGCTTTCTAGCCGCCATGCGATGGTCATAATAAATCCTGGTCAAATAGACCGCTGTCACCACCGAAGTGACGATACCGACGCACAGCGTCACGGCGAATCCTTTGACCGGGCCGGTGCCGAATTGAAAGAGGATCAGGCCGGAAAGGAAGGTAGTGATATTAGAGTCCAGAATGGCGGGCAGCGCGCGTTCATAACCGGCTTCGACGGCTGACCGAGGAGGCCGCCCGGCTCTCAACTCTTCTCGGATTCGCTCGCTGATGAGAACGTTGGCATCCACCGCCATGCCCATGGTGAGCACAATCCCGGCAATGCCGGGCAAGGTCAAGACCGCCTTGAATCCGGCCAGAACCGCCAACAAGAAGAGAATGTTAAACACTAAAGCAGTATCGGCAAGCAAGCCCGCGCCCTTGTAGTAAGCAACCATGAAAAGGATGACTAGAGACCCGCCGACGATAAAGGAGATCACTCCCTGGTTGATCGAATCGCGTCCTAAGGAAGGTCCGACTGTCCGTTCTTCGACAATCTCCACAGGTGCCGGAAGGGCGCCGGCCCTGAGAACGATCGAAAGGTCGCGCGCCTCCTTGATGTCGAAGGTGCCTGTAATCGAGGCCCTTCCTCCGCCAATGCGCTCCTGAATGACCGGCGCCGAATAAACGCGGTTATCAAGAACGATCGCCAGCCGCCGCTTGACATTCTCCCCGGTGATCCGCTCGAAGAGCCGCGCGCCGCTGGAGCTTAGGATCAACTCCACATACGGGCCTTGCAATTGAGAGCTGGGGCGCACCCGCGCGTCGGAAATGTAGTCTCCGGTCATTAAGGTCCTGGCGTCGACGAGGTAAGGGACCTGCTCTCTCCCCACTCCTCCTTCCCCTTTGGCGGCGTAACCATAGAGGATTTGCGTTCCGGGAGGACGCCCGTTGCGCAGGGCCTCTTCCACACTATGAGTCTCGTCCAAGAGCTTAAATTCGAGTAAGGCCGTCTTGCCGATAATCTCTTTAGCCCTTTCCGGGTCCTGAATGCCTGGCAACTGCACCAAGATTTCCTGTTCTCCCTGGCGCTGAATGATCGGCTCGCTCACGCCGAACTGGTCGATGCGGTTACGGATGGTCTCGAGGGCCTGATCCACCGTAGTGTCTTTGAGAGAACGCAGCTCCTTCTCTTGGAAGCCGAGCACCAACTCCACATTCCCTTCACCCGACCGGGAGTTTACTATAACAAGGTTGGGAAACTCGCTCTTGAGAAGGCTCCGGACCCTGTCACCGCTTGCCGACGGAACTTTGAGCTCAATTTGGTTCCCCTGGATCCTTGTGATCCCGCTAGGGATGATTCCCTTTTCTTTAAGAAGGCTGTTGATATCTCCTTTGAGCCGCTCCGCCGTATTCTCCACCGCCTTGTCCAACTTCACTTCCAAGACTAAATGGCTCCCGCCTTGGAGATCCAATCCTAAATGGATGCGATCCGTAGGAAAGGAGCCGCTCCACCACGAGGGCAGCGGACTCACAAAAGTGGGCGTGAGATAAAAAAGCGCCGCGCACGTCAGAATCAGAAAGATCCCCAGGCGAATGAGAACACCCCGTTGCATGTCATTGCTCCTTAACTTCTTTGGCCGAAGCCTTTTCTGTTTTAATCAGCGTGGAGATCTGCGGCCGGTGCACCCGGATGCGCACGTTCGGGGCCACCTCCAGGGTCACCACCGTATCGGTTAGGGCTACCACCTTACCGTAAATTCCTGCCGCAGTCATCACCTCGTCATTCTTTTTCAGCTTCTCCAGCATCACCCGTTGTTCCTTGGCCTTTTTCTGCTGCGGCCAGATCAACAGCAGATAAAACACCCCGAAGACCAAGACGAGAGGGACGAAACTTATAAGCGCGCTGGGCCCCGAAGCCGCCTGTCCTGTTTGAGCATAAGCCATCTCCCACATAGTTCCTCCTATGGTGAATGCTGAACACTGGATCCGGAATCTCGAAACCAAAGCTCCGTCTTGTTCTCCCGAATCGCCTGACGGAGCCTTTCCATCAGCCGCTGATAATAATAGAGGTTATGCAGCGTATGGAGCTGAGCCGCAAGGATCTCGCCAGCAAGGTAGAGATGGCGCAGATAGGCACGCGAGAAGTGACGGCAGCAATAACAGTCACAAGCCTCATCTACCGGGCGAGGGTCGCGGGCGAATTCAGCCCGCTTGATGCTCATCTTCCCCTTGGAAGTAAAGAGGGTCCCGGTCCTGGCATTTCGAGTTGGAAGGACGCAGTCGAAGAGGTCATAGCCGCGCCGCGCGGCAAAGATCAGATCCTCCGGCCTTCCCACGCCCATGAGATAGCGAGGCCGATCCTCAGGCAGGAGGCCGGCAGCGAATTCGCCGACCGCATTGAGTGTCTCCTCTCCCTCGCCGACTCCCAGCCCACCCACAGCGAAGCCGTCAAATGGCAGAGGAGCCAATGTCTGGACGCACTGCTCGCGCAGATCCTGGTGCATCCCTCCCTGAATAATGCCGAATAGAGCCTGATCGTTTCTCTGGTGCGCCCTCAGCGAGCGCTCAGCCCATCGATTCGTGCGCTCGGTCGAAGTCCGGACATAGTCCCGGCTTGCCGGATGAGGAATGCATTCATCCAGGACCATCGCGATATCGCTTCCCAAATATTCCTGCACCTCTATGACCTTTTCAGGCGTGAGCAGATGGCTCGATCCGTCGAGGTGCGACCGGAAATGGACTCCTTCCTCGGTGATTTTTCTCAGCGCTCCCAAGCTGAAGACCTGATACCCACCGCTATCGGTCAAGATCGGCCCCGGCCACCCCATGAAACGGTGCAGACCTCCTAGATCGCGAATCACCTCCGCACCGGGACGAAGATAAAGGTGATAAGTATTCGCCAGAACGATCTGGCAGCCTATTTCTTCCAGATCCCTTGGAGTCACGGCCTTGACGCTGCCCTGAGTTCCCACGGCCATAAAGGCCGGGGTTTCGACCACTCCATGGGCGGTGACGAGACGACCCAGGCGCGCTCTGCTAGTCGAATCCTTTTTGATGACAGTGAAGTTGAAAACCATCTCCCAATTTTCGATTCTAGATTTTGGATTCTAGTTCAATCCAAAATCGGCAATCCAAAATCCAAAATATTAGAGGATCAGCATCGCATCGCCATAGCTATAGAATCGATACTGCAACCGAATCGCTTCCTGGTATGCGCGACGAATCGGCTCCAACCCGGCAAAAGCAGCAACCAAGACAAGCGGGGTCGAACAGGGCAGATGAAAATTGGTGATAAGAGCGTCGATTACTTTGAACGGCTCTCCCGGATGAATAAAAAGCCGCGCGATCCCCTCATCCGCTTCCACTTTTCCTCTGCGCCGAGCGACCCATTCCAGAGTGCGCGTGGTAGTCGAACCTACGGCGATCACCTTTTTCCCATTCTTTTTGGTCTGATTGATCTTGGCGGCCGCTTCGGCTCCAAGAACATATCTCTCGCCCGCCATACGGTGTCTTTCGACAACTTCCTCTCGCACCGGGCTGAAGGTCCCTGGCCCGACATGCAGCGTCACAAATGTCCTGTCCACCCCTTTGGCCGCCAACTCTGCTAAGAGTTTCGACGTGAAGTGAAAGCCGGCGGTCGGCGCGGCGACGGCGCCCGGATGAATCGCATAGACGGTTTGATAGTGCTCCCAATCGGGTTCTGTCACGTCGCGCGCCCGCTGAATATAAGGGGGAAGGGGCGGCTCGCCCAGTTCTCCGAGCAGCTCGGTCATATCCTCCTGATAATGGAATCTGACTCCGTAACGGCCCCTTCCCATATCTCCGATCACTTCGGCATCAATGCCGTCCGTAAAAACAATTTTGCTTCCCACATGGGGCTTCTTCGCCGCATTCAACAGAGCGATCCAATGATTTCGCCCGTGCGGAAACGGCTCCAAAAGCAGAATCTCGACTTCACCTCCGCTCTCCTTTTTTCCCCAAAGCCGAGCGGGGAACACCCGCGTGTCGTTTAGGACCAGAAGATCGCCCGGGTCGAGGAACTCTCCAAGGGCGGAAAAGCGGCTGTGCACGAGCTCTTCCGTCTTCCTTTGCACCACCATGAGCCGGGCCGCCGAACGATCTTCAACCGGATGCTCCGCGATCAAAGCACGCGGCAGATCATACATGAACTCTCTTAGCTCCATGCCGGGATGATAGAGGGAGAGTAAAGACTCGGAGAGACAACTGAAACGAAAGGTGCGATCCTCAGAACCTCCGTTTTTCTAGCTCTCGGTCTTTTTGAGAAAGGGGGTCAACAAGTCAATGGGGACCGGGAAGATGGTCGTGGAGTTTTTCTCCGATGCCACTTCCACGAGGCTCTGGAGAAACCTGAGCTGCAGGGCTATTGGATGTTTTCCGATCACCTCCGCCGCATCGGCCAGTTTCTGTGAGGCCTGAAATTCTCCCTCGGCGTGAATGACCTTGGCGCGCCGCTCTCTCTCCGCCTCCGCCTGCTTGGCCATGGCGCGCTGCATCTCCTGCGGCAGATCGATGTGCTTGATCGCCACCTGGCTGACCTTGATGCCCCACGGATCGGTGTGCTGGTCGATAATGGTCTGAACCTGCGCGTTGATCTTATCGCGCTCGGCCAGCAGTTCATCCAACTGGCATTCGCCGCAGACGCTCCGCAGCGTCGTCTGAGCAAGCTGGGAGGTGGCGAAGAGATAGTTCTCCACTTCGCGGATGGCCCGATTGGGTTCCAACACTCTGAAGTAGAGGACCGCATTGACCTTCACTGACACGTTGTCGCGCGTGATCACGTCCTGAGGAGGGACGTCCATCGTGACTGTGCGAAGATCCATACGCACCATCTTTTCGATGGCGGGAATGACATAGGTAATCCCAGGGCCTCGCGGCTCGACCATGCGCCCAAGCCGAAAGATCACGGCCCTTTCGTATTCCCTCAGAATCTTGATCCCGCTGAACACCAAGACAGCGCCGATGATCAGAATCGTCGCCAACGGTCCGAAACCAAACATAACATTCTCCTCTCTCAGCTCCGTGGCTGACTTGCCGACACCCTTCTCACCTTGAGGCACATACCGTCAAACCCCACCACCTCTACCCTTTCACCCACGCCGATTTCCTCGTCCCCCTTAGCGCTCCAATCTTCGCCATGGACAAAAATCCTTCCGGTAGGGTTGAGAACTGACTTGACCTCCCCGGTCTCTCCTATCAAACCCTCAAGGCCCAAACTCGGCTTTCGTTTCTGCGACTTGAAAACAAGATACCCGACGAGCAGCATAAAGGCGCTCAGGGTCCCCACCGCGGCAAAGACGATAGAACGGTCCACAGCCAAATCCGAGCTCTGGGTGTCAAACAAGAGAAGCGATCCCAGCGCGAGGGAAATCGCGCCACCGATTCCCAGAACCCCAAAGCTAGGGACAAAGGCCTCCCCGATCAGAAGCGAAATTCCCAGAACGATCAGAAGAAGACCCGCATAGTTGATAGGCAGAACCTGGAAGGAAGTAAAGGCCAAAAGCAGCGCGATAATCCCTGCCACGCCTGGGAAGATAACCCCCGGATGAGAGAATTCCATGTAGAGACCCAGGATGCCCGCCATCATGAGGAGATAGGCGATATTGGGATCCGACAGGGTATTGATGACTTTCTGCTTCAGCCCCATCTCGAACCGTTCGACCCGGGCGCCCTTCAGCGAGAGAACAACTTCGTGGTCCTCCACCTCAACCTTTTTTCCATCCGCTTGTCGTAAGAGGTCATCGACATCCTTGGCGACGATATCGATGACGTTCTTCTTCAAAGCATCCTTTTCGGTAATAGAGACGCTCCGGCGCACCGCCTGAATGGCCCACTCCGTGTTGCGGCCGCGCTTTTGGGCGATCGCCTCGCTGAAGGAGGCGGTAAAATTCTCGATTTTCTCCCCCATCACACCTTTGACTTCTTGTCCTGATCCGGCCACCGGATGGGCCGCGCCGATGTTGGTTGCAGGAGCCATCGCCGCGATGTGAGCCGACAAGGTAATAAAGACTCCGGCCGAGCCCGCGCCCGCGCCGCTCGGCGCCACGTAAACCATCACGGGAACCGGCGATCCCAAGATCTCCTTCACGATCGATCGGGTCGAGGTCAAAAGGCCGCCAGGGGTGTCGAGTCGAATGATCAAAGCTTTGGCCCCGCTGCTGCGTGCTCGCGAGATGCTTTCCCGGATAAAATCATCCACGGCTGGATTGATCCCTCCGTCGATCGAGATCAGATCCACGACGGGCCCGGAGGAATTTTTCACCTCTCCCAGGAGCGGAAGCCCGCCCAAGACGAGAGCCAACAGCAAGCCGCTCTTGAGCAGAATGCTACTTAAGCTCTTGGATGACCTTCTTGATATCTTCCCAAACAAGTTTCTTATCTCCCGGGTTGCGTAACAGATATGCCGGATGAAACGTCGGCATCAGTTTAATTCCGTGGTAATCCTGCCACACTCCGCGCAAGCGAGTAATGGGGATCTTGTTCTTCAGCAAGCTCTGAACGGCAAATTTGCCCAAGGCAACAATGATCTTCGGCCTTATGAGATCGATCTGCTTCTTGAGAAAGGGCTCACACGATTCGACTTCGTCGGGCTCCGGATTGCGGTTCTCCGGCGGGCGACATTTGACCACGTTGGCGATGTAGACGTCTCCTCTCTTAAGCCCCATCCCCTTGGTGATGATATCGGTCAGGAGCTGTCCTGCGCGGCCGACGAACGGCTCTCCTTGCAGATCTTCGTCTCTGCCCGGGCCTTCTCCCACGAACATCACCTCTGCCTTAGGGTTCCCCACACCAAAAACCAGATGAGTCCGCCCTGGCCAAAGTTTGCAGCGACGACAATCTCCGATCGCAGCGCGAAGCTCATCAAGGCTCTTGGCTTGATAGGCCGCGGCATAGTCAGAAAACAAATTGCCCTCCATCTCCCCGAGCAACCCTCCGTCCTCTTTCTCCTCCGGTTCTCTAACTGCGGTTTGAGCCTTGGGTAAAAGCCGGATGCCTGCACGACTCTGCCACTGAACATAGCGCCGCAACGCAGTCACCACTTCCCTTAGCTCATCACGGCCACTTGCGGAGTTCATACCACTATCCCTTGGCAGACGCATCTTAGCCGAATCCTCCCGCCCTATCAATGACGGTTTGAGCTAAATACTTAGCCATCAGGGATTGGCTTCTACCTTTGGTACTACCCTTTTAGCTGCCCGTTCTCAACTGACTCAAGTAGAGCGAACGAACGGCGGAAAAAAAAGAGAGGCTCTCAGGCCAAAGGTAGTCTCGATAGGTGTAAATCAAGGGTTGAAATGAGCCATTGTGAAAGAGAAGCGTGATCTCACCATAGATCCCCGAGTGGAGATAGACTCGGTGGGCGGAGCCTTTCGTGGAAGCCAGGACAATTTTACCCGCGTCCAGATAGCCAGGATCGATATTTACTTGCCTCCCCTTCTCGCCTCCACACGCCGAGAGATATTTTTCTTCCAGACTCTGGGTTTGGAGCTTGATTTCCGGCAGTCTTTCAGGCGAGAGCAAAGGACCAACGGAGACAAACCGGCGCAGCAGGCCCGATCCCATTTCCCTTTCGTAATAGTCGGTCAGCGCCCAGGGAATGACGCGACTGGAGGAATCGACGGAACCGAAGAGGCGGCTCAAGTCAGCCTCGACCGATGTGAGGAGGTCCTCCCGATTGGCAAGCAAGGCAACGAAAAACTTGACGGGTTGGGGTTGCTTTAGGCTACCCATAAAAGGTCGGCGACAGGCAAGGGAACCATCCAGCATCAACCAACGGCCACGCGCCTCGATCTGACTGCTGACAGCTAAAAGCTATTTGTTTTTTGATTTGAGGACAAGAAGGTAGTCGTAGATGCGATCGGCCAGTTCATCCTTGCTCATGAGAGGGAGCGGACGGACATGGCCATCCCGGTCCAGAAGAGTTGCCACGTTCGTATCCCCGTCGAAGCCGCTTCCCGCCTCAGTGACGTTGTTGGCTACAATCAAGTCAAGGTTTTTCGCCCGGAGTTTTTTCTTTGCGTTGGCAATCAGCGCCTCCGTCTCCGCCGCAAAGCCGACCAGAATCTTTCCGTCCTTTCTCATCCCGACCTCTTTGAGGATATCCGGATTGGGACTTAAGGTTAGCTGGATGGAACTTTGGCTTTTCTTGATTTTCCTAGGAGCCAACTTCTCAGGGTGATAATCGGCGACCGCGGCGGCCATCAATACTGTTGTGGCCTTTGGAAACTCCCGAAGGACGGCTTTCCGCATCTCAGCGGCGGTTTTTACGGAAATGAGTCGAGCCCTCGAAGGTGGTGAGAGGGATGTCGGGCCGCTGATCAATGTCACGTCCGCGCCCCGCCTCAGCCCCTGGCGCGCCAGGGCATACCCCATTTTTCCCGAGGAGCGATTGGAAATATAACGCACCGGATCCAGAGGCTCGTGATTCGGGCCTGCGGTGATCAAAAGTCTCTCACCGGCCAAGTCTTTTTTTTTTAGCAGCCTTTGGATCTCCTCCGCGATATCCGTGGGCTCGGGCAATCTTCCCTTTCCTTCATAGCCGCAAGCCAGATAGCCTTCCACTGGCTCCATAAAGTGGTAGCCGAGCGTACTCAACTTCCGAATATTCTCTTGCACAATGGGATTCTCGAACATGTGAACATTCATGGATGGAGCCAACAGGACCGGAGCTTGAGTCGCCATCACTACTGTCGTCAACAGGTCATCAGCAATTCCCGCGCCGATCTTGCCTATCATATTGGCCGTGGCCGGCGCAATCACAAGGATATCGGCCCGGTCCGCCAGATTGATGTGCCCGATCTCCGATTCTTGCGTCAGGCTGAACATCTCAGTCGCCACGGGACGACCCGACAGCGTCTGGAAAGTCAAAGGTGTGACAAACTCCATCGCTTCACGGGTCATGATGACATGCACGGCAAATCCATCCCGAACAAGCAGGCGGACCAGTTCGACCGCCTTGTAGCACGCGATCCCGCCTGAGACTCCGAGGACTACTGCCTTTACATCCCCTTTTTCTGCCATGATTTCAAAATAGCCAACTAACAGGGGGTTTGCAAACATTAAAGCGATGGAAAAATATCTCCAAAAATGAACTCCTCTCTGACACTTTTTGTCATTGGCCGAATTCGAGGAGTAGCCACGAACCCACCTTCCACTCTACAAATCTCATGCTACATTCAGCGCTTCCCTCTCGGTGAACCGTTTTGAACTGCACTGGCATACTTTTAGCTTATCTCTTCTAACTCGGACTCCAGAGGGGAGAATAGACCTTGACCTGGATAACAACTTCGTGTAATTGACATCAAAAGCTTGACGACGGGAGAAAGGCATATGGAAATTCATCATTCGCTTATTAGGTTCGCAGCCGGGGGAGCGCTACTCATCGCGGTTGGGGTTGTGGGTCTTGACGGCTCGACTAGAGCCATCGCTCAAGAGGAAAGCCTGTCTGTAGCCCCACCTGAACTCACCGTAACCATTTCCGCTTCCGATCCCGTTGAGCCGAGCGCGCCCGGAACCACCGCCGCTTACGCCCTTAACGAAGCCGATAGCTCCGCGGGGCGCGATGAATTCGAAGATGATCCATGGGAGCCCTTCAACGATAGGATGTTTTGGTTTAATCGCAACATCTTAGACCGCTTTCTTCTAAAGCCGGTCGCGACCGTCTGGGACGCTGTCCTTCCTGATCCCGTCCAAAGAAGCATTCACAACGCACTGGACAATCTGGCCGTCGTGCGGCGGCTGGTCAATAACCTTTTCCAGCTTAAGTTCGGGGGCGCCGGACGCGAAGTCGCCCGATTCACCATCAACAGCACTATTGGCGTTGCGGGGCTTTTTGATGTCGCGAAGGATGGGCTCGGCATCGAGCAAAGCAACGAAGACACCGGCCAGACGTTGGGAGTCTATGGCCTCGGGCCCGGTCCCTATCTGGTTCTTCCGTTCCTGCCGGTCACGACGGTCCGCGATGGGTTCGGTCTTGTTGCGGATGCAGCCATGAACCCGCTCAATTACTTTATTCCATTCGCCGCCACTGCCGGCATCTATGGGACTGATGTCGTCAATGAGCGATCGCTCAATCTCGATAGGTTCGAGCAAGTCGAGGAGAGCGTGGTCGATCTCTACAGCGCCGTAAGAAACGGCTACTTGCAGAGGCGAGAAGCTGCAATCAGAGAGTAAATGGAGCTATCGGGTCTGGGGTGGCAAGCAAAAGCCGGATTCTGATGGGAAAAAGGATCGACCCTCAACGTATCACCCCGTCAACCTTCATCACAGAGATAGTCGAGAATAATTTTCTCTCCTACAACGCCGGCCAGCTGCGCGAGGCCCGTTAACTCTTTAGCGAAAAGATTCTTGAAGATGATGTCACCGTTGGGCTGAGTCTCAGCGGTGTTTTGACTCCCGCAGGGCTGGCGATCTCCGCCTTGGTCCCTCTCATCGAGAATGGCTTCGTAGACTGGATTGTCAGCACGGGGAACAATCTCTATCACGACACTCACTTCGCTATAGGACTCCCCATGCATCGCGGCACGTCTAATGCGGACGATGTCGCACGTAGGGAGGAAGGCATTGTCAGGATCTATGACATCTTTTTCGATTACGACATTCTGATCTCTACGGACGATTTCTTCCGCGAGCTTCTCAAGGCTCCCGAGTTTCAAAGAGAAATGAGCACGTCCGAGATGCATTACCTAGTGGGGAAGTATCTATCTGAGAGAGAAAAACTGTTAGGAACGGAAAAAATCCCTATTGGCCACAGCCTACAAATACGCCGTCACCATCTGTACTTCCGCCCCCGGGGACAGTTCCATAGGGATGAATGTGGCCGCCTTGGCCCTGAAAGGAAACCAACTCAAGTTTGACGTCTCCTTGGATGCGAATGAATCGGCTGCCATTGTCTTGGAGGCCAAGCGAAGCAGTCAGTTGGGGAAAGATCGATGCTGATCAGCTACCGGATTCCGTCGTCTGCTACGTGGACTCGACGATCGCCCTGCCCATCCTCGCCGCCTATGCCTTGGCAAAACACTGGCCGAGGAAACCCAAGCGTCTCTTTGAGCGGCGAGAGCGTCTGTTAAAAAATATCGAGAATGAATGCGTAGAGAAGTTTGGGAAGATCAAGCTTCGCTAGTCAAAAGCCGCTGCTTGCAGGAAGCTTCGCGGAATAGCTCACCGATTCGTCATCAGCCCAGCCACGTTTTCCATGATGTCTAGAATCCGGCTGGTGCGTCTGTCGAGCAAGATCACCCGTTGCCCCAAAATGACCCGTCTCCAGATTTCCGGTATTCTCGGAAGCCGTCTCTCTAGATCGACAGGAAACGGCTCCAATCGTTTTTGCAGCCCAGGGGGGAGTGTACCGTTCTTTTGAAGATGTTTCTGCAATCCAGGGGGAAGATTGCCTCCCCGCTTGGCTAGACCGGGGGGCAATCCGCTTTTATTGTCCTGAAAGAACTCGGCAATGATTTGCCGCTCGTCGGGAAGAAAATAGGGCGGGTGATCTTTCTCCTTGGATAAGAGGATGCCGGCCGTGCTCAACAGACACAAAACGACCACAGCCAGGAAGTGGAGAGGAAATCTGGCCTTGTGGGATGATTGAGAATTCAAAAAATTTATCATCCTTTTCCTCTTATGACACTTCAATTACTATGGCCTTTGGCCTGTCCCCCACCACCCGAACTCCCCCCAGAAACTCCATAGGTGTTGCCCCGTCCTGTCGTGATGCCTCCCTCAGACCCTGTAGGCCGACCCGAACCAGTAACAATCCCCTCACCCGTCTCTGCACCCTTCCCAGACTTTCCCAATGACTTTCCACTACCGGTCACGACTCCACTTCCGGTCGAAGAACTGGAAGTAGTTGCCGCCATAGCATTGTTGGAAGCCTTAAGACCGCTCACTACCTTACCGAGATTCATATTTAACCGATGAGCAATCTGCCCCCATCCCATACCTTCGCTCCTTAAGGTCAGAATCCCCTGAAGAGTCGTGGAAGTGCTGGTTAGCCCGGTGCCGGTCGTTATCGTCCCACCCGTAAGCGCTGCCTGGAGCTGCGAGGGTGTTGGCTGAGTGATACCCACCTGACTCAATTCCTGCTTGGCCAATGCCAAACTTATAAACACATTCCCAAAGCCCATTTTTCCTGTCGGTGGCGTGATTGTGGTGGTCGTTGTGTTCGTGGGCAAACCTCCCGGCGTCGGGCTCGTTGTCGTCGTAGTCAGATTGATCGGCGTCCCGTTGCGCAAACCCACGACAACTGCCTTGGAATCGGTTCCAAGAAAGGAGCTGAACTCAGTGCTCAGTTTATCGATCACCTTGTTTCCACCCTGGCTTGCCGCAAGAGAATCCATCCGAGATGCTTCGCTAGTCAGGGTGGGAGATGTCTGGGTTTGAGCTAAACTCGTCCCAAAAGACAGACCCACTAGAAAAAGAAGAGCAGAAAAAAAGCTCAATAGAATTCTTACTTTCATAACCATTCTTACTTTCATAACCATTCCTCCTGATTACGTCTCGTTCAGAACTTTCTCAGTCTGTAAAATAATCTCTGTAGCCGTGGCCCGATCCCTGAAAAATGTCCCTTGCTTTGCCACCGTGCGAATGCGCGTGGTCTTGGGGCTTATCGATTCAAGCTCAACCTCTATCTCTCGATCGGCGCCGCTTGCATGAATAACCTTACCTTGGTCGGTGTTGTCTCTAGCTTTGACTGCCATCCCCATCCGATCAAGCGCGGCGAGCGCTGCGGTTTCTACCTTGGGCAGAGGCGCGGTGAATGTCCGGTATGCCGTACCATCTAAGGTGTAAGACACCGCTGTGCCCGTACTTACCCCGGCACCGACACCAAAGAGCGTTAGGCCTACGGCTGCACACCCAATAAGAAAGGGAAGAAACCCGGCGAGGATAAGCAACCGGCCTAAGCGCATGCCTGTTACATCCTTCGATCGCCGGGAGCCGACTCTTGCACGGCCTCTACCCACCCTTTCAGTCGGCTCCTAACGCTCAATATTCACCCTGCTGCCGCTTCAGCCGCTCAACGTCCTGACGCTGACGGTCAAGCTCAGCCTGGTTCCTCCGGATCTGCTCGTCTTGGCGCTGGCTTTGAATCTCCTGACCTTGCATTTGATCGCCAATCAGGGCACCGGCACCGGCCCCAAGACCACCACCAATAAGGGCTCCAGCGGCCGGATGACCAACGGCGGCTCCGATGATTCCACCTGCGGCAGCCCCACCCAGCGCTCCTATACCTGTCCCCTTCTCACGTGTTGTGAGCGGCCCACCAGCGCAGCCGACAAGAAGAACACTCGTAAAGGCCAAAACAAAAATGGACAGTAAAAGTCGCTTAACGGCTTCGACCCTATTCATATTTCCTCCTCTTTTCTAGGACTTGCTAATGATCTTCCCTTGTACCCACTATGATTGAAGCAAGGGGAATGCCAATGGGCGATATATTAGTAACTTATTGAATCTCAGGTATATTATTAATAGCGGCGTGTCCAAATGTGTGTATTGAAGGAATTTACGTACGCTTATATATCTTCTGAATGATAGGGAGATCGGAGCTTTAGAACAAGAGGGGACCACCGCTCCATTCTAACCCTCAAGCTCAATTTTCAGTTCGGTTTGAGAGCTAGATTCTATGGCGCGGCGATCGTTTTCCAACCGGCCTATTAGTGAATAGCCATCAAGCAGTCTTTTTTGTTTCTTTGGGTATATGGAACCACCCAAAGAATGATTTCAAGCATGCTACCGACTACTGGTAACACGCTCTTGAGAAGCCTCCGACTTCGATACCGGGCCTGGTGAAGCCGCCTGGCTTGAAGCGGTGGTAATACCTTCTCTGTAAACCAGAATCTCCACTCTGCGGTTCTTCCCGCGACCCTCCTTGTTGTTATTATCCACCAAGGGAGCGCTCTTTCCATAGGATACCGGGACTACGCGCATCGGGTCAACCTTTTTTTGCAGGATGAGATACTTTGCAACGCTCTCCGCTCTTTTCTTTCCCAACTCGTAATTATAGTCATCAGGCCCACTGCTGTCAGTGTGGCCGGCCACGAGGAACATCGCGCTGTCCGCCCCTGTGAGGTCACCTTTCAAGTCACTCAGAAAGCCGTCAATTTCTTTCTTTGCCTGTTCAGGCAGGGCGGCAGAGTTAAAGCCAAAATTTGCGCCTTCTCTGAGATCCAGAACTAACCGCCGTTCTAGTCGAAGGTTAGCCAAACTACTTAACGCCTTTTCTGCCTTGGCATCGACCTGACCTATCCGACCTTCGGCATTAGTCAAACGGCCCTCTGCACTGGATATTCGATTCTCTGCACCTGATACCCGACCTGTCACCTGGTCCAGCCTCCCCTCTGCATCAGCAACCCGCTTATCCCGGGGACTAAACTGCTCACCAACCCAATCGCGCGTCGCCAAACACCCCTGAAGCATCAGAAGAGGTGCAACGAGAGAAAACACTTGAAAAATCCTTCTTGAAACCATGCTAGGAACCATAACCAGAACCTCCCTCTCTTTTTTATTTGGAACTAATTACTCCCCACCGTAAATGGCCCTGTTTCGCATCGCCATCTACGTCTCTCAATACTCTAAAACGAAATCATGCACACAAAAGCCATGCCATATGTGATATAAATAACTATTTCATTGATTTTACAGGGCCTTTCATACTCCTGGATGTCATGGCGGAGGCTTCCTATGGAGGAATTTGCCTTCACGATCAGATGGAGCTATTGAATGATATGCTCTATTTTTCTGAATTATCACTTTTTTCTGTAGGTGATTACCTTCACTCTAACCAAGTCCTTGTTCTATTTCATTTTCCTCAAAGTCTCGATGCAATCTTGTAAGATTAAGAAGATAAGACCGGATGCGTGGATAAAACTCCCCCGCCACTGTCTCCTGAAGTCCGCATCACCCAGGCGAGCGCATCGATCATTACTTCTTTTGAGTAGCCGCTACGACGCAATATCTCCACGCCGTGTCGATCCGCCTCGTTTTCCTCTGAACGGCTGTAGCCTCACGCAAGCAACGTCCCTGCGATTGGAGCAACTGAGCTGCTGCCTGGAATGAGTTATTCCAAAAGAACCACACCTAGGTTCAGGCCGGTACCTAAAATCTCCGCTTTTGCTGCGTGTCCGAGATCGTCATGGGTGATTTCGTGCGCGAGCACTCCCCTTAAGCGGTGGTCATCGGCCCTCTCCAAAAGGCCCGTGGTCAGATAAAATTCGCCGTCGCCGGCATTTGCAGCATTAGTGTCCGGATCGGCAACGATGCCAATCCTTATTGCATTCAAGGGACGAGGATGATTCATGGCCCTGATCAGTGGCACCCTGACTCGTTCCAGCCGCGCCCCTTGCTTCGGACCGAGATGCTGGGTATCGGCCCGTGGGTTTTCCTAGGGTCGGCGAGGCGAAGATGACGCAGTCGCCACACAACCGCGGGCGAGGAGACCAAGCGTCAATTTCGCCGCTGGCCATGCGACCCACTTTTTCATACGGCCCGGCCTCGTTTAGTTCCCCCAGCAAACGATGGAGACCCTCTTCTTCTGATGCTTACAGATATGGAGGTTTGTGAGGTGTATCTTGCGCTCACATAATTATCAGTGACCTTATTAATTTGTCACTCGGCAGGTAGCTTGCGCGGTGCTTCAGTTGCTGGAAATCCGACCATAGCTTCTCCTAAGAACTAACCCTTTCATGATATGACCTTGTTGTGTCTCTTTGTTGTCTTGAAACCAACTGCACGAGCTCAGTCTTTGAAAAGGGTTTCGGGAGAATGCTAACTTGCGCATTCTTCTCCTCCTCAAGCAAGGCCCAGAGTCGGCTGGGATTGCCACTCATATAGATGGTCCTTATCTTTGGTTCATGAAGTCTGATGAGCTTCACCAACTGCGGGCCATCCTGCAGAGGCATCTCAACATCGGTGATGACCACGTCCGGCCTAAAAAGTGGATAAAGTATGTATGCAATCTCACCATTGGAAGCGGTCCTCACGTCATGACCTTCATTAGCCAGCATTTCCCGGATCAGGAACGTTAAGTTTTCGTTATCATCTACTACTAATACCTTCATGGCTGACCTCTCGTTATGCCACCACCACAAGGATGCCGTGATTTTCGATGAGCAATGGTTATGCCAAAGAAGATGAACACACAAAGTATTCAATTTTCACGCTTTTTCCCGGACCTACGATAGATGGGTTTTATTTCTGAAGGGCATTTCCTACGGGTCTTTGGCTTTTTTCCGACAGTAAGTAGCATCTTGCAGACATTTGGTGGGTCCGGTGCTGTCAATGCCAGCTTCTATAAGTAGGTCCGGAGCTGCGCAAAAGGTCGGTAAGGATGAAGGCAACGACCTTGTAGGCCTCCTTGTCGTTCTGAATAAACCGGGCAGTCTCTTCGGTCAGAACCGCAATAAGGTCTCCCAATGTGGTTTCGATAGGTTCCTGTTCCATAAAATCCTCCTGGCCATTAGACGAATATCTGTCTAATTAAGTGTCGGGACCTGCCCCTTTTGTAAGAAGCCAAACGCAAAGGGGATACCAAACCCCCGTTCTCTTTGAAGGAAAAGGGCTTTTGGGACTTTCGAGGAACCTTAGCCGAACTTTCTGCAGGAATTTCCCTACAGTCGGAGGGCAATGCTGGTCGGATATGGCAGTATAGGTGTTATATTTATGTGTCTGATCTTGCTTTCTTAAAGTCTTCTACCTTTAAACCATGTTTCTTTAGAAGGTCATAGAAATCGGCACGATATTTACCGGCGAGCTTTGAAGCTTGGCTCACATTACCCTCGCTGCGCTCTAAAAGGTGTATGAGATAGTTTCTTTCAAAGGCATCTCTAGCTTCCCTAAGAGGTTTAAAATCCTCTTGGGATATCGCCGAAGTTTCCTGAAGGCTGATTGTTCTCGGTTCCTGAGAGGTGAGCTTTGTCTGGAGAATCAAATCTTCGTCAATAACATCCTTTTGAGTCATAGCCATTGCATACTCTATAGTATTTTCCAACTCTCTTACATTCCCTGGCCAATCATGCAGCATGAGCTTCTGCATAGCCTTCGGCGTCACTCCTTTCACATCCTTTTTCATCTGCTGGCAGAACCTTTTAAAAAATTGCTCTACCAGAGGAGGGATATCCTCCTTCCTCTCTCGAAGAGGTGGGAGGTAGATAGGAATCACATGAATCCGGTAGTAGAGATCCTCTCGAAACAGACTTTTTTTAACCTCCTCTTCAAGATCTTTCTTGGTGGCCACAATGACCCGGACATCCACTTCTACCGGCTTCTCGCCGCCGATGGGATAGAACTGTTTATCTTGCAGCACGCGAAGCAGCTTGGGCTGGATTGCATGCGGCATGTCACCGATCTCATCAAGAAATAGAGTCCCTTCGTGTGCCTGGGTGAATAGCCCCTTGGTGCTTCGAACGGCTCCGGTGAAAGCCCCTTTTTCATGGCCAAAAAGCTCGCTCTCCAGCAGAGTTTCAGGTATGGCGGCGCAATTTATGGCCACGAATTCCTTATCCTTTCTCGCGCTCGCGAGATGGACGGCCTTCGCGATCATCTCTTTGCCCGTGCCGCTCTCACCGTATATAAAGACGGTGGAATCGGTTCCGGCAATCCGGGATACTACCTCCAACACCCTCTTCATTTTCTCACTCTTAGCCACGATATTGGAAAAACTGTATCGTTCTCCCAAAAGCCCCTTGAGCCGTCTGATTTCCGAAGAGAGCCTGCGATTCTCCAGGGCCTTTTGGATTTGGAAAAGTAGGTCTCGGGGGTCGAACGGTTTGGTTAGGTAGTTGTACGCTCCCTTCTTCATGGCCTCTACGGCACTCTCAATGCTCCCGTGAGCCGTTAGGATAATGACAGATATCTCCGGGTTGATAAGGTGCAACTCCTCCATGAGGGATATCCCATTGCGGCCAATAAGCTGGAGATCGATGATCGAGAGATCAAAGACTTGTTTCTTGACCGCCTCTATCGCCTCTTCCTCCTTAAGGGCTGTAGCGACGTTATAGTTTGCCGCTTCCAACCTCACTTTGACCAACTCTAAGAGGTTTTTATCGTCATCCACCACTAAGATCTTTGCTTGCGACATAGGCCTTCTTATTTTTTCCTTCTCTTTTGTTCGATTTCAAGATCTACCCGTTTGGACTTCTGAATTAACTCGTTCAACTTCTCATTCGCTTGGCTCAACTTCTCATTGGTCTGGCTCAATTTCTCGCTGGTCTGGCTCAATTTCTCGTTGGCCTGAGTCAATCTATCATTGGCCTGAGTCAATCTATCATTGGCCTGAGTCAACTTCTCGTTCATCTGGAGCACTCCAATCCAGACCTTTGACTGCTCAACCAAAAGACTTTTAGGATAATCTTTCACAAGCTTCCGGAAAAGATCCATGGCCTTGCGATAATCTCTCTTGGGATTGTCCACGTGGGAATAGAGAAGACCCTGGTTAAAAAGGGCCTCGTCGCCCGGAGGCCTGTCTTCGAAAAGGGATAAAACTCTCTGGTTTTCCCTTAGGGCGCCTTCATAATCTCCTTGGGCAAGGAGCTTCTGGCCGCGGACCAGGGTGTCGCGCGCATTGTCCTGATCTCTCATCTCCTTCAATAACGCGCATCCGGGAATGAGAAAGATCAAGCTGGCAACAAAAAGGTGAAGGTACTTCCCTTTCCCGGTTCGCTTTCGACCCATATCTCACCGCCGTGTGACGTGACGATGTGTTTCACGATTGCTAATCCCAATCCACTCCCTTGAATCCGATCGGACAGCGAGGGAGCGGCCTGCCGATATTTGTCAAAAATCGTAGCTAGATTTTCCTCCGCTATCCCGGGTCCCGTGTCCATAACCGAAACCTCCACCTTTCTATCGATGGGCTGGGCAGAGATCCGCACCTCCCCACCGTCGGGAGTGAACTTGACCGCATTACCGATCAGATTTCTAAGCGCCTGAAGCATTCGTTCACCATCAAACTTTATGATAGGCAACTCCCTGCTTACGTTGGTTTCCAGGCGGATCCTCTTTGCCTCGACCAGGGGTCCCATTTCAACCGTGGCTCTCTGGATCAAAGGCGCGAGGTTTCCCGGCTCGAAGGAAAAGGTCATCATCCCGGCTTCCATTTTTGACAGATCCAACAGGGAGTTGACCAAATCAATCAAGCGGGTACTTTCCTCGGCCAGGATCGTCAAGAGTTTTTTTTGCTTCTCCGAAACCTGTCCCCCTACTCCCTCCAGCAATAGACTGGTCCCTTCCTTGATGGAGGTCAAGGGCGTGCGCAGCTCATGGGACATCGAGGAGAAGAAATCGGACTTCATCTTGTCCAGATCTCTGAGCTTGTGACTCATAAAATTGAAGGCGCTGGCCAACTCCGCCATTTCCGGCGGCGAAGAGAGCTTCAAATCGCCGTCGAAATTCCCCTTGGCAATTTCGCGGGTCTTGGTCTTCAACAAAGAGATCGGGCGAGTGATGCTCCTCGTCATTAAAAAGGAGACGGCAAGGATAAAAATAAGCGAGGCCGCCGTCACAATCATAGTGACTTGCCGCGCTTTCGCTCCGATTTCATCAAGTTTAATGATTTTGTCATAGGTGCTTTTCTGACCATAGCCTCGCACTTTCTCCAACTCAGCCGTGATCCCATCCTGCGCTTCCGTTTTTTCCTGCCCGTATTGGTCCTCAGCATATTTCTGGCGAGTCTTCAAATATTGCACTTCTTCATTGAACAGCTCTTGGTAACGCTGATGGTACTCCCTGATTTTCGCCAAGAGAGGTCCAACTCGCCTATCTGCTACGACGTTTGCTTCCTCTAGATATCGCTCAAAATCGCCCTTGAACAAGAGAAACTGGTCGTAAAAGGTGTTATCCTGTGTAATAATGAATTTCCTCTCGTACCGGATTTCCTCTAAAAGCGTGTCCGCGAGCTTTTGCTCGTAATCTAGGATACGATTGTCGGTCTCCAGGACGGACCGCGTAATGGTGTTGAACCGCTGGAGCTGCCCAATGGCATAGAAGCTCGATACTAGAACCAGGACAAAGATTGCCAGATAACCAAAAACCACTCGTGAAAATAGTGTTAACTTCACGTTAGCTGACTTCGTTCAGGCCGGAAACTTTCTCACGGGCAAAAAAACACGGCTCTAGGGCTCAGGCAAACTCTTTTTGTCCGCCTCCACCGCTAGCAGCTTTTGACCGAATTGATCGAGGCGCTTCTCAGCACTCTGAAAACTCGACTGAGAATGACCCAGATGTTTGCCCAAAAGGTTGAATTCTTCCTTGAATCTGGAAAAGTCCCCTTGGAGCCGGATAGGATTCTGGAGAATATCTTTTGCATGATCTTCGATCTTCATCCCTTTGAGTCCCAAGACAATCGCCTGCAGATAGGTATAAAAACTGTTCGGAGAGACCGGTATGACCTTTCTGCCGAGCGCATACTGGCTGAGGCTCCTCTCTCCTCCTAAGGAGTCGTCCTTGATAATCGTTTCGTAGTAAACGTTCTCGGCCGGAATATACATAAGTGCAAAGTCATAGGTTCCCTCGTCCGGCAAAATGTATTTGCTTGATATCGCGTCAATATGCTTTTTGACATCAGCCACAAATTGCCTCTTGGCTCTCCCCTTTTCCTCATCCGTGGTTCCTTCGAGCATCCGCTTAAAATTCTCCAGCGGGAATTTGGAGTCAACCGGGACTAGCGAACCACCGAGCTTAATAACCGCATCGACTTTGTCGCCGCTTCTGAAAGCGAACTGGGTCGCAAAGTATTCCGGCGGGAGGATTTGAGCCAATAAGTCGCCGAGAAAATACTCTCCCAACCCGCCCCTGAGTTTCGGAGAGCGAAGGATCTCTTGCAGAGAGGCGATGTCTTTACCCACTTCATAGATTTTGCGATTGGCCTCCTCCAGCCCTCCCAGACTCTTCTGCACATTTCCCACGACTCGCGCCGCGTTGTCGAGCCTCTCCCCAAGGGTCTGTTGGGTCCTTTGCAGGACTTCCGAGTTCTCCTTCAACCTCTCGTTGACGTTAGTCACAACCTGTCCCAATTGCTGGTGAAGGAGCTGCGTGCTGCTGTCCAGGAGTTGCGCGAATTGTCCCCGTAGCTGGTCAATCTGCTGTTGAATCAGCACGAAGGACTGTTCTTCTTTTTTCTCGCCGACAAGGACTTGTACGCGGCGCAAGAGAAACCACCCAAAAGCCGCAAGACCGGCTACGAGGCCAAAAGTCAAAAAGATAGGATTGACCGATTCCACGATTCCGTGCCGGAGCTATAGAATCCGCAGGGCGTATTCTAGGATCTCACTGAGTTTGCGGATCTGGGTCGCCCTTATCGACTTTTCTTCAGGCGGGGAGGAGAAATAGTGATCCAGACTCCTTTTGAGATTCCACTCTAGAAGCTCCACACACTGCTCGATGCTCGCCTTTTCCGAGCGCCGGCGCCGCGCCCGATGCAGCTCCTTAAAATGGATCACCTGACCCATACAAATGAGTAGCTTATGGAGGAGAGAACCCCCTTGTCAAGGGGAGGGCTGCTGTTGCGTAACGCAGTGAATGGCGCCCAGCCCCATCACCAGCGGTGCGCAAGGAATGCCCACAATTTTACGGTCGGAGAACAGCTCGCCGAGAATCTCTAAGGCGGACGGATCGTTGGCATGGTCGTAGGTAGGGACGAGGACGACTCCATTGGCGATATAGAAATTAGCATAGCTGGCTGGAAGTCTTACACCCTCGTAAGTGACACGCCCCGGACAAGGCAGCGGGATAACAGAAAACTTTTTTCCATTTCGGTCTGTGGCGCTTTGCAGACGTTCAAAATTTTCCCTGAGAGAAGCGTAGTTCTCATCCTTCGAGTCTTGCTCGAGAACGCACACAACCGTGGTTGGATTGACGAACCTTGCGATATCGTCAATGTGCCCGTCGGTGTCATCGCCAACAATCCCCTCGCCGAGCCAGATGGTCTGATCGACGTTCAAATAGTTCCTGAGAATCTCTTCAATCTCGCCCCGCCCCAAGTTGGGATTGCGATTTGTGTTGAGAAGACACTGCTCGGTTGTGAGGCAAGTCCCGCAGCCATTCACATCGATCGAGCCCCCTTCAAGGACAACCCCGGCGTTAAAGACCGGCACCCCGAGGAGCCTGGAGATCTCCTTGGCCACCGAGTCGTCTTGCACATAGGACTCATACTTTCGTCCCCAAGCATTGAATATCCAATCGTTGAAAGCCAGACTTTTTGGATGCCCTTCTTTGGTGACGAAGGTTGGACCGTAGTCACGCATCCATACATCCACAGTTGGAATCTGGTAGATGGATACATGGTCCATGGCGGTCGCGACACGCTTGAGCCGGCTCTCTGCCTCAGCCCGAGCGCGTTCGTCGTTGACAAGCAGGCAGACCTTTTCCGCGGGCGCGATGGCCCGGATCATCTCTACCCAGATCTGCTTGACGAGCTCTAACTGGTCGGGCCAGGTTTCCAGATTGTGCGGCCACGCAAGCCACGTCGCCTCATGGCGTTCCCATTCCGCCGGCATCCGATAGCCGAGTTGCCGAGGAGAATTGCTCGCCCCAGCGGGCTCAATTCTTGACTGAGAGGTTTCCAAGGGAGGAAAGCGTAGCAGTTTTTTTGTGTGAGTCGTCATCCAGGAAGCGCGCAGTCAGCGCCCCGTAGGCGTCGATGCGCCGGTCTCTCAGAAACGGCCAGCTCTCACGCGCTTCAGCGATCTTGTCAAGATCACACCGTGCTATGAGGAGATCTTCGCGGCCCGTTCCTGCGCGGGCAACGATCTCTCCGTAGGGGTTGACGATAAAGGAATTTCCCCAAAACCTGATTTTTCCCTCGCGGCCCACACGATTTGTAACGGCTACATATACCCCGTTAGCCACAGCATGACCACGCTGGACCAATTCCCAGGCGCTCCGCTGCGCCTTGGCGACTTGGGGCGGCTCGTTGGAAAGCCATCCGATCGCCGTGGGATAAAAAAGGATCTCGGCCCCGGAGAGAGAGGTCAAGCGAGCAGCTTCGGGAAACCACTGATCCCAGCAGATCAGTACGCCGATCTTGGCCGCCTGTGCATCGAAGCTTAAAAAACCCAGATCCCCAGGGGTGAAATAGAATTTCTCGTAAAAGCCGGGATCGTCGGGAATGTGCATCTTGCGGTATTTCCCCAGAATCGCTCCATCTGAACCGATGATCACGGCGGTGTTGTGATAGATTCCCGCTGAGCGCTTCTCAAAGATCGAGCTGATGATAACAACCTTCTTTTTTTTGGCCAGGCGACTCAGAGCTTCCGTAGTCGGTCCCGGGATCGGCTCGGCCAGCTTGAAGTTCTTAGCATCCTCACTCTGGGGAAAATAGCGCGAGCGGAATAGCTCCTCAAGACAGATAATTTGCGCCCGTTTTTTCGCCGCCGCCCCAATCCGGGTCACAGCCTTTTCCAAATTGGCCGCCGGGTCTTCGCTTGCGCTCATCTGAATGAGGCCGATGCTGACTTGCCTGTGGCTTTTCTTGCGGGACACCCTACAGACCCTTTTCTTCCCTCTCTAAAAAAAGACACCCCATGGCGCTACTTCAGATGTTGGGCGAAGAAGGATTTGAATTTCTCCCAGGCATCCTTGGCTGAATCTGCGTGGTAGCTCGGTCGCTCGTTGCAGAAGAATCCATGTCCCGCTTCCGGATAGACCTTCATCATGAAAGTCTTATGACTATCCGTCAGCGCCTTGTTGATCTGCGCCACGTGATCTTGGGGAATCAATGGATCCTTGAGACCGAAGAAGAGATAGATCGGGCAGCCGATCTCGCCGGTCCGGGAGAGAGGGCTGGGATTTCCCATCGGGATGCCGCCGCCGTAAAAGCCGACGGCCGCCTTAACGTCTTTATTATGGTGGGCTGCCGAGAGATAGGTAAAGCGCCCACCCATGCAGAAACCGGTCACACCAATGGACCCGGCCTTGACGTAACTCTGCGACTTGAGATGGGAGATGACTGCGCCCACATCGCTCATGACCTTGGGATCCTGCAGGCGATTCATGATGCCGACCGCCTTCTGAAGTTCGGTGTAGGGAACCACTCTCTCCGATTCCCGATGATAAAGGTCAGGAGCAATGGCCACGTACCCCTCGCGGGCGATCCGCTCCGTGACGTCTTTGATATGGCCGTTAAGACCGAAGGCCTCCATGAGGACGACGATAGCCGGTCGTGCGCCTCCGTCTTTGGGCTTGGCCTCATAAGTCTCCATCTTCCCGTCCGGGGTGTTGAGTTGAAGAGTTGAAGTCGCGATGTCCATAACGCTCCTCCTGTTGGGAATGTCTTACAAATCAAAAATCGCTTCTTGTCTATCAGATTTTTTTTTAAGGGTCTACCCCTTTCCCGCTCCAAAAAGAATCCGCGAGGTGCCGTCTTAGAACACCAGCTAGCGGCTGGCGATGATCATCGCTCCGGCAACCATCAATACCGCACCGCAGGCAATTCTCAAAGTTACTTTTTCCAAGTCCCTAAGAAAAAGGCTGCTGAGCAAGACCGAGAAGAGCGGGGTTGTATTGACAAGCGGCGCGATGACAGAGACCTCCCCTAAATTCAAAGCGGCGAAATTCAAAAACTGGGCCACCAACGAGACCAAGGCCGCGCTGCCGAAGAAAGGGAAACTCTTTTTGTCCACCCTTATCAGGTGGAGCCTCCCAGTTGACACCAGAAAAAGGAAAAGAAGGATCCAGGAGGTAGAACTCCCAATCGCTGCCCCAAAAATAGGTTCGGAAAGAATTAGCAGCCCTCCTCGGCGCAGGTTTTGAGAGACAGCGCCGAAGAATGCCGCGCCCAGCGGAAAAATAAGATGCCATAGCTTCCAACGGTTTTCCGCGCTCTCGCCTGAAGTGATCAGCCAGACGCTGAGCACGATAAGAGTGGTTCCCCAATAAACATAGGAGCTCGGTTGCTCATGGAGGAAGCTCAGGGCGAGAATAAGCGCAAGGAGAGGTTCCAGGCCTCGAAGGGGAGCGGCCCGCGACACTCCCAAGCGCGTGATGCCGATATAAAAAAAGATCCGCGCCAAGAGCGGCTGCAGACAACCCCCAAGGATGAAGTACCTCGTAGCCGGCGAGAAAATGAAATCCCGAGGTAAAAAGATGACAACGTAGATCCAGAAAGATAGAGCCGCAACAGAATAACTCAAGAAGGCCGCCGCCACGATGTTCGAGGTTCGGGCTCCAAGGCGGACCAAAATGGCATCGATCGCCCAAAATACAGATGAGAGTATCGCGACAGCTTCGGGGCTCATTGAACTGGAACAGCTTTCCGGAAGTCTAACGGCGTAAAAACCTTAACCCACAAACGAAAGTAGATGACACTAACACCAACGAATGCTGCTCGACAAGTTCGAGACTTCTTCAAGAGTCGGTTGACGACTGATTTCGGCAAAAGACCATTGAAATCGGGTCGGCAGGTGGAATAGGATGCGCACGGTAGAGAACTTTTCTTCATTCCACCTCCACCGGATGGTTTCTAGAGATTCCATGAAAAAAACAACCCAAGGCTCGCAAAGCTCAAAGCGCAGAGGGGTTAGCAAACCGGTCTCCCACCTGGGAAAACTACCTAAAACACTGCCGGCCCTGGCCCGGGCTCAGAGAATAACCGAGCAAGCTTCTCGCCTCGGCTTCGACTGGCCGGATGCACAGCAGGTCTGGAGAAAAATCGAGGAAGAATGGGAGGAGCTTCGGGCCGCGATATCCGCCGGCGACCCGAGCCACATCCGACATGAAATGGGAGATCTGCTTTTTTCCCTTGTCAATCTATCGCGCTTTCTCGATCTCGAGGCCGAGCGGGTTCTATCTGAGACCGTAGAGCGCTTCTTACAGCGCTTCTCATACATAGAAACAAAGATT
>WNFH01000160.1_pt1 | contig 43761 bp, 36 predicted proteins | sample 5400411 | NCBI WGS metagenome assembly WNFH01 (sample SAMN13153347, study PRJNA577476) | soil metagenome | isolation source: 200 cm saprolite under Douglas fir tree site 2 hole 3 | place: USA:California | collected 2015-04-18 | reverse complement strand
AGCACCGGAGCGCAGCCGGGAGCAGTTAAGCGAGCACTGTCTGAGCGCGTGGCGCCGTAGGCGATCGCGCGAGTTGCGCAGCGCCCGGCTGCGTGAGGAGCGCAGGGAACCGCGCGCTTTTAGCGCGGCGAGCGACCGGGGAGCGTTTCTTTGGGTACTTTCTTGTCGCGACAAGAAAGTACCTCGCCCGCGGGGCGAGACCCGCAATCATTGCAGTTAAGCCGCGCGTAGCGCGTCCATAGAATCAGGCCGTTTGTCGCGAAACGTCCGGTCGTGGCCCGATAGCGGAAATTCAAACAACGCTCAGTTTTCAAGCCAAATCAGTGACGCCATGCGCCCGCAAATGGGATTGCGCCGGTAAGAGAAAAATTTTTCGTGCTCCCGCACGGTACAAAAATTCCCGCCGTATATTTTATCGACACCGAGATTTTGCAAACGCCGCCGCGCCAGCGCATAAATATCCGCATACCAACGATTCCGGTTGTTCGCGGTAAACACGACGGCGCTATATGGATCGTGTGAGACGAAACGCTGTCTGACCTCATCGCCGACTTCGAATGCGAGCGGGCCGATGGCCGGGCCCAACCATACCAAAAGCTCCGATGCCGGGGTGCGGAAAGCCGCCACCGTTTGTTCGATTACACCTGCGGCCAAACCCCGCCATCCGGCATGCACTAACGCCACTTGTGCGCCACGCCGATCACATAAAAAGACCGGCAAACAATCCGCGCTCAATACCGCGCAGACTACCCCCGCTTGATTGCTATAACTGCCATCCGCGGTACGATCCGACGAGGTAGAGGCATCGATCACTCGCACACCGTGCACTTGATTTAACCATACGGGTTCTTCGGGCAATTCTAACGTTTCTCGCAATAACAAGCGGTTTTTTTGCACCGCCTCAAGGTCATCACCGACATGATCCGCCAGATTAAACCAGGCATAGCCGCCACGGCTTAATCCACCGATGCGCGTCGTAGTGAGCGCCGTGACATTCTCCGGCGCCGGCCAGTCAGCATAAATGAAAACGGGATCGCTAGGCATATGGTAAATATAGTATGTGGTCGCTCATATAATATGAGCGTGGTCACCTTCTTCCAATACCTTAATCAATTCCTGCATATCCATCGGCGGCGGGCAAGTCCACTGCATTTTTTTCCCGCTTAGCGGATGGATCAGTCCAAGCTTTACTGCATGCAGCGCCTGACGCTTAAACCCGCGCAACGCCTGGATTAATTTTTCGCCACTCGCGGATGGCATCAGCAAGCGTCCCCCATAAACCGGATCGCCCAAAATCGGATAACGCAGGTGCGCCATGTGCACCCGAATCTGGTGCGTGCGGCCGGACTCCAGTTTTACCTGCAATAAAGTATGCGCGCGGTATTTGGCCATGACGCGATAATGACTGATCGCCGGCTTGCCGCGCGCGCTGACCGCCATGCGCGTGCGCTCCCGATGGTGCCGCGCGATCGGCGCCTCCACCGTGCCGCCCGCGACCATGACGCCATTGACGATGGCCAAATACTCGCGCTCCAAGCTGCGCGCGCGCAGCTGCTTAATCAAGCTTAGGCGCGTCCGCTCGGTTCTCGCTACTACCAGCAGGCCGGAAGTATCCTTATCAAGCCGGTGGACAATACCGGCGCGCGCAAGGTTCTTAAGTTCAGGGGCATAATCAAGCAAACCGTTTAACAGTGTACCCTCATAATTACCGACAGCCGGATGTACTACCATGCCGGCCGGCTTGTCGATCACCAGCAATTCGGCATCTTGATAAATTATTTGTAATGGGATGGCCTGTGCCTTCCATACCAGCGCGGGGGCGAGCGATACCCGGATCTCGACCATCTCACCGCCGGTTAACTTATCCCGCTGACGCGGCCGCGCAGCATCCAAAGAAACATCGCCGGCGCGTATCCATTGCTGGATCTGGGAGCGGGAAAATTCCGGAAATAACGCCGCCAGGGTTTGATCGAGGCGCTTGCCGGCATACTCCGGCGGGATACGCGCCGATAAAATCTTTGGTTTAATATTTTCCATCAAAACGCCGTTGGGGTCTTCACCCTCTATTCAAATCCGGTTATGCTTGTCTAACTGTATGCGTAGCTTTGTTTTCTATTTGTGTTTAGCCCTGCTTCCGGCGGGATGCGCCGGCACGCTAGATCCCACTAAAGACTGGTCCGCGGAGCGTTTCTACACCGAAGGTAAAGACGCCTTGGCGAGTAAAAACTATGCCGCCGCCATCAAGCATTTCGAAACTTTGGAAGCGCGCTACCCTTACGGCCCCTATGCCGAACAGGCGCAGCTCGAGATTGCTTACGCCTATTACAAAGATGAGGAGCCTGCCTCGGCCATTGCCAGCGCCGACCGCTTCATTCGCTCGCATCCTACTCATCCGCATGTGGATTATGCCTATTATTTGAAGGGCCTGGCGAGCTACAACGAACAACCCACTTTCCTCGATCGCTTGGTCGGCAAATACGATCTCTCCGACCGCGATCCCAAGGCCGCGCGTGAGGCGTTTGAAGCGTTCCGTGAATTGGTAACCCGGTTTCCGACCAGCAAATACGCCAAAGACGCGACGCGACGCATGCATAGGCTTATGCAAGCCTTAGCGCAAAATGAAATTCATGTGGCTAGCTATTATTTTTCCCGCGCCGCCTACGTTGCCGCCGTCAACCGCTGTAAATATGTCATCGAGCATTACCAACTCACGCCGGCAATCGAAGACGCGCTTGGAATACAGGTCAAGGCTTATAAAATGATGGGGTTAGACCAGCTTGCCAACGACACGCTTCGGGTTTTAGAACAAAACTTTCCTCACAGCCGCTATATTGAAGAGTTAAAAATTTAGTGGCCCGCCGATAGTCAAGACATCAGCCTAAACCGCTTCTTCTCCGCGCTCGCCGGTACGTATACGGATGACCTCTTCCACACTGCTGACAAAGATTTTGCCATCGCCGATTTTGCCGGTGCGCGCCGCATTGGTGATCGCCTCGATGCAGCGGGTGGCCAGATTATCCGGAATCACCAGCTCAAGCTTTATCTTAGGTAAAAAATCGACGACATATTCCGCCCCACGGTAAAGTTCAGTGTGCCCTTTTTGCCGGCCGAATCCCTTGACTTCGGTCACCGTCAAGCCGGTCATGCCAACTTCAGACAGGGCCTCGCGCACGTCATCCAATTTAAATGGCTTGATTATTGCCTCGATTTTTTTCATAGCTGGACTTTCCCCTTCATATCCGCAAGATAAGGTGCATTATCTTAGTTGAAAATAATCCCGCTGCGTACTGTTTTTAAGCTTTTTGTTTTTTACCGCGGCCCACCGTAATAGGATAGCGCCAATCACGGCCAAAAGCGCGCCTGGTGATACGCACGCCGGGAGGCGCCTGACGACGCTTGTATTCATTGCGCTGGATCATCGCTACCACGCGCTGTACGGTTCCCGGGTCAAACCCGGCCTTTACCAGGTCCTCGACGCTATGATCATGCTCAATATATTTTTCCAGGATCGCATCCAGCACCGGGTAAGGCGGCAGGCTATCGGTATCTCGCTGATCAGGCGCGAGCTCAGCCGAAGGCGGACGCGCAATAATGCGCTGCGGAATGACCGGCCCGGTATATCTTATCGGAGTCGGCGCCGCGCGGTTGCGGTATTCCACCAAACGATACACCAGCGTTTTCAGCACATCCTTGATCACGGCGAACCCTCCGGCCATATCGCCATATAACGTGGCATAACCCACCGCCATCTCGCTTTTATTGCCGGTAGTGAGCACCATCTTCCCGGTCTTATTAGAGATCGCCATCAACAGCACGCCACGGATGCGCGCCTGGATATTTTCTTCGGTACTATCCGGCTTGGCGCGGCGGAATTCTTCTTTTAGCGCGGCAAGGAAGGCCTCGAACATCGGTTCAATCGAAATGAGGCTGTATTTGACCCCGAGCGTTTGTGCCTGAGCAGCGGCATCCTCAAGACTGATAGGGGAAGTATAACGCGAGGGCATCATCACCGCCTGCACCCGCGCCGGTCCCAACGCATCCACCGCGATCGCCAGGGTAAGCGCGGAGTCGATACCGCCGGAAAGCCCTAATACCACGCCGGGGAAACCGTTTTTATCGACATAATCCCGCACTCCTAAAACCAATGCGCGGTACACACTTTCTTCCTCGGAAAGCATCGGCCGGCACTTGGCAGTTACCGGCGCGAACGGCGGCTGTTTTTCCACTTCCACTAGAAATACGCCGGTGACAAACGCCGGCGCGCGTTGCGTCAGTCTGCCTTGGGCATCGATGACAAAAGACTCGCCGTCGAACACCAGCTCATCCTGGCCACCGACCAGATTGACATAGACGATCGGCACCCGAGTTTCGCCCACCCGCTGGCTGACGACATGCTCGCGCTCCTGACTTTTATTAAAGTGGTAAGGCGAGGCATTTAGATTGACGATTAATCCGGCGCCCGCTTGCACGGCTTGCTGTACCGGGCCGGGTGCCCAGATATCTTCACAAATCGTGACGCCGACCGGCACGCCTTGAATAGTTACCACGCACGGGTTTTTACCGGGGACAAAATAACGCTTTTCGTCAAAAACACTGTAATTCGGCAATAGCTGCTTATGATAAGTGGCAATAATGGCGCCATCGCGCAACCAAGAGGCGGCATTATAAAGCGCATCATCGACCCGCGCCGGGTGACCGACGATTAAATCTATGTCTCTTATTTCGGCTTGCAATGTCTGTAAGCCGTGAGCCACCTCATTTTCCAGCCCCGGCCTTAACAACAAGTCTTCCGGCGGGTAACCGGTCAGGCTTAATTCCGGAAACACAATGACGTGCGCGCGTAATTTATCGCGCGCATGCTTAGCCGCATGGATCATTTGGCTTACGTTACCCGCTATATCTCCAACTAGACAATTCAACTGGCCCATGGCCAAACGTAAATGCTCACTCATGATTTATCCGCCATTCCGCTGGATGGGTAACTCACGGCCTCGCACAAACCGGATCTTTGAAAGCGCTCGCGTGGGAAATGCCCTGCAACCCAAACAACTTGCATAATCCCCCCTGCTTGCGCCGAGAAATAATAGCCGATAAAATGACCGGCCGGTCGGTCAATATAGCTAATTTCAAACATGCGGGCAAATCCCTCTCTATTCCCTGTTCGTGCGGGTACCGAAGCCACCAAGCAGCGAATCTTACAGTCGGCCGAGGCACTTTTTTCTGAACAAAGCTTTGATGCCGTGTCCATGCACGCCATCGCCGTGCACGCCGGGGTCAGCAAGGCCAACATCTTTCATCATTTTGGTTCAAAAAACAGCCTTTATCTCACTGTCCTGCGCGAGACCTGCCGGCAATCCTCAGAATTATTGCAAGATTTAGTGCACGAATCCGGGCCGCTTGCCCAGCGTTTAACCCGCTTTGCCCAGGCCCACTTGTCGCACATCTTACAGCGCGCATCGGTGCCACGCCTGATCTTAAGTGAATTATTGAAGGGCGACCCGCGCCGGGGCGAAGAACTGGCGCAGCAGGTTTTTGGTGAAAACTTTGCCCGCCTGGTGGAAACGTTGCGCCGGGGCAAGGCCGAGGGAGAATTGCGTGCCGACATCGATCCCGCCATGGTTGCCGCCTTGCTAATCGGCGCGAATGTTTTTTTCTTTCAAGCACGCGATGTGCTAAGGCATTTTCCCGACGTCGGTTTCGCCGATAACCCGACTCATTATAGCCAGATGCTGGTGGATCTATTGCTACACGGAATTTTGTTAACGACACCGGCCAAAACGGATCAGTAGAGGAGGCTAATAAATCCGTAGCGGCCACGGTGATTACTGTCACCCAGGCGAAACAGCAAAACCTTCAAGTTGTGCAGGAAGCGGTAGGCCAGGTCGACAGCCAAACCGCGCCCTTTGTCGCTGCCGAAGTAGCCGGCCACATAGTAAAAGTAGCGGTGGATACCGGGCAAAGAGTCACGGCCGGGCAGACCCTGGCTGAGCTTGCTTAGGCGCCGGCGCCCAAGCGAACGGGCCGGTGACGGTGATCGGCGGTATGATCTCCTCCACACTTTTAACCTTAGTAGTAGTGCCGGCGATATATTTGCTAAATGGCAGGAAATGGCAGGAAAAGTAATTTATGACAAAAGGCTTAATCGTTTTGTTTTTAACTTTCAGCATCGGGTACAGCTTATCTGTTAATGCCGAGGAAAAGGCGCAAAGTCTGCTGGATATTTATCACGAGGCGCAAACGCAAGATCCCGCTTTCGCCTCCGCGCGCGCCGCCTACCAAGCGGGCTTGGAAAAATTACCGCAGGCGCGCGCCGCCTTCCTGCCCTCGCTCAACGTGAGCGCCAATACCGCTTATAACGATATCAATTTTCAATTCCACCAGGCCACGGTTTTTCCCGGCGGCCGGTTCAGGTATAACTCGCATGGATATATAGTTTCTCTGACGCAACCGCTGTTTCGTCCGCAAGATTTCCCGCTTTACAAAGAATCCAAGCTGCAAATAGAACAGGCGCAAGCACAACTCTCGCTCGCCGACCATGATTTGCTTCTGCGCGTCAGTCAGGCCTACTTCGATGTATTATTGGCGCAGGACAATGTCGCCTTGACGGCAGCGCAGAAAACGGCCATCAACGAGCAACTGGAACAGGCCAAACGCGGTTTTGAAGTCGGCACGCTCACTATTACCGATACCCATGAAGCGCAAGCCCGCTTTGACTTGGTGCGGTCACAGGAGATCGCGGCAAAGAACGACTTGGAAATCAAGAAACAAGCGCTGGCCACGATCATCGGCAGGCTCCCCGGTCAATTAATGTGGCTACGCGGCAAACTAGACTTGGCTCCCTTGCAGCCGGATGATATGGAAAAGTGGGTGCAGCTTGCGGAAAGCCAAAATCTGCAGCTCAAAATTCAGCAACAGGCCATGGACATCTCCTCCCAGGAAGTGGCTCGCAACCGCGCCGGGCGCTTACCCACCATCGACATCGTCGGCAATTACAGCGACGCCGCCGCTAACAACTCTGTCCCCTTCGGCGTCGGCAATGACACGGAATCGAAGACTATTGCTTTGCTGTTGCAAATCCCTTTGTACCAAGGCGGCGCGCAACAATCGCGGGTGCGTGAAGCGGTGGCTAAGCGCGAGAAAGCACGTCAAGATTTGGAACAAGCGCGCCGTCAGACTGACTTGTCAACCCGCCAGGCATTCTTGGGCGTCACCAGCGGGTTGGCGCAAGTCAAGGCGCTGGAACAGGCGCTTATTTCTAATCAGAGTTTATTAAACTCAAGCAAACGCGGACTGGAAGTGGGCGTGCGCACCAATCTGGACGTATTGAACGCGCAACAGCAACTGTTTAACGCCAAACGCGATTTATCGCAGGCGCGTTATAATTACCTGCTTAACCAACTGAGACTCAAAGCCGCGGTCGCTACCCTGAATGAGCAAGATCTGACCGAAATCAATCGTTTGTTAACCAGCGAAAAGCAATGATGGTCCGAACACGCGGTCCTATCTTCTTACCAGGCGCCCGGCGCGGCCGCTAACACGGCGCTCCGGTTTCATTCTCGCTCAACCGGCAATGGTAAAATTGGTTTATGTACCTGAGCGTGATCGATAACTTAGATAAGATTCCGGCGCGGGATTGGAATGCCCTAACCGATCCGGATAATCCATTTGTAAAACACGAGTTCCTGTCCGCGCTGGAACACAGTGGGTCGGTTACGACTAAGACCGGTTGGTCGCCGCAGCATTTAGTCGTCCACGAACGCGCGCCCTTGCAAGGGCGCCTGCTGGGGGCGGCGCCGATGTATTTAAAAACCCATTCTTACGGGGAATATATTTTTGACTGGGCCTGGGCCAACGCCTATGCGCGCGCCGGGCTTAAATACTATCCGAAGCTGGTGGCGGCCGTCCCTTTTACCCCGGTAACCGGCCCGCGCCTGTTATTGGCTGAACATCCGGATAAAAACCCGATAGTCGATCTTCTGGTTCATGGTGCGCGCGCGCACGCGCAAAAAACCCGCGCCTCGTCGGTGCATTGGCTATTCACCAACCCGGCGCAGACGCAGTGGCTGGAAAAGCGAGGCCTGATGCGCCGCGTGGGTTATCAGTTTCATTGGCAAAACCAGGGTTATCGCGATTTTGATGATTTTCTCGCCGGATTTTCCGCGCAAAAACGCAAAAAAGTAAAACGTGAGCGCCGTTATGTTAAGGAAGCCGACGTGGAAATGGAGGTGCTGACCGGCGATGCGCTGCGTGAACAGCATTGGAACATTTTTTATGAGTTTTACCATTCGACTTTATACAAACACGGCGGCATTGCCTATTTAACGCCGGCCTTGTTTCAGGAACTCGGGGCTAACATGGCGCAGAATATTGTCTTAATCCTGGCGCGCCATCAGGGAAAATATGTCGCCGGCGCGCTTAATTTGCGCGGAAGGTATACCTTGTACGGACGCTATTGGGGCAGCTTAGAGGCGTTCCATAGCCTCCATTTTGAGACCTGTTATTATCGCGCCATTGAATATTGCATCGATCAAGGTTTACAGCGCTTTGAGGCCGGGGCGCAAGGCGAACATAAATTAAGCCGTGGATTTCTGCCGGCGCCGATCGTTTCCGTGCACTGGCTGAGTCATCCGGAATTTAATTACGCGGTCGCCGACTTTCTTGCGCGAGAGAAAGACGGCGTGGAGTATTATATCAACGAGCTTAACGAGCATTCGCCGTTTAAAAAGGATTCTTTATGAAAAATCTGCAAGACTATGCTGTAAGCGAATTAAAGTTAATTTACCGCACGCTGCATGCGCAGCTTATGAGCGATACCGAACTCATCGATTCTGAGTGGCTGCAGGACCTGCAAACCTGGCTACAGAAAAAAGCCTCTGAAGAAGGCGTGTTGCTCGCCGATCATCGTCAGTGGGAGGCGTGGCTGAGAAATAATAAATACACGCCGTGATGCGCGCGGTAACGCAACCCTATTGAACCGGCGTTTGCCTAGCGATTATTATCCAGCAAGCCTTATTCCTTCACTTTTAGACCATGTTTGTACTCAGCCCCGACGCTGAAAACCTGCGCTTCCCGCCGACGCATCTCGCTTCCCCCGACGGTCTCCTGGCGATCGGCGGTGATTTGCGGAACGAACGGTTGTTACAGGCCTACCGCCAAGGCGTATTTCCATGGTATAACTCCGGCCAGCCTATTTTATGGTGGTCGCCGGATCCGCGCACGGTGCTGTTTCCACACAAACTACGGATCTCCCATAGTCTGCGGAAAACCTTGCGCAAGGAAAAATTCCAGGTAACGTTGGACGCCGATTTTAGAGAAGTTATAAACGGCTGCGCCGGTCCGCGCCGGGCGAATCCTGATGGCGACACCTGGATCACGACCGAGATGTTGCAGGCCTATTGCCGATTACATGAACAGGGTTATGCGCATTCAGTGGAAACTTGGCTGGAGGAGAAAATCGTGGGCGGGTTATATGGTGTAGCATTGGGCGGCGCCTTCTTCGGCGAATCCATGTTCAGTCGCATCACGGATGCTTCAAAAGTTGCTTTCGTCTCCTTAGTACGCCAACTTGAGGCGTGGGGTTATACCTTGATTGATTGCCAGTTGCGTTCCGCACATCTTTTAAGCCTGGGGGCGCAGGAGCTCCCGCGTAAAGAGTTTCTTATTTATCTGGACCAAGCCTTGATCAAACCCAGCCGTTCCGGACCATGGCGGCTGGAATTAGATCCAGCCTGTATCGCATGAGTATCGAGCAAGCAACACCTTCGTTATATCTTTCCCTGCCCCACACGTGCAGCTACCTGCCGGACCGGGTCGCCACCACGCTTTTCATCGATCCACAACATACCTTAAACAGCGAGCTTTATGGAAATTTTTCCCGCCGCGGATTTCGCCGCAGCGGCGACCTGATCTACCGACCGCATTGCCGTAATTGCACCGCTTGCGTGTCGGTGCGCGTGCCGGTCAATAAATTCGTTCCCAATCGCAGTCAGAAACGCACCTGGAGAAAGAACCAGGATATCGGCGTATGCGCCGTGCAGCCGGCTTTTAGTCAGGAGCATTTTGCGCTCTTCCTGCGCTATCAAGAAAAGCGCCATCCGGGTAGCGGCATGGGCAATCCGGATCCGGAAAGGTATATGCGCTTCCTGACCTGCGCGCCGCAAAGCGGCCACCAGATAAAGACGCGGTTCTTGGAGCTGCGCCGGCAAGAAACATTGCTGGGTGTAGCGGTGGTCGATCTGCTGCCCGACGGCCTGTCGGCGGTCTACACCTTTTACGATCCGGACTTACCCGAGCGGGGGCTTGGCGTGTATGCGGTGCTGTGGCAAATTGCGTATGCTCAAAGTTTGGGCCTGCCTTGGCTTTACCTCGGCTATTGGATTAAACAGAGCGCAAAAATGGCGTATAAGATCAATTATCGTCCGTTAGAAATTTATCGAAACGGGGAATGGATCCTGCTGCAAAATTCGGAACACCTATAAAAACATCCCATCAAAACACAAAAACCAGGCTTCCCCAAAATGAGCTTTACGGCTATCGATGTATACGGCATCATACGCCGCGCCAACCAATGGAAGTAAAATTATCGAGGCCTAAGCGTGGCAAAAGAAGAACACATTGAAATGGAAGGCACGATTATAGAAACCCTTCCAAACACCTTATTCCGGGTGGAGCTCGAAAACGGGCACATCGTTACTGCGCATATCTCCGGAAAAATGCGCAAGAACTACATCCGCATCTTAACCGGTGATAAGGTTACGGTACAGCTCACCCCCTACGACCTCACCAAGGGACGCATCATTTTTCGCGCCCGTTAAGCGATACCGTTCCCTCTAGCTCATGCTACCCGCCGGCTCCAGTGCCGAGAATTCGAATACCAACTCTTCATTTGCTTCCGTCACTTTCACCTGTCCGCCATTGGCCAGTTTGCCGAACAGCAGTTCGTTGGCTAACGGTTTCTTGATTTTCTCCTGAATGAGGCGGGCCATCGGGCGCGCGCCCATTGTCGGGTCATAACCATGCAGCGCTAACCATTTGCGCGCGGAAGCGGTCAGTTCGATCGACACATTCTTTTCTTCGAGCTGGTTTTCCAGTTCAAGGACAAATTTATCGACGACATGCGCAATCGTTTCCGGATTCAGCGACTTGAAACCGATGATGGCATCCAGGCGGTTGCGGAACTCCGGGGTAAACATCTTTTTAATGGCGGCAAAGTCGTCGCCGGTATGATCTTGTTGCGTGAATCCCATCGATGCCCGGCTCATCTGTTCGGCCCCGGCATTGGTAGTCATTACAATGATAATATTGCGGAAATCCGCCTTGCGGCCGTTATTATCCGTCAGGGTGCCGTGATCCGTGACTTGTAATAACAGGTTGAATACATCGGGATGGGCTTTCTCGATTTCGTCCAATAACAGCACGGCATGCGGATTTTTATTAATAGCATCGGTTAACAGCCCGCCCTGATCAAAGCCTACATAACCCGGCGGGGCGCCAATCAGGCGCGAGACGGTATGCCGCTCCATATATTCCGACATATCGAAGCGGATTAGTTGCAACCCAAGTACATGCGCAAGCTGGCGCGTCACTTCGGTTTTTCCTACCCCGGTAGGACCGGAAAACAAATAGGAGCCGATCGGCCGTTCCGGGCTGCGCAGGCCGGAGCGCGCCATTTTAATCGAGGCGGCCAATACCTCGATCGCCTCATCCTGCCCGAATACCACCAGCTTTAAATCACGCTCGAGGTTCTGTAACACCTCCCGGTCGGAAGTGGATACGCTCTTCGGCGGGATGCGAGCGATTTTTGCGACAATTTCTTCGATCTCGCCCACCCCGATGGTTTTCTTGCGCCTATTGGGCGCGACCAAATGCACGCTTGCCCCCGCCTCATCGATCACGTCGATGGCTTTGTCAGGTAAATGCCGGTCATTGATATAGCGGTCAGCAAGCTCGACCGCGCTGCGCAAGGCTTGCTGCGTGTATTTGACGCCGTGGTGTTCCTCGAAGCGCGACTTCAGCCCGCGCAAGATTTCCACCGCTTCCTCCACCGAAGGTTCGGTGACATCGATTTTTTGGAAGCGGCGCGACAACGCGCGGTCTTTTTCAAAAATACCGCGATATTCCTGATAAGTCGTCGAGCCGATACATTTCAGTTCGCCGGTCGAGAGCGCCGGTTTCAATAAATTAGACGCATCCATGGCCCCGCCCGAAGCTGCGCCGGCGCCGATAATGGTATGGATTTCGTCAATAAACAAAATGGAATGTTCCTGCTTCTTTAGCTGATGCAGCACCGCCTTGAGGCGCTTCTCAAAATCGCCGCGATATTTGGTGCCGGCCAACAGCGCACCCATGTCCAGCGCGTAAATCGTGCTGCCGGCCAGAATTTCCGGCACCTCCCGGTCGACAATCTTTTTCGCCAACCCTTCTGCAATCGCCGTTTTGCCGACGCCGGCTTCACCCACATACAACGGGTTGTTCTTGCGCCGCCGGCATAAAATTTGGATAGTCCGTTGCAGCTCATTTTCACGCCCGATGAGCGGATCGATTTTGCCGAGGCGGGCCTGTTCGTTGAGATTAACAGTAAAGATATCCAACGGGCTGCGTTCAGCGGCAGGGCCGTCCTCGGGATCTTCCGGCCCCGGTAATTCCGGGCTTTCGCCGGGGATCTTGGAGATGCCATGGGAAACGTAATTAACCACATCGAAGCGGCTGATATTTTGCTTCTGCAGGAAATAAACCGCATGCGACTCTTTTTCGCTAAAAATGGCCGCCAGCACGTTGGCACCGGTCACTTCTTTTTTACCGACACCTTGCGCATGTAGAACGGCGCGTTGAATAACGCGCTGAAACCCCAGCGTCGGCTGGGTTTCACTATCGTTCCCCGGGGCCAAGGTGGGAACATTTTCACGCAGAAACGCTGTGAGACTCCGGCGCAGTTCTTCAATGTTTCCGCCACAGGCCCGGATCACGCGGGCGGCGGTGGGATTATCGAGCAATGCCGCGAGTAAATGCTCGACGGTGATAAATTCATGGCGCTTCTCGCGCGCCTCTTGAAACGCCAAATTGAGCGAAAACTCCAGTTCCTGAGATAGCATTAGGAACACCTCCAGAAAAATAGCGATACTGCATACCTGCCGCGCATCATTCCGACTCCATTGCGGGCTCCATGGTGCATTGCAAAGGATGCTGATTTTCCGCGGAAAAAACCATCACTTGCCTCACTTTAGTCTCGGCGACTTCACGCGTGTAAACACCGCATACGCCGATCCCTTTTTGATGCACATGTAACATAATACGGGTCGCATCCTCACGATTCTTATGAAAAAAACGTTGTAACACAACGACGACAAACTCCATAGGAGTATAGTCGTCATTTAGCAGAATAACTTTATAAAGGGGCGGTTTTTGAAGCCTAGGCTTAGCTTCTTGGACAACTAACTCATCGCTGTATTGCGGTTGTCTATTGGCCATAGTTAAGAACTGAAGACGAAACTTATCCTGCATTTGAGGTTATTATACCAATATTTCAAGCCAATGGTGGCATGGATTTTGAGAACAATGGCTGTGCCTGCGTAAGTTAACTTCCCGCCGTGCCGACTAAAAGCGGGCTCAACTTCTTGACTTAAACGAAAAAAAAAGCAAGATTGGTATTTATGTACTTTGTTTCAAGCGGGATGTGTTCCAGATTTTGGAATCTTACCGTCTCACAAGGTACAGGCTTTTTCAGTAACCAAGTTTGGCGGGAATTCCATAGTCAAGCCCGCTGTAAGAGTCCAGGGGGATGTTAAGTATGGCAACAGGTACTGTGAAGTGGTTTAATGCCAGCAAAGGGTATGGTTTTATTTCACCCAGTAACGGCGGAGATGATGTGTTCGCGCATTTCTCAGCCATTGTAATGGAAGGATATAAGACCTTAAAAGAAGGACAACAGGTAGAGTTCGAAATTCAACACGGCCCCAAGGGTCCGCAGGCCTCTAATATTCGCGCCGTTTCGTAATATTCGTAATTCCTCAAGTAAATCGTTTAAATTAAAAACCCGGCGTGCGCCGGGTTTTTTCTTTATCATCCGGATGACCGGTTACATGTGGGCGATCATGGCCTGACCGAATCCGGAACAGCTGACCAGTTTCGCGCCCGGCATCAACCGCTCCAGATCGTAGGTCACGGTCTTGGCGGCAAGCGCGCCTTCGATGCCCTTAATAATCAGATCCGCGGCTTCGATCCAGCCGAGATGACGCAACATCATTTCCGCCGAGAGAATGAGTGAGCCGGGATTAACCTGATCCTTGCCGGCATATTTCGGGGCAGTGCCGTGAGTCGCTTCAAACGAAGCAACAGTATCCGAAAGATTGGCGCCGGGGGCGATACCGATACCGCCCACTTGCGCGGCCAAGGCGTCAGAGATGTAATCGCCATTGAGATTTAACGTGGCAATGACGTCGTACTCTTCGGGACGCAACAGGATCTGCTGCAAAAACGCGTCCGCGATAACGTCTTTGATAATGATGTCCCGGCCGGTTTTCGGATGCCTAATCCGGCACCAGGGGCCTTTATCGATGAGCGCGGCCGCAAACTCCTTCCTGGCTAATTCATAGCCCCAGTTTTTAAACGCTCCCTCGGTGAATTTCATAATATTGCCTTTATGCACCAAGGTGACCGAGGCGCGCTGGTTATCGATGGCATATTGGATCGCCTTGCGTACCAGGCGCTTGGTGCCTTCGCGCGAAACCGGCTTGATGCCGATGGCGGAAGTTTTTGGAAAACGGATCTTTTTTACTCCCATTTCTTTGGTGAGAAAAGCGATGACTTTTTGCGCCTCGGCGGATTCCGCCGGCCATTCGATGCCGGCGTAGATATCTTCCGAGTTTTCCCGGAAAATAACCATGTCGATCTTTTCCGGATGCTTAACCGGGCTCGGCACGCCGGCAAAATACCGCACCGGCCGCAGGCACACGTAAAGATCCAGTTCCTGGCGCAAGGCCACGTTCAAGGAACGGAAACCCCCGCCGACCGGCGTGGTCAGCGGTCCTTTAATCGAAACAACATTGTCTTTAACGGCATGCAGGGTTTCCTCCGGCAGCCAGGCATCGCCGCCATAAGTCGCTACCGCCTTTTCCCCGGCGTAAACTTCCATCCACGCAATCCCGCGCTTGCCGCCGTAGGCGCGCGCCACGGCGGCGTCAACCACCTTGCGCATCACCGGGGTAATATCCACCCCAATGCCGTCGCCCTCAATAAATGGAATGATCGGATGATCGGGAACATTTAACGAATGATCGGCGTTGACCGTAATCTTTTTACCGTCGCTGGGGACTGCGATTTTTTTATAAGCCATGGCGTTCTCCGGAGAAGTGGCGCGCCGCGCATTCTACCATTATTATTTTTTGGGTAGTAACCGGCCGCGCTTAAAATGATGCGCCCACGTGCAGATAAACCTGATTTCCTCCGCCTGCGTCAAATCCATGGGCATAGCCGAGACGCAGATTGAGCGGCAACGCATAAAATAAAATCGCCCTGGCGTTCATTTCAACACCGGCGCCGGTAGAATACTTCTCCGGTTTGCTGCCCTCGTTCCAGGTCCCGCCGCTATCGACGAATACACTGCCGGAAACCTGATGCAAGCCCAGCGGCAGGGGCACCATGGTGCCGCGCTCTATGCGCTCCATCGGAAACCGCCATTCCAGCGTGGAAAGAAACATGCGCCGGCCGGTCAGCGCGGGCAGGCCGGTGGGAAAACCGCGTAGCGGATAGTCACGCTGATCGAAAAGGGTTTGGGTGGCGGTATTAACGATGTTTTGCAAAACGGAGACTTGGCTAGCGCTGGCGCTGCCGCCCAAGCTAAATGGCCGCGGCGCATCGGTCCCCCATCCCTCCACTAAGCGTACGCCCAGTACATGCTCGCCGCCTAATGCCAGGAATTCGCGCCAATCCAGCGTGTAGATTTCGCCGGTAAAATCACCGCCGGCTAAGGCGCTGCTATCCTCGGCGATTAACGCGATATGCCGCCCATTGCTGCGGCTGATGGAGAGCGGATAGTTGTGGGTGGAATCGTAAACCAGCCCTACTCCGGCAATATTGTCTTTGCGATCCGGCACCCCCGGCACGCCCGGCGCCACCTTATCGTCCGACTCCCTATCTTGCAACACCGTCATATGCAAGGCCAAATTACTGTCATAATAAAGAAAGGGAAATACTGTATCAAGTTGGTAATCATCCCGATGGCGGATACGCTGCAATTCTGCATCGGTATTGCGAAAAAAATCATTTTGACGTGAGGCATGTAATTTGAGCACCGGATACCAGCGGTCGTAGATATAGTCCAGCGCGCCGACAAACCCCTCGTTAGTAATATCGTAAGCAACATCAGCGGCATAAATATGACGCAGCAAAGGGTCCCAGCCGGCGGTAACCGCGCCTAACTCCGAGCGGTGATTTTCAATAGCGATATGCGGCAACCACCAGTGCGGTTGCAACCCAGACCAGGGAGAATAAGGCGTTGTGGTTAAATCATTCGGCATTGGTGCCGGTTCCGCCGCCACGGCGGATGGCCCTGGCCGGGAACCGGGGGTTGGAAATGGCGGTGAACCTGCTTCCTCTAGACGTAAACGATAAACATCGAAACCTTCCGGCCCGTAACCGGTGTAATACAACACCCCGCCTCCGCCCTCCGCCGGTTGAAACGCACCGCCCTTCACGTTCGTAAGCGTGCTCATTTTGCCGGTGGCTAACTCAAAACGCCGGATGTTATATACCCCGCCGTGATCAGAACTAAATAGAATACTGCTTCCGTCAGTGCTGAATTGCGGATGCATTTTTATCGCCGCATCGTTGGTCAACGTCTTCCAGTTGCGCTGAGCGAGAAAGAACTGCTCCAGATTCCAGCCGCCGGTGCGGCGCCAGACACTGGCGACTAGCGAAGTGCCGTCCGGCGACCAATTCAACCCGGCGATAACCTCTCCCGCGGGCGCAGTCCAAAGGGTTTCCGATATTTTCCCTTGCGCATCCAGCAACTGCAGACTATTAACCCCCAAGGCATTGTGCACCGCGGCAATGCGTGTGCCGTACGGGCTCCAGGTGGCGTAACGGTAACGCGCGCCCTTGGTCAAGCGCTTGATAGCGCCGCTTTCAGGATTAACCCGATAGAGATCGTAGTAATAGTTAGTATTGTGAAAAAATTCTATTTGGGTAAGCAAAATACCGGCGGTCGGATGGACTGCGAAGCGCGCATCCTGATGCACGTCGATAAGCTTCTTAGGCGCCGACTTGCCCGTACGCCAAACCATGAGCGCCGGATGGCTGCGGCCATCATTGCGTATATAAAATAATGTGCCGTCCGCTAACGCGCGCGCGCTGCCGCCAAAGTAGCCACCGTGCGTGATGCGCTCACCCTCGCGCACGCCTTGCTGCCGGATCGCCGCCAACTGAGGATCGTATTTCCGTTTAAGATAGGCCTCGAATTCATCCCACATTTGAGATAAGTTTTTTCCGAATACTTTTTCACTATTTGTATTGATAGCGAAAGGCAATAAATCCTCGCTGTAATTGTCGATCATACGCAGGATTTTTTCCTGGCCTTTGGTCTCAGCGATAAAATTGTAAAATTGCACGCCGTAGAGATAGGGCGCAGTTCCACCTGGCCAGCTAGCGATGGGTTGATTAATTTGCCGTAACGGCTTAACCCCGTTATCGACCTCCATGCGCATAAACATATCGAAGAAGCTGCTTTGCCCGCGCCCGATGCCGCGTTCCGCGTCGGTTTCAGTATAAGTGGCGAGGCCCTCGATCAGCCAGGTCGGTTGAAAGGCGTTGGGGAAGGCGAATGGAAGCGGCAGCCGGCCAAAAATTTTGCGTATTGCCGCCGGCCCGCCGGTCGCCTTATCGAGATGCAGAATGTGGGTATATTCATGGGTAATAAGTGTCTCTAAAAAACCGGCGTGATCCTCCAGCGTCAGATCATCCGGCGCGGCGACGAATAGGGTCATGCGATTGGTTGGGACGGGGGAGGCGAAACCGTTGGGAAAGTCGGTTTTATCGCTGAGAATAATGTCGGTCGGTTCGCTCGGCGTCCAATTAAACAGCTTGCTCAGGCGTGCATGGACTTTTTCCGCAATCGCCACGGATTCGCGCGCCAACGCTTCTTCACCGTCATGGTAATGTACCGCGAAGTGCCGGCTATGCAACGTGTCCCAGGTCAGAGACGGATCATAACTAAGGGCGGCGAAGGTGTTGGAAACCGGAAACAGCAGCAAACAAATGAGCAAATTGGAAAATAATAACCGCCGCTGATAGCGTACAATAGCCGATAAGAATCCTGGTAATCGGAAAAAATGCGTTTTACTGTGATTAGGAATTATTATTCTCAATGAACTCGCCAAAGCGGCTGCTCCCATTATATTGCCGGCGTATTCTACAAAAACAATCCGATTCTGTCCCTGTTATTTAGTAAGAATTACTGAGATGTCGAAACTGATTTTATTTAACAAACCCTATGGCGTTTTGACTCGTTTTACCGATAGCCAAAATCGCCCTACGCTTACCGAATATATCTCCATCCCCAACATCTACCCCGCCGGCCGGCTCGATAAAGACAGCGAAGGTTTGTTGCTGCTGACCGATGACGGCGGTTTACAACATCGTGTCAGTGATCCCCATTATAAGTTAGCGAAAATTTATTGGGCGCAGGTGGAAGGAATCCCGGATGAATCCGCGTTGTCGCGCTTGCGCCGCGGCATGTTTATTCAAGGGCGCAAAACCCGCCCGGCGCAAGCGCGCATCATGGCGGAGCCGCGGGTTTGGGAACGGAATCCGCCGATCCGCTTTCGTAAATACATCCCAACTTGTTGGCTGGAGCTGGAAATCACCGAAGGGCGTAACCGCCAAGTGCGGCGCATGACCGCCGCCGCCGGCCATCCCACTCTGCGCCTGATCCGTTACGCCATCGGTTCCTGGACGTTGGAAGGGCTGGCCCCGGGCCGATGGCGTGAAGTCGCGGCTTGAATTTGGTATGGTGCGCGCATGATTTGTAAACCGCATGTGACGGTCGCCGCGATTGTCGCGCGCGACGGCAAATTTTTATTGGTCGAGGAACAGGCCGACGGCGACGTCGTGTTCAATCAACCTGCCGGCCATTTGGAAGAAGGCGAAAGCTTAATCCAGGCGGTGATGCGGGAAACCCTGGAAGAAACCGGATGGCATTTCTCGCCGCAGGCGCTGCTCGGCGCTTACCTATGGCAAAACCCGCGCACGCAAATCACCTATCTGCGTTTCGCTTTTACCGGCGCCGTGCAATCCCAAGAACCGCAGCGGCCCTTGGACAACGGCATCTTGCGCACGGTATGGATGACCTTGGAGGAAACCCGGCAGGCGCGGCCGCGCCATCGCAGCCCGCAAGTGCAGCGCTGCATCGATGATTTTATAACCGGGCAACGCTATCCTTTAAGCTTCATTAATGAATTAAGAACGGATATGGTGAAATGACGGGTCAGGGCAAAAATCGGGTTATCGTCGGCATGTCCGGCGGCGTGGATTCCGCGGTCGCCGCCCTGCTCCTGCTGCAGCAAGGGCATGAGGTGATCGGCTTGTTCATGCAGAATTGGGAAGAAAAGGACGCGGACGGTTACTGCGCCGCGGAAGAGGATTACAAGGAGGCATATAAGGTCTGCCGGCAACTGGACATCCCCTTGCATGGCATTAATTTTTCCAAAGAATACCGCGAGCGCGTGTTTAATCATTTCCTGGCCGAATACCAGGCCGGACGTACGCCGAACCCCGATATCCTGTGCAACAAAGAAATCAAATTTAAAGCCTTCCTCGAGTACGCCCTGAAACTCGGCGCGGATTTCATCGCCACCGGCCACTATGCGCGCGTACAGGGACAGGACGGCCGAGCCGTTTTGCTTAAGGGCAACGATAACGACAAAGACCAAAGTTATTTTCTCTATACTCTTGGTCAAACAGAATTGAGCAAGACCTTGTTTCCCCTCGGCGCGTTAACCAAGCCGGAGGTGCGGGGACTCGCGCGCGAGGCAGGTCTGCCGAATCATGCGAGAAAAGACAGCACCGGCATTTGCTTTATCGGCGAGCGGGACTTCAAAGATTTCCTCAGCCGCTACCTGCCGAATCAGCCGGGCGAAATCCGCACCCGCGCGGGAGAGCTGAAAGGCCGGCATGATGGATTAATGTATTACACCTTGGGTCAACGGCATGGCTTAGGTATCGGCGGGCCGGGCGCGGCGTGGTATGTGGTGGCAAAAGACAAGAATAAAAATATTCTGTTTGTCGAACAGGGCGAACACCACCCCGCGCTTTACACTCAAGCACTGAGCGCCCAGACATTGCACTGGGTTGCCGGCAGCGCTCCTTCGCTACCGCTTTCTTGCCAAGCCAAAACCCGTTATCGCCAACTGGATCAAGCTTGCACCATCCATAATATGACTAATGGCGTCCTCGAGGCCGAGTTTGATGCGCCACAGCGCGCGGTTACGCCCGGACAGTCGGTGGTGTTCTATCAAAATGAGATTTGCCTCGGCGGCGGCATCATTAACGCCGCGCATGCAGCAGCTTTTTCACCCGCCGCCGCAAAACGGGCATAACCTCCGCCTCGACATTGCTAACCGACGTCCTGAATCTTTCTACCCTAGCGTGAACAACAATCACCGAATAAGGGGGCGAGTCAAAACCTTATCCTTACCGATGTACCGGTCCCGAGATTATCAATAGGTTCTAGTGACACCTCGGCGTGGTGTGAACTCGCAATTTCATGAACTATAGCAAGCCCCAAGCCGCTGCCGTCAGATTTGCTGCCCAACACTCGATAAAAACGCTCAAATACCCTTTCCCTTTCCTGAGCGGGAATGCCCGGACCGGTATCGTCTACACTAACCATCGTATGGTTGCCATCGACCGTTACCCGCGCGGTAACCAAGCCTCCTTCCGCGGTATAGCGTATCGCGTTATCAAGCAAGTTACCGACCATCTGTCGAAGAAGAAAAATATCGCCCTTAATGACGGCGGGTGTCGGAGAACCTTCAAACCCGAGGTCGATATTTTTTTTTAACGCTTCCGGTACCCATTCCCCCGCTGTTTCCTTTACCAAACTATTTAGATCAACCGGTTTTAAGCTTGGCGGCTTGCCAAATTCAGGTTCGGCCCGGGCTAATGTCAGCAATTGATTAGCCAAACGAGTTGCTTGCTCAGCACTTCTCGCAATTTGTTTCAGGGCGTGACGAACCTGATCAAATTCGGTTTCACGCAGAGCGATTTCTGTCTGAGTTTTAAGACCGGCAAGTGGTGTACGTAGTTGATGCGCGGCATCGGCAATAAACCGTTGTTGCGCGGCAAGTACTTTTGCCAAACGCGCCATTAGATCGTTGATAGCGTGAATAAGGGGGTATACTTCCTTTGGCGCGCTTGCCTCAGCAACTGGACTTAGATCGCGGTGCGACCGGTTTCTGATCGCACGTTGTAAGCGCTGTAGTGAGGATAGGCCGCGACCGACGCCGAACCAGACAGTTACCCCGGCGAGTATAATTAAAAGCAGCTGTGGCAATATTGTACTGCTGAGGATATCTTGGGCGAGGATCTTGCGCTTGATCAACGTCTCGGCAACTTGAACTAGAACTAAGTTTTTTGCGTGGGTGCCGTTGAGTACGAGGTAGACAGAAGCGACGCGTATTTTTTCCCCATGCAAAACTCCGTCTGAATAACTCGCCTGTCCGGCGATTCTTTGCTCCATCGGCGGAGACGGCAGGCCGCTGTTGCCGATGATGAATTCCCCGGAGGGACCTCGAACTTCGTAATAGATTTTATCGTGTTCGTCTGATTGCAAGATCTCTTTTGCAGCAGGCGGGAGGTTAACGGCGATTTTTCCATTGACCACGCGTACTTGTTGGGCAAGCGCTCGCGCATTATCAAGCAGTGAGCGATCGTAGGCGACATTGGCAAAATTCAGGGCTATGAAGTAACTTATGATTCCGCTGACCAGCCAAAGAAGCAGCAATGGGATAAGCAGCCAAAATAAAAGCTGGCCTCTAAGGGTGCGGTTGCTATTTTTCACTGGGTTTTTCCAATAGATAGCCGAGGCCTCGAATGGTTCGAATCTGCGCCCCGGCTTCCTCCAGTTTTTTCCTTAAACGATGCACGTACACCTCAATGGCGTTATAGCTGACCTCGTCGCCCCAGCCATAAAGGTGCTCGGTAAGCTGCTCTTTACTGACCACACGCCCCGCGCGCATCAATAGAATCTCCAAAACTCCCAGCTCGCGCGCCGACAGCTCCAGCGGCTGTCCGTTGAGCGATGCGGAGCGATCGGTGGTATTAAAACAAAGCGCCCCTAAAACCAGATCCACGCTGCCGTCGTATTCGCTACGCCTGATGAGCGCGCGAACGCGCGCTTCCAATTCGGGCAAATCGAAGGGTTTTGTTAAATAATCGTCGGCACCGAGATCAAGCCCATTCACACGGTCTTCGAGCGCGTCGCGCGCCGTCAAAATGAGCACTGGGGTGCGCGTCTTACGCAAACGCAAGCGCCGCAGGACCTCCAAGCCATCGATAACGGGTAACCCCAAGTCGAGAATGACGAGAGAGTAATTCTGTATGGCGAGGGCGTGATCGGCCTCCGAGCCATTTCTGACACAATCCACGGCGTATGCCGAGCGGCGCAAAGAGCGCGTTAGCCCATCTAGCAAAACCGGATCATCTTCGACAATCAAGATTTTCATTAATTAAAACGCCGTTTTTATATAAACCAAACGGAGTAAGTTTCATGTAAGGAACCCAATGTAACCCTTGACAATGTTAGCATGGTGAGTTTTGATAAGAACGCCCGGAGAGAAAAAATTACAATCGATACCAATACTTAGGTCACATTCTCTCTTACTTATACTTAAATAATATCTTATACTTAAATAATATAGCGATACAGCCTTTGACGGTTAGCCAAATAGACCGGCTAGTTAAAGCGTTTGCGATTGCGTTTTCCATTGTCTCGCTTTTTGCGAACGCTTCCTACGCGCAGTCCGACCTATCTGACGACTCGCATGTCGATTTTTCTCAGCTGAATTTGTCCGACACCGAAGCGCTGCTGCATGCTCATAATCGCGAGTTGCAAGCCGCAAAGCGTGCGCTTGAAGCCGCTCAGGCAGGTACGCCGGGTGCAGGAGCCCGCCCCAATCCGACGCTCTCCCTGAATATGACCAATATTATCCCAAGCCAGGGGGTCGGCAGCGGCGCCCTGGCGGATGCCACCGAATTCGCTTTTGCGAAAGGCGCTATCGGGGTCATGGATTTGTTAGCAGGGTGATGAAAAACTCGTTTTTCATCACCCTGCGGTGCGGTATAGGGATGTGCCGCCATTTTTCAAACACGTTAAGTGTTTGAAAAATGAAGCAAAGCAAAAACCGCGCTTTTTGCTTTGCGTGTTGAAAAAGGCCACGGATGGACTTTTTCAACAACCTGTTAGATGCGCGCAGGACATTCCGCGCGACGCAAATCGATGCGCTGGCTGCGTGGAGAGCCAGCATTACTATCAATGGAGTACAGGCACAATGAATATCCGTACTATGCAATTGGTAGCCATCGCATCCCTTGTGGCATTACTCGCCGGCTGCGACGGCCGCGCCAAGCCGGCAGAGTCGCCGCAAGCCAAGAAGATCGACAGCAACACCGTGATATTTCCCAAAGATAGCTCGCAGGCATCAGCATTAAGCGCCGAGCCGGTCGTTTCCGGCCAATCGGCGGTATTGCGGTTAAACGGCAGACTGGTATGGAATGAGGATAAGACGGTCCGCGTTTATACGCCCTTTTCCGGCCGCGTGACCAAGATATTGGTACAAGCCGGCGACTTGGTACGCGCCGGGCAATCGCTCGCGATACTGGCTTCGCCCGACTTTGGCCAGGCCCAAGCGGATGCGCGCCGAGCCCTGAGCGACTTCGCGATGGCGGAAAAAAACCTCCGCCGCATGAAAGAACTCTTCGACCACGGCGTGGTCGCGGAAAAAGATTTCGTGGTGGCTGAAGCTGATTATGCCAGAGCGGAATCGGAAAAACAGCGAACCACGGCGCGACTCAATCTATACGGTAACAATGGCGGCTCGGTCGACCAATTATTTCAATTGACCAGCCCATTGGCGGGAGTGGTCGTCGAAAAGAATATCAATCCCGGTCAGGAGTTGCGCCCCGATCAGGTGCCCGCCAACGGGAGCGGCTTGTTCGTGATCACCGACCCTTCACGACTATGGTTTCAGCTCGATGTCAGCGAGCGCGATTTAGCGCATATCCGCCGTGGCCTGAACGTCGCGATTCGCTCGCCCGCCTGGCCAGACGAAGTTTTCACCGGCAAGATCATTTCGATTAGCGATTTTCTCGACCCGCAAAGCCGTGCGCTGAAAGTCCGGGGCACCCTTGATAATACCAGCCGCAAACTCAAGGGAGAAATGTTCGTGTTCGGCGAAATTTCAGTGCCGGCCACCGCGACCATTCAGGTCCCGAGGAATGCAGTCTATTTACTCGGCGACAAACACTATGTGTTTATCGACGAGGGCGACGGCAAATTCGTCAGACGCGAAGTCGAGATCGGACCCGAACAGGGCGGGTTCATCCCTATTGCCGATGGTCTGGCGGTCGGGCAAAAGGTGGTCAGCAGCGGTAACCTGCTGCTCCAGCAACTACTCGATTCCGGTAAAGAGCCGTAAATCTTGCACGGCTGCGACAACCATCTAAAAAAATAACTCCATGATCAGGCGCATCGTTTCATTTTCGCTATTCCAGCCTTTGTTTGTCATCCTGGGTACGATCCTGTTTCTCATCGCCGGCCTGATCGCTTTCAAGTCCCTGCCGGTCGAAGCGTTTCCCGACGTTTCCGATACGCAGGTCATCGTCATTACGCTGTTCCCCGGGCATGCGGCCGAAGAAGTTGAAAAACAGATCACCATACCGTTAGAGGTGGCGTTGAGCGGCCTGCCGAATGCCGTGCGGATGTTCTCGCACACCCAGTTCGGGCTGTGTTTCATGATCTTAACTTTTGATGACAAAGCCAACGCTTATTTCGCCAGACAGCAGGTGACCGAGCGTTTGCACCAGGTCGATTTGCCGAATGGCGTACAGCCGGAACTGGCTCCGCTCGCTACCGCTATCGGCGAGATTTATCGCTACCGTCTTCAAGGCGCTCACCTGGATTCGCGCGATTTGCGTACCATTCAGGATTGGACGGTGGTACGCCGGCTAAGGCTGATTCCAGGCGTCGCTGACGTGGTGAGCCTGGGTGGGTTGATCAAGCGCTATGAAGTGATGCCGGATCTCGCCAAAATGAAGGATTACAAGATCAGCCTGCAACAACTCTCGGATGCGCTCGGTCGTGGTAACGCCAACGCCGGCGGTGGCTATGTCGAGCAAGGACGCCAGCAGTATCTGATTCGCGGCATCGGTCTGCTGAAGTCGGCCGACGATATCGGCAATGTGGTCGTTGCCGCGCGTAACGGCTCCCCGGTGCTGGTCAAGAATATCGCCGATATTAGTATAGGCGCGGTGCCGCGCCAGGGTGTTGTCGGACAAGACGACCAGGATGATGCAGTGACCGGTATCGTTATTATGCGCAAGGGGGAAAACCCCTCGCTGGTGCTGGCGGGAGTTAAGCAACGTATCGACGAACTGAATCGCTCGGTATTACCGAAGGGCGTGCAAATCGTATCATTTTACGATCGCTCCTGGCTGATCGGCAAAACCCTCACAACCGTCTTCCGCAATCTTGTCGCGGGCGCGATGCTGGTGTCATTAGTACTGTTCCTGTTCCTCGGCAATCTGCGTGCCGCCATGATCGTCGCCTGCCTGATACCGCTGTCCCTGCTGGGCACGTTCCTCGGGCTGACCTTTATCGGTATTCCGGCTAATTTGCTGTCGCTCGGCGCCATGGATTTCGGCATTATTGTCGATGGCGCGGTCATTGTGGTTGAGAACGTTTTCCGTAAGTTATCCGAACATCATGGGCCGCCGCTCGATCACAAGCGCCGGCTTAATAAAATCCTCGAGGCAACCGTTGAAGTTGGAAGACCGACGCTGTTTTCGCTGATCATCATCATTGCCGCGCATATTCCGATTTTCACGCTGCAACGGCACGAGGGACGGATTTTCGCGCCGATGGCCTATTCCGTGACGTCGGCGCTGATTTGCGCATTGATTCTGTCGTTTACGTTAGTACCGTTGTTGTGCGCTTTATTGCTCAATAAGAGCCTGCCGGAAAAAGAAAATTGGTTAGTCGGCCATTGCAAGCGTTTTTATCAACCCCTGCTCGAGCGCTGCCTGCGGCGCAAACGTCTTGTTGCCGGATCGGCCGTCGCCGCGCTGGTGCTGAGCTTGATGTTGGTGCCTCGGCTTGGGACCGAATTTTTGCCGGAGCTAAATGAAGGCGCCACTTGGATTAACTTAACCTTACCCACTAGTATTTCCGTCGAAGAAGCCAAGGCCTTGACACGGAAAGTTCGCGACATTGTGAAAAAGACTCCCGAGGTCAATACGGTGATCTCGAAGACCGGCCGGCCGGAAGACGGTACCGATCCCAAGCTTCTCAATATGTCGGAGTACTTGGTCGACTTCAAACCGGAATCGGAATGGAAACGTAAAATCACCAAGCAAGAATTAGTCAAAGAAATGGACCGTGCCATTTCCGCCGTACCCGGCCTTGAACCGAGCTTCTCGCAGCCGATCCGCGACAATATCCTGGAGAGCATTTCGCAAATCGATGGCCAAATCGTTATTAAGCTCTTTGGCGAGGATTTGGCCATCTTACGCGAACAGTCGGAGAAGATTCTTAAGGCAATCGCCAATGTACCCGGTGTGGTCCGCTCATTCATCGATCGTGTTGGCGAGCTGCCGCAGATACTCGTGGAAGTCGATCGTGCCCGCGCAGCGCGCTATGGCTTGAATGTGTCGGATATCCAGGACGTCATCGAGAGCGGCTTGGGCGGTAAGACCGCAACCGAGCTGTGGGAAGGTGAAAAGCATTTCAGCGTGGCGGTGCGTTTGCCGGAGCCGGATCGTGGTTTGACCCGCATGCAACAAATCCTATTAAGCACGCCGGACGGCGCCTATATTTCCTTGTCGCAAGTGGCGGATTTTAAAACAGTCAGCGGCAACATGAATATCGCCCGCGAGGACGGCTCGCGCGTGTTTGCCATCGGTGTGTTCATCCGCGACCGCGATATGGGGAGTGTGGTCGCCGATATGCAAGATAGAGTGGCGAAAGAGGTTCAGCTGCCGGCGGGCTATACGTTGAGCTGGTCTGGCGAATTCGAAAGTCAACAACGCGCCATGGCGCGCCTGGCCATTATCGTGCCGCTCAGTATATTGCTGATTTTCGTATTGTTGATTGATGCCTTCAAATCAATCAAAAGCGCGGTACTCATCCTGTTCAATATTCCGTTGGCGCTGATCGGCGGCGTTCTGGCATTGTTTATTACCGGCATCCCATTGAGTGTATCCGCCGCCATTGGCTTCATTGCGTTGTTCGGTCAAGCAGTGCTGAACGGCGTAGTGATGGTTACTTATTTCAACCAGTTACGCAGTGCCGGCGAATCGACACTCGATGCGGTCATCAAGGGTTCAATGTTAAGGTTACGCACGGTTATGATGACAGGCTTGCTGGCCATGCTTGGACTTCTGCCGATGGCGCTTTCGCATGATATCGGTTCGGAGACCCAACGGCCGCTCGCGGTTGTCGTCATCGGAGGACTCATCTCCGCCACTATCCTTACATTGATCGTATTGCCGGTATTGTACCTGTGGTCTGCCCCCATCGGTGATGCCAAAGTTTAAGAGAGAGATAACGCCCCCCAGTATTGGACATTAATGAGCATCCTCCGCTCCCATGATCAGAATCTTCATAAGATGTAAGCCTCGGCAATCTCGCTTCTTGTAAGTTTCATGTAAGATGGCCGGTATATCCTGCAACCAATAATATAAAATTCGGCTGGATTTTTGGTTAAATATCCTGGAACGTAAAAATACTTGTTGCCCAGATTCTAAATAACGGATCAGGAAGCACCTTACCTCACGATGCGTCGGATAATATTAGTAGCAGTTTTTCTGCTCATTTCATTTGGCGGCCAAATTAATGCCGCGCAGGATGATGTAAAACAAGCGGATGGCATCAGCCTGGAAAGATTGACTCTGCGTGAGGCACAGACATTATTTTTAACCAATAGCCGCGAATTGCAAGCTGCCCGGCGCCGCATAGAAAGCGCGCAAGCGGCGACGCTCAGCGCGGGGCAAAAGCCTAATCCTAATTTATCCGTCAATACCAGCAGTATCAGCCGGGATCCCGGCACCGGTCCTGGAAATATTTGGGAGAAGCGGGCGGATACCGTTTTCCGGCTCGATCAACTGCTGGAACGCGGGAATAAAAGAAACCTGCGTATAGCGGCGGCGGGGCAAACAGTTGACGCTACGCGCGCGGATTTCACCGGCACCTTGCTCCAGCAGCGCTTAGGACTTTTTTCCGCCTATTACGATTTATTGTCGGCACAGGAAAAGCAGCGCACTAATACGGAAATTAAACAACTTTTTGCCAGGGCGCTAGAGGCCGCCGAATTGCGCCTTAAGGCCGGCGATGTCTCGCCAGTGGATGTGGCGCGCATTCGTATCGATGCATTACGCGCGGAAAATGACGCGCGCCAGGCGCAGGCCGACCATGATAAAGCACAGTTCGCACTGGCGCATTTTATCGGGCAGGAAAACGCGGCGGCGAAGATCAATGCCATGGATGTCTGGCCGATCCTGGAGAAACAGATGGAAGCCGCCGATCTGAATGAAGTATTGACGCAACGCGCCGATGTGAAGGCGGCGTTGACGCGCGTGCAGGTAGCACAGAGCAATCTTTCGCTCGCGCGCGCATTGCGTAAGCGTGATGTCACGATAGGCGCGCAGTATGAGCATTTTCCGCCGGACAATAGTAACTCGGTTGGCGTCGGAATCAGCGTGCCATTATTCGTTCGTTATTATTACGAAGGCGAAATTAGAAGCGCGGAGATCGATCTGCAGGCAGCCCAGGACAACTTGGAGCGAGTCAAGGCGGAGGCGCTGTCTGAAATCTCAAAAGCCGGTATCGATAGACAAGCCTCCGCCGAGCGCCTACAACGGTTCAACGAGGATTTATTAGTGCAGGTGCGCAAGGCCGCTGAATCGGCTGAGTTTGCTTATCGCCATGGCGGTATCAGTGTGATGGATCTACTGGATACCTGGCGTACCCTGCGTGCAACCGAGATTGAGGCGATCACGGCGCATGCCGATTATGCCAAGGCTCAAGCGGCGTGGCAGACCGCGATTTCTACCGCGATAAAAGACGAGTGAAAACCCACATTAAGATCTGGCTGGCGGTGTTGGTTGGCATCGGGCTTATCTATCTTCTCTATCAGAGACTCGCGGTAGATCAGATTGCCGGTAAATTGGACGCATCTCCTTCCGCGCAGAAAGACGCCGCGTCGATTCTGCGCTTTGCGCCGGATGCGCCGCAATTAGCTTACTTGCATATTCAACCGGTGACGGAAATTTTCCAACCCGCCTCGGAAACCCTGAACGGCCGCATCGCCTACGATGAAAATTATACTTCGCGGGTCAGCTCGCCGATCGCCGGCAGAACCATGCGGGTCGCGGCGCAGGTGGGCGATAAGGTGCGCGCCGGACAAGCTTTGTTGTGGCTGGATTCGCCTGACTTCGCCAGCGCCGTCGCCGATTTGCGCAAGGCGGAAGCGATGCTGCGCCAGAAGCAATTAGCGTTTGACCGGGCCAAGACCTTATACGACGGGCAAGTGCTGGCGCGGAAAGATTTTGAAGCTGCGGAAGCCGATTTGAAGCAATCCGAAGCGGAGATGCAGCGCGCGAAATTACGGCTGCAAAATCTGGGCTCCATCGAGGTAGCCGACGCGGATGCCCAGCGGTTCACCTTGCGCGCGCCGATCTCCGGCGTTGTCGCCGAGCGGCAAGCCAACCCCGGCACCGAAGTGCGGCCGGATGCGCCCAATCCCCTGTTTGTTATTACCGACCCGGTGCATTTATCGGTATTGATTGATCTATCAGAGCAAGACCTCAATAAAATCCATCTCGGGCAAGCGGTGTCGATTGAGGTTGACGCCTATCCGGAGACGCCTTTCTCAGCCCGGGTGGCCAATATCGGCCAGACGCTCGATCCGGCCACGCGCCGGCTGCAGGCGCGCTGCGCGATTCTAAATCGCGAGCTGCGCTTAAAGCCGGAAATGTATGCGCGCGTGACCCTGCTTGCGGATGAGAAACGCAAGGTATTACGGGTGCCTAACTCGGCCTTATTGACCAAGGGTTTGTACAGTTATGTGTTTGTTGAAAAGGAACCCGGCGTACTGGAAAAACGCCAAGTAGTGCTCGACATGCAAAGCCGCGACTACAGCATTATCAAACAGGGCCTGCAACCGGGAGAGCGCGTTGTCACCACCGGCGCCTTGCTGCTGAACTCAGAACTCTCCGGCGAGAGCTAGGGAATGCTGGAAAAACTCATCGCGTTCTCCCTGCAACAAAGGGCATTCATTTTACTAGCGATCACGGTATTGGTTATTGCCGGCGGCTACGCGTTGAGTAATCTTACCGTTGAAGCATTTCCCGATGTGGAGGATGTCCATGTGCAGATCATCACGCAAGTGCTGGGTCAGGCGCCGGAGGAAATCGAGCGCGCGGTAACATTTCCGATCGAGAGGGAGATGAGCGGGGTGCCGAATCTCACCCAGTTGCGCTCGATTTCCCTAACCGGATTGTCGATAGTCACCCTGACGTTCGCCGATGGTACCGATGATTATTTCGCCCGCCAGCAAGTGCTGGAGAGACTGCAGAGTATAACCCTGCCTCCGGGAATGCAGCCGAGTATGGCGCCATTGAGCAATGCCATCGGCGAAATATACCGCTATATACTGGATCCGCCGGTGAACATGCCGCTAAGTGAAATCCGGGCGATACAGGACTGGACTATCCAGCCGGCGTTACGCCGGGCGCCGGGTGTGGCCGATGTGGTGACCTTCGGCGGCGCTATCCGGGAATATCAGGTCAGGCTTAATCCCTATCTTCTGAGAAAGTATCATTTGACCATCGACAAGGTGGCGCAAGCCCTAACTGGCAATAGCGCCAACACCGGCGGCGGGCTTCTGCGGCGCGGCGATGAGGCGCTGGTCGTGCGTGGAATCGGCTTGTTCAAAAACCTGGATGACATCGCACGCGTCGTTGTCACCGCCCATAACGGCCAGCCTATTTTGGTTAGAGATTTAGGAAACGTCGAAATCGGCACCCGCACGCGCTCCGGCATCGTAGCTTTCAATACCAACGATGACGTGGTTGAAGGCATCGTCTTGATGATCAAAGGCAGGAATCCCGCCAAGGTTATCGCCGCGCTTAAAGAAAAGATCGCCGAGGTCTCGGCAAAATTGCCTGAAGGTGTGCGGATGGTGCCATACTACGACCGTACCGATTTAATCCGGCATACGGTGCAGACCGTTAGTGAAAATCTAACGCTGGGCGCTCTCTTGGTAGTGGCAATTTTGGTGATTTTCCTGCGCAACTGGCGCGCGGCGCTGATTGTCGCCGCTATTATTCCCTTGTCCCTTCTATTTGCTTTTATCTTGATACATGCACGTGGCGTTTCCGCCAATTTGATTTCACTCGGTGCCGTCGACTTCGGCATAATTATTGACAGCGCCGTTGTTATCGTGGAAGCCTTCATGGCCAGGTTATCGCTGACGGCAATAGATCAGTATCCATCGCAGGACAGCGTCGGCTGGCGCATGGGTACGCTGAGACAAACGGCTATAGAGATGGGCCGTCCAATTCTGTTCTCGAAGGCCATCATTATTTTGGCGTTTGTGCCCATCTTCACCTTCCAGCGGGTGGAGGGAAGAATTTTCTCGCCGGTGGCATTTACTTTAAGCTTTGCCTTACTCGGGGCGATTATACTGACCTTGACGCTGATCCCTACTCTGCTTAGTTTCACGTTGAAAACAACGGCCATGGTCGAGAAGAAAGGCCATTGGATGCAGGACTTGCAACAACGTTATCGCGGCCTGTTGCTGCGGGCAAGCACTAACCGCACGCCGATCATCGGCGCTTCTGTGGCTCTCTTGCTTATCGCGCTCGCACTCGCGCCTTTGTTAGGAAGCGAGTTTCTGCCTAAATTGGACGAGGGCAACATCTGGCTCACGATCACCCTGCCGCCTGCGACCGCGCTCGAGAAGACCAAGGAGGTGGAGCAACAAGTCCGGTCGGTTCTAATGAGTTATCGCGAGATTAATAACGTTATTTCGCAAGTAGGCCGTCCCGAGGACGGCACCGATCCGAAGGGCCCCAATAATATGGAGTTCATGGCGGATTTGAAGCCAAGAAGCAGCTGGCGGTTTGCCGATAAAGAGCAAATGATTATCGATATGTCGAAAAAAATCCATGCCATACCCGGCATTCCGACAAACTTCTCTCAGGTAATCGAAGACAACGTCGCAGAGACATTGAGTGGAGTTAAAGGCGAGATTGCGATCAAAATTTTCGGCCCCGATCTCGATATTTTGGAAGACAAAAGCGGACAAGTAGCCACGATTCTCAATAGCATCCGCGGGGCAAGCGATGTCGCTGCCATCAAGATCGGCGGACAAAGCGAAGTCGATGTCCGCCTCGATCGTGACCGCCTGGCACGATACGGGGTCAACATCGGTGATGTGAATAACGCCATCCAGACTGCCTTGGCGGGGTCAGTGGTCAATACATTTTATGACGGCGGTAGGAGTTTTGATGTGACCTTGCGCTTCGATCAGCCGTTCCGCGACGCGGTGGATGTGGTCGGTATTCTGCCGGTGGCATTGCCTAATGACGCCGGGACGATACCGCTCGCCGCTGTCGCCGATATCGAAGTTAAGCAAGGCGCCGCGCGCATCAGCCGCGAGGCGGGCGGGCGCAACGTGGCGATTAAGGTTAATCTTCTAGGCCGCGACCAGGGCAGTTTCGTTGCCGAAGCGATGGCTAAGGTCGCTACACAAGTCCATTTGCCATCCGGTTATTCGCTGACCTGGGGCGGGCAATTCGAGAATCAGCAACGCGCAGTAAAGCGTTTGCAAGTGATCGTGCCGCTTAGCCTGCTGCTCATTTTTGTGTTGTTATTTTGGGAGTTCCGCTCCATAAGAAATGCCGTGTTAGTGCTGTTAATGGTGCCTTTCACATTAATCGGCGGATTGGCGGGATTGGCGCTCGCCGGCCTACATTTCTCGATCTCCGCAGCGGTCGGATTTATCGCCATTGCCGGTATTTCGGTACAAAACGGCGTGATTATGGTGGAGAAAATTAAAGAGGCGATCAGAAATGGCGCCGCGGTGGCCGAGGGGATTGTGGAAGGCGCAAGCCTGCGGTTACGTCCTATCCTGATGACGGCATTAATGGCGGGGTTCGGGCTTTTGCCCGCCGCCTTATCCCATGGAATTGGTTCTGAGACACAACGCCCGTTCGCTGTTGTTATCGTCGGCGGCATTATCTCGGCCACATTTTTTACTCTGCTGCTCTTGCCGCTGCTCTTTCCTTATTTTGCCAGGGAAGCCAGTAGTTAAAAGATCCACCCCTGAATTTATGCCCGGTCTAACGGTTTTACGGTTTTGATTTCACCTCCTCTACAATTAAGTAAAATTTTACTAGAATAGGCGCGTGACGCGCCCATCTTTACTGCAAATCATCGCCTTTCTGGAAACCCAAAAGGGGCGTTTGCCGAAAATCGCCAAAGAAACCGGGCTGGGGCTGGAGTGGCTGCGAAAATTAACCGGCGGATATATCCGCGACCCCGGCATCAGCAAAATCGAGAAATTGGAAACTTATATGAATAAACATTCCGCGCCTGAAGCGCCGACGCGCCCCATAAAAAATCCAGACCTTACCGCTTTAACCGCCTTGTCGCCGCTCGATGGCCGCTATGCCGCTAAAACAACCGCATTGCGCGGTTTATTCAGCGAATTCGGCCTGATCCGTTACCGTATTCTGGTCGAACTGCGCTGGCTGCAAATGTTGGCGGCGCACCCGCAGATCCAGGAGGCGCCCCCGCTCTCCTCCGCTGCGGTCGAATTGCTGGAGCGTATCATCGCGGAATTCTCTGAGGACGACGCCGCGCGCGTGAAAGAAATTGAGGCGACCACTAACCATGATGTGAAGGCAATGGAATATTTCCTGAAAGAGAAGACTGCCGGCAACGCCGAGATTGGCAATATCAGTGAATTCATCCATTTTGCCTGCACCTCGGAAGATATCAATAATCTTTCCTATGGCTTGATGTTGCGCGCAGCGCGCGAACAGATCTTGCTGCCGATGATGGACAAACTGATTACCGCCATCGAAACTCTGGCGCAGCGCCACGCAGAGCAGCCGATGCTGGCACGGACGCACGGCCAGCCCGCCTCGCCTACCACGCTTGGCAAAGAAATGGCCAACTTCGCCTACCGCCTGCAGCGTCAGCGCAATCAAATAGCGCAGATAGAAATCCTCGGCAAGATCAACGGCGCGGTAGGCAATTACAACGCCCATCTTGCCGCTTATCCGGATATCGATTGGCTGCGAGCGGCAAAAACGTTCGTGGAAGAATTAGGATTAGTATGGAACCCGCTCACCACCCAGATCGAGCCGCACGATTATCTCGCCGAATTGTTCCAGGCGCTGGCGCGCTTTAATACCGTACTGATCGATTTTAACCGCGACACGTGGGGTTATATCGCACTGGCTTATTTCAAACAAAAACCGATCGCCAATGAAATCGGCTCATCCACCATGCCGCATAAAGTGAATCCGATTGACTTCGAGAATTCCGAGGGCAATTTGGGCTTGGCCAATGCATTATTCGACCATCTTGCGGCTAAGCTGCCCATCAGCCGCTGGCAGCGGGATCTCAGCGACTCGACCGTGTTGCGGAATATAGGCGTGGCGCTCGGCTATGCCTTGCTCGCCTACGACGCCTGCTTGCGGGGCATCGCCAAACTGGAGGTGAACCGCGACCGCTTGCAAGAGGATTTAGCCCACAACTGGGAAGTGCTGGCCGAGGCGGTGCAGACGGTCATGCGGCGCTATGGCGTGGAGCAACCGTATGAAAAACTCAAAGAATTGACGCGCGGCAAGCGCGGGATCGATCAGGAATCGCTGCATATATTTATCCGCGGCTTGGCCATCCCAGCAGACGCCAAAAACAGCTTGCTTGCGCTCACCCCCGCGGGTTACACCGGCAACGCCGCTTCCCAGGTCAAGCTTTTGCGCGAGTAAGCGGCTTACGCGTACCTCTTTCTCTTCCGCACCGAAGGTCTTAGGGACCTGGATTTCACCGGTCGCGAATGCCGGACCAAGTCAAGCTTCGCCTCGGCCAAAAATAACACGCCGGCGGCGGCGAGATCTATCAAAAGAGTGACCACAGTCACAAGACTGAGCGGCATGGATTTATTGATAAAGATAAAAAACGCGGCGGTAAAACCAATCAACACCATGGCGGCACTCGACGCGCGCACAATTTCTTTTACCGGATCACGTGCGGCAATCAGGAAAGTCACGGTGAACGCTATCAGCGCGGCGCCGAACATGGCGGTTACGACCGGATCATAAGGCCCGGTACTGATTAACGTATGTGCTACTGTGGGAGCCAACAACAAGGTCAACCCCCATCCCATATACAGCGCCGCCGCCAACAACAAAGTGAATTGAATTTGTGTCTTCATAGTCCCTCCTCCATTTGTCCTATATACGTAACTATACTTTATTAAGTATACGATTAAGTATACGCTAAAAGTTTCGGGAAAGAATCAATGCGAAAATTTAGTGCTTTGCTGCTATTAAACCTGTTCTTGATTGGGTGCGCTTATTCACCAGTGCACGAACAAAAAACTGCGTTAGGCAGCCAAGCCGCGGATACCGCGCTAACCATGGTGGGCAAACCCTATCGTTACGGGGGCTATACCCCGAGTGGTTTTGATTGCAGCGGGCTGGTTTACTACAGTTACAAACGAGCCGGCATAGAGGTGCCGCGCGATACCCAAGGCCAACGAAAATACGGTACTTCGATACCTTCAAGAAGTTTAAAAAAAGGCGATCTTTTGTTTTTTAATCTGCAAGGAAAAAGATTTTCTCACGTCGCTATTTATCTTGGAGATCAGGCTTTTGTCCACGCCCCCGCTACCGGCAAGAACGTCAGGACCGATCGCCTGACGGATCCCTATTGGCGCAAACATTTCGTCGGCGCCAGGCGCCTTTAAAACACCCCTAACCCGCTGCGTTAATTTCCACCAAAACTCCCCATCTTTCAAACCGATCAGTAAAAATGCTAGCAGGGTGATGAAAAACAAGTTTTTCATCACCCTGCGGTGCGGTATAGGGACGTACCGCCATTTTTCAAACACGCTAAGTGTTTGAAAAATGAAGCAAAGCAAAAACCACGCTTTTTGCTTTGCGTGTTGAAAAAGGCCACGGATGGACGTTTTCAACAACCTGCTAGTGTAGTGCGTCAAACAGATTGTAACTTATGAAACTTGGCCCGTGCCCGCATGCCCTTGGCGAGTATGTCAGAGGCTCGGGCGGTCCAGATGAACGGTTTAGGGTTGTGGTTATGCCTCGTAACCTTCGATGGTGCTGACTAGGTCGGGCAAACGGCCTAGCCCATAGGTAGCGCCGCCTTTATCTAAGGCTTATAATTAATTAGGCACAAGGAACGTAACATGGCGACTATTTACGAAATCCCTTCTCTTCTGGCGCTAATTTTCAAGCTGGTCCTGCTGGCTTATGCCGCCAAGTCGCCGGTAAAGAATTCGTTAACTAGAATTTATTTAATACTTCTAGTTTTAATGTTCTGCTTTGATTTTGTCGAATTTACCGGACTTACCCTTTATAAGTTGTATGGTTTTGACATTGATTTAGCAAATCTATTTGGGGTTTCTCATTTTATTTTTCTAATCGCCTTTATCGCGGTTATGTTGCACATCTCTCTGCTATTAGGCCTTGATGCGGAGGCATTGCGCGGACGCGAACGCTATCTGTTTTTGCTGTATTTACCAGTAATCTTTTTGGAATATTTATTATTGTTTACCGATGAGTTAGTAATCGGCTTTAAACCCTACCTATATACGATTTTATGCAACCCCGGGCCGTTGTACTTTTTGTTTGAGACTTATGCGGTGCTTTATTTGGTAGCCGCTCTAGTCAATCTGATTTATGGCGCTAGACGCACACGTTTCCCGGTAATAAGCCGTACCCGCAATCGCCTCTGGCTGTTAGCATTAGCGCCTTCAACCCTGCTGTTGAGCTACTTAATTATCGCCAACCATTTCGGTTGGACCAGGTTGGCGTCGACCTTCTATTTTCCAATCACGCTGACATTCTTTTTGGTGATCACCACCTATGCCACTCATCGATACCGCTTATTCGAAATCGAGTTTTATATCCCCTGGTCCAAGGTGCGTAAACGCAAGACCGCATTCTACGGTCGCATTCAGGCGATCATTGCCGAGATCGCGGACCTGCGCTCGGTGCGCGAGATCCTTCAGCTTCTCGCCAACACGCTGCGCTGCCCAGTCGCCCTGGTCGGCGGGCCGCGGCCGATGGTGGCCGCCATCGAAGGACCACAGCCGGCTGTGGCGACCGCCCGCGAAGCGTTGACGCTGGCCGAATTTCCTCGCGAGGCATTAGAGAAGATCGACCGCATCGTCATCGCCCACGAGATCGCCGAGGCGATGCCGCAGACGTATGCGCTTATGAAGCGCCACGGCGCCGCGGCCATCGTCCCCTTCCATCCGCACAGTGGCGCCGCGGCGAACTGGATGCTGCTCGGCGAGCAGTTCAGCGAGCAGGTGTACACGCCGCTCGATTTCAAGGTCGTGGAGGCGCTGTTCGATCGCATCGCCGAGCGTTTCCTCGACAAGCTGCTCCTGTTGCGCTCGCAGCTCGCCGAAGCCTACCAGGACCTGCGTGATTACCATCGCCGCTTGGCAGTCGCCTGGGCGGACAAGGAGGCCAATCGCAAGGCCCTGGCGGCGGTGGAGACCGAAATTCGGGAACTTCGCGCCCGCAACGCCGTGTTGCTGCGGGAACGGTTCACGCTGATTGAGACGGACCGACCGGCGCCGATCGTGACACCAGAAAAGACCCTCGACGAATATCTGGTTGAATACGAGGCGAACATCATCAAACAGACGCTCGCCTATTGCGACGGCAACCGGTCCGAGGCGGCGCAACTGCTCGGGTTGCGACCCAATACCTTGCACTACAAGATGAAACGCCTGGGCCTGGTGGACGACAAAAAAGGGCACTGATGCCGGCGCGCGCTTTCGCGGCGGATATTTTAATGCGTTGCATCTATCATTGACCAGGCAAAGCTGTTGGAAGGGGCAGGGGATTGATCTTTCAAGTTAGCCCTCTGATAAAAGACCAGACATGTCTTGATAAGCGGGCGGTAGGATTTGCCCCTTAACTTCGCTTACGCTAGTGTAGTGCGTCAAACAGATTATAACTTTACACTAGCATCACAGGGGCTTCATAAAGAGGTTCCAGGAAATAATGAGAAAACATCCAGGCTGGGCATTTCAACATGCCAAACGGAGGCCGCTTTTTATAAGGAACTTACTGATTATTCTGTTAGCGGGACTCTTTGCTGTATCTAAAAACGTTGGTGCCGAAAACAAGATTCCCAAACCGCTAACTAACAAAGAAATTTATGTTTACCAAGGGGCGGACCGCGACCAACAGTTGGTCGAAAAGGCAAAAAAAGAAGGCCGCGTCGTTATCTATTCCACCTTGACGGTAAAAGATTCACAGGTGCTTGCCGCGGCGTATGAGAGGAAATACGGGATTAAAACCATATTCTGGCGCGGCGGCAGCGAAAAAATAATGCAGCGCGCCATCACCGAGGCGGGGGCGGGGCATCACGAAGCAGATGTGTTCGAGATGAACGCGCCGCAAATGGGCCTGCTTTACCGTGAACGGATTTTGGAAGAATTCTACAGCCCGGCTTTTAAAGATATCCCGCCCGAGGCAATCCCCAAGCATAAACACTATGTCGCCGACCGCTTTGTGTTTTTTGTCATGGCCTACAACACCCGCCTGGTAAAACCAGACGAGGTGCCGAACACCTATGCGGATTTGTTGCAACCCAAATGGACAGGAAGATTCGGCATCGAGGCATCGGACGTGGTATGGCTGGCGGCGGTGGTGAAGGCCATGGGCGAAGAACAAGGGTTGAAATTCTTCAGGAAACTGGCCGGCATGAAGCCGGATATGCGCGCCAACCATATACTCATCGCCGAATTGGTCGCGGCGGGGGAGATACCACTGGTGCTGACCGCTTACAATAACAACGTGGAAACCTTGAAGAAGAAAGGTGCGCCGATAGAATGGAAACCGCTGCCGCCGGCGTTCGGCCAGGCCAGCGCGATCGGCTTGGCTAAACAGGCTCCTCACCCGCACGCCGCCTTGCTGTTCGCCGACTTTCTTTTATCTAAAGAAGGCCAGGAGATTCTCAAGCAGCTTAATCGCGTGCCTTCCAGTCTGGCGGTAGATAGCCCTCTGAACAAATTCCCCTATCGGCTCATTGATCCCGCGATTGTTCTGGATGAATGGGATAAATGGGAAAAGCTCTGGTCGGAGATTTTTCTAAAAGGACAGCCTGTTAAAAAAGAAGGAATAAACCAAGGTTAAATAACCCATGTTGAAACTCTCTCTAACAATCATTCATCTGGTTACGTTTTTGCTGGCATTTACCCCGGCCTTTGCACAACCCGGCAAAGCACCCTCTGGGTTAACCCAAATAGCGATGTATGAAGGGCCTGATCGTGTCCCACGTCTTATCCAAGGCGCCAAGAACGAAGGCTCTTTGCTTTTATACACCAATATTGCCGCGACCGACTTGGAAAAAATCGCCGCCGATTTTGCCAAACGATATGGAATTAAATTAAATGTCTGGCGGGCGCTGGCGGATAAGGTATTGCAAAGAGTGCTCACCGAAGCCAACGCCAATCGCTTCGAGGTCGATGTCGTGCAGCTCGCGTCCCCGCAAATGGAAGCCTTGCACCGGGAAAAGTTTTTACAAGAGATGCGCTCGCCCTATTTTAAAGACCTGATACCCGGTGCGGTCGCCCCACATAAAGAATGGGCCGCGAGCTTTTTAAGCGTCTATGTGCAGGCCTACAACACAAACAAGGTGAAAAAGGCAGAACTGCCTAAGCGTTATCAAGATCTGCTCGACCCCAAATGGAAAAATCGCCTGGGCATCAATACCAGCGACAAGGAGTGGTTTTCTTCGGTGGTGCAGGCCATGGGGGAAGAGAACGGGCTCAAGTTTTTTAAGGATTTGATCGCAACGAACGGAATATTTGTCCGTACCGGCGGCGCCTCGCTGTTAATGAATTCGGTGGTCTCCGGCGAAGTGCCGCTCGGTTTGACCGTGTACAATTTCATGCCTGAGCAAGCGAAGCAGAAAGGTGCGCCGGTGGATTGGTTTGTGTTTGAACCGGCCATCGCGCATGCCAATGCCGTCGGCGTAGCGAAAAAAGCGCCGCATCCGCATGCCGCGGCTTTATACTTTGATTACATGCTAGGCGCGGGACAACCGCTGCTGGTCAAGCTGATTCATATCCCGACCAACAAAAAATACGAATCGCCGTTAAAAAGTATTCCCATGACGTTGGTGGACCCGGTGACGATGCTGGACGAAAACGACAAGTGGACCAGGTTATACGAAGACATCGTTTTGAATCGAGGCTCCAGATAAACCTGATGAAAACGCAAACAAAATTCAATGTCGGCGGCGTGCTGCTCGACCGGCCGTTCAAGATCCGGCGTCTGGGCCATTTCGGTTTCAATGTGGTCAACATGGACCAGGCGTTCCCATTTTATACCGACTTACTCGGCTTTCGCGTCTCCGATTTCCGCGACGATGCCAAACGCCTCAAGCCCGAGCAGCTTCCCGGCCTCGGCAACACCAGGGGTTATTTCATGCGTTTTGGCGGCGATCACCACGCCTTCGTCCTCTATAACAAACGCGCGCGTGACTTACTCGATGCCACGCGCAGTAATCGTCCCGGCGTCACCATCAATCAGATTACCTGGCAAGTGGGCAGTCTCGCGGAAGTAGTCAATGGACATCACTGGTTTGTGAAACAGGGGCGCAAGATTCGCCGTGTCGGGCGCGACATGCCCGGCTCCAATTGGCACACCTATTTATTCGATCCGGACGAACACGTGAACGAGCTGTTTTACGGCATAGAGCAGATCGGCTGGAGCGGCCACAGCAAGCCCAAGGCCATGTACGATCGCGAATTCCACGGGCCGCCGCCGCTGCCGCAAATATCCGAATTCGAAGAGGTGCAACAGGCGCTCAAGCAAGGCACAGATCTCTTGTCGGGGAACCGCTATGTCGATAACTTACCCGCTACTTTTGATGTCGATGGCATCCTGCTGCCGCGGCCGTTCAAGATCGTGCGCATCGGTCCGGTCAGCTTGTTTGTTGAGGACATCGATGCGGCGGAGGCGTTCTATTGCAATATCATGGGCTTTCTTCTTACTGAAGAAGTGATCTGGGAAGGCCAGCGCTGCCTGTTCCTGCGCGCCAACACCGAGCATCATTGCCTGGTGCTCTATCCCATCGCCCTGCGCGAGCGTTTAGGATTCAGCCCACACACCACCAGCATGGCGTTTGGCCTGCAAGTGGCCAATTACCGGCAGCTGCGTGACGCGGTCAAGTTCTTGCGCGGCCACGGCGCTAAAACCCTAAATATACCGCCCGAGCTGCATCCCGGCATCGACTATGTCGCGCATGTGCTCGATCCCGACGGCCATAGCTTGCAGTTGTATTACCAGATGGAGCAGATCGGCTGGGACGGCAAGCCGCGGCCGAAAGAATTGCGCCCCAAGGTAAACAGCGATTGGCCGGAAACCCTTGAACCGGCTTCTGATGCTTATATGGGTGAACCCTATATGGGGCCGTGGGGATAACCGATAAGGTGAGAAGTTGGAATTAATATGCATTTAGCCGTTTTTAATCATGATAGATTGGTGATCGTCGATGGCGAAGGATCGCGGGATGTAACCGACTGGGCCTTCGCCACTTGTCGGCGGCGTACTGAAGACCCGCTAATCGCTTTTATTTACGCGTTGGAACATGACCCTGTTCCTAAGGGCGAGCGGCTTTCGGCAACAGCGCTGCGTTTTGGTCCGCCCATAAAACACCCGGGAAAAATCATTGCCGCCGCGGCGAATTATCTGCGCCACACCCAGGAAATGAATCCGGGCCATGCCACGCCGGGCGATATCCGGGAAAAAGGGTTTTTCTTGAAGGCACCCTCCTCGATTATCGGGCCGAATGATACGATTTTGCTGCCATTCAAAGACCGGCGCACGGATCACGAAGCGGAATTGGCCGTCATTATGGGCAAAACCGGCAAAAATATCCCGCCAAATCGGGCGCTGGATTACGTATTCGGTTACACCTGCCTGCTTGATATCACCGTGCGCGGCAAAGAGGACCGGGGGCTGCGCAAGTCATTCGATACGTTTACACCACTCGGCCCCTTTATCACCACAAAAGATGAAGTGTCGAACCCAAACAACTTGAAAATCAGTTGCCGGGTCAATGGCGAGGAGCGGCAAAATGATACCACCGCTTCGATGATTATGCCGGTGCCGGAGTTGATCGCCTGGATATCCACCGTCATGACGTTGCACCCCGGCGATGTCATTAGCACCGGCACACCCGCCGGCGTCAGCCCCTTGCAGCCGGGCGATCGCATCGAGGTTACGATCGAGCGCCTGGGTACATTTTCCGTCGATGTCAAAACGCTTTGAGAATGAAATTCCCTTCTTTGGCAAAAACGATAAAAAGCTCCAGACAATCCGGTGAGCCTCATGACAAAATCCCCGGTCTTGTAATGCGCTTCGCCGTCATTGTCGTATTGGGTTTTTTCGTTACGCTGACCGAAAATGCCCATGCCGCTGAAAAACCTACCAATAAGGAAATTTATCTTTACCAAGGGGCGGACCGCAACCAACAATTGGTCGAGAAGGCAAAGAAGGAAGGCCGCGTCGTTATCTATTCCACCTTGACGGTAAAAGATTCACAGGTACTTGCCACGGCGTATGAGAGAAAATACGGGATTAAAACGATATTCTGGCGCGGTGGCAGCGAAAAAATAGTGCAGCGCGCCATCACCGAGGCCGGGGCGGGGCGTCATGAAGCAGATGTGATCGAGACGAACGCCCTGCAGATGGAGATGCTTTATCGTGAACGGATTTTAGAAGAATTCTACAGCCCCGCCTTTAAAGACATTCCGCCCGCCGCGTTTCCCAAACATAAGCACTATGTCGCCGACCGCTTTGCGTTCTTTGTGATGGCGTACAATACCAACCTGGTAAAACCGGAGGATGTGCCCAATTCCTATGCCGATTTATTGCACCCCAAATGGATCGGTAAGTTAGGCATCGAAGCCACCGACGTCGAATGGTTCGCCGCGGTTGCGCGCAGCATGGGCGAGGAAAAGGGCCTGGCGTATTTCGCACAGCTGGCCGCGATGAAGCCGCACATATGCGCCAGCCATATCCTGATAGCGGAATTGGTCGCCGCCGGCAAGATCCCGCTGGTTTTAACCGCATTAAATAACAACGTGGAGACATTAAAGCGCAAAGGTGCGCCGATAGAATGGAGGCCGCTACCGCCGGCTTTCGGCCGGCCCAGCGCAGTGGGCTTGATTAAACACGCGCCGCATCCACACGCGGCGCTGCTGTTTG
>WNFH01000099.1_pt1 | contig 44207 bp, 45 predicted proteins | sample 5400411 | NCBI WGS metagenome assembly WNFH01 (sample SAMN13153347, study PRJNA577476) | soil metagenome | isolation source: 200 cm saprolite under Douglas fir tree site 2 hole 3 | place: USA:California | collected 2015-04-18 | reverse complement strand
GATGCTAAAAAGGCTGATTACCGAGGAGGAAGGCCAAGACGTCGTCGAATACACTTTGATGATCGGTTTAGTGGTGTTGGTCCTCTGGATTGTCATCAATACAACCGGCATTGGAGCTTCTGTATCCAGCATTTGGTCTCGTGTGGGTAGCGCACTCACGGTTAGCGCATCATAAGAGTCACGGAGTCTTGACCAGCTAAGATCGTGATTTTTCTAAGCCCGTTTTAGATCAAAGGGTTAAGAAAGTCACGAGTACAGTTCCAAAGTTGTGGGCTTTGGGCCGCTGGGGGGCGATACGGCCCCCAGGGCGGATTTTAGTGTTTAGGAGGTGCGAGTTCTGGTCCAGAGTACTTCCGGGTCCGAACACCTCAGTAATCTAGCAAAGATGAGGTTACTGAGACCAAACTGCCTGGTCGGTTATAGTGCCGGTGGACATGGTTGAGGGCCAACGATAGCTCATGGGTTATGGTGTTAGGGTTGTAAAGGGAGTAAGATTCCCATCTGGGGGAATCTTTGCCTTTTTTATGGTAGCTTGACATTTTTTATCTTGATATGATACATCCCCTACATAACACCGTTATGCTATAAAGTTGTGGTGCTTGGCGAATAGAATATGAATTCTTTTTTTGACCTGTTCCTTGTTCTCTTTGTCGTCATTGCAGCCACCTTTGATCTCTTTCAAAAAAGGATACCCAATTGGCTAAGTTTACCTGCTACCGCCGTGGGAATTCTTTTTAACGCCGTGACCGGAATGCCTCGGTTTGTAGATAGTCTTTTGGGTTTGGGACTAGGGCTAGCTATATTATTTGGACCTTTTGCTTTTGGATGGTTAGGCGCAGGAGATGTTAAATTTTTGGCGGCGGTGGGTGCCATATTGGGAGTGGGATGGGTCCCACGGGTCTTCTTCTACTCTGCACTTATGGGTATTCCAATAGCTATGATTCCAATCGTTTCTGGGGGATTTGATAAGAAGGTATTCAAAGAGACGAGGACCGATTTGAAGTTTTTCTTTATGAGCCGAGGTTCGGTGTTGCCTCCATCTATAACCGAAAGGGTTTCCAGGGGAAGCCACGTCATACCTTACGGCGTTGCTATTGGGTTGGCTACACTGATCGCATACTATTTCGACCCTCGTGGAGAATGGGCCGGCTTCTAGCGGGGGAGATTATTGGGGCTAGTTGATTTAAGAGACTAAAAAGGCGAGACTCTAGGGGGGAGGCGATTATGCCAAATAGGTTAAGGATAGCCGTTGTGGTCGCTGTGTTTTTCGGTCTGCTTGCTGCGTACGGTGTCTACGGCTTTTTGCGCCGGCAACAAGAAGCCACCGAGGCTCTCAAAAAGGAGACTCAAGATATAGTCGTGGCTGCGAAGGAGATCCCGGTAGGAAGTCCAATTACTGCGGATATGGTTAAGTTGGCCCCTTATCCGAAGGCTTCCGTGCCTTTGGGGGCTGTCAGCTCTCCAGAAAAAGTTGTCGGCAGGGTAGCGAAGGTTAATGCGGTTTTAGGTGAGCCAATGCTAGAGTCGAAACTGACTGCCACAGGAACAGCATTGACGGTTTTACTTGCTCCAGGCAGTAGGGCTATTGCAGTGAAGGTGGATGAAATCGTCGGGGTAAGCGGCTTCATCACCCCTAATGATCGTGTGGACGTAATAGCAACGGTGACTCCCCCGGGGAACGCCGGAGCAGACAAAATCTCCAAGATTGTTCTTCAGAATAAAAAGGTCCTTTCCGTGGCTCAGAATGTCGAGCAGAAGGGTGACAAGGCCCAGGTTGTGCGCTCCATAACTTTGGAACTTGCTCCAGAGGAAACTGAAAAGGTTTCTGTGGCTGCTCTTGAAGGGACTATCACGCTGTCTCTTAGAGGGGTAGGGGATGATGCTACGGTGCAAACCAGAGGCAGCACAAGGCGCGATCTTCTGGCATTGGCTGCGGCCCCGAGAGGTGGCGGAAAGGCTCGCCCTGTGCAGGCGGAGAAGGAGAAATTTCGCGTAGAAGTGTATTCGGGCACTGCAAGAAAAGTCGTGGAGTTCTAGCAGAATCTCAATAAAAAAGGGGAGGAGTGCATGGAAGATCATCAGGCCAGGTTGCGTGGTTGGTATAAGAGAGCAAGGATGGGTGTCGCCTTCTTCTTAGGCTTATGGATAGTTGTGACAATCGCTCAGGCCCAGGAGAGCGCCCCAACTATCACCGTTACAGTCAATAAGTCCTTAATATTTAGTCTGCCTCAGAAGGCCAGAAGGGTCTCTGTAACTCAGCCGGACGTCGCTGACGTTACAGTTGTGGCTCCCAATCAGCTCTTGATCAACGGGAAATCTGTCGGAGTAACCTCCTTGGTAATATGGCCCCAGTCAGGAGAGATTATTAATTACGATCTGGTTGTGTCTCCGGATGTTGATGCATTGCGAAGACAACTCAAAGCCATTTACCCCAAGGAGAAGATCGAAGTCTCCACCTCCGGCCCATCGGTCCTTCTCAAGGGAGAGGTTTCTAACGAGGTAGTCTACGACAAGGTTCTTGAGATAGCCCAGACTTATCTTCCCCCGGAACCGCCGAGCGCGGTGGCTCCGCCTTCGACTCAGAACATCACAGTCACTACGCCTCCAGTGACACTTCCAGCCAGCGGTACGGCCTTCGCTGGCGGCGGTCAACTGGCCTTTACCGAGGAGGCGGCTTTCACCGATGTAAATCGGTGGGGAAACAGGAAGCGGATCCCTGGGATTATCGATTTTTTAGTCATCAAAGAATTCCGTCAGGTCGAGCTGGACGTCATCGTTGCCGAGATCTCGCTCAGCAAGGCCCGTGAGCTCGGTGTCAATTTTGATTTTAACAGTGTGCTGAATAGTGCGGGCAGCACGCTGAGAGGTAGCAGCACCGCCGGGTCTCAGGGGGGGATAGTGGGACCGCTAACCAGCTCGATAATTAACCTGGCTTTTCACAGGTATAATATTAACGCCTTTTTCCGCCTGATTCAGAATAGAGATATCACTGAAGTCCTCGCCCAACCCAAGCTGGTCATAAAGAATGGCCGCGCCGGCGGCTTTTTGGCAGGCGGTGAATTTCCCCTGCCCGTGACGAGCACCCTTGGGACACCCAGCACGATTGAATTCAAGCCGTTCGGAGTGCGGCTGGATTTTCTCCCCACGATCACCATGTCCGACTCGATTGACCTCAGGGTTTTCCCTGAGGTGAGCGAAAGAGACAGTGCTAATTCCGTGAATGGTATTCCCAGCCTTACGGTACGAAGAGCCGTGAGCCGGGTCGAGATGAAGGAAGGGGAGACCCTGGTTCTGAGCGGATTGAAAAGCCGTAACATTACCAATCAACTCAGCAAGTTCCCGCTGCTGGGAGACATCCCGATTTTGGGCGGTTTGTTCAGATCGACGAATTTTAAAACGGATGAAAAAGAGCTCGTGATTGTCATTACTCCGAAGATTGTAAGGCCCTTGAAGCCCGGAGAGAAGCCACAGATTCCGTCACTGGAGAAGTACGACTCTCCGGACATGCGCCAAATCCCGCTTCCCGGTTCTTCAGGATCTGAGACTTCGTCCGGGAGCACGGCTCCGGGAGGACCAACGATCCCATAATAGGGGGTGCAGATTCAAAGGGTGAGAGTTGGGCAGCCAAAGATGAGTGCCGAGGTGCGAAACCTCAATCCTGAAGGCGGTAGCCAAAAGCGACGAGATGAAGCTTCCAGTAGTATTGATCGGCGAAAGCAGCAATGCGTTGACTGCCCTCAAGCAGCAGCTCGAAAGAGAGCTCGATTTTGTTGTTGACAGCAGGATTCACGGTTTCGATAAGTCGCTTCAGCTACTTAAGGCAAAGGTGGGCCCCGTATTGGTGGTCGTCGATTTGAGCCGAAACCCGGAGAAAGCCTTCGATACGGCCCAGGAGATTAAGTTCAAACTCCACAACGTCCATCTGCTCGTAACCTCTCCCGACAGTAGTCCGGAAACCATCTTGAGAGCCATGCGTTGCGGGGCCGAGGAGTTTTTGACCCAACCGCTTCAATGGCCTGACCTTTTAACTTCCCTGCAGACGATTCGAAAAAAGATAACCTTTCAAAGCGCAAAGAGCACTGAGCAGGGACGAATCGTTACGGTTTTCTCGAGTAAAGGCGGGGTAGGCACGACCACGGTTGCAACCAATCTGGCTGTAGCCTTGGCGGCCAACAAGAGGAACTCGGTCTGTCTGGTGGATTTGGTGTTGCAGTTTGGTTCGGTAACCAGCTTCTTAAATCTGGATGCTTCTTATACGATCGTCGACTTCATTAAGAATTTGAAGCGAATTGACCCGCTTTTTCTGGATGGCTCTCTGGTCAAACATAGGTCCGGAGTCCGAGTCCTGGCAGAGCCTTTCCACGCCGAAGATGCCGCTAGGATTGAAACGGCCGAAATCGACCAGACTCTCGAGGCTCTGGTGCAAGCCTTCAATTGTATCGTGATCGATACCCAAAAAGAGTTCGACGAAACCACATTCCTTGCTCTGGATAAAGCCCATACTATTCTATTTGTCACTGAAATGGATGTCCCCTCGCTAAAGAGCGCTCACAGGGCGCTGGAGTTGTTTGACAGAATGGGTATTTTCCAGACGAAGATCCGGTTGGTTTTGAACCGGTACGTAAAAAGCAAATACATGACTCTGGAGTCCGTAGAGCAAACCCTGGGTGTAAAGGTGTTCTGGGCTCTTCCAAATGATTATCCTACCGCTATCGCTGCCTTGAACCAAGGACTGCCGGTTTTAGAGACTGACGCCAAATCGGAGATTGCTAAGAGCTATTGGGGACTGGCCGATGCAGTGGCGGAGGGGCTTCATTCGTCTGTCGAACACAAAATCGAGGTAGACAGCAAGAAGACTGGTATTCTAGGTCGTTGGGTGCCATCTCTTGTCGCTGTTCGGAAAGGGGAAGTATGAGAGAGGCTACTTTTGCCGTCAGTAAAATAGATCGAGCCCGAGGCGGCGGGAATGGATTAAGTGGGGGTAATGAAGGCAGGGCCTCAATGCAGTCGGACGCCTTCTTCCAAGACCTTAAAATTAAGATTCACCGCAAGCTGATCGACACCATCGATCTGACCAAGCTCTCCACCATGGAGACGGAGATGGTGAAGGTCGAGATTCGCCGGATACTGGAAGAATTGGTGATGGCGGAATCGCTTCCGCTCAGCCGAGTGGATCGCGAAAGGCTTGTGACGGAAGTTCAACATGAGGTCTTTGGCTTGGGTCCGCTTGAAACCCTAATGAAGGATCCCGAAGTGACGGATATTCTGGTCAACACCCACAACAAAGTTTATGTGGAACGATATGGCAAGCTAGAAAAGACCGAGGTCCGATTCCGGGATGAAGCTCATCTCATGCAGATCATCGAGAGGATTGTCTCGCGAGTGGGTCGGAGGGTCGATGAGAGTTCCCCAATGGTTGATGCCCGGCTGCCGGATGGCTCCCGAGTCAATGCCATTATCCCCCCGCTCGCCCTGGATGGTTCCATTCTCTCGATCCGCCGTTTTGGTCTCGAACCCTTGACCATGAAAGATCTCATCCAGCTCAATTCTGTTCCAGAGCAGATCGCGGAAGTTCTTAAAGCGTGTGTTAAATCCCGCCTGAACATACTGGTGTCCGGAGGGACGGGTGCCGGTAAGACGACTCTGCTCAACTGTATCTCCAACTACATTCCGGAGAGTGAGCGGATTGTGACGATCGAAGATTCCGCCGAGCTAAAGCTCCAACAGGATCACGTGGTTCGTCTTGAGACACGCCCTGCGAACATTGAGGGAAGCGGGATGGTGACTCAAAGGGAGCTGGTGCGCAACGCGTTAAGAATGAGGCCGGACCGGATTATCGTGGGTGAGGTCCGGGGCGGCGAAGCGCTCGACATGATGCAGGCGATGAACACGGGGCATGACGGATCAATCAGCACGATCCACGCGAATGGAGCGCGTGACGCCATTTCGCGTTTGGAAACCATGATGTTGATGTCAGAGATCAATCTTCCGGAAAGGGCGCTTCGGGAGCAAATCGCTTCGGCACTAGATCTTGTCATCCAATTGAGTCGCATGGCGGATGGCAGCCGCCGGCTCGTTGAACTCTGCGAAGTCACGGGGATGGAGGGGGCGGTAGTCACGATGCAAACAATCTTCCAGTTTGAACAAAGGGGAGTAGAAGACGACAAAGTGATCGGGGAGTTTGTTGCCACAGGTGTAAGGCCAATGTTTCTCGATCGCCTGGAAAGGTACGGACACAGGATTCCCAATACCTATTTCATGCCGGTATCTTTGTCCGTGAAGAAAAGGGCGTTATGACATCAGTCGTCATCATAAGTCTATTTTCCTTTTTGGCGGCCACCAGCCTGATCATTATGATCACATTGCTTATCACGGCCGCACAGAGTTCCCCCGGGGCTCGTATTAGGAGGAGACTCACGGAGATCGGGCAAAACCCCTATGCTTCGCGAGAGGAGGTTAAGAGCCTTCTTAAAGGCCAGGTCTACAGCAATATCCCTTGGGTTAATTTGCTCATATCTAACGTTGCAATCGGTCAACGAGTCGATGTGCTCCTAGAAAGAGCCAATCTCGACATCACAGTAGGTGTATTTATTTTCATATCCCTCTGTTGCGGGAGCATTGTCTACATCGTATTGACTCTTCTTGATCAAGCGTTCCTTGTTGCCATGCTCGGCGGTTTGATGGCTCTCGCCTCCCCCAATTTCTACGCGGCCTATCTGGCCCGGAAAAGAATGCGGCGATTTCTGGAGCAGTTGCCCGACGGCTTGGATATGATGAGTCAGAGTCTACAGGCGGGGATGGGACTGACTCAGGCACTAGGTTATATGTGCAAGGAGATGCCCGATCCCGTAGGTACGGAGTTCTCCATCTTCATGGAAGAAATGAACCTCGGTCTTCCTGTGGCCGACGCTCTGACGACATTTCAGCACCGGGTTCCTTTTCAGGAGATACGCCTCCTGAGCACGGCACTGTTGGTTAACCGTGACGTCGGTGGAAATCTGTCGGAACTGCTCACCAGACTGGGAGAAGTCATCCGTGAACGTTTCCGTATTGAAAGACAGGTCAAGACCCTGACTGCTCAGAACCGGCTGAGCGCTTGGGTCGTATGTTCCTTGCCTCCGCTTTTGGCCGTCTTTATGTATTTTACAGGGCCCGACACGTTCAATCAAATGTTTACCTAACCGATAGGGCAGGTGATGCTGATTGCAGCCTTAGTGCTGGAGGTGATAGGTATCTTTGTCTTTCGGAAGCTGATCCGCATCGAATTTTGAGGTTCGTATGGAAATCTTGATTACTACCGTTTCGGTCTTTGTGCTGGTCAGCAGCGTTGTCTTTTCGCTCATATCACCCAAGACCAAGATCGAAGAGGAAGTTATCCAGAGGCGGCTTGAAGCCATCGCGGCGAACTCCGAAAGACCGGCGGCAGGCCGTGTGCATCTCCTTGAGCAAGAGGATACCGTCTGGGAAAAGATTTTGAGAATTTTCCTAGGAGAGAAGGAGCTTCCGGAAAGATATAAGGGCGTTCGCATCTTTTTGCACCAAGCCGGATATCCCGGAGAAAGGGCTGTCAGGATTTTCTGGGGGGTGCGGTTGTTTACGACGGCAGCTTTTGGGGTTGCAAGTTTTCTCTACGGGTTTTTCCAGGGAGCTACCCTTGGAGGCCTTTTTGCCCTGCCTCTTGCTGGCACCGCCTTGGGCTATATTGCTCCCCTTTTTATCGTCAAGCGCAAGGGTAGGGACAGAACGCGCCAGATTCGTCAGACCCTCCCTGATACCTTGGACCTTCTCGTAATTTGCGTCGAGGCCGGGTTGGGCATGGATGCTGCCCTCTTTCGAGTGGGGAAAGAGCAAGCGGAGCAGGGGTTAATTATCGGCGAAGAGTTACAATTGATGAGCCAGGAGGTTAGGGCTGGAGTAGTTCGACGTGAAGCTTTATCACGTTTTGCGGACCGACTGGGTGTTGAGGAGCTGCATAGTCTAATTACTTTTCTGAACCAGACGGAAGAAGTGGGGGGGAGTATCGCACGTTCTCTAAGAGTTTATGCTAGCACGATGCGAGAAAAAAGGAGCCAGAAGGCTGAGGAAAGCGCCAGAAAAACAGTGGTTAAGCTCATTTTCCCGCTGGTCTTTTTTGTTATGCCGGCGCTACTTCTGATCGTGTTAGGTCCAGCCTTGATTAACATCATGAAGCTGTTTTCCAGCGCGTCCTAGGGGATGACAAAAGGAATGCCGGTTATCAATCTTACCAGGAACACCTGGTTAGCCACCAAAGTTGTGAAGGCGGATAAATTTTTAACTCGCCTCGTTGGATTGCTGAAAAGGAAAAAGCTGGGGCCCGAAGAGGCCATCTGGCTAGTCCCGAGCAAGGGAATCCATACGGTGGGGATGAAATTTAGCATCGATGTGGTCTTCCTCGACAAGAACAATGGGGTTGTCTCTATGATTCAAGCTATGGCTCCCTACCGGGTCACGCGTATCCGTTTCTCGTCCAGGAGCGTTCTGGAGCTGCCTACGGGAGCGATTCGAAAATCGCGCACCGAAGTGGGAGATCAGTTGGATGTTTCGCTGGTAGAGTCCTCGAGGATGGACGATTTGCGGGAGACCCAGCTAAGTCAGATCGGTTGATTTTAAAGAGCTTAGATTATACAATAAAACTTGCTGAAGATGCTAAACTGCATAAAGGAATACTTGAGAAATAACTCCAAAGGCCAGGCTGTTGTTGAGGTTTCCCTGATTGTCGTCCTTTTGATTGCGCTTGTCGGCGCGGCTGTCGATTGGGGGCTTGGCTTATTTGTGTCCCATGTGGTCCAGAATGGTGTCCGGGAAGGCGCGAGGGCGGCAGTAACCCAATACCCCACCGTAAACTCCGCTAGTGTAAAATCGGTTGTTCAATCCGTAATTCCTAACACGCCCCTTTTTTCCGGTTTTAGGGATCTTGCCAGTATCTCCATCTCTTGCTCTACATCAGGCGGCTCTCCCTTTGTTACTGTCCAAACGAGTGGGAGCTTCAATTTCATTTTTTTACGTCTATTGGGGTTTACTACCAGTATGCCGATCTCGCGCAGCGCAGCGATGTACTATGAAAGGGCCTCTAGCTGCACAGTCACATAGGGAGATCGTTATGGAAAGAGGTTCCAAATCGAGGAGTCAGGGACAGGCCATAGTTGAGTTTACGTTAATGCTTCCTATCATCATTGTTCTCGTGGGGGGGCTAACGGATTTAGGCCTGGCTTTTTATGTTGGGATTGCAACTCAAAATGCCGTGAGGGAGGGGGCGCGTGTGGCAGCGACAACGACAGGTCTAGGTGCAAATAACAGCACAGTGGCAAGCACGGTTACAAGAGGAATACCGGATGTTGCTCAGTTTCCCGCGACTGAATTAACCGTGACGAACACTGCCCCCACCGGCTCTGCTACGACGTGTGACGGAATTGTAACGGTCCAAGCGTCAGGGACGTACCATTTTGCGTTCCTCAAATACATCAGCTTTAATACCCAGTCTATCATACGTAGCGCCACAATGCGCTATGAGGCCGGAAGGCCACTATGCACATAGGAGGTTTTATGAAGGTGTCTCACAATGAGCACGGAGTAGCCATCATTTACGTGACTCTATTCCTGATGATATTGGGGATTCTGTTCTTTGCCCTGGGAGTAGATGTGGGGTGGATGGCTTATATCAGGAGCCAGGGGCAGGCTGCCGTGGATGCGGCCGCTCTCTCAGGCGCGGCTGGAATACCGAATTACAATACTACGGCTGACCCTAGCAAAATAAGTTCATTGGTTGCGGCGCCCAATAACACCGTCCTAGGTCAGACACTTTCGTTTTCTACAAATGGTCAGATTTGCGGTGGTGACTCTAATAATCCGCAGTGCCCGTGGACGGGCGCCGCAAGTCAGGCGGCGGGCGTTAGGGTTACCAAGAGTTATGCGACGCCGCTATTTTTCAGCCGAATTCTTGATCCTAGCACCGCCAACACCAATATTAGTGTAAGCTCCATCGCGTGGCTAGGTGGGGTTGAGGGTCTTCAGCCAAACCTACCTGTTGTGTTGTGCGCTGGCCCAATCGGATACGATCCAAGCGCTCCGAGTTGTAGGACTCCCCACCGTATTTCAATGCAGGGCTGCGACTCAAGCATCACAAATAATGCTAACTGTAATTCCGGCGGTAATAACGGTGGCTGGTGGACGCCGCAAAGTGTATCTGCGAGTGACAGTCAATGCCGTTGCTATGTAGATGCTCGATTTGGAAGTACTTGCAGTTCTCCTCCGCCGTTCCTCAACATCGGGGATACAATCAATCTCCAGAATGGGGTGTCTAACGCCTGTCACAAGGATATTGGCGAACCTACTCGTTATGGGAATTGCACTGAAAGCGTGTGCTCTGGCTCGGATGCTACGGCAAAGGCGAATTGTACAGTAGAAATACCAATTGTTGCTAACTGCACGTTCAATGGGAGCCAGAATGTCATCGGCTTTGCAGCCATGTGCATGACAAAGGTGGATTCCAGTGGAGCCAACGGGTTTATTGATGGCGACCTCAATTGCAGTGCCGAATCGAGCACCGCTAATCCTGGGGGTCCACAGTTTGGAATCTACCCCACCAAGGCTGTGTTGGTTAGGTAATTCTGTTTGAAGTCGGCCACGGTTTAGCGTCAGGCCCGACTTGGGATTCCAAGTCGGGCCTCTTTTTTCTCTAAAGGATTAATCGATGCTCGGCAACTTTCACAAGGTAGGAGTGCTTACGTCACTGTTGTTTTCGGCCGCCCTGTGCATTTTTATGGTATCGGATGTATCGAGGGCGGCGAGTCCAGGCACCCGGTCCGACAATGTTGTTGCCGAGGTGGAGGGGGAAAAGATCACTTCCGACGAAGTAGACAAAGGGATTGCTCTCCAGATCTCCAACCTCGAGGATCAGATCTACAATCTTAAAAAGCAGAAGCTGGAGGCGATGATCAACGATCGCCTTTTGGCCAAAGAGGCGGCACGGCAAGGGACTTCGGTTGCTGCTCTCCTCGACAAGGAGGTTACGTCAAAGGTTAGTTTGGTTACGGAACAAGAAGTTGACAGTTTTTATGAGGCCAATAAGGCTAGGATTCCGGCCGATAGCCCAACGGTTCGGGAGCAGATCAGGAGTTATCTTCAGAACCAGAAGCTAGTGACCCAGAGGGAGAAATTCCTTCAATCGCTGCGCTCCAAGGCAAAAGTGGTGGTGCATTTGCAACCTCCACCTGCGTTCCGGGTGGAGGTGAGCATAAACGGGGCGCCGTTTAAAGGTGGAGCGAAGGCGCCGGTAGCGATCGTTAAGTTTGAGGATTTCCAGTGCCCATTCTGCAAGCAGGTCCAGGCAACCTTTGCCCAGCTCCTAACGCGCTACGGCAACAAGGTGAAGCTTGTCCACCGCGACTTTCCGATCGATAGCCTGCATCCCCAGGCGCGCAAAGCAGCCGAGGCAGCGCGGTGCGCCAATGAGCAAGGGAAGTTCTGGGGCTACCATGACAAGCTCTACGCGAGCGAGCTCAAAGATGATTCAGGCCAGCTAAAGGGCTTTGCTAAGGAAGTGGGATTGGATGTCTCGGCTTTTGACCGTTGCGTAGCTAGTGGCAAATATAAGGCCGCGGTGCAGAAGGATGTGGAGGAGGGGAGTAGCCTGGGGGTTACGGGCACGCCGGCTTTTTTCATCAATGGCCGCCCGCTATCGGGCGCTCAGCCGCTGGAAAGCTTTGCTCGGATCATCGATGAAGAGTTAACAAAGGGAACTGCAAAAGCCTCTGCCCAGTAGGTCTCGTTCAAGGTTATCTGCGCTCAATTTTCACTTTCTCAAAAACAGCACATAGACCACTCCTAAATGCTAGCCAAAGATATTTGAAATTTCGCTGAGGTTCTTGAAAGACCTCCATTCACCCTTAGACGCGCTCAGAGCTTGTCCTGAGCTTGACGAAGGAGCGAACGGAAAGGAACTTGAAATAAAAGGAGAAAAAAAGCATTCTTTGCGTGCTTGGCGTCTTGGCGCGATGAAAAAGAAGTCCGGAAAACTATGCCTCGCGCAAAGCCGCAAAGAGCGCCAAGGTAGAAGGCGTACCCTGCGGGATCTCAAATGGCAGACTTGAAAATGTTAGAGATAAATTCTCACATTTCGCTGTGTAAGAATCTAAAGCAGGTGGCTAGGCACGAGGAAACGATTCGTCGCTCGGTGCTTCTAGTTCTTCTCTACCTCATCGCACCGGTCCAGGCGATCTTGCCGATTGTCGATCCAGATGTCTGGCATCGCAGCACCGGACAATGGATAACCGTTCCGGCAAAAGATTCATTCTCAAGTTATGGCATGGGGAAAACGTGGATTGCCTATAGCTAGGCTTTTCGAGATTCTGGTCTAGGAGCTTTATGGTGCTTGGGTGGAGGCGAAAGCTGGACTCGTTTTTTCTTTTGCGTCTTGCTGCCGGCGTGTTCATCCCATTTCGGTCGCTTCGAGACACTTGGTTCACAGGCGTCGCTTCTGAGTATATCCTCGCAGAATCTGGCGTTTGCCTGTGTTACCAGTCAATATTGACAACAGTGGTGCGAACTTGCGTGGCGACGAGCGGATATCACGCTCCCTTTCACTGTAGTCAGGTGAGCACAACTGGGCATCCGATTCCGAGATCACTCCTGCCCGCCTGGTTATCGATAACGTCAATCACGCCCCCAGTTCACTGCTTCGTTTTGACTCACGTTTTGAACTTGTCTATATAGATCAGATTGCCGCAGTCTTTGTCTCTTCGGCAAAGGCTGAGGGTGGGTAATCTTATCTAAACGCGCGTCTCTTGGCCGGCTACTCTCTAGTCGTATTGGAAAGCAGTTTCTTGCGAGGCTGTGGACTGGCCTTGAGGAGTGGATTTGTTGCCAAAAGGTTCAGCTCTACGAAAAGCCGATGTACAACGACGCTAGAGATATTACAGTTTGTTGAGTCCCTCCTTTTTTGTCATGGTCGACTTGCGACTATTCACATGTAGATAGGGATTAGAAGGGGAGTTGTCACACGAAACAAAAAGGGGCAGTCAAGATTGACTGCCCCCAGATCTCTTCTCCTAATTCGAAAAGGTTAAGGCGCTTTACGTGCCCGACTTTCCACCGGCAGGAATGGTAATCTTCTGGCCGATGAAGATATAGTCGGGATTCTTAATGGTTTCCGTATTGGCCGCATATAGCTTCTCCCACTTGAACGCATCGCCATAAAACGTCTGGGCTAGTTTGCTTAAGGTGTCCCCCGTTTTAATCGTATATTCTTCAGCTGCAGTTGTTTTAGAAGCTGTGGGAGAAGGGGACTGAACAGGTTTAGTCGAAACCGGCGTTGGATTTATTTTTGGCTGGGGAGCTGGGGATGGATTTGAAGCCAGCTTTGGCTTTTCTGCTACCGCCGGCTTTTCCCTGTCTTTGCCGCCGACAATAGGACTTTCCATTCCTGTCTCCACGGCGGGAGCCGCTTTGTACAGCCGATCAATGAATCCGGATTTATCAAGCTCCCTGATGAAAGTCAAATCCACAAACTGTTCCGCTTTAGCGCCCTGTGCTTTGGGTTCCCTAGCGGCCATTTCCTGCAACATGATCTGAATTCCCTTGAGAGTAGGATACGGTTTTTCGGGAATCAGATCGATTCCGATGGAGTCATAGCCCTCTTCCAAGCCAGCGGTGTCGTCGGTCCTCATATACTTCTGCATAATTGCAACCGACTCCCTGCGGTGAGTCTTGAAATAGGCGATCCCCTCGACAAACGCCTTCATTATGTTCCGAACAACATCTGGGCGGGAGTTGATTAGAGTCTGCGGCACCGCGAATGCGGTGTGCTGGTATTCGAGTCCGAGCATTTGGAGATCAGCGAGGGTGTTGAAGCCCAGCTTTTGCAACCTTAGGTTGGTCGGTATGCTGACCATGGCGCCATGAATCCTGCCGGCTTCCAAAGCAGCCATGCGCGCGGGCTCGGCGCCGATCTGCAAGATGGTGACATCCTTTCCCGGCGTCAATCCATACTTCTCCACGGCATAGCGGGTGGCGAAATCTGAAGAGGAGCCAAAGCGGCTCACCGCCAGCGCTTTGCCCTTCAACTGCTCAGGATTGGTGATCTCCTTCGCCACCATAAACTTGTAGGGCATGGTATTTATAAAGCCGGCGATCATTTTTACTCCAGCGCCTTGGATGTTGGCCTCTATGATGGCAGATCCCGCCACCTGCGCGGCAGCCACGTCCCCCGACATGAGAGTTTGAATAACCCTGCTTCCTCCCTCGATAAACAGGAGTTGAACATCTAGTCCGTATTTGCGGAAGAGTCCTCGCTCGTAAGTGACCCATACGGGGACCGTATTGCTTGAGATGCTGCTGTAGGCAATCCGGACTTTTTCCAAGGGTTTATCGGCTGCCTTTGCAGCGAACGGAGAGAGGAAGGCGAGCACGCCGAGAAGGTAGACAATAACACTCTGTAAGGCGGCTTGTTTTCGGTCTGGTTTCTTGGTCATCTGCTTCTCCTTTAACATCGAGAGTCTAGTTTCAGTTTCTATGCTCGGCTTAAGCGGGCCATGGCGGCTTTCAGGCTGGCGCGCATCCGCTCAAGGGAACGAGCCAGCTCTCCGATTTCATCGGACGAATCTATGCCGACCGGAGTGTCAAGGTTGCCCATGCTGATCTTGTCCGCAATCACCGCCAAACCCAAGATCGGCTGGATGATCCAGCGGGCGAGGAGAATGGACAAAGTGACACCGGCGAGCACAGCTACCGCGATTAGGGCAATTATAGGAAGAAGGAAGCTGCGGATCTCGGCTTCGGCTACATCTCCCCAGATCCCGACATGCGCCGCGCCGGCGCCACCCTCAAGGATCGGCATCCGGGTTTCATGCACCGACCGGCCGCGGAAGGTGAGCGACCTCTGTTCAGATTCTCGCAACTCTTGAGAAGTGGAGGGTTTCAGTTCCGGAGGCAGAGCTCCCAGGCTGCTGGCGATGATATTGCCCTTGCCGTCTTCGATAAAGACGTAGGAGATTCCATCGAGGCGTGCATATTTCGCGGTTAACGCGTTCAGCGCCAAAATATTTTTCCCCATGATGAACCCTGAGGCGGCATCGCTGAGATTGGTCGCAACGGCCAATGCGCGTTGATCGAGTTGGCCGCGAAGGGCTCGTCCCGTCAGTTGATAAACGATGACGAGGATGAGGATTCCTACCAAGAGAATGATGCCCGTAAAGGCTCCCGTAATCTTTCGGCGCAGGCTCATGCCCTGTGAGCGAAGGCCGAGCGGAGACGAAAAACTTCTCGCTTCTGCCGTGGATGATGTTTCCTGAGCCATTTTTCCTCCTTAATGGATAAGGGCCGACTAGAACGTTTTGAAGGTGCGAATCTCCTCGGCCATTTGTTGTTTAAAGGGAGCCTTTAGTTTGGCATCGGAGATCTCGCGGCTGACCAATTCGATGAGCTCTTCAATCCGAGACGGCGGAAAGGCGGTAGGGGACTCACCGAGAACGGCGATCTGATCCTGGACAATCATGGAGGCCATAGGTCCGACGTATTGTGTTAATTTGTCGATCATGCGGTCGAAAAATCTCTGGGGTACAGTCTCAACGCTTGTCTTGGCTGTAGCTGATAACGGCTCGACAAGCCCTGATTGGTGCAAAGTGTAAAGGACCTTTGCCGTGTAGGCATAGGGGAGGCGCAGGGCTTCTGCGATCGCTTGGACATCGCGGTATCCGTCGATCTTACTGAGAACTCTCCATCCCGTGTGGGGAACGGTAATGGCTCCGCTTCCGTCCTCCCCAGGGTCGGCTATCTGAAAGACAGTCTTACCCGTCGGGATGATTTGAAGAATGCGTTCCCATTCCTGGGACATGGCCTTCACCTCGGCGAGGAGTTCCGGGGATGACTTGTTGATCGTATGGGAAGGCGGAGTGCCATTCGAAACCAAGGCAAATGTTCCCTCACTCCAGGTCACCGGATAAAGAAGAGCCTTTTCTCCATCTCCGATAGGGCAGCTCGCGTGGACGATGTTTCCTTCTGCGACATAGATATCGACGGTCTCCTTCCCGCGAGAGAGCTTCAGGGTTCCAGATTTCTTTCCTCCCGTAACTAGCAGAAGAATATCGTTAAGACTAATTTGTGAAAGGTTCCCCTGCATGATAGATTCCTCTATTAAAACAAAGCCCTTTATTTATCGTCAGGTCCTCGCTTAACCTTAATGGTGCCTTGAATTTTATTGGCCAACTCCCGTGCCTCGTCATGGCCGTTAAGCATCATCTTAAGCGCCTTTACTACTGTCAGACTCTTGCTGATGTTCAGCAGGTGCTCCAGCGTAGATTTGATTTGAACCTGGAGCAGTTCGACGTCCTCGGTAGAGACCTCTTCCACCTGTGTCTGGAGTTCCTCGTAGAGTCGGGTAATCGTCCCGATCTGGCCCAGTGATTCCGTCTTTTGATTAATTTCGTCGTAGAGATGGGATATATTATCGGTTAGTCTTTGCAACTCGTCTTTCATAATTGTTTACTCTTCCTTTGCTGCGGAAGGTTCCTTTACTGAGGATTCCTTCGCGGGTGTGACGTTGGTTGACTTGACTTTCCTCTTTGTCGTTTGGACAGTCGTTACGGATGGGGTGTCTGTCGTGAGAGAGTCTACGGTATTGGATGGAACAACCGAGGGGATGCTTGGAACGGCAGTTTGGGCCGGTGGTGGCGTGGAGTCTCGGAATGTGAAGAAAAATGCGGCAACAATAGAGATAATGATCAATGCGGAGATAGCAAGTACGGACTTCTTGATGTGATACCGGCTGTTGGTGGAATATTTGTCTACCTCCCCATAAGCCGTGACGAGTCTTTTTAGTTTTTTGTCCAAATCGACTTCTTTTTTCTGCCGAGTTTGAACGCTATGGTCATAATGGAGTTCGGTCTTTGGAGTTGCGCTTTGGGATGGCTGGGGCCGGGTTTCGACATGGTTGGGGATAAAGGTCGTCTCTTGCTTTATATCGGCAGATTTTATGTCAGCGGATAGCTTTGTGTAGATAGTGAACTCGCCGTACTCTTTGATAAGGTTGTTCAATAAATCCTGGTCAAAGGAAATCTCCGATTTTGCTGGTTCGCCTTCCCTCTTGGAAGAAGTGGGTGCTGTAGAGGATTCCACTGAGGTCGATGGAGTCTCCGGATGAATGTCGTTGGCGAAGCCGGATTCGCGTTTATCGCCCGACGCACTGTCCATAGAGAATCCCAGTTCGAACTTCTGTTCGCGAACTTGTTTTTCTCCCAATGTGAAGTCGCTCTGTTCGCCCGTTGACGTTCTGTCTTTCTCCCCGGGATGAACATCCAGATGGGTTTTGGGAGTTTGGTTTTCTATGGACAATTGATTTTCTGCGAGTGCGAGAGCTTTTTCCAGTACCGTTTTTGGATCTGTGCTTTTGTCCCGCAGTTGGGAAGTAGAAGGAACGCTCTCGGCAGATAAGGATTTTGCTTCTTCCTTGGCAATCTTTGAGGGGCCGGGGAAGGGAATGAGATTGTTGGGTGCCTTGGTTCCCTGGCCTTGGGAATGTCTTGTTGGAATTTCCTTTTTCGGTTCAATGTGACTATCTGCGGACTCGGTTGAAATAGCTTCTTTGACCTGGACTAGGAACTGTTTAGTTGCGTCCAGGTCTGAAAGAGCAGTCTGCGATTTGATCTTGGTTTCTGCCAACTCAGTGAGAGTTGTTCCCCAGAGTTTGGCGAAGAGGTTTTTGAGTGCATCGAAGTCTGGTGACTTCGTCTGTGCTTCGAGATTATTTTCTCTGAACTCCGTGATAATGGTTTCCTTGACTCTGGCTAGGAACTGTTTAGTTGCGTCAAGGTTTGCCAAACCAGTCTGGAGAGACGAAACGCGCTGGATGAGACGTTTGGCCTTTTCGTCTGCCTCGACGATTTCATCGAGACTCACTCCCTCAATCAACTGACGCAGACCCTGCATTGAATCTAGGACTTCGTAGAGGGATTCGAAAGGGAAAAGATCCAGTGAGTTTTCACCCGGCCTGGATGCTTGACCTTCCTTTAGCGCTGATAGCATGAGCTTTTAACGCTCCTTTGGGCACAAATAGGGTCTGCTTAGGAAACACATCTCGGCCTCTGAATACGCAAGAACTTTGCCAGTAATGAAGAGTAATATTTCTGTAAGTGTTTCAATAAGATAGGTTCCACGGAGACATTAAAATAGGTGAGTTTCTTACAATTCTGTCCAAAAAGAACAAAGTTGTGCGCGTAAAGTCCTAGTTGTGGAAACCATTCTACAGAAAGAAACTCTTAGGCTCAGCGGGGAGCGAGAGTCAGTGCCCGGCGGCGAGAGTCGATTGAGGTATGAAAACGACTCAGGAAGTCAAGGCCCAAAAGACCATCCACGCGTGGATCTGGAGAAAAACTTTGGACGGTGACCATCAGGCCATGAACTTCGGCGTTGCCCACTCTAAGAGAGTCAAGCCTGGCCAGGGGGACAGCAATCTTACCGTTAGCAGTCAAGATCGAGACTCTGGAGCCTAATCTTAGGCCGAGTTTCTTGGCTATTGTGGGACTTATAGCTGTGAAGCTAGAACCCGTATCCATGATCATGTAGGTTTTTAAGGAACGATTCAGGACGACGGGAACAATCACGGTTGAGCCGTTCATTTCAACCGAGACGGTAATACCGTCTTGGAGCGGAGCCACAGACATGGGTGGGAGATCATTGGATGGCGACGTAGACGGCGGAAAAAATGCGCTTTGATCGAAGGTTTTTTCCAATCGATTGTCTCCCATTACCTCAGAGGACTTCACCCATCCGACCACACCTTTTGGGGTCTTGACCATGTACCAGGACCCTTTTCCAACGGCATGGGCAAGAAGCACTAGCTTTTCTCCAGGTTCGAGTTTTGCGATTGCTTCGGATTCATCACTCTGAAGTCCGTATAAATAAACTCCTGACACGCCGACGGTAAGGACTGGGGAAGATTCATCAGCACGACAGAATGACGAAAAGAGTAGTGCCAAGAAAAGCAGAGTAGAATGCAGTCTGGTTTGCATCGGCGAGATCGGGCTCAATAGCTAGGGGGAAGTATCCTCAGCTTCCGTGCCGGAGAATTTAACGATTTTACGATAGAGGGTCCGCGTGGAGATCCCGAGCAGCTTAGCAGCCTTGGCTTTGTTTCCATTGGTTTCTCGAAGAGCTTGCTCGATGATGTCCCTTTCTGCCTCAGAGATATTGCGGATGGCTTTAGCCCCGATTTCCTCTCGGTGGTTCGTGGCATACTGCTGCAGGTGCATCGGCAGATCACTCAGGGTGAGATACTCATCATCAGACACCATAACGGCACTCTCAATGACGTTTTTGAGTTCGCGGATGTTGCCGGGCCAGGCATAATCCAATAGCAAGGCCTTCACCGAGCTGCTTATTTTTTTGATGGCCTTCTGCGTCCGCCGGCAGGTCTGATAGACAAAGTTGGCTACTAGGAGAATGATGTCTTCCCTGCGTCCGCGCAAGGGAGGGAGGATAATTCTGCCGCCGTTGAGGCGGTAGTAGAGGTCTTTGCGGAATCCGTTATCGAGGATCGCCTTGTCAAGGTCCCTATTAGTAGCCGCGATGATCCGGACGTCAGCGAATTTGGGAGAAGACTCTCCGACCTTGTAAAACTCCCGACTCTCTAGGAAGCGCAAGAGCTTCAGCTGGATAGCCGGCGGCAAATCGCCAACTTCGTCCAGGAACAAGGTCCCGCCTTCGGCTGCTTCGATCAGCCCCTTTTTGTTTCTGTCTGCTCCCGTGAAGGCGCCCTTAACATAACCGAACAACTCGCTCTCGACCAGAGTTTCGGGTATGGCGGTCATATTACAGGCAACAAAGGGTTTACCTTTCCTTGAGCTCTGATTGTGAATGTACCGGGCCATGACTTCCTTCCCCGTTCCGGTCTCGCCGGTGATGAGGACCGTGATGTCATGGGAAGCGTAACGGCCTGCCAGATCCAACACCTCACGGAACTGTTGGGTTTCCCCAACGGCCAAGGGCTCCTCAAGTTCTGTGGCGGACGGCTGGGTGTCCGTAGTGGGATTGGAGCGGCCTAAGAGGTCGAAGAGGTTATTAGGGAATTGGGTATCAAAGCAGATGATGGTAACGTCCGAGTGAGCGTTTCTTGCTCTCTGAATGAATTTTTCCCACCCGCTCCCTTGGCAAAGTGTAACATCGGCGAAAATGAATTTCATTTGGCCTGAGGCAAGAGCGCTGTAGAGCTTTTCTGCCTCTTCCCAAGTACGACCTGGGTGAACAAGGAAGTTGCGCTCCTCCAACAGCTTTCGTACAGGAGTTGATGAAAAACCAGCAGAGTGGACGAGAAGCGCTCTCGGTTTATCCATAGACGGTTGTATCCCTACGCAGCCGTGGGCCGACTCACAAGCAGATTCTCTAAGGCGTCTTTCACCAATTCTAGGGTCAGATGTGGTGTGACGTTGTCGAAGTTGCAAGCAGCAATGGCGTGTTCGACGATAAACTTGGGATGGAATGCCGCGAGCGGTATCCTTTTGACCGGGTAGAAAGAGTTCAGCAGATAAGAGAGGATCTCCTCAGAGAGTTCTAGTCTGTAATAACTACAGACCAGACGGAAGATTTTCTTATAGTCCTCGGCGCTGGGGGGGTTGATCTCAAGCTTATAATGGACGCGGCGGAGCAGCGCTTCATCCATGAGCTGTCCGGGCGGGATGTTGGTGCCGAAGACCACCAATTGATCGAAGTGCAAATCAAACTTCTTCCCGGTGTGGAGAATCAAATAATCGATCTTCTTTTCCAATGGATAAATCCACCGGTTTAACAGGTCTAGTGGACGAACGAGCTGGCGTCCAAAGTCGTCAATGATGAATATCCCCCCCGTCGCTTTGACCTGCAGCGGGGCCTCATAGTACTTGGAGTTGGGATCGAACTGCAGATCGAGCATCTGAAGGTTCAACTCTCCTCCGGAAATGATAACTGGCCTGTGGCATCGAACCCAACGCGGGTCGAATTCGGGCGGTCGGAGGTAAAGCGATTTGCCGTTGGAGTCGTCTCCGTTGGTTTGAGGAGATTCCTGCCTATGCACGGCGCTATCGAAGATCTTGATGATTTGCCCGTCCGCCTCCACGCAATAGGGGATATAAATCCTCTGCTTGAAAGTATGTCCGATCGCCTCAGCAATGGAGGTTTTGCCGTTTCCCGGCGATCCGTAGAAGAGTATAGCCCGGCCAGAGTTAATAGCAGGTCCTAAGCGCCTCATAATCTCTCTCGGTAATACCAAATGTGAAAGGGCACGCGAAAGGGTTGCGGCATCGATCCTCTCATTGGTGATGCTTTGTTTTTGCGTCTGCGTTTGATAGTCCGAAAGAGGGACAGGGGTGGGGCCAACGTACTGACATTGTCTCATGGATTCACTAGCCCGTTCTCTACCGGCGCTCGTCAAATTGTGTCTGAGCAGAGTGAAGTTGGCATCGGCGGTGCCCCGCACTTCAAGGAGCGCCTCCTTTTTTGCGATCTGAAGTACCTCTTCCACAATGAGTCGTCCCAGCTTCATGTGATCGGATATTTCCGGAATAGTTTGAAGCCCTGCAACATACATCGCCTTAAGCAGAAGGTTAAGGAGGAACTGAGAGTCTAAGTCCGTTTCCCTTATGTTTTTGGGAGTCGGTGGAGCTTCTCGGAGGACTTCCTCGAGCTTTTCGCGTGAGATAAAACCAAGCGCGACAAGATTGTCACCCAGAAGCCCCCCAACTACTTTCTGGCGTTCGGCAGCCTTCTCAAGCTGCTTCTCGTCGAGGAGACTTTTTGCCAGTAATATCTCACCTAGCGGCACGGGTGGCGCCTCTCGTGGAAAAATAATTGTGTTTCAAAGATAAAAAGCTTATAGTTCGTTTCATCGATGCCAGAAACGGAGTAAATTATAGGCCAATTGCGGCTGGTGTCAAGCAAGACTGGATTTCGGGTAAAAAAAACCGCGGAGCACAAAGATGAAAATATTACGGAATTGTGCGCGGACAGCGCTCTTTTTTGGGGCCATTTTACTCTTTGGTTGTGGCCTCGTCGGGGAGTCAGGCAAGAAAGATGCGAGGTTGGGTCTGATCGTTACTCCTCCTTCCTATTACACCACTGTAAGGGCCAGATATTTAGGGGAGAAATATAAAGAAAATCTCCAGCGGTTGGTTCAGCGGGTAGTTCAAAATCCGGTTACCGGAAGACTGCAGTTTGCCAATAACATTGCCTCGGTAGGCGGCATGGGTTTTTTTACCCATTCAGCTACCAGGTCCATTGATGAGAGATATCTTGAGGTCATGCTGGGCGCTCCCGATGTATTTGAAGAAAAAGCTGACTTCAATACCAAGGTCGATCGGCTATTCTCCCAATACGGATATGAGCTTTTGTCTATTCTCACAGGGGATTCGGAAATCTTTAAAGATGCCGAGGTGGCGGGTTATGGTCTGAATTTTTCCTGGCGGAACACCGCTCAAGCGCCCTCCGGGCCCCGCGTCACGCTCGAACGGGCAGTTGTCTATGTTGTTAAGGGTGATAGTGCCAAGTTCCTTGAACGGCAAGTGAGTCAGAGTGGACTTCTTAAGAATGCCGTTATTTTTGCTCTGCGAGAGGATGGACCAGCTAGAATGGTGTCGTACATTCCGCAGGCAGGCCAAGAATCAGTTCAAGCTGGGCTGCAGAAGGAAACCCCGGAGAAGGGAGCGGAAGCAACTCCGGAATTAAGTCCAAAAATCCAGGAACAGGATCTTCCCTCGCAGAAAAAGGAAGAGAAACGGAGCCCGCCCCCAGTAGCGAATCTGCCCGGACGAGATCAGCCGACCAAGAAGCAAGAAGAGGCTAGAAGGTCAGAAGGGGCAGCGACGCGACAGGAAGAAGCGAAGCGACGGCAAGAGGCTAAACTGGCGGAAGAGGCACGGACACGAGAAGAGACGGCTAAGCGAGCCGAGGAAAGGAAGCGGCAGGAAGAAATCAAGCGCGCCGAGGAGACGACGCGACAGGAAGAAGCGAAGCGACGGCAAGAGGCTAAACTGGCGGAAGAGGCGCGGACACGAGAAGAGACGGCCAAGCGAGCCGAGGAGAGGAAGCGGCAGGAAGAAATCAAGCGGGCCGAGGCGCTCAAACAGGCAGAGATAAAGCGCCAAGAGGAAGCGAAGAAGAAGGAAGAGGTAGCGAAGCGGGCCGAGGAGACGAAGCGACAGGAAGAAGCGAAGCGTGCAGAGGCAGCAAAGAAAAAGGAAGCGGAACAGTTAGCCTTGAGAACGAAGCAGGAACCTTCGATATCTTCACCGAGCAAGTCGCCCTCGACAAAAGAGCGCGATCCTCAAAGTGCGGCTAAAGGTCCGGCTCCGAAAGAGACAAAGACTGAAGAATCCGGCGACTCAACGGCAATGTTGAAACCCGCTCCGCCCCCTTCCGGTTCCACCGCGGCGCCTAAGCCGACTGGATCTCTTTACGTTGTCCAGTTTTCTTTCCCCGGGAAAGAGGAAGCTCAACGTTGGTTCGATCGATTGCGCAAGGAGGGATATTCTGCCTCTATGAGCGTGGCTGCGGAAGGAGAGGGGGTCCGACTGCGCGTGGAAAATTTCTCTTCGCATGAGCAGGCGTCTCGCGTGCTTGCGAAGTTGCGTGGAGAAGGCATCAAAGGGATTGTCATTCAGGTGGCCAACTGAAAGCTAACTAGACTGGCCTAATTTTGCTTTTAGGATCTGGTTTACTCTTCCCGGGTTGGCTTTGCCCTGGGTGAGTTTCATGATCTGACCAACGAGAAAACCGAATACCTTCTCCTTTCCGGCCCGGTACTCTGACACCTGTTGAGGATGAGCAGCCAACACTTCATCGATAGCTTTTTCGATGCTTCCGAGATCAGAGACCTGCTCCAATCCCTTTTCTTGAATGATCTTTTCGGGAGAACCGCCCCGCTCCAACATCTCTTCGAAGAGGGCCTTGGCGATCTTGCCGCTGATTTTCCCCTCATCAATCATCCGGACCATTCCGGCTAACTGTGTGGGGCTGATGGGCCATGAACGGATGTAGAGATTCTCGTCCAGTTTTCGTTCCTTGAGTACGCGGAAAAGATCTCCCATCACCCAGTTGCTGATGGCCTTAGGGTTGGAGTGAATTGTCACGGTTGCCTCAAAATAGTCAGCGATGTCCTTTCGACTGGTCAGAAGCTCCGCGTCGTATAGGGGAAGACTATGCTGGGAGACAAATCGTCTCTTACGCTCTTCCGGCAGTTCCGGCAGGCTGGAGCGGATTTCTTCAATCCACTGCTCGTCGATGACCAGGGGCAGCAAATCGGGATCGGGGAAATAACGGTAGTCGTGGGCAGATTCCTTGGAACGCATGGATCGGGTCAGCTCGCGATCTGCATCCCAAAGGCGCGTCTCCTGAGCCAACTTACCTCCGTCTGACAAGGTCCGGATCTGCCGTCGGATCTCATATTGCAAGGCTTTCTCTACCGCCTTGAAAGAGTTTATGTTCTTTAGCTCGGTTTTAGTTCCTAAAGTAGAACTTCCCTCGGGGCGGACCGACACATTGGCGTCACAGCGGAAACTCCCTTCCTCCATGTTTCCGTCGCAAATCTCAAGATATTGCAAGATCGCCCGCAGGTTCTTAAGGTAATGACTGGCCTCTTCGGGACTTCGGATATCCGGCTCGCTGACGATCTCCAAGAGCGGAACCCCGGTCCGGTTTAGATCGACAAGGCTATAGTCTCCCGCCACATCGTGGATGTTTTTCCCGGCGTCCTCTTCCATGTGGATGCGCGTCAGCCGGATTCTCTTCTGAGTTTCATTTGGGTCGATGTCGATGTATCCGTCGGTGCACAAGGGAAGTTCGTACTGGCTGATTTGATAGCCTTTGGGGAGATCGGGATAAAAATAGTTTTTTCTCGCCCAGCGGCTGGAGCGTGAAATTTTGCAATGGGTTGCCAGCCCGGCGCGAATCGCAAACTCCACGACCTTCCTATTCAGGACCGGAAGGACTCCTGGAAAGCCCATGCAAACGGGACAGGTATTCTTGTTGGGCTCCTCTCCGAAACGGGTGGAGCAGCTGCAGAAGATCTTGGATTCGGTCAACATCTGGGCGTGGACTTCAAGGCCGATGATGGTCTCATAGTTCATTTTGAGCTCTTAGCCGTTATTATTATAATGTCGGCTTTTTCTTGTGCCAATCCGTGCTCTGCTCATAGGCGAATGCGAGTCTTAAAAGGGTAGTCTCGTCGAAATGTTTTCCGATCATCTGCAAACCGATGGGCAATCCTTCAGAGTCGAAACCGCACGGCAGGGAGAGAGCAGGGAGCCCCGCCAGGTTTACGGAGATCGTAAAGATGTCCGAAAGGTACATCTGCAAGGGATCGTCGGTCTTCTCGCCGATTTTAAAAGCGGTCGTCGGAGCCGTCGGCGTGATGATGACGTCGCACTTTTTGAAAGCCTCCTCGAAGTCTCGCTTGATCAGCGTTCTCACCTTCTGGGCCTTCAGATAATAAGCGTCGTAGTAGCCCGCCGAGAGGGCATAAGTCCCGAGCATAATGCGTCGCTTCACTTCCGGCCCAAATCCTTCTTGTCTGCTCTTCAGGTAAGTTTCCGTCAGGTCCTTGCCGGGTGCGCGATAACCATACCTCATCCCGTCATAGCGGGCGAGATTGGAGCTGGCCTCGGCGGTCGCGATAATGTAGTAAACCGCAACTGCGTATTCAGTGTGCGGGAGGGAGATCTCCTCGACCGTAGCCCCGCTATTTCCCAACTCTCGGATCGCCTTCCTTACGACTTGTTCCACGTCGGACTGAATCCCGGGGATGAAATACTCTTTTGGGATGCCTATCCTCAAGCCGCGCACGTTGCCGTCCAGGCGGCCCACGTAGGAAGGCACGGGGACGTTGACCGAAGTGGAATCGGCCGGGTCGTGCCCGGCAATGGCCTCCAGCATCAGGGCGCAATCGGTAACATCTTTGGTCATTGGTCCAACCTGATCCAATGAGGACGCAAAAGCGATGATCCCGAAGCGGCTCGCCCGGCCATAGGTGGGCTTAAGTCCCACGATTCCACAGCAGGCCGCAGGTTGACGAATCGAACCCCCGGTGTCTGTGCCCAAAGCAGCGATGCATTGATCTGCGGCTACCGCCGCAGCCGAACCGCCTGAAGATCCCCCCGGGACCCGATCCAGGCTCCAGGGATTTCGGGTAGCGAAGAAGGCTGAGTTCTCCGTCGAAGAACCCATCGCGAATTCGTCCATATTCGTCTTGCCGATGGTAACCGCAGCAGCCTCTTTCAACTTTTTAACGGCAGTACTGTCATACGGCGGAATGAAGTTACCCAAAATCTTCGAGCCGCAGGTGGTAAGAACCCCTTGGGTCAGGAAGATATCTTTGAGCGCGATTGGAATGCCCAAAAGGGGGGATGAGTCTTTTGCGGCTTTGAGTTGTTCGTCCGCCTTCTTGGCCTCGAGCAGCGCGGCTTCTTGGCAGAGAGTGATGTAGGAATGGACCTTATCTTCGGTGGCGGCAATTCTGCGGAAGACGCTCTGAACAACCTCCTCAGAGGAAAGCTCCCGCTTTTTTAGTTTGGCGCCGAGTTCGTGGAGAGTCAACGAGTAGAGGTTCATTCAATGATCTTCGGAACTTTAAAAAAGTTCCTTTCCCTCGCTGGGGCATTAGCCAGAAGAGCTTCAGTGGAAGGGAAAGGGGCGGCCTTGTCTTCCCGAAAGGCATTGACGATGTCCACCGCTTGGGCAAGCGGCTCGACCTGTGCGGTGTCGAGCAGGTTTAACTTCTCCATGTATTGGAGGATCTTGTCGAGTTGTTTGGTTAGAGCCGCTTGCTCTTCGGCAGAAAGTTGGAGTCGTGCGAGTGCAGCCACTCGCTGCACTTCTTCGCGAGTGATTTTCATGCCATTTTTCTAACACAATGACATAGTCAGTTCAATTAAAGATAAGTAATAAAAATATTTGCAGTTCAGCCTCCTTTTCGCTAGAAAAGGTTTCAATGAGAGGATCGCAGCTAGATCTGCCGGCAGCGGAGATCTTTATCAGCCAACCTGGCAGGTTTGAGGAGGAAGGGTACCGTCTTGGATTTAGGTGCGTTGCAGGAATCGACGAGGTAGGCAGAGGCCCTCTGGCCGGGCCGGTTGTGGCAGCGGCGGTGATACTGCCTCGAGGCAAAGCTCACCCAGAAATCGAAGATTCCAAGTTGATTCCGCAGAAAAAAAGGGAGAAGTTAGCGACTTGGATTAAGGAGAACGCCTTGGCCTGGGGTCTGGGCGTTGTGGATGTCGAGGAGGTCGATAGGATCAATATTTTAAAGGCGAGTCTTCTGGCTATGGCCCATGCTTATAAAGAACTCGATCCGGCTCCAGACTACCTTCTGATCGACGGCCAGCATCAGATTCCCATGGAATTCTTCGGAAAGACCTTTCCCCAGCAAAGAGCCATTAAGAAGGGAGACCGGCTGTGTGTTTCCATCGCTGCAGCCTCGATTGTGGCGAAAGTCGCGAGGGATCAGATGATGATGGAATATGATAGGGTCTATCCCGAATATGGCTTTGGAAAACATAAGGGCTACGGCAGTCCCGGTCATTTGGCGGCACTGAGCCGATATGGTCCGTCGCCTATCCATCGTAGGAGCTTCAGGCCGGTCCGGGAATGCTTGGGCGCAGATAACAGCTCTCAGAGGTGTGCCAGTCAGCCTGGAGGGGGCGAGCGGAAAGCCGGTCGATGAGGCCTTGGTCGAGTGGAAAGCCAGAAACAGATTCTAGGTAAGGAGGGGGAGCGGATTGCGGAGCGTTATCTCAAAAAGAAGGGGTATAGACTTGTGGAGCGCAACTACCGCTGTCCGGTAGGAGAGCTGGATTTGATCGCCTTGGATCGTCGTGTCATCGTCTTCGTAGAGGTCAAGACCCGTACGGATGATCGGTTTGGCGGACCTCTGGAATCAGTCCACTGGCGCAAACAGCAAAAGATGATTAAAGCGGCTCAGTTTTTTCTCAGCCAGCAGCGGTTGCATCAGCGCGAGGCGAGGTTTGACGTGATTGGGATCTCTTTCGTCGACCGAGAGCCGGTCGTGGAGCATATTCAGAACGCCTTTGATTTTTCTTAGGGGATTCTTTCATGTTGGATATTAAAATTCTCCGTGAGCAGTTCGAGACAGTCAAGAAGCGGATCGGCACCAGGGGAGCAAAGATAGCTTGGGAGCAGTTTGCCGCGTTGGATAGGGAGCGTCGCGAGGCGCTTGCCAGACTCGAGAAGCTCAAGGGGAAAAAGAATCAACTTTCCGGTGCGATCGGTAAAACTAAGAAACTCGGCGGAGATGCGGCTTCTCTCATGAAGGAAGTGGAAGGCGTTGCTGAGGAACTCCGAAAAGGAGAAGCACCGCTGACGGAAGTCGAGAATCGGTTTGACGACTTCATGCTTCGGATTCCGAACCTGCCCCATGAGAGCGTGCCATTGGGTTCTGGCTCTCAGAACAATAAGGAGGTGAGGAAGTGGGGAGAGATACCCCGGTTTGATTTCAAGGCGAAGCCCCATTGGGAAATCGGGGAGGAACTGGGAATTTTGGACTTCACACGGGCTGCGAGAATAACCGGGACCCGCTTTGCATTGTACAGGGGGCACGGTGCCCTGTTGGAGCGTGCGGTGATCAATCTTATGTTGGACTTACACACTCGCGAGCGTGGTTATCAGGAGATATTGCCACCCTTCTTGGTCAATCGTACCGCGATGACGGGCACGGGACAGTTGCCCGAGTTTGAAGAAGATCTCTTTCGCACGGCCGATCCCGACTTTTTTCTCATCCCGACGGCTGAAGTCCCTCTGACCAACATTCACCGGGAGGAGATTCTGAAAACAGAGGATCTGCCTATCCGCTATGTCGCTTGCACGGCGTGTTTCCGAAAGGAGGCCGGATCCTATGGACAAGATGTCCGCGGCTTAATACGCCAGCATCAATTCAACAAGGTTGAGTTGGTCAAATTGACCGAGCCGCAGACTTCCTACGAAGAGCTGGAAAAGATGGTGCAGGATGCGGAAGAAGTCTTGCAGCGACTGAAGCTTCCATATCGGATCATCGAACTTTGTACGGGGGACTTAGGTTTCGCCTCCGCAAAGACCTACGACTTGGAAGTTTGGCTCGCCGGTCAAAGCGCTTACCGAGAAATCAGCTCCTGTTCTAACTGCGAAGACTTTCAAGCACGCCGAGCGAGTATCCGCTATCGTCCGGACAACAAGGCCAGACCGATTTTTATTCACACGCTTAATGGCTCAGGCTTGGCTGTCGGGAGAACTGTGGTGGCGATTCTGGAGAACTATCAGGAGAAGGATGGAAGCGTGGTCATTCCGGATGCGCTCCGCCCATACATGGGAGGGCTTGAGCGCATTGCCTAATAGAGGCAGATGGCAGTGGTAAGTATGCGGTCATGAGTTCCAAGTTTTCAGTTTGAACTACTGACTCAAAACTCCACATCAAGACTTGAGGCGGACTGTTGCCTAATGGCTGTTTGGTGTTTACTATTGGGTTGTTTTGGGAGGGGTGGCCGAGCGGTTTAAGGCACCGGTCTTGAAAACCGGCGTCCACTTCGTGGACCGCGAGTTCGAATCTCGCCCCCTCCGCCAATCGAAGCCCAAGTGATGCGGAGTGAGGTTTGAGGGTCGGGTATAGAATTGTCTTCTAGGCAGCTCATCGCTCAGCCGCCTTGTCTCACTATTCTGAACACCGGAGAGATGGCCGAGTGGTCGAAGGCGCACGCCTGCTAAGCGTGTGTACCCCTAAAAGGGTACCGAGGGTTCGAATCCCTCTCTCTCCGCCACATTTTCGCGCGCCCGTAGCTCAATTGGACAGAGCACCAGACTACGGATCTGGGGGTTGGGGGTTCAAATCCCTCCGGGCGCGCCACGTTTCTTTATCTCGCGGGAGCTTAAGGTGAGGCGCTTGCAGAGACGCGGCAGCGGTCCTAAGTAAACAAACGGTTGATTCCCTTATTTTTAAAAAACCGCCATCCCAGAAACAATAGTACTGTTGTGAATGGGGAATAGGGGACAAACGGGGGAATGGGGCTCAAAAGTGGGGCGAAAAAGAATTTCAGGCCGGACTTTATAGGCCTTGAATTTTCCTTCGTAAGAGTCTCTTTTCCATTATCTGACCGCGTGGCCATAGTGAGGGTTCTCATAAAAGATCTGATAGTCTGGATTTGATTACAGGACATTGCGGCCCTGGGTGACGCAAGGATCAAGCCAAGACCTGAAGCGGGAGAAGTAGGTAGCGAATGGCCTCATTATTGCGTCAGGCTTCTTTATTCTGTTTAAATAAAAAAGCGGATGAAATTCTAACGGAAACTGGGACATAGCTGAAAGGATTGACAAAATCTGTCGTTATCAACGCTAATTCGGTTGCAACTGACCAGAAAATAAAGCTCGATTATCGCCATTTGATGGATTAGGGTTCTGTGCTATCGTGAGAAAAATCTCGACCCTGAAGGGAAACTGGACCATGTTCGGCCAAAATTGTAACGTGATTGCTGAGGATGAGTTTTTTATGAGTGTTGCGTTGGAAGAGGCAACCAAGGCTGCCTCACTCAAGGAGGTTCCCGTTGGGGCCGTAGTTGTTTGTGACAAGAAGTTAATCGCTCGCGGAAAAAATGAGCGGGAGGAGATGCAAACGCCTACGGCTCACGCGGAGATGTTGGCGCTTCAAGCAGCGGCATCGTTTCAAAAAAGCTGGCGCCTCGAGGAGTGCACGCTCTATGTGACCTTGGAGCCGTGCATCATGTGTGTGGGAGCGATTCTTCAAGCCCGTATCCGGCGGTTGGTCTTTGGCTGTTTGGACCCGAAGGCCGGGGCAGTCAGGTCACTCTATCGGCTTTGCGAGGATACTCGACTGAATCACCAGTTGGACGTGGCCCACGGAATCTTGGAGAGTGATTGCGCAGGAATTTTGGCTGAATTTTTCAGTTGTCTGAGGGAAACTAAACGCGCTGTAAAGGAGCGGAGAGGTGGCCGAGCCCGGTTGAAGGCGCTTGACTCGAAATCAAGTGTACCCTGACGGGTACCGGGGGTTCAAATCCCTCCCTCTCCGCCAGATTTTTTGCATACTATGGAATCGCCATTGATATCTTTGTCTGCGGCTAAACCGTCTGGAGATATTTCTCCCGCCGGCCCACAGGAAGAGGGACGATTTCTCATCCTGCTTCGATATGTGCTGATAGCCGCCGCGGCCTACCTCTTTCTCTTCGAAGGTGAGATTTCCTCGCCGGCTGTTATTGCCGGAGTGATTGCTGGGGCGCTCCTATCTAACGTCTTGCTGTCTCAAGTCCCCGGCGATGTTTTGATGCGTCCGTTGGTTGTAGGGCTGATCGTCTCCATCGATACAGCCTGGATCGCCTCCGGGCTCTGGTACAAAGGTAACTTTGGAAGTGACATCTTTTTCCTGTATTTTTTCATCTTATTCCTTGCGGCCATGGGACAAAATCTTGTGCTGATCGTCGGCGCCGGAATTCTAGTGGGCGTGATGGATCTGACTCTGCACGTGACTCCTGGGCAAGGCCAATCCATCTGGACCTCACCCTCGTTGATTCGTGTCCCGTTCATTTTCACGACGGCGCTCTTTTATGGTTACCTGACAGAGAAGTTGAGACGGGAGCAGCGTCAGGTAGCCTTAGAAAAAGAGTTCGCGGAAAAGATGGCCCGTGTCGTTCATGCCCAAACTCAAGACCTTCGGGAACTCGCTGAGGACCTCCGCGTCAATTATGAAAAAAGCAAGAAGCAAGCGATGGAGCTTGAGAAAGCCAATAAGGTCAAGGACGAATTTCTCAGCTTCATGTCGCATGAACTGAGAACGCCTCTCAACATCATTATGGGTTATACGCGGGTGATCCAGGATAGGATGCTGGGAGAAATCAACCAGGAGCAGGAAAAGGCTCTGGCGAAGGTGAGGAACCAATGCAATGATCTCGTGGGCATGATCGGCGACATATTACAGGCGACCAAGATCGAGGCGGAAGGCGTCAAAGTCGAAAATTATGCGGTGAATCTTGCGGGTTTCCTGGACGGACTTAGGGCGGCTTATGATTTTCCGCTTAATAAAGAGGTCAAGTTAGACTGGGACTATCCATTGGATCTTCCCGCCGTCAAGGCGGATGGGGAGAAGTTGAAACATATCCTCCAGAACCTTCTAAACAATGCCATCAAATTCACTCCCAAGGGTCGTGTCACGGTGTCGGCTCGATACCTTTCCGATAGGCGGGTGGCGGAGTTTAAGGTGACCGATACCGGAATAGGCATTCCGAAAGAGTTGCTCCGTGTGATTTTCGAGAGGTTTAAGCAGGCCGACAGCACGGAAACAAGAGACCACGGGGGCGTGGGGTTGGGGCTTTATATCGTAAAGAAATTTACCGATTTGCTAGGGGGAACGGTCGAGGTGAAAAGCGAACCCGACCAAGGTTCGACGTTTACAGTTACATTGCCCTGTGAATCTTCAAGGGATCTCGATTCTACTGAAGAGGCTGACCCCAATCCACAATTTCCACTCTAAGGTTTTCCACTTTGCTTTCTTTCAGTAGATCCGTTAGCTGCTCAGCTTCGTGAATCAACATGCCGATACTCTGGGGAGCTCGGGTGCATGTGACCGCAGCAATGGAAAATGTCATGGCCGCCCGTACTTCTGCATTTGACGTCGCAGTCGCGCTTGGAGATCTCTCAGAATCACCCGTGCTATAGTGGCATCGGTTTCCGGAAGGACAACGGCGAACTCGCTGCTTCCGAGTCTGGCGACTAGATCTTTATCCGGAGCATTCTTCTTAATCGTGCGTGCGATGGCGCAGATCACTTGGTCGCCAGCCACGCGGCCGAAGCGGTCGTTGATCAACTGCAGTCCGTCAGCGACCACGTAGGCCATCGTTAGAGGCTGCCCGTAGCTAGAGGATCGTTTCAGTTGGAGCGCAGCAAGCTCGTGGAACGACCGGCTATTGGGCAGGCCCGTGAGCAGATCTCTCCTTGCTAACTCCGACTCTTGTTCGAGAGCCCCCCTTAATTTAGCCAAGGTCAAGGCAATGATGACGAAAAAACCGAACCGGGCCACGGTGTTCCAATACGGTATTAAAGGATAAGAGTAAGGATGTCCCGATACGGAGTCCGCGATAAGCCATACGAAGGCCGAGAGCACGGAAAACCACAGCCCGGACTGTTTGTTTACGAACCAGCTGACGAGGGCAATAGGCAGAAGATAGAAGATGGCAAGGCTTAGCTCATATCCCGTTGCCGCGTCGATCACTCCCAGGAAAAGTACGAGGATGAAGCTAAGAATCGCGAGCAGAAGCTTGGATCTATTGTCTAAGTACAGAAGGAATCTGTGGATCATGCCCTTTTTTCCCTGAAGTCTAGCACGCTGTCAGATCACAGACTGCGGGAGATTACCTCATCGGAGGGTTCGATGTCGAACGACGATAAACCTCAAATAGATTCCCTCCAATGGCCTTCTGTGCTATTGTCTGATGCCGTAACTCGCCTTGATTTAGCTGGAGAGGTGACCGAGCGGTTGAAGGTGCACGACTGGAAATTGTTTAAGGATTCGAGCAAGTATCTTGCCAGATTCGTAACTAATTAATTTTCCTCAGACTCGCCATGCGGGATTCGCCCAGATTTAATACCGAAAATCTTGGAAATCTCGGAAAAGTCTTGGCCAATGTCTTGGCCGTTATCAACAGGCGCTGGCTTTGTAACAAGGGTCTCTACTGTGCTTCTAATTGTTTCTTCGAGCGACTGAAGATAGATGCTTGTTGTGCTTGCATCTTCATGCCCTAGCACTTCCTGAATACCCGTGAGCGGCGCATTCCTATTAGCAGCTAATGTTGCAGCATAGTGACGAATCGAATGGAAGGCGAAAGGCTTAACGCCGGCTTTATCACACAAATCGCGGAGGTACGTTGGGTATTTGGTCTGCTCCCTTCCTACCGCATTAGGGAACAGATATTGAGAGGTCGAGTTTTGTTTTAGCCATTTCAAAACAGGCAATAGTTCGCTGTTGATAGGGACTTTCCATCTTCTTTCTCCTCCTCCTCTTTTCTTTCGTGTGCTCAGGATTACCCAGCGCTCTTCAAAACTAATGTCGTTCCAAGTGACCTTTTTGCTGGAACTGAGTCGGCACATTGTGTTTTTCATAAACAGCAAGTGGGCCATTTGCTGAGGGCTGGCTATCTGGAGGACTTTTAGGAGCTGCGACTCTGGGGGGATATACTTAGGAACGTCATCGATTGGAAAGGGGGGAACATTTTTAATAGGGTTCCTAGTAATCAACTCATTTCTGACTCCGAGATTAAAGATGGCATTTAGAATTCTTCTGAGCTCATTAAGGGTCCTGGGTTTTTTCGTTGCCCTTAATTGCGAGAGGATTGTCTGGATATCAGCGCTTGTAATTGCATCTACTTCGAGGTCAAAGAGCGGTTTGAAGTATTTATTGATTTTCCAGCGGGCCTGGTTGGCCCATAATTTCGTGTGATACGTGTTAAGTTTAGTAAGATAATTAAGAGTCAGCTCGCGAAATGTGGGAGTGTTTAGGTTTGATTTCCCACGTCTCAATATCTCGCGGGCCACGGCTTCTGCGCGGGCGGCCTCTCTCTTTGTCTGAAACCCTGAGGCGTAATAAGTTTGTTTTCTCCGTTGGAATTGGTACGCCCAACATTTTCGATTCTTTCTCCAAAAAACGCTCATTTGAATCACTTCTCAAAACCGTTAGAAGATCTTCCTTTCTCATGCGGAGACTCCCCCCGACTTTGATCCAGGGGAGAGTCTTACGGCAGATTCCTCCGGTAATAGTTCTTACGGAGAGGCGAAGAACGTCCGCGACTTCCTGAGGGGTCAAAAATACCTGTAGCTCCGCATCCAACTTGATTTATTTCCCTCGATTTATATTCGTTGTTTGTGAGTCCCGGTTTCCCTCTTACCCCTTCATCTTGGTTGACATTCTGATCTCCAGACAGAGAAGGAGACTCTGCTTTTAAGCTGAGTCAAAGAGTGGGAGATTGCTCTTTATGAATCTGTCAAATCTTACGTGGGGGAAGCACCCCGCGGGATACAAAATTGGTGAAAAAATCGCCGCTCATCTGCTCAATTTGGCTGGGTAGCGGACATGGGATAAAGCTCTCCTGTAAGTCTGGTGCATCCTATTCGTCATTTTAGGAGCTCGGGTCAGTCGTAGCGTTTTGTTCCCGCTTGGCGAGGGACATGCTTGTAGACTGCGGTGGTCATGATCGTCCCAGCGAGAAATCCCCCGACATGAGGCCAGAATGCCACGTTTGAAGTTTGCGGCTTTAGACCCATGGAAATCTGCAGGAAAAACCATATGGGCAGGAAGACCCAAGCGGGGGGTGGATTGTAAGCCTGCGTAGGAAATAAATGAGGACAGGATCGAGAACCAACGTTATGCGCGCTCTGGGGTTGTAGATGAAGAACGCTCCCAAGACTCCGCTGATGGCACCGCTGGCTCCAATAAGAGGCACGGATGAGTCTGGCTCCATGAGCGTGTGAGCTAGGCTGGCTGTCATTCCGGTGACAAAATAGAAAGCGAAGAAGTTCAATCTCTCCAGCTGAGTTTCCACTTTTCTCCCGAAGACCAGGAGAAAAACCATATTTCCTATCAGGTGAAGTAGGTCTCCGTGGAGAAACATGGACGTCACGAGCGTAGGGATGGCTGAAAGATTGAGGTTCCCGATAGAAGCCGGAACGAAGCCGAACGTGCGGACGACTCTATCGGAAATGATGAAGTTTGTATGCCAGGTAACAATGAGATGGATAAGAATGTTGGCGGCAACAATCGTATAGGTGGCCCACGGTGTTTTTATAACTCTGAGATTCGTGGCGATGGGGAGCATGCGCGGTCACTGGCTGATGTATCTTGCCTCAAGGAAGTATGGAGCGACGCGGTTTAATATCCGCTGAATGGCTTCGAGGGTGAGTGTTAAGTTTTCTTCGAGAGGCTTTGGGTATCCTCTTCGCCATTTCTCGGTAAGCAGATCATGGTCTGCAAAGTGGTGTCCATTCCCGTTTCCATTGAGTTTCACTTGCCACAGACTTAACCGGCTTTCGAGACTCATATACCGGTGCGGGTCATAGGTAGCGAGTTCGGCGAAGAGATCGAGATGTTTCCAGGGTTGGAAGCGGGCCCTGGGCAGGATGCACGAAGGCTCGACGCCCAGGGCTGTTGACCTCTCGATCAGGAATGGGAAGGTAAAGTCCAACCCATTCCAGGTCACAAATGTCGGTATTTCTCGGTCTTTCATGAATGATTTGAGTCTCTGCCAGAAGGTCTGGAGGAGGTCTTTCTCATCATTGATGATTCGGGCGACAGTCACCTTGAGGTTGGGAGACGAGCCATTCACCATAAGCGCTGTTCCGATGCCTACGACGTGTCCGAACTCAGGTGTCAAAGCCATTTTCTTCTTGAGAAGAACAGTCAAGGAGATGGGATCCACGGCTTCTTTGGCGAGGTACTGATCCAGTGTGGCAGACAAGAGCGGGTGAGACGGGTCTTGCTTCCTCACATCGTTCAGCGTTCGTGCCCAGATAAGTTCCTGGATCTCTCTCGGCTGGGCCTTGAAGCTCTGAAACGCAGTCGCGATATGGATTATGTAGTACATCTTTAAAAGACTTCCGCTTTTTCTTTTGCAGGCTGATTCTTTGTCGCAGGACCGTGTCCGTTTGGTTCCCTTCTTCCCTCGATGTCTTTTCTCCAGCCCAGGATCGCCAGAGCAGCTTCCTCCATCACGCGAGCGATTTTGAACAGGTCAGGGTATTCCAGAGAAATTCCGATCTTGTTTCCCTGTTTGTCTTTGTTGTTTTCGGTGATTCCAAGGAAATAGCGAACCTTTGGGGCTTTCGATTGGTCCTTTGCGCGGTAAAAGCCGATGGTCTTGGCACTTCCTTCCCGACCGGTCTTTGTTGGGTCCCGGTACCAGGATGGGAGAGTTCCATCAGAGTTGGTGACAAGGTCTTCTCTCCCTTCAGCGAGTGCCGTGGCCGTGGCGGCGACCTCCAGGGCTCCGTCGAAGTTGAAGCTCACGGTGAGTTTTTTCTCCCACTGGTACTTCTTGATGTTCTTGTCCGGCATCTTGTTTTCCATCCCGGGGATGGCTTTAGCCAGGCTCACAAACACAAGGGCGAGTTCAGGACTTGGACTGATTTGTAGCGCGCTCTTGCCTCTGTAGACATTCAGCGTTTGGAGGAATGATTTTTCCGTGTGATTCTCCGATGTCTCAGAGCTGAAGGTCAGCTCTGCTTCTGTGACCCTTCCTGTTTTTTCTCAGCCGGGATGATCTCCTTGATTCTCGCTCCCGGAATCGAGTTCTTGATCTTTACGATGGTCTCAAGGGAGCCGTTCTCCGCGGCCTTTTGAAGGTGGATTAGCTCGTTGGGACTGAAAGCGAGCTTCCCCTGTCCGATAAGCTCCTCATAGACGTCTTTGTTTCCGCAGACGTGAACTTCGCCGTAGGGCGTCTCCAGGACAACTTCCCTGTAGCGCCGGATGAATTCCTTTGCCTCTTCCTGAGTGATCATGATGTTTCTCCTTTCCGTATTTTTCTCGAAAATATTCTCAAACATCCGTCATTTGGTTCCATTTTATGGCTTTTCTTTTAGGGTTCTTGTCCTAATATCGATTCATGAGACTTGCGTTGGTCTTTCTCCTGGTCTTACTGCGCACTGAGTGCTGGGGGCTTTCCCCGGATGTGTTCATGCGTGCCTCGGCTGCCACGGGGATTCCCGTAGAGCTGCTTTTAGCCGTGAGCCATGTGGAAAGCGGCTTTCACCCCCGCGCGATCAATGTAGCCGGGCGCTCTTTCTTTCCGCCCTCACGCTTCGAGGCCGAGTGGATCATCGGGCGTTCGGGAGACAACGTGGATATCGGACTCATGCAGATCAACTGGTGGCATTGGGGTAAAAAGCTCGGTATCTCCAAGCTGGAACTTCTCGATCCTCGATTGAATGTCTTTCTCGGAGCGAGGATCCTTGAGCACTGCGTACGGGTCAGCGGAGACTGGTGGCAGGGGGTAGGCCTGTATCACTCTCCCCGGTCGTACCGGCAACGGGAGTATGTCGAGAAGGTGTGGCAGTCCTATCGGCGTGTTCTTGTGAAGATGAGAAAGTGACTTCAAGAGAAAGCTTCAAGTTGCCACCGGGAACAGAGCAAGCTGATGGGGGTTTGGGGTTCGTGTTCTGCTTCTCTTGGGCATAGGCTCCTGCCGGAATACTGCCGGGATCACGATCTGCTTCATTCGGTCGGCCTGGCTTTCTCCACTCATGGCTTCCGGTTGGGGGATTTTCTCGGCGGCCTCAAGTGTAGCCTCAGCGCAGATTTCCTCCACGGTACAACTCGCTGGCAGGATCATGTCCGTTTCCTCTTCCATGCCCCGGAGCTTACTCAGCTCGCTTTCGAGAGAGATTTTCTCTTCAGCCCGGCTGATGATCGTCTTTGCGAGGGCTACCAGGCCGTCTTCTTCGACTTCTTCGAAGAATTGCCCCTCTATGAGTTCTCCTTCCGTCAAAAGGGCGACGCGTAGTTTCTTGACGTTCAGGCTTATGGCTTTCTCCTGGATGGTACCCTTGTAGTAGAGATGGTGGACGTTCACGGGCTCCTTCTGGCCGATTCTCCAGGATCTTCTGGACGCCTGTCGTAAGATATAGACGGAGTAGTCCTGCTGGTACCAGACGACCTCTGGGAACTGGATCAGATCAAGCCCGGTCTGGACGTTTCTCGGATGGGTTATCAGAACATCTCCTCTGAATGAGTGGAGCCACTCCTCTCGCTCACTGGCCTTCACCTTTGCGGCTTTAAGCACTTGGGCTTCAAGTCCGGCATCTCCGAGCATTTTCTTAAGCCTTTCTGTGATGTCCCTGGTCTCCGTGTGAACGCAGTAGACCACGGTCTTTCTGCCATCTCTTTTCGCCGTCTCGCAGATCCGCAAGAGTGCCTCTTCCTTGGGATAGAGGCGGTCTTCGTCGAGCGGAGTCGATTCTGCAAGGACTCTACCGCTTTCTCTATCCTTGATGGTTTCCTGAGCCCACGGGCTGTCGGAGTAGCCGAGCAGCGCCTGGAGATAAGTTGCCAGAAGTCGCTTCGAGCCCTGGTTAAGTGCCGCTCTGAGTTCTGTGAGGAGTGCCTCCTGGAGTGAGCGGTAGGCTTCACCGTGGGCTGGCTCCATATGGATCGGGTGAGCTATCTCGCGGTAAGGCGGAAGAGCGATATTCAGGTCGCACAGTTTTAGAAAGATCGCTCTTGGCAAAAGCTCAGGGATGAGCGCCGGAGAAATTCCGGGCCTCTCGTGCCAGCGCACCTCCTGAGCCTTTTTCAAGCTCGCCCTTCCTTCGTCCCCACTCGAAATATAAGTGATCTTCTCGAGGACTCCGTATAGCTCCATCCATCTCTTGATGTCCCGAAACCTAAACTCCTTCCGTATGTCGGGGGAGATCCGGAAAAGAAGATAGAAAAGGTTCGAGCTGTAACCGCCGAGAAGGGTCCCGGTCAGCGCGAGAATCTTTCGAGCTACTTTTCCCAAGTGGTCGAGGGCGATGCCCTGGGCCGTCGCGGCGCCCTTATACTCGTGACACTCATCAGAGATGAGGAGATCAAAATAGCCCGGGTACTTGTTCTTGAGATAGGTCGCCAGCGGGAAGCGTCTGGGACCTCTTGGGTCCGCCTCCCATAGGGGCTCATGGCAGTCCTTGCACTTCTGTCTTTTCCGGTTGAGAGCTTCCTCGACAACGGGCACGCCGTCCCTGTCTACCAGGATGGTTCTACATTTGGGGCAGATAAAAGTGCCATCCCTAAGGCGCTTTGCGTGTCCCTTCCAGTAATAACCGAGTTTGGCCTTCTCACGGGAAAGGATCACAAAGAGACACCGCCGCTTTTGTCTCAGGGCGTTTTCGATATCTGCTATTCTCTCTGCGATTTCTACGTAGGCATGAGGAAGGGTTTGTTTGATCTCGCGCTTCCATTTGCGTACCAGATGAGGCGGGCAGACGACGATAGTTTTTGTGAAGCCGAGGGCGGCTGTGGCTGCAATGGAGATGTAGGTTTTCCCCAGACCCATTTCCCCGACGAGAACGGCGGAATCCCGGCGTTGCAGAGCCTTGACGCTCCCGCCGATGGCATCGATCTGGCTTGCGATGGGTCTTCTGGGGATTTCCTTTATGAGCTGATATATCTTCTTTCGATCGGTCCCCGGGTGGTAGAGAGGATTGGAGTCCCGGCCGACGCTTGCAACGATGACGGAGCGGAACTCTTCGATGAAGTCGTGGATGTTCATACGATCTGCAGGTATTCGCCCGTGTTCAGATCAAAGGCGTTTATCTGGGTGACAATTCTTTCTCTCTCCGTAATCTTTGTTCCTTTTTCGGTCTCTTCTTCGAATCGGTCGATGACCTTCTTCGCCGTCCCTTTGATGAGGAGTTGCCGGCCGTTGGCTTCCAATATCTGGTTATTGATGAGTCCTGCGGCGATGAGCATGGCCAGGTGGGCTTTGCGCGGTGGCATGAGGGGCTGAATAGCCGGTCTTGTCGGGTCACTTTCTGCAAGCAAGCCTAGCACCGGCTCCTTCCAGAGCGGACTTGTTTTAAGCTCCTGAGCCAACTCGTCGGGACTCATCTCGGATGATCGGATAAAGAAGTCCTTTGGGACGGCTGGGATCGTGAATGGGAATTCTCCCGGAACCATCTCGGGGAGTTCAGCACCCTGGATCTGGTTGAGCGTGGAAAGGACTGCGCCGTCTATTTCGGGCCGTGCTTTTTTGATCCCGGCGATTACGATTTGCCCGAACGTTTGGAACTGCTCAACGGGAAACTTTCTGATTCTTGGATCTTCAATGTGCGCAGAGAGAACCCTCGCGATTCTGAAGGTGACCCTCTTTTGAGGCACTATGAATAGGAGGAGCCCTCTTGGAGCCAGATATGGCAGGGTGTGCTTGAGGAAGGAAAGTTCTGTCCGGCCGTCTTCCGCATCGAAGTCGTACGGAGGATTCAAGTACAACAGTGAGAACGCCTCATGGCTCGCTCTCACACTGAAAAGATTGCCGGCGATGACTTTATTTAAGAGAGTCTTCGCCGCCTGAGCTCTGTCCGCGTTGATCTCGACCCCGTAGGCGTCGCACTCGGCCGCGGCAGCTACTCGTGCCGGCGTCTCGCCTGTGCCGCAGCAGGGGTCAAGAAGTCTTTTGGGGCCCGGCTTCTTCTCCCCGATCCAGGTCTTAATGATTTCGACGACCTCAGATGGCGTCGGGTAGAAGCCGGCCTTGGCTTGAGCTTCAAGTCGCATGAATTCTCAATTCTCGGCTGAGAAGTACGAAACCTTTAGATGCGTGAGGATGTTCTCGGGAAAGGCAAAGGGGAGTCGTTAGTAATGTGCCTTTTGAGTTTTCCGTCTTTGAGTGCCGCTGAGATGTCTTCTGCGAGGCCTTCATCGTTCAGGCAGACTTTGATCCCTTGGATTCCATGGGCTGTTAGAGTTCCTATTTCCTTGTTCTTGACAGCTCTCTTATGAAGCCATGCTTTCCAGCCGGAATGGACCGGAACTGCGCTGTGCTTTATGAGAGTAGTAAAGTAGAGATCTGATTCCAGGGCCCCAGGGTTCGCTGCCAGGGCATAGCGGACTTGGGATTGGGCAGGGTCATCTTTCATAAAGATGGCTGTATGGGTTATCCCGCACGGCAGCGTCCTTACGATTGTCGCGTATTTGCTTCTTGGAAGGAGGCAGATTTCGTGCATTCCTGCATTGACCCAGTGGTTGGTAAGAAGCCTGGCCCTGATGGCCTTCACCGCGTCTTTATGACCGGCCACAGAGAAAAAGACTACCCATTGTCCATCCAGCGCAAATGCGTCTGTGAAGGCGTGGAATCCTTCAGCTTCAACAGGTATCAGGTTGCCCGGACCGTTAGCGTTGCCAATAGAGTCATTATTTGATTGCGGCCGCACCTTCATTTTGCGTTTCTTAGCTGAGCCGTTCCTTTCCTTGATCTTTGGAGTTTGCCTTGCGCTTAATATTCGTGCGGGAGCAAGAGAGTCGTTACGGATCTGTCCGCTTCGGTGATGACCCAAATCTTGACGTTATTCCGGGTTCTATAGGCGCTGAGGATCCTGAAACCATTTTCAAGCGAAAATTCATTCTCTCTTTTGTCCTCTTCACAAAGCTCGCCCCAATCTCCAGCTCGGTGCCTTTCGAGAAACTCAAAGGCGTTGTGATTGGCATGCTGCAGGGTTCTTAGAGCGTCCGGAGTAGCGACGATTCGCCCCAGGGATAACTTTGGGAGCAATCGATTCTTATCATTTATTTGTTTTTCCATTTTTAGGTCGTTCGCTCATAGGTATCCGGTGTCCCGGAGTGAGACGTGGTTTTTCCTGCCGATAATGACGTGGTCGAGAAACCGGATTGGTAATAATTCGGCCATCTGCTTCAATGACTTTGTTACCGAGATATCTTCAGCGCTCGGTTTGGGGTCACCCGAGGGATGGTTGTGTATGATGATGAGAGCGGCTGCGTTCGTTAGCAGAGCACCTTGCAGAATCGCTCGGGGTTCAAAAAGCGAGGCTGTTAAAGTCCCCCTCGATACTTCGTCGATTGAGAGAACATGGTGTTTGTTGTCTAAGTAGGTCGCGATTACGACTTCTCGTGGTTCTTCTTCGAGAGTGGAAAAGTAATCCATAACGTCTTTGCTCGATGTAAAAGGAATGGCGGGTAGATAAGAGGCGGCATTCTCCGCTGCAACCAGTTTCACCCTTACGGTGGGTCCCTGGTAGGTTCTGCGAAAGAGATCCAGATTAAAAGAGTTCGACATCGTCTGGCTGATCGTTGATCGGTATTGGACTCGGCGATAAGTCACCAAGGTCCTGCGGGTTCAAATTTTCATGGATGTGGACTACTGGGGTGTCTTCCACCACTTCCCGTGGCACGAACCAGAGCGGTTTCTTGCCCTCGTACTTTAACTTTGCCTGTGGCCAGCAATATTGCTTGAAGCGACAGTGGGAACAGGGAAACTCCAGGCGTGGCTCAAGCACCTTTCCAGTTTCATTGCAGGCTGTGCATGCTTTTTTGATTTGTCGCTTTTCTGTGAGGTAAAAACCCTTGCCCTCGCATTTTTCGCAGATGAGCTTCGGTCCGTACTCCCGCTCTGGCAGTTTTGTTGGGGTAGAGCGGATGACCTGTTGGAACCGCTCTATGACTTCCTGGTGAAGATTGGGGTCAAAGGGGTGTGCAACTTCTGCCCTCTGCCATTCCTCGTCTTCAATGGGAGTCTCGGGGGTGTATTGAAGCCAGCCACCCGATGGGGTGAGAATCCGGGTTTCGACCTTTGCAATTTTCTTTGAGCAGAAGAGTTCAAGAAGATGGCTTGTCTCCTTGCGGTAGCAGACCCAGAGGGCGTTGGTAAGGCCTCCGCCTACAACATAGGAGTTAAGCTGGCAGCGGTAGGAATAGTCCGTTTTACCCTGAAGGGCATTTCTGAAGCCGAAGTTAGACATGCTTTTAAGCTCGGCCACTGTAGGGCCGTATTTTTCCAGGGTCGGCACCCCGTCGGCGTGGCCGTAGATTTTTACGCCGTCAACTTCTATGTGGAATTCCTTTTCCTCCCAACCCCATTCTTTGGTGCAGTGCTTCCGGAACTCTTCCTTCAGCCATTTATCCACCCGTTTGCCTTCTTCCAGGACCATGAGGACTCGTGCGGGCAGAGGTTCCGCTTTGAATGCGGTCGGGAAGCGCTGGTAAGCGAGCGCCCTGGCGCATCTGCCGCTATTGGAAAGGCGGAAGGGATTCCCAGGTGGTTTCTTGCCAAGCTCGACGTAGTAATCAATGACTTTTTCTATCAGCATTAGAACCCCACGCGAATTATGAAAATTGCCCTTAGATTTTGCGTTTCCCTTTTTTGTTCTCTCTTTGTGTCTTTGGGTGAGCGCGGTCTTGTGTGGTGAGAATTCTGATCAGGAATCGTTTGTCTGCGTTGCGGAACGGCACCTCGTCCGGGTTATTTTTAATGAAATCCCGTATGTGTCGCGGGTCTATATACCAGTAGTCTCCGTTTTGTCCTCCGCGTCTGCGGGTTTCCCGCCTTGTAGCTGCCAGAAGGCCTTTTTGAATCCACTGTGTGACTTTGTGGTCATCTACTCCCAGACCGAAGGCCAGGCTGCACGCGACATATCCGGTGCCGCTCTTGGTGATTTTCAGCCGTTTTGCCTTGAGGACGACGGCGGTGACGGTCCTGTTGAGTTTT
>WNFH01000219.1_pt1 | contig 44265 bp, 44 predicted proteins | sample 5400411 | NCBI WGS metagenome assembly WNFH01 (sample SAMN13153347, study PRJNA577476) | soil metagenome | isolation source: 200 cm saprolite under Douglas fir tree site 2 hole 3 | place: USA:California | collected 2015-04-18 | reverse complement strand
GTAGCTCTTGATCAGGTCGCTACTGTGACAAAAGCCGGTCTGGGAACGTAGTGAAGAGCAGGAGTTGGATCGTTCTGATGAGGCAAGAAAAGGACAACCGATGCAATTTAATCCTACCTAATTGCAAGCACGGGCGGCACCCTGCACGAGTTCCCCACACGTTCCACGAAGCTGTCCCAATATTGCCATGGCTGTGGGCAATGTACGAAAAAACCGCTCTCGCAGCGGCTTCACCAGTGCGCCTGTGGCATCGGGCCGGTGCAGCGCGATCTGTATTCGGCGTTTCTGGCGGCCTATCTTGATCCAGCAGAACTCTCCCTCTCGTGTGCCCAGTATGTCATTCCCTGGGAAGGTGCGGAGGCGCGCCTGCGGGCAGCACACGAGCGAACCATACAACGCGCGAATGAGGGGCAGGTCTTGCCCCGAAGCATGGGTATCCCTCGTGCCAGAGTGCGTCTGCCCACAAGTCGGAGCGAAGCCACACAAGAGCTGCTGGTCCTCTCCAGGAGGGGAAACGTAGAAGCGTGGAAGCGCCGCTCAGAACTCCCCATGCTTTAGCGGGGAAGTCTTCAGAACCCGGCATCTCGACGAAATGGCCAAACTGTGCTACACTGCAAGTAAGCTACACGAGAGTGCCACTCACGTTTATAAGGAGAATGAAGACTCATGGCATCCTGTACATCTTGCGGCAATGACGTAACCGGCAAGAAATTTTGCCCGCAGTGCGGTACACCTGTACAGCCAGCAGGCAGCCCCGAAGAGCAGCCGGCCTCGACGAGCGTTTGTCCCCGTTGCAATGGAATAGTGAAATCAGGTGCGGCTTTCTGTATGCATTGTGGCTCATCGCTTAGCACACAGACAGCGGTTGCTACCTCTACACCATCTCAGCCAGTAACGCGCACCTGCATCGCCTGCCACACCGAGGTTCCAGCAGGCATGGCTTTCTGCACAAATTGCGGCCAGAATATGCAAGTTTCAGCAACGCCCGCAACACCGCCCGGCTTCGCTTTTTGTACCAATTGTGGGCAGCAGAACAATCCCGGCGTGCATTTCTGTGCCGGATGCGGCAGCCCTATAACCCAAAATGCCGGAATAGCGCAAACAAACTACTCACAACCCTATGGGCAATACCCTCAACAATCGCCTCAATACAACACGCAATACCCCTATGGTCAGCAGCCACAACAGTACGGGCAAATGGCCAATCAACCAATGGTCCTGCGCTGTCCCGTCTGCATGGCGATGTCACCCGTAGGTACCACCAATTGTCCCAGTTGCCGTACCGGCCTGGCCGGCGTCGTGCCAACACCGGCTAATATGCCAGTGCAAGGCCAGCAAGGAGGACTGGGTGGATTAATGCAAGGCTCCGGTGGTAATATGGCCATGGGAGCCCTGGGCGGCGCAGCAGCAGTCATCGGAGGTGAAATACTGCTTCACGATGTAGAGCGGGGCTTCGACAGAGACAGGGGATACCGCCGCGAAGACGAGGGCTTGCTAGGAGGCTTGGGCGGCCTGGCAAACGATGTTGGCCTCTTCTAAAACCTTTCAGGGGAGGTGATGTTCTCTGCGAGAGGAACATCACCTTCACCGTGTTTTATCCTATTTCTCGTCTCCTCACACCCAAAATGGCTATCTCTGTCCCCCTTTCTCATTGCTATATGCCCTGGAAACGTCTATAATAGCGACGCGCTCAACTAGCAATCGGGTGTGTAGAGGTTAATGGCTAAGGAAGAAGAAACTATTTTCAATGCATTACGAGCGAACGACGTTACAGAACGGGCTACGCCTACTTATGGCTCCCATGCCAGGTATGCGTTCTGCTAGTATCACACTCTTTTTTACTGTCGGTTCGCGCTACGAATCGAACGCTATCGCAGGAATATCGCATTATATTGAGCACATGCTCTTCAAGGGTACGCAGAAATACCCAACAGCCAGGCTTATATCAGAAGCGATTGAAGGTGTTGGCGGGCTATTTAATGCGAGCACAGGCAAAGAATTGACTACCTATTCAGCCCGCGTACCCTCCGAACATTTAGCAGTGGTGATGGATGTCCTGGCAGATATGATGCGGCATCCACTCTTTGACCCACTGGAAATTGAAAAAGAGCGCGGCGTCATTATCGAGGAACTGAGCTCTACTCGTGATGACCCACAAGAATGGGTTAATTTACTCATCGACGAAACTACATGGCCCAGGTTACCGTTGGGGCGCGATGATGCCGGTTATGTAGAGACGGTTGCGCAGATTCAACGCCAGCAGATGTTGGACCACCTATACGAATATTACCGCCCCAATTCACTGGTCGTCAGTGTAGCTGGAAATATCGACCCGGCAAAGATTACTGGCGCTGTTATACGCCTCTTTGGTGATTGGGAAGCGCATAAGCATACTCCGTGGAAGGAGAGCCTTCCACCTAAGGATGCATCGCCCGTTGCAATCATTGAAAAGGAAACTGAACAAGTCAATCTCTGTCTGGGGACGTTAGGCATAGCCTATTCGTCTCCCGACTATTATCCATTTATGTTAATTAATGCTATTCTAGGAGATGGGATGAGTTCACGACTCTTCCAAACAATCCGTGAAGAGCAGGGATTGGCTTACGATATTGGAAGCTATTTCAATAGTTATGCCGAAACAGGAAATTTTGTAGTAAGTGCCGGCGTAGATCCATCACAGGTCGAACCAGCTATACGAGCCATAACCCGTGAACTTGTTCATATCTGTGAGGTTCCGGTACCAGCAGAGGAGCTTAATCGCATTAAGGCATATATCCGGGGCAGTATGCTGTTAGGACTGGAAGGCACACATCAGGTAGCCTCATGGCTTGGCAGCCAGGAAAGCCTGCGAGGCAACATATACGATATTGATGAAATACTAGCATTTGTTGAAGCTGTCACTACAGAGGATATTCAGCGTGTAGCACAAAGCTGCTTTGCTCCTGAATGGCGTCGCCTGGCACTCATCGGTCCTTGCAAACCTGGGCAAGCAGAGCTTTTTGCGGAATTGCTCAAGGGCGGGGAATGAAACACACTTGTCGGAGGGGTGTATTCCGGGGATACACTTACATCGCTGAGACGGGAAAAGGAGATCTGATTATATGGCACAAATAACACTTCGCGATTACTTGCAGAACACAGAAGATGCCATCAGTTCTGGCCACATCGATGACGCAATGGCCAACTGCCAGCGCATGCTCTCATATTTTCCCGACGCGATTGAGGCACAACGCCTTCTGGGCGAGGTGTACATGGCGCAGGGTCACCTGGAAGAGGCGCAGCAAACTTTCGATTGGATATTAACGAACGATCCAGAGAACGTCATCGCCTACTGTAATCGAGCGCTCATTAGCGAACGCACGTCGGATATCGACACCGCTCTTGACTGTTACCAGCAAGCATATGAACTAAGTCGCGGCAACAGTCACATTCGCCAGGAGTTTAACCAATTGAGTGCGAAAGCTGGGCAACAAGAGTTTATGTTCTCGCGAGCCGGGCTTGCGCGCCTTTATATGCGTGGTGATCTCCTGACTCAAGCCATTCAAGAGTGGGAAGCCGTTCTGAATACAAGTCCTGACCGCCTCGATGCACGCATAGGACTTCTCGAGACATACTGGCGCGATGGTACTAATGACAGGGTTGAACAACTAGCAACCCAGATTCTTGAAGAGATTCCAACTTGTCTAAAAGCATTACTGCTTCTGGCACATGTCGTTTCCGCTTACAACCTGGAACGAGCGAAAGAACTCATCCAGCGAGCTGAAACTCTCGATCCCGAACTGATAATGGCTCACGATCTCTTTAGCGACCTGAAAGCAAGCCAGCCCAACGATCCGTTCCTGGCGTTGCTGCAAAAGGAGTCTATTGCCCTTCCCGGCGCCTCGGATGATAAGCAAATGTCTTCTAAAGTAGGCACCGCCGCCGTGGCAAATGGCTCTCATAGCCCCGTAGAGTCAACTGATCGCGTTAATGATTGGAACAAGCTGGAAAGCTGGAGCGAACTGGATGCGACGCATGCTCCTCAACGCGATTCCCAGTCTGTGCAGGAAGCCCCGGCCCTCTCTTCCTTGGCAGATACTTCCAACATCAAGGACGTGGATTCATGGGCAACTCTTGATCAGGTAAGTGAAAACCAAATCGAGCCAGGACTAGAAACATGGCAAGCGCCACAAGAAGTCGATGACAACTTCGATCCAGCCCTCCTGGAACAGCAGCCCTGGTTCCAGGCAGATCAGCTTCAAACTGCTGAACCTGAATCGACTTCTGAAAAAGAAAGAAAGCGCAGTAATCTGGGTAGCATGGAATCCATAAACTCCATGAATACATGGACAACAACTCAGGAAAACGATCTCCCCTCACCGCCCGCGTGGTTAGGTATGCTTACTAAAAAAGATCGCCAACCAAGCGGCTCGATGCCTATCCTCCCCACTCAGTCTGCGAGCGTCCAGGAGCCGCTCGAAAGCAGGTTTTTCACTCAATCTCCAGTAGAACAAGGGCCTGCTTCCTCTAAACCAGAAGAAGAACCCGCTCTCTTCTACGCGCCAGAAGATAAAGATCCAGAATTGGCATGGCCTGAGTGGCTGAAGTCCCTTGGTGCTGAAACTCTGGAAAGTGAGCCAGAACCACGATCAGCCCCTGCTGTTCCTGAAACGCGGGAGCCCGCGACTTTCCAGCCATGGGAGGATCAGATCGATCAGACGTTATCGGAAGCTGACGAACAGCGACTCGCGACTTTAGAACATCTCGAAAGCGATTTGCGGTCTCAAGGCTTTGTGCCCTTACAGCCAGGAACACTCTCGACAATTGCCCAGCAACCCACGCTCTCGTCTGCATTTGCTGAACTTAGCAACTTACAAGCACCGCCGGCTACACCTGAGCAGTCTATCGTGCCAGCCCAGCCGCTTATACCCGAGCAACCCGCAGCATCTGTTGCGCCTAGCCCTCCACTGAGTGCGCCTTCGGGGCAAACCCGACCAGAGCCCTGGTGGGCTGATACATTACACCAGCTAGCAACGGGATCAGCTGCTGAACAGCCAATTAGCTCTGGCCCGGCACCCACCCAGGTTCCCGAGCCGGTATTAGTCAATCCTGCTACGGATGTCCCCCAAGGGGCTCCGCTCTTCCCAGGCTACCGTGCTGATGCCTTGCTCGAAAACGAATTGGAAACAACCATGAGACGGCCCGCCATCAGATTACAGCCAGTACACCCGGATGCACCTTCTACACTCAATAGAGGACGAGGAGACAAAGCCCAGGAAGGCAATTTGAGCAATAAAGAGCGTCTGCTCAGAGGATATCAATTCCAGCTTGCGGGGGCCTACGATGATGCTATGCAGGAATACCGCATTATCATCCGTAATGCGCCTGAATTACTTGACGAAATCATCAGCAATGTGCGCGCATTATTGAAACTGGCGCCCAAGTACTCGGCTGGTTTTCGCGTTCTTGGCGATGCCTACATGCGACACGGCGAATACTTACAGGCGATGGAGGCCTATAATAAAGCTCTCACCATTGCTAAAAAGGCAAAGAGTCAGAGCAACTAGCACCAAAGGAGTCGCAGGTGGAAACTATTCTACAACGATTGACCGACCTTGATGAAATCTCTGGCGCGTTACTCATCGGCAAGGATGGTCTGATCGTTTCAGGCGCGCTGCAAAATGAAGATGAAGAAATGTTGGGAGCAATGTCAGCAGCTGTCTTTGGCTCGATTGCTAATTTCACAACTCAAGTAAACAATGGTGAAATCCTTCACGTCATCCTTGAAACGCAAAACGGAATCATCCAGCTTGCAGAAGCAGGTGACCTTATCCTCATCGTTACTACCCAGGTCGGTGGGAACCTTGGACGAGTTCGACTGGAGATGAAGAAGGCAAGTCGTCAAATCACAAAGCTGGTAGCCGCTTACTAAATCTCTGGGGATAGATGCGAGCGATACGCCAGCGGCATCGACTGCTGGCCTTTTGTTTTAATGAGCTGGAGAGGGAGTTTCTTCGGTAGCTGCTTGTTGAGCAGCACTCTGCTGTTTCTTTGCCAGGCGCCAACAACAAGTTTTACTGCGCAGACAGCGCTCCTGTTCCTCAAGAGTAATGGGAGGAGTACCTTTCATACAAAACACTTGATACATTGGCTCGCCTGCTGCCACGTCATTGCCGGGAAACCAGCGCTCACGGTAAAAAGGGCAAGCGTTTTTATGCCTGCGCCAATTGGAATTTTCAGATGGATTGGTTTCGATTGTACCTGACAATAATTCGTCCTTCCTAGAATGGTGTATCTGCGGTAAGATAATGTTGTAGGTAGTATACCATATAATAGGCATTGAGCAACCTCAATGATGCTTCCATAACAGAATGTAATGCAAATTGGAGAGGCACTTGCTAGAACAAGATAATAACAATAAAACCATAATGGATGCTTCTAGAGATGTGGCTCCCTGGACAATCAGACAAACATTCCTCGGGACATTTTTAACACTTGTGCCGTGGTTCGCATTAACTCTAATACTAAATAGTTTTAGCGGGAACACTTCGATTACAACGCCTCTCTCGCTACGAGCAGACCTTATCGGCGCTGTCGTGACAATTGTCTTTTCCGTGATTATCGAGGGAGCATTTCTCATTGCCCCCCTATACTTCGCCAATACCGCATTTCGCTCGATTACACCACATGTACAACTGGCATTGCGAGCCTTGGGATTCCACCGTTACAGCATAGGTCGCACGCTGTTCTGGGTAGTGTTACTGATGCTGGTGATTTTCGGTGTCAACGCGCTCTATTCATATGCGATTAACATCCTACATCTAAACTTGCAAACGAACGACCAGCTTCTCCTCCAACAGAGCAAAGTCGCTCCATTGACAACCTATGCAACGCTTCTCGCCTCCTTCATCGTAGCTCCTTTCTGTGAAGAGGTGTTTTTTCGCGGATTTTTATTCCCAGGATTGTGCCGGGGCATGCCTGTCGGCTGGGCAATTTTCCTCAGTTCTCTCCTCTTTGCTCTAGCACACGCTGATCCAGGCTCGTTCGCAGTGCTTTTTATTATCGGGATAGCCCTCGCTATCCTCCGCTGGCGCACTCGCTCGATCTGGCCAGCCATTCTGTTACATATGCTCAATAATGGTGTTGCAGCAGTACTAATAGTGCTGACGATGCAGGGAGTTATCCACTAACCACAGTGACAGGAAGCCAATGCATTGGCGCTAAGAGATGGGAACCGTTTTCCCAAGGAGACATGATAAATTGCGCCTCCACAGGTGAAATGTGGAGGCGCAAGTCTTCTTTCATACATTATGAGCCAGGCGTCGAAGCGTCAACTATTTTTTACGGCGATCCTCTACGCGGGCGCTGGCCGTCTTCGACTCACCACCACTGGCACGAGGTAAACTATCGGCAGGCACCAACTCTACCCTGGGAGTATTGCCAGTCACCGTCTTAACAGCCTCGGCCATTTCACGGCCCAGGTTATGGTTGCGTTCTGCATCGCTGAAGATAGCTGCGTCCTTCACTTCTACTTTCAGATCAAAGGTATCCAGATCGTTCTTTCTATCAACAATGATGCGGAAATTTGCGCCGGTTTCCGGGAACTTCACGAGCGCCGCCTCTACCTGGCTGGGGAAGACGATCAGGCCGCGAATGGATACCGCGTCATCGCTGCGCCCCTTGATTGCTGCAATTTTAGGATGTGTACGGCCACAGGCACACTGCTCCTCCCACCAGATACGAGAAAGGTCACGGCTGCGATAGCGGATCATGGCTGTACCATCTGCCGAAAGCCATGTCCACACAAGCTCACCGTCTTTGCCTTCCTCCACCCACTCACCTGTTTCGGGATTGATACACTCCACCAGGAAAGCATCGGCCCATGCGTGCATGCCATCGCGAGTTTCACATTCGCAGGTCATACCTGGGCCAAGGAACTCAGTCATGCCAAATTCATCGTAGGCGGTGATGTTGAACAGTTCCTCCAACTTCAGGCGCGTCTCCCACGGCCACGGCTCTGCACCGAACAGCCCGATCTTGAGCTTTGTATCTTTGAAATCGACGCCGCGTTCGCGAGCCTTACCTCCAACATAGAGTCCGACGGATGGAGTCATGCACATAGCGGTCACGCCGAAATCAATGATGAAGTCGATCATGCGGTCATACTGGCGAGCATCGGAACTCATGGGGATTGCCATCACATCCATCGCCATTGCGCCATAGTGGAAACCAAAGCCGCCTGTTGCCAGGCCATAACCATAGCAGTTCATCAAAATATCGCCTGGGCGCATGCCGGTCATCCACAATTCGCGAGCGTTGAGGTCCGCCCAATAATCAATATCCTTTTTTGTCGCGAAGACGGGCACGCTCTTACCCGTTGTGCCGCTCGTCGCATGCACCTCCAAGGCTCCACCTGGCCCGCCCGGTTTCACAAACGCCATCCCATAGGGATAGGCAGCACGTACCGTTTTCTTCTCGAGGAATGGTAGTTTGCGCATGTCCTCCAGCGATTTGATATCGGACGGTTTGACACCAGCCTCGTCATAAAGGTTCCGATAAAACTGGTTCTGTGCATAGGCGCGTTCGACAATCGCCTGAAGACGCTCCAATTGCAATGCCTTGAGCTTGCTTTTAGGAAGCGTTTCCATTTCTTCGTTGAAATACTTTCGATCACTCATCCTGGACATTCCTCCGGGTCTATTAATCCCACTCCCACTCGAGCTGGCATCCCAACGCGGCGGCGATGCGCTCCATGTGGGACATTACATCATCGAGGTACAAACCTTTGTTGACCAGGTCTACCGAACCATCAGGATTGAAATAAGTGGGCGGTAGACTAAAGTCATGGGGAATGAGGCGCAGGCCGCGCGGCCCTAAATCTAGCCAAACGCCTAGATCAAGGGGCTCTAATACTCTGCGCAGAAGATTCTTGTCCCTACCTGTTTCCAGGGGAAGCAGGTTGCAGGACACCATAGTAAACCCGTAATCCATCGCAATTTGGGACGCAGCTTCTCGTTTATGCAGCCGATTGGCTACGTCACCCCTCCATATGAGCACTGCGGGCCAATGTTAGTCAGAGTCAAGGAAAACAACCACGTGTATTGTACCACCCCTATTGTTGAGCGTCTATAGAAAAGCATATCTTAGCAAGGCCATTTAATAGTCGAGAGCACGAGTGTGATTATGTTGTGATATTCCCTGTCTCTTCACCTCACTTGCTTCGATTTTTACATGGCCCTACACAACATACCATATGATATGATTACGGAAAACAAACAGGAGCAATTCTTGATGTCAAATACGATTCGAGCGGTGATCTGGGACCTGGACGGTGTGATCATCGATAGCGCGGACGAACATCGCCGGGCCTGGCAACGCCTGGCCCGTGAAGAAGGAGTCACTTTCACTGATGCCGGCTTTTGGGCCACCTTCGGAAAGCGCAACGATGATATCATCCCAGCGTTTTGGGGGCCGCTCTCGCCAGAACGAATACAAGCCCTTGCTGACCGCAAAGAAAGCTATTTCCGCGAACTGATTCGTGAAAACGCTGTTCCATTACCCGGTGCAATGGAATTGATGCGAGGGTTGCACGAAGCAGGTTTTGCGCAGGCATTAGCATCCTCAACTCCCATTGAGAATATTCAGCTTATCAGCAAGGTGCTTGGGCTTGAACGCTATCTCTCGGCGCTTGTCTCAGGTGAGACGGTAGCAAGAGGCAAGCCTGCTCCTGATATCTTCCTCAAGGCGGCTGAGGAGCTACATATGCACCCATCAGCGTGCGTGGTGATTGAAGATGCCGTTGCCGGGGTGCAGGCAGCGCACGCTGCAGGCATGCGTTGCATAGCAGTTGCTGGTGATCGTGATCTCCCTGGTTTACGCGAAGCAGAGTTGATGGTGAAGAGCCTGACCGAGGTAGATGTAGAGCCAAAATACAGCCACGCATATGGAGGTGTAGGGGCCCCGGTGGGTCTCACCGTCTTCAAAACGGCTGGGGGGTCGCTCGGCGCGGTCCCCGGTGGGTTCGACTCCCATACGCCTCTGCCAAGAACTTTTGCAATTGATTTCTGTGCCGTCCGCCATAACTTTAGAAAAACCAAAAATTCCGCAATAATTTTAGAAAAAGTCCTTAAAGAGGTCTAAAAGGTAGAGCCATTGAGATATCATGAATTGATAATGGCAATCTACCCCAAGTACCCTACTCCACGATAGTAGAGCCACCTCACCGCCCACTTCTGGGACTCGCGAGGAGAAACCGCCCGCAAGGCACGAAAAGAGCGACGAGCGTGACGGGGGAGAGCACTTCCGCTGGAACAACCGTCGTGGTCTGTCTGGGAGCTAGCGCAACTGCGGCTATCGGCAGCTACGACTGGATACGAGACCTGGCGCAGCGGTCAGACCCCGCGTCGTTCCGTTTTTTCCGGTTCGCAGAGGGGAGCGATCTCGCCTACAATGGGCCTGAACGTCTGCTTTAGTTTACAAAAAACACGCGAAAATGCTGGAGCGCTCGGTTGGCGCTTAACCCCAGGAGAATATGTTCAGATTAGCCAGGTGGAAGTTGCCACACGATAAAGGAAAACCTGATGGACCAAAGAGATACTGTTTTCGAACAAAAGAAGAGAGTTCCTTACTGGTCGCTGTTCGGTCTTTTAGAATGGGAAAGCTCTGAGAGTACTATACAGGGTCGTTTCTGACCGCTTTCGATGCTATCATATGGAGGGAGACACATGAAGAGAGGAGCACAAGATGTCAAATACAGCACACGTACAGACAGGTTTTGCAGAGGTAAATGGCACAACCCTGTATTATGAGGTTGCAGGTACAGGGCATCCCTTCGTTCTCGTCCATGGACACCTGCTGGATCGACGATCGTGGGACGATCAGTTCACCGTCTTCGCCCAACGCTACCGGGTCATCCGCTACGATCAGCGAGGCTTTGGCGATTCAGGGCTGATTACGAAAGGGGAGTCGTATTCTGATCGCCAGGATCTCTACGACTTGCTGAAATTCCTGGACATCGAGAGTGCCTATCTGATGGGAGTCTCTGGAGGAGGCGCGCTGGCTATCGATTTTACGCTTGAGCATCCTGAGATGGTCGATGCGCTGATCCCGGTTACAGCAGGCGTAAGCGGATTTCGGCCAACAGAAGAAGATAAGCAAAAGCATCCAGATGTGGTGCGTATGTATACAAGCCTGAACGAGGCTTTTGAGAGGCACGACATTGCGCGAGCAGTTGAGATTTCGCTAGAATTGTGGACGGATGGGCCGAGTCGGCTTCCAAGGCAAGCAGCTCCCGCCGTGCGTGAGCGGGTACGCGAGATGACGACGCGCAACTGGAATCGCCCAGATGATGAGGCCCAGGCCCAGACGCCGCCAGTGCCACTAGACCCGCCAGCCGTTGGACGTCTGTCGAAGATTGGCGTGCCGACACTCGTCATTCTGGGAGAGTACGATGCGCCAAATCCGCTGGAGCAACTGGCAGCAGAGATCCCGGGAGCGAAAAAGGTGATCATGGCAGGGACAGCGCATCATCCTTTTATGGAGAAGCCAGCCGAGTTCAACCAGATCGTGCTGGATTTTCTGGGATCGCTCAAGTCGTAGCGGATAAGTAGACTACCAACGATCCAGCAATCGGTTCACCCGAATCATGCGTATCACGTAACCCGAGCACGGAAGTTGCGGATGATCCTTCTGCGGGAGAGCCAATTTCTCAGGGACTGGACAAAGACGTTTTTCCTCGGTGTACGGTACAATAGAAAAACAGAAAGCGATACAAATGAGCAAGGAACATGCATGAACCGACAGTTTTGTCTCACCCATACCGTTCGCTACGACGAATGCAACTGCGATGGCTTGCTGACACCCGCTGCTTTTTTACGCTACATGCAAGAGATCGCGGCGCGCGATGCCGAGGATGCCCAGCTTGGAGGAGACGGCTACTGGGTCATCAAACGAACCGTGATGGCCTTCGCCACGCCTATTCCAGTTCACACCAGGCTCGAATTAAAAACCTATGGGACCGGCTTCACACGTATTACCGCCCAGCGGGGATACGAGGCACACCGGGCCCCCGCGTCCAGTGACGAAGCACTGGTGAGCGCCCGCACGCTCTGGGTCTACGTTGATCCCCATGGACGCCCGACGCGCCTGCCGGAACGAACGGCTCAGACCTGGCTGCCTGACGGGGTACTGCCACCCCAAGCGGAACCACCTTTTCCTGCCGCGCCTTCGCACCCCCCCATCACAACTTCAGCGGTGGTGCAGTTCTCCCAGATCGATCTCATGCACCACCTGAACAATGCATCCGCGGTGGAAATGTTGGACAACGCAGGATGGCAAGCGTTGGCCGAAAGTGAGATCACCCCCGCCGGGGCGAGATTGGCGATCCGCCGCTACGACGTCGACTACGGCGATAGTCCTCGCTTCGGTGACCGCCTGGAAGTCCAGAGTTGGTTTGAACCGCTCCCTGAAGAAGGTCGGGAGTTTACCCGATTCCAGCGCATCACACGCGCGGGCAAAACCACGATCCAGGCCCGCTCGCACTGGCTCTGGCAAGCCGGGCAAGTAGGGTGAGACAACCGGAGCCATGGAATAGTCAGGAGAGCTGTACTAGCTATTTCGGACATCTGATTGCATGTTTTGGAGAATCTGCAAAACGTTCGCTCCTTTGAAGCTGCTTTTAGAACAATATACCAAGTAGCCAGTATAGGGAGACGCCGTAGAATCATCCGTGCGAACCGATGTTGAAATCGGCAAACTACTCGCTTGAGCTTTCCTTTCCGTCCCATCTGGCCGGTTTCTCATCTGAACGCTTTTTCATTTTTCAGAATTTGAGGTCCGCTACCCGGATGCCTTGAAAGGAGAACGTGATGTCAGTTTTCTCAGAAGAGAGTCTACAGCTGCGTCGTGAGTTGGCTTACGCTTGTCGCATCCTGGCAGCCAACGGCCAGAACGATACCGTCTACGGCCATGTAACGTATCGAGAGGCAGGCGCGAACACCTTTTGGATGAAACCCTCGGCTATGGGCCTGGATGAGATCACGCCAGATACTCTGATTCGTGTTGACCTGGAGGGTAATGTTGTCGAAGGTGAGCTGCCACGTCACATTGAGTTTCCTATCCATGCTGAGATTTTCAGAGCCAGACCCAACATTACCTGTGTCGTGCATACCCACCCCATCTATTCGATAGCCTTTGCCGCTACAGAACAACCATTACATGCCGTCTCACACGAAGGAGCGCAGTTTACACCGCCCGATGTCCCTCGCTTCACACGTACCTCGAATCTTATCACGACTCGCGAATTGGGAGAGGAAGTCGCCAGCACGCTGGGTGGAAGTCTTGCTTGCTACCTGATCAACCACGGAATAGTAGTAGCTGGCAACACGATCGACAACGCGGTCGTCTCAGCCATCAATTTAGAGCGAGCCAGCCAGGTTCAGCTTCTTGCTTCTGCATCTAGTCAGTCCTTTAGCTGGACATCCGATGAGGAGATAGCGGGAAAACGAGAGAAAATTTTTGGCGAAGGCATGGTAAGAAACGTATGGAACTATTACTGTCGTCGCATTGGGCCGCTGTAATAGTTGGTTCATGCTTCAGTTCTCCGTAAGGAACAGTTTCCCAAAGCTGTGCTGGCTACTTCGGTCATGCGTTTCATCCCGACATGTACACATTGACCCGCTTTGGGGTTACGATCTATCATATACATGTGCCTTTGGTGAGGAAAGAAGGGACCATGAAGAGGGCACTAACAATTACTGATCACGTGATAAGAAACTAAACCGAGTAGCCACATTGTCGTGAGCAACTGCGAATAATCTCACGTTTGTGTCGCAAACGTTCTCTGGCGCGAATAAGCTGGGTAGACAAGTCATTGAGATCAGTACAACAGACATTGCCCAACTCAACGCGCTTGAGATAATTCCAGATCCCTTCATCGGGATTGAGATCAGGCGCATACCCTGGTAATTGCTCCAAATGCAGACGTTTGGCCGCTCCGCGCTTGAGAAAGTCTTTGATCTCGTGAGCTCGGTGGATGGGTGAGCCATCCCAGATGAGAATGATCTTCCCTGGAATCTTGCGTAAGAGCACACGCAAGAAGCCCACCACCGCTTCTGCATCATAGGAGTCGGGACGTACCTGCATGAACAGTCGCCCATCCAGGGTAATGCCACTGATCGCTGAGAGGTGATCGCGCGTGAGTTTCACCCGCAGGATCGGCGTCTGCCCACGTGGTGCCCAGGTGCGCACGGCCATCGGCAGCAGATAAAACCCCGCTTCGTCTACCCAGAGGATGGTCGCTTTCTCCTGGTCGGCTTTTTTTTTAGTGTCGGCCAACGCTCCTGCGACCACTGCTTGAGCGCTTCTTCGTTGCGCTGACTCGCCCGCTCGATGGGTTTCTGTCGGCTCCAGCCCGCCTCACGCATCAACCTCCCGACGTGATCTCGATGATAACGCACGCCAAAGGTCTTCGCGATCACCTCTGCCACCCGTCTGGCCGTCCACACATCGCCCCGAAATCCATAACTCTCTGCTCCTTTGGCTAACAACTCGGGGATGTGAGCCTTCTGTTCCGCCGTTAACCGCGGGCTCACTCCTGTGGGCGGATGCGCTTCGAGGGCTTCTATGCCTCCTTCTCGCCCTCGTTTCATCCACTGACTCACTGCTCCTTCGCTTACTCCCAATGCGACGGCTATGTCTTGCTGTGGCCAGCCTTGCTCTTTTAACTTCCAGGCTTGTTTGCGTCGTTCTTCTCGCCAATCGGCTTTCTTTGGTGCTCCCATACCTCCTATCGTATCACATTTTACTTCCTTCTGCCGTTATCAGTAAGATGATTGATTCGTGTTGAAAGGGAGACGTGAGTATGCCAACACGTACAGCAGACGCCGAATGGCAGGGAAATCTTCAGCAGGGTCAGGGGACCATGCGCGTGGGGAGCGGAGCCTTCCAGGTCAGCTATTCGTTTAAATCACGCATGGGCGATGAGACCGTCGGCACCAATCCCGAGGAGCTCATTGGCGCGGCGCACGCCGGCTGTTACTCGATGGCGCTGTCGAACGCGCTCGCCAGTGCTGGCTTCACGCCAACCAGAGTGCATACAACCGCGCGTGTCCACTTCAATCAAGTGCCCGGCGGCTTCGCCATCAACCCCATCGACCTGGAGACCGAGGCCGTTGTGCCAGGCATAGACGAAGAGACCTTCCAGAAGCTAGCGAAGGACGCCAAAGAAAATTGCCCGGTCTCCAAAGCGCTCGCGGCCACACCCATCAACCTCAAAGCCACCCTGACCAGGTAGCACTGATCAGGAGCAGACTTCTCGCTGAAGTGTAGTGCCTGGGTAATGGGAGGGGGACCATCTTCCCCTCCCAATACGCATCAACCTAAGCCCCGGATGAGCTTAGGATTGTCAAGCAATTGATAGCTATTGGGCTGTTTGTGGCGAGCATTGAGCGTACAGCCGCGCATGCTGTCCGCAGTGCGCTTGACCACCCGCTCCAGCGGCACATCGCCTGCCAGTGCCAATGCCAGCCCCGGCGCCATCCACTGCACCACCTGCTTCGCTTTGACCAGACTGCGGTTGGGAGCCTGCCAGCAGCCCAACAAGGTCAACCAGTGGGTGATGACCAAGCCGAGCAGTTTGGCAAAGATCTCCGTCAGCACCCGGTACGGTTTCATGCTGCGCCAGGTATCGAGTTTGCCGTGCTGTTTCCACAGCTTCCAGAGCAATTCGAGAGGCCCTCGACAGCGTGCCAGCACCAGCGCTTCCTCCACGCTGAGCCGCTCTGCTGGCACATTGGGAAGCCTCACCGTCCACTCCATGAGCCGCTCGCGTGCCGGACTCACCCGTCGATTCTTGCGCCACCGTTGGCGCTTGCCCGTCGTGCTGCGGCGCTTGCCGGGCGGTTGACAGCCTTTGGGTGGGCCTTCGTGTTGTTTGTTGGCCCGCGCACGGCGCTGCTTGACCTGCTCTTTGGAGAGGCGCACGGCGATTAAGCGAGCTGGTAAACGCTCCTTGACTCCGACTTGCACCTGCAGGTCAATCGTCTCGCTGTGTTGAGCTTCCAGCAAGTCCAGCAGATCCCAACACTGTCCACGCTGGTCGTACAGCTTCAGGTTGGCTTTGGCCTGCGTCAGCCAAAAGCGCCCTTCGTTGCCATGCCGCCGCATCTCGGTGAGCGTGAAATAGCCCACATCCACAGTATACAGACAGCCCAAAGGCCTCGGCGTCTCGTGCGCCTCGCCACTGCGTTCGGCGGCCCGTCCCGGCTGCAGCCAGGGCCCCTGCATCTGCCCCTGTGCTAACTCCAGACGCACTTGCGCCCGTACACTGCTGCGGCCTGCCTCCGCAGCCCGGCCAACTCTGCGCCAACGCCGCTGGCAAACTGATGACCGTCCCGTCTTGCAGGTAGACGCCGTTGAACCGTCCCAGCACCTCCGGGGCCGAGGCTTCACTGCTGATCACCTGACCCACGGCTTCCTCCAACAAGTGCTGCATCAGCGCTGCGGAGGGCTTCCCAAAGCGCTGTTCGATGGCCTGATTGCTCACCTGCACGCCCAGACTGCTCGCCACCTGCTGTAACTGCGAGTAGCTCGCCTGCGGCTCATTCATCCAGCACAGCACCGTCGTTTGCGCAAAGATCGGCCCATCCACCTGGGCGCTGGAGCGCTCGACAAAGCCGCTCGCTCGTTCCAGTTCCTTCGCGCGCGTCGTCAACACGCGTTGAATCGCGCTCGCTACCTGTGGTACACTGCTCATGGTCATCCTCCTGTGATGTGTGAACGACTTGGATTACTCGTCGATTCTATCACTTCACAGGAGTGTATTCTAAGCTCATCCTTTCTTAGGTTGATGCGTATTGGGCGACCATCTTCCCCTCCCGCACTTTATTGGGCGAAGTTCAGGTCTCTTTTCAGCACTTGGGGGAGCTTCGTTCCCTGGAACTTTGATAGAAGGACGTCAGGCGCTGTGGGGGGGACTTGAGTGAGTCCTGTCACTTATGCCAGACTGCAATTGAGATTTGCCAGGAATTCGGCATTGTCGGAAGCTTTGGACATCTGCTGGAGCAGCGCTCCATGGCTTCCAACCCTCGCTACTCGCTTAAGTTCGAGAGCATGCGACGCATCGTGACGAACGCGCGATAGGTCTTTTCGTCGTAGAGCAATTCTTCGCGGCGAGTGCCGGAGAGCGCAACATCGATAGCCGGGAAGATGCGGCGTTCGGCCAGCTTGCGGTTGAGCACCAACTCCATATTGCCGGTTCCCTTGAACTCCTCGTAGATCACGTCGTCCATGCGGCTGCCTGTGTCCACGAGCGCGGTGGCGATAATGGTCAGGCTGCCGCCCTCTTCGACCTTACGTGCCGCTCCGAAGAAGCGCTTGGGCAGCACCAGGGCCGCCGGGTCGAGGCCACCTGAGAGGCTGCGCCCGCTGGGTTCCACGGCCAGGTTGTAGGCTCTGCTCAAACGGGTCAGGCTATCGAGGAGCACCACTACGTCACATCCTTCTTCCACCAGGCGTTTGGCCCGCTCCAGCACCATTTCGGCAAGACGAGTATGCGCCTCGGTTGGTTCGTCACCAGATTGGCATCCTCTTCCATAAATTGGCTCCTTTCAAGGGATGGCGATATCGTCACTTTTTTCGCTATGGCTCTACCTGTGCCCGGAACCACTGCACCACACGCGGCCAGTCCTGGTCAGGAATATCAGCGTACTTGGGAACCCCAAACGCTGTTTTGAGACTCTCATAAAGAGTACCATATGGTTTCCCAGTCAGCTCGTGCATCTGCTGGACATACTTTTGTACTGCGCGCTGGTGGTCAGAGGTCAGCGTTTGCGGCCCCAGACGCTCCAGTATTTCAGGGATCAGGTTGGTGACTTCCTCAAGGCCCTCTAACCGAGATTCGACGCTCCCACGCCAGGCTTCGATAGCATGCTGCCAATCGATCCAGAGCACCATCTGCCGATGGTATTCACGCCAGGCGTCAAGATCTGCATCCTCAGCTGGTGGGCTCGGCTTGTTGATTTGTTCGGCAGGAACCAGGTTCGTCGGGGCGGCGAGCGCTTTGGGCGATTGTGCCCACGCATAGAGCGCATCAACGGCGTTACGTTGGTAGTTGAGTATTTCTAACCGCCGCGGATCGTCTTTTTCCATCCTGCGGGTGTCGATGGTCGCGAGCCAGTACGGGGCCGCGTGCAGGGTGGGCCGAACTGCTCCTCGTCGACGATCCGCATGCCGTCGCTCACACCCGTGAGGATGGTCGGCTCGCCCCCCGATGGTCATAACTGCTTCGTGCATGTTCTCCTCCACTTTGTTGGTCAGATCGTGTACGCCCGTTTCTCAAAAGAGCGCACACGCCTAGCGGGGTGATGAGCATCGCGCTCGGTTATCGGGACCTCTACCCGCGTTGAGCGATGGTACTCGCCACGATTTCCTCGATGGTGTCGTCGCTGTAGCCCAGTTCGCGCAGCACCTCATGCGTCTGCGCGCCAATCTTCGGCGCACCCTGAACGCAGGCTCGTGACTGGCCATCGTAACGAATGGGAGCATCGACCGATTCGGCTCCGCCTCCCACAGTACCCTGGTCGACTGTGACCCATGCACCGCTGGCTCTCGCTTGCGGGTCATGAACGACGTCAGCAGGCGACTGTACCGGTGCCCACCACACATCATGCTCGTTGAATGTCTCGATCCACTCCGCCAGTGGTTTCGACGCAAAGGCCTCGTCGAGCAGCGCGATGAACTCCCGGCGGTTCTTCGAGATCTGGCGACCGCCTTGAAATCGCTCATCGGTGAGGAGGTCGGGACGCTCAATGGCCCGCAAGACCTTCGGGAGGTGTCGCGACGCCTCGACGCCGACCAGGAAGAACCAGCGGCCATCGCCCGCACGGTAGGAGTTGAACAGCGGCGTTGGACACATGTCACGTGGGGCAGGGGGACGCGGATGTCCTCCCATGGCCTGGACGCCGAGTTCACCGCTCAGCGCCCACATGCCGGTGCGCAGGAGTGACGCCTCGACAAACCGGCCCGTGCCCGTCCCCTGGCGCTCGACCAGGGCGGCGAGGATGCCGGAGACGGCAGCTAATGCTGTGAACGTGTCACCCAGTCCCTGCATCAATGCCGCTGGGGCCGTGCCCTGCGTTGTCACCTGGTGCGAAATGCCAGCCCGCCCGAAGAATGCAGCGAGGTCGTACCCGGCGCGCTCCTGGTCCGGTCCTCCCCAGCCGTAGGCCGTCACGGAGCAGTAGATGAGTCGAGAGTGCCGAGCCATCACCGCCGTAGGCGTGAGGGCGAGTCGCTCCAAGGCACTGGGCCGCAGATTGGTCAAGAGCACATCCGCCCGCTGGAGCAGGCGGTCGAGAACTTCCTGACCAGCTTCGGTTTTCACCGCGATCTCGATCGAACGCTTCCCGCGGTTCGCCGCCAGGAAGGCACCGTTGGGCGCATCCGGGTTGAGCCCGAACGTGCTGAACAGCTTGCGCATCGGGTCGCCACCTGGGGGCTCGATTTTGATGACCTCTGCCCCCCAGTCGGCGAGCACGCCACCAGCCGCGGGGCCAGCCATCCAGTGGGCAAGCTCGATTACTCTGATGCCATGCAGAGGAGCGGGAGCTGTCTCGCCGTCTTCGGCAGGTTTTCCATCTGTGGACTGGAACTCTCTGTTACTCATTTACTCACCTGAAACACAACTTGCTCTGGACCACGAACCTGACCGCCGCTCCAGCGAATGTTCTCTGGATCGACCAGGGAGAAGTCCGGTATTACGCGCATCCATTCTTCAAGTCCAACTCGCAGCTCAAGCGTGGCAAGGCCCGCTCCGAGGCAGCGATGCCCACCCGAGCCGAACGTCAGATGGAGGTTCGGTGTGCGGTCGATCTTCACGACGTCGGGCTCCACGAACTGCTTCGGATCTCGATTGGCCGCGGCGAGAGGCAGAATGATGCGCTCACCGGCCTCAATGGAACGACCGTGAAGTTCCACCCCCTGTTTGGCAATCCGGGCGACGGTCACTGGTGCATACGCCCGCAATAACTCCTCGACCGCTCTACTGAGCAGTTCCGGTTCGGCAATCAGCCGCGCTCGATCCTCTGGGTGTGTGGCCAGGTGCCAGAGACTGGCTCCGATTGCGCTCCACGTCGTGTCCGCGCCAGCGAGCAGAATCAGAAAACAGCTTCCCAGCTGATGCTTCCTGCTCAGCGGCTGGCCGTCGATGTGAGCTGTGGCCAGATAACTGACGAGGTCGTCACCGGGCGATGCTCGGCGCTCCGTGAGAAGGGCATCGCAATAGTCGAGGATCTCGCGGACGGCGGCAGTGCGCACCGCCTGATCACGGGGGCCAATCCGCACCAGCCTGACGACCCAATCCGTGAAGCGCTGCTCATTGTCCCTCGGCACATCGAGTATTTTCGCCAGGACCGCGATCGTCAGGTGCTCAGCAAAGTCTTCCACCACGTCGCCTTCACCACGTTCGGTGAGCGCATTGACCAGGGACCTGGCCTCCGCGCGGATGAATGGCTCCAGTTCGGCAAGCTTGTGGGGAGTGAAAAAAGGCTGCAACAAGCTTCGGTGGCTAGAGTGCGCAGGGGGATCCGAGGTGAGTGGCGGCGCGATAAGACCACCCCCTCGCTCGGGAATCGGGCCGGCAACCTCAACCGCGCGCGATGAAAACCGTTGCGAGTCCCGTGCGATCATGCGGATGTCGTGGTAGTGGACTGGCATCCATGATCCTCCCCAGCGGTCGCTGTGCGCGATAGGGCACCCCTGGCGCATAGCATCCCAGCGCGAGAATGGGTCGGTACAGAACTCCAGAGAGAAAAGATCGTAGTCATCCGCCCACTCGCAGTTGCGCGTCCCCGCTCCACTCGTGTCATGCGACTCAGTCATAGAATCCTCCATCCGGTTTCCTCAGTAATTGCCAGGCAATTGTCAAGGGATGCATACTATGCTACACTATGGTAATAATATGCTACACTAAATGGAAGTGACTGTCAAGCTTTGTAGAATATCTTCGCCGATTTCGCTGAAGCGGGCAGCACCGGTGAACAAACGCATTCATGGAGGTACAACATGACCGATGAAGTGACTCTCGAAAAGGAGGGAGCGGTGGCGAGACTGGTCCTCAATCGACCGGATAAACACAACGCGCTGAGCTTCGCTGGCCTGGATCAGCTGGTTGAGAGGCTCCACGAGACCGAAGATGACGACGCCATCAAGGTGATCATTCTGAAAGGCCGTGGGCCATCCTTTTGCTCTGGCCACGATTACGATGATGCTGTACGGGCATACGGCCTCGCGCGCGGGCCATCCGAGGAGAAACCCAAGCGTCCGAGCCAGCGAGCGCGGCTACAGCGCGACCGAAAACTAGCCATGAACTATATGGCGTTCCAGTACTCGCTCAAGCCGGTCATTGCCCAGGTGCATGGCCATTGCATCGGTGCGGGGATGTACCTGGTCGAGTTGGTGGATCTGGCCATCGCTGCGGATTCGGCGAAATTCAGTCATGCTGAACAGAGACTGGGTCTGGCCGGCAACACCTGGCAGTTGAACGCGCAGATTCTCATGTATGGACCGAAAAAGGCCCGCGAGTTGCTGCTGCTCGCCGAGGAGTTCGATGGACGGACTGCGGCCCAACTTGGACTGGTTAACCGTTCTGTTCCAGAGGATGAACTCGAAGCTACGGTCGAATCATGGGCGCAAAAGATTGCGAAGCACCCCAAGGATGCCCTTGTGATGGGCAAGGCAGTCCACCAGATGGCGCTCGACAGTCTCGGCTACTCGCAGCAGTTCTGGCGCGGTTACGTTGGCCATTCGCTCAGCACCAACATCCAGTTCGATCCCGAAGATTTCAACTTCCTGCGGGAGCGCAGTCGACGAGGCACTCGCGAGACGTTCCACGAACGGGAAGAGCATTTCGAGGGCTAGCGCACTGGCACAGTGTCGGCTTCCCCCTCGTCACGATTCATGAATCGCGGCGCTGACGGGGAGGGCACTGCGAAGCCTGTGCAACACAGCGAATTTACCGTCTGGCCCGCGCGGTAGCCATCGCAGTTCCTGCCAATTCGTGCCACCGTGCGTGCGCGCCGTCATGCCAGATGGCGCGCCGCTCCTGAAACAACTCGGCCACTCGCTGTCCGATCCAATCTGGCGGAAGTAAAGCGTTCGGCAACTGTGGATCGATAAACGGGAAACGCTGTATTTCGTTCACCAACTGGATGTGTGTAAAGAGGATTGAGTCGCCCTCTTGAGGATTGAGTCCCTTGAACCTGTCAAGAACCTCCTCGTAATGCGCTTCGACCGCGGCCAAGTTCCAGGCGCGTGCAATCAGGTCACGGTCATTGATCCCGATGCTGGCGGACGATCCGACAAATGAGAATGTAGAGGAGGACAGTTCCAGGTCATCGATGACCTGCTTAGCTTCCCCCTCGCGCTCTGGGTGCGGGCTGACCCATATGCCGGGCGTTGGATTGCCAAACCCGGCCCAACTCAAACGGCTGTACAGCCTCCTGCGTACCACGCGACTGCTCTCCGGGACCGTGATAATGAGAATCAACCAGGTGCCATTCCACATGGTGGAACTGCTTCTTAATGAGCGTACCCTCTGTGAGCCTTCCTGAATCAGCTTCCTCCCCTCTGGCGTCAACTGCCAATACACTTCTCGCCCGCGCCTTCCGGACGTAATCCAGCCGGCAGCCGCGCCGCGAGCGATGGCTTGGCGGGCAGCCTTCTCTTCGACTCCCAATCCCGTGAGAATGTGGAGCAACGTTGATGTCCATACTGGCTGCTCCTCGCGATACACAAACTCGCCGAGAATCGTGAGTAGGAGAGAACGGGCGCTACCGGAACTGACCTGCAACGGTAAAGAGGATTCTCCGTTTCTCTGCATCGAATGCCTTTCTAAGAGATAGACTCCTCCTCATTATGTCCCAGCATCAGGAGCTTTGTCCATCAAGAACACGATTTAAAACACCACAACCGCTCTCGCGCCACGCTCAGAAGCGCAGTAGGCGACAGCGTCGTTGACCTCCTCAAACGCAAACCTGGTTGAGACCAGCTCATCGAGCTTGAGCTGCCCCGCTTCATAGAGCCGAACGATCCGATCAACGTCACGCCGGATGTGTGACGAGCCATAGAGAGAACCGCGGATCACCTTCTCCGTCAGCACGAGACCGGTAAAGGCAGGGACGGAAACGGTGACTCCATCACCAGCAGCACCAACCAGGATCGTCTGGCCGCCGCGCCGCGTCATGCGGATGGCATCACGAATGGTTTCCTGGCGCCCAACGACCTCGAAGGCCACATCGACCCCACGTTTAGCCGTCAACTCCCGGACCTTTGCAACGACCTCATCCCCGGCGGCGATCAGGTGAGTCGCCCCTAATTGCTCGGCGAGCCGGAGCCGCTCGGTGTGCATATCGATGGCGATGATCTGGGCTGCGCCGCTAATCCGCGCCCCCTGAATGACATTGAGTCCAACTCCCCCGCACCCCAGAACCGCTACGGTGTCTGCGACACGGATCTGAGCGGTGTTCACGGCAGCGCCAAACCCCGTCAGCACTCCGCAGCCGATCAGCGCCGCCACAGCGATGTCAATCCGGTCTGTCACCTTCACGACAGCGTTGGCTGGTACAACGCAGCGACGCGAGAACGTACCGAGACCAGCCATGTGATAGATCGGCCCCTGCTGCCAGCGGAAGCGAGTCGTGCCATCGAGCAGCGTCCCTCTCGTCATCGCGCCGCCCGCGACCTCGCACAGCGAGGGTTGTCCGCGCAGGCAGTAGAAGCACTCACCGCATTGGGCCAGCCAGGCCAACACGACCCGGTCGCCAGGGCGAACATTGGTGACACCCTCCCCGACCTCGACCACCGTTCCCGCACCCTCATGACCCAGAACGACGGGGAAAGGATTGGGAAGGGTCGCGTTGTAGACGGAGATGTCTGAGTGGCACACCCCGGTTGCCCCCATTTCGACCATGACCTCCCTGGGGTATGGTCCGTCGAGTTGCACGTCCACCAGCCGAAGCGGCTGGTGCGGATGCTCAAGTACTGCTGCCTGCGTCATAGTAGAAACCTCCGACATGGTAGAAACCTCCAATATTCGACAAGACTTGAAACTTACTCACAATTCATGTATACTATCTTACACGACAAGGCACATCTCTGGCAAGCATCAAAGCAGACTGGAGTTGAGTATGGAACTGAAGGTCACCCGCTACGCGATTGATTCGGCGGGGGTTGCGACAGTGTGGCTCCACAGGCCCGAACGGCGCAACTCATGGACGGGCCGAATGCACGCTGAATATCGTTGGATTATGAAGCAGTTAGATAGTGATCCACACGTTCGTGTGATCGTGCTGGCGGGTTCGGGGAGCAGCTTCTGCATCGGAGCTGACAGTCAGGCCCTCGCGAAGTATGTTCACGCTGACGGCTATGACCCCGCACTGCCTGCTGACGCGGAACAGCCAGGCTATGGGGTTCGGCCAGAATTCGATGCCGACATGGCGTGGCAGTTCGGCATGCGACCCCCGATCATCGCGGCAGTGAATGGTGCATGCGCTGGGATCGCCGTCGCACTCGTGGCTTTCTGCGATATCCGCTTCGCGGTGGAAGGAGCAAAGATCACGACGGCCGCGCCCAGGCTGGGGCTACCAGCCGAATACGGCCTGTCCTGGATTCTTCCGCGCATCGTCGGCCTGAGCCACGCGGCGGATATCCTGCTGAGCGGGCGCGTCCTGCTAGCCGAGGAATTGAAGGCAATGGGCTTCTTCAACGATGTCTTCCCGCAGCCGGAATTTGAGCAGCGTGTCGAGAAGTATGCCCACATGCTCGCCGAACTCTCACCAGATTCCATCAGCACGGCCAAGCGGCAGCTCTACGGTGATCTCCTGCACACCAACGTGAGGGAGGCGATCGAGCAGAGCAAGGTTCTGATTGCTGAGTCAATGAGCCGTCCCGACTACGCCGAAGGCGTGGCAGCTTTCCTTGAAAAACGTCAACCCCGCTTCGTCCGCTGATCTCAATGGGAGAAGCGAGACGTGCAGGTAGATTGGAGGTGTAGCTGAAAATGACTCACATTTACCCCACAGTTCCTCATAGTTCCCCGCCTGTGGGGAGAGGTTGGTGGTCGCGCAACGTGGCTCGCGCAGAAGTGTCCCGCCACCCATGCCTTGTCTATCAACAGCGGCCACCTTCCGTGCCAGCACTGCTGCTGGTCGCTCGGCGGTGGCACAGAAGAACGCACTTCGTGCAGGGTCATCGCCGCATCACGTTCGAGACCCACGAGCGAGCAGTAATGCGCGTGGCACAGCGGCTGCAACAAGCCGGGATTCGGGCGCAAGATCGGGTACTGCTGTTCGGCGTGAATCAGGTCGAGTGGGTCGTCGCGTTCTGGGCCATTCAATGCCTCGGCGCTGTCGCCGTCCTGGGCAATGCCTGGTGGAGCGAGAAGGAGCTGCGCGAAGTGATGGAAAGCATTCGCCCAAAGCTGGCTCTGAGTGACCTGCCGCGGCCAGGAGGACTATCAGACGACATACCGCACCTCTCTTTTGCTAACCTTCGCACATTGGTCGACGATAACGGCGAGTGCCCGGAATTCGAGCTCGCTCCCATCAATGAGGACGATCCCTCACTCATCATCTTCAGTTCGGGGACAACGGGTGCTGCCAGGGGCGTGCTCCTCTCGCACCGCTCGGTGGTCGCTAATCTACAGAACCTCCTTGTGCTGACAGGGCGTTTGCCAAGCGAGCTGCCCGACACGCACCCTGGAACGGTCAGCCTGCTTTCCGTCCCCCTCTTCCATCTCGCCGGCCTTCAGGTGACCATCAGCACCCTTCTCTCGGGCGGCTCTCTCATCTTTCTCGAAGGCCGGTTCGATGCAGCCGAAGCACTCCGCTTGATCGAAAAAGAGAGGGTTCGAGTGTGGGGGAGCGTCCCGACCATGGTATCGCGCGTCATCGATCACGAAGACTTCACCCGCTATGACACGTCGAGCCTCGTCTCTGTGCCGATGGGCGGTGCCGTTGTTTCGCGCGAACTCCGAGACAGGGTGCGCGCCGCCTTTCCGGGCGTGCGTGGCGGCGGCGGGACATTGTACGGTCTGACGGAAGCGGGCGGTGTCCTCGCCGCGGGCGCTGGCTCGGAGATGGAGCAGCGGCCGGGATGCGTCGGGCGACCATTGCCGGTCGTCGAAGTGCGGATCAAGAACCCGGATGTAGATGGTGTCGGGGAGATTCTTGCACGGACGCCTACCGCGATGAGCGGCTACTGGGGCGAACCTTCTGCTACCGTCGATGTAGAAGGCTGGGTCTCCACGGGCGACCTTGGCCGCCTTGATGCGGAGGGCTACCTCTATGTCGTTGGTCGCTCGAAGGATGTCATCATTCGGGGCGGAGAGAATATCGCGAGTGTGCATGTCGAGCAAGCTCTGCTGACCCACCCGGATGTCATCGAGGCCGCTGTGGTGGCCCTTCCGCATCCCGACCTGGGAGAGGAGGTTGGTGCCGCACTTCTCCTTCGCCCTGGCGCAGATCCTGACATAGCTGGGCTACGCTTTCATGCTGCACAGAGTCTGGCTCGTTTCGCGGTCCCAACGCGGTGGTGGATTCGCCGGGCATCGCTTCCAACAAATGCCACAGGCAAGATCTTGCGGCGTGAGATCACGAACGAATGGATGGGACGAGGAGGCAACAACATCATCGAGTAGCGCAGTTGCTGGTTCTCCAGCAGCACAGATGCTTCGGGGCATCGGTGCAGGGAATTTGCGGAATCAACAGACGTTGAGACGAACCGTGAACCAGTGAAGGTTCACAGGAGGATGAACACTATGAATCGTGGAAATATGAGCCACTCCGCACAGGTGACGGAATCTTATCGGCCAGCCGACAAGAGCGGGCCAATGCTTGATGTAACGCTCGGGCAGTTGCTGCGCCAGGCCGCTCTGGAGGTCCCCGATCGCATTGCACTTGTCGAAGGGTGTCCCGACGCTTCGTCTCGTCGCAGGTGGACCTACGCCCAGTTGCTTACTGAAGCCGAGCGTGTCGCTTCCGCCTTGCTGGGCAAGTTCCAACCGGGCGAGCGAATCGCCGTCTGGGCTCCCAACATTCCTGAATGGGAACTGCTTCAACTAGGCGCTAGCCTCGCCGGTATGGTTCTTGTCACGGTCAATCCAGCTTTCAAGGCACAAGAACTCACGTATGTGTTGCGGCAGTCACGCGCTCTGGGGCTCTTTTACCTTGAGGAATACCGGGGCACCAACATGACTGCAATCCTCGCACAGGCCAAAGCAGATCTACCCGACCTGCGGCAGGTGGTTGGCTTCGCGGGCTGGCAGGACTTCGTCGAGTCGGCAAGCGCATCGGCACAGCTCCCCGACGTGAGGCCAGACGATGCGGTGCAGATCCAGTACACATCTGGAACTACCGGATTCCCGAAGGGGGCCATCCTTCACCACAGGGGGATCGTGAACGCATCCCGTTTCATGGCCGAGGGTACGGGGTTGGAGCGTGCAGGAGTGTGGGTGAACGCGATGCCGATGTTTCATATCGGCGGCTGTGGACTCGCTGCGGTCGGCACATTGGCCCAGCACGGAAAGCATGTCCTGGTTCCAGGATTTGATGCCGCGCTCGTCCTCGAGCTGATCGAGAGCGAACAGGGCACATTCATGCTCGCCGTGCCGACCATGCTGACCATGCTGCTCGACCACCCCGATCGAGCGCGTCGTAGCCTTTCGGCTTTACATACCATCATATCGGGTGCCTCGATGGTCCCTGCCGCGCTGGTCCGTCGCGTTCAGAAGGAACTTGACTGCCAATTTTCGATCGTTTTCGGACAGACGGAACTGCATGGGATCATTACCCACACGCATCACGACGATACCCCGGAGGACCAGTCCGAGACGATTGGTCAGCCGATGGCGCAGGTTGAGGTCAAGGTCGTTGACATTCACACGAATCAGGTGCTTCCGATCGGTGAGCAGGGCGAGATCTGTGCCCGTGGCTACCAGACGATGCTCGGCTACTTTGACATGCCAGAGGCCACGGCAGCGGCGCTCGAATCTGATGGGTGGCTCCACACGGGCGACCTCGGCACGATGGATGAGCGCGGTTATCTGCGCATCACGGGTCGGCTGAAGGACATGATCATCCGCGGAGGCGAGAACATCTACCCGCGCGAGATTGAGGCTCTCCTTTCCGAACATCCCAGGGTTGCCAGCGCCGTGATCATCGGGGTGCCGGATGAGAAATGGGGCGAGCAAGTAGCAGCCATTATTCAGCCAGTATCGTCCGAGGAGCCACCATCGCCAGCGGAACTGCACGACTACTGCCGGGCGCACCTGGCAGCCTACAAGACACCGAAGCTCTGGTTCTTCGTGGACCAGTTCCCGCTGACAGCGACTGGCAAGATCCAGAAGTTCGTACTCCGAGAGAGCGTCGAGAAAGGCGAACTGGTTCCAATCAGTGTGGAGAAAGCAAGGGGGAGTATTTCATAGATACCACCACTCTTGGTCATTTGATGGGCAAAGGCTTGCTCAACATGGATCCCCCGGAGCACACTCGGCATCGCAAGCTGTGGAATCCAGCATTCACTCACGCCTATATGGAACGCTACCTCCCGCTCATCCAGCGCGTGATTGCTGAACGCACCGCTCATTGGACTGAGCCAGGAGAGATAGACCTGTATCAAGAAGTGCGGGAACTCACCTTTCACGTGGCTGCCGCAGCGTTGGCAGGATTTGAGCATGGCCAGAAGGCTGAGCATCTCCAGAAGCTCTTCTATACGCTGATTGGAGAGATGGTCGCTTCGCTCCAGAACTATGACGAGCACTTACCAAAAGCGCAGCGGGCTCGTGGCGAGTTGACCACAGTGCTGCTGGAACTGGTCGCGGAGCGGCGTCGCATACCCTTGGACGAGCAACCGCGTGACGTGTTGGGACTCATTGTCCATGCCCGCGACGAGGACGGGGAGTCACTGAGTGATGAACAGATCCTGGGACATCTCAACATCCTGCTGGTCGCCGGTCACGAGACAACTACCATTCTGGGGGCGTATGTCCTGTACCTGCTGGCAACACTCCCCGAGCAGCGTCAGCGCGTGGAAGCCGAACTCTCTGCCTTGCTAGGAGACGAGGGGAGTCTGATCTCGGTGGCTGCGACGCGCGAGATGAAGGCCCTTGATAATTTTATCAAGGAGGCAGGTCGGTTATACTCGCCGGTCTTTACCGTGCCCCGTCAAGTGGTTGAAGACGTAGAATTTGCTGGCTATCTCCTGCCAAAAGGCACCATCGTTCGTCTCGCTCTGGCCGCGGGGCACCGGCTATCTACTGTGTTTGACCATCCAGAGGCATTTGACCCCGACCGCTTCGCATCTCCACGCGAGGAAGACCGGAGGACACCCTTCGGGCTGGTCACGTTTGGGGGTGGTCCGCGCCTTTGCATCGGGGTTCACTTCGCCAATATCGAGGTCAAAGCGCTGGCAGCACATGTGTTGCGTTCCTTCCAACTGGAACCGGCGAACACTCAGTTCCCGGCACAAACCGGGTTCATCTCTACCGTCGTTGCGAACGGTATTCCGATGCGCGTACAGCCACGAACCGCACCATCTCGGTCTACAAGCTTAGTGACATAGGCAAACAGACTGACTGGCTCTACAATACTGCGATCCAGATCCAGTAATGGGATGACCACGCTGCTACATGGGGAGTGATTACTGCTGAAATGAGGCCTATTCAGCAAGGAGAAGAGGCGTTTAGGAGACGGACGGGAGGTTCGTCTCTCCACCTATGGAGAAGAGAGGCACGCTCTGCTCCTACGGGTTACACGAGAGCACATTGAAAGATTTTTTACAGGGCGCTGGCTTTTGGGATCACCTTTAGCACCACAACAAGAAAGAATACAGTATAATAGAGGCGAGACCTTCATCACCACATCTCTGAATATGGTGCGCATGATTCCTTAATTCTTTTCAAGCAGGCACTGTGGAGAGCATGCACCATGCAGCAGAAGACCACTGCACTTTCTTCCAGCCGGGGTGCCGGCTCTGAGTGGGCCTTCACCCACTTACTGGCGGTACCATTCACACCACTGATCGGGCGTGAACGCGAGGTAGCAGAGATCTGTACACTGTTACGCCGTCCCAGCGTTCGCCTGCTGACCCTGGTGGGAACCGGAGGGGTCGGCAAAACCCGCCTGGGGCTGGCGGTGGCGCGGGAACTGCTGGATGATTTCGCCGAGGGAGCCTGCTTCGTGCCCCTTGCCCCGGTCAGTAATCCCGAGCACGTCCTCACCGCCATCGCGCAGGCGCTTGGCCTGTGGGAAGCCGGAGACCTCCCTCTGAAGGAACAGGTGCAAACCTCTCTTCGCGATCGGCACCTGCTCCTGCTGCTGGACAACTTCGAGCAAGTCGTGCAGGCGGCACCACAACTCGCTGCCCTGCTGGCCTCCTGTCCGCTCCTCAGCATGCTCGTCACCAGCCGGGCCGCGCTTCACCTCTCCGGGGAGCAGGAGTTCCCGGTCTCCCCCCTTGCCGTGCCCGATCTCAGGCAGCTTCCCGAACCACAGACCCTTGCCCAGATGGCAGCCGTGCGCCTCTTTGTTCTGCGTGCGCAGGCCATCCAGCCTGCCTTTGCCCAGGCGATGGCCAAAGGGCGGGCGATGACACCTGAGCAGGTTCTCGCGGTGCCTGAGAGCAGGCTTTCATCGACCTCACAGAAGGTCCAGTCCGCGCCCGCTTCCTCTTATCCTTCTCCAAAACGTACTTCTGCCTATCCTGCCGGACTCACCACCCGCGAGGTGGAGGTGTTACGCCTTGTTGCACGGAGCCTGAAAGATGCCCAGGTGGCCGAACAGCTTGTAGTCAGCCATCGAACCGTGACCACGCACCTGACCTCTATTTACAACAGGCTAGGCGTCAACTCGCGCGTGGCCGCGACCCGCTTCGCGGTGGAACACAACCTCAGCTAACAATGCCCCTGTGCTTTGTCAGACACACAAAGGACACCTCTGCATTGCCCTACGTACCAGATAGCTGGATACGTATTCACGCGCTGCTGCTCCCCCCACTCGAAACAGTGAACGAGTTCTACTCGAAAACATGCCCATATCAATGGAGGTGTCTTATGACCTATTATCGCCTGGCAATACAAAATCAGCAAACGGCCATGTGGGCCTGGAAATCAACCGTCGTTACCTCGCTGCAAACGATATTCCAGCTCTTGAGAATCTATAGCGTTCTTCCCCAGGATCGCATTCGTGTGTTTACCTTCACGTGCAAAGAAGATCTGGCATAGACCATGCTCAACTGCGAGAAGAACACCCTGACAGCTTACTTCGTCACCGCAACAGAGTTTTTGTGCACACGAAAATTGCAGACACGTGAAATGGCACAAAGTGGATCAGATCGAGCAACAGCAGAAACCGCTGCTCGACGAGCAGCCGCTATCGCTACCGCCTTATCCTGGCGACCAAACAGCATGGCACCTTCTTCTTTCACGGCCAGTGGTCTGAACGTGCTCGAGAAAAAACGCCTGGAGAGAGAAATAGGGCTTGGAGGCGACCACAATCTGCCATACACATTCACGCTGCCAACCTCTATCCCCCAGGTCCTCGCATGGATGAAACTGCTCGCAAAAGTGCGGAACGGCGAATTACAACTGTAGAGCGTTTTTGTAGAAATTTGCGTAGAGATGAGAAAAGCAGCCACAGGAGCAATCACCATCATGAGTACATCATCATCGCCCAACAATCTCGACCATCAGCACGCCGTGGTGATCGGCGCTAGTATGGCCGGATTACTGGCAGCACGCGTGCTGTCCGATCACTTCGAGCAAGTGACCATCATCGAACGCGATTGGCCTTCTGAACAGATCGAGCCGCGCAAAGGGGTTCCTCAAGGACGGCATGTACACATTCTCTTGATGCAAGGAGAACTGATCCTGCGAGACCTTTTCCCTGATCTCTATCCGACGCTTGCGCAGGAGGGTGCCGTGCCTGTCGCCTCTGACGAAGTGCAGTGGTATGATGCTGGCCTCTGGAAAGGACCTTCCCCCAATCCGATCAAGGGCTACGCCGCCAGTCGTCCTTTTCTCGAACAGTACGTGCGTCGTTTCGTCGAGGCCCGTGCCAATGTGCGCTTTCTTCACGGATGCGAAGTCAATGGCTTGTACGCCAGCAAGGAGAGCAGGCGCATTACCGGTGTGTCGCTCATCCATAGCAACGAGGACCGGCGCGCGGAAACCCTCACCGCCGACCTGGTAGTTGACGCCAGCGGGCGTGGTTCGCGTGCCCCTCAGTGGTTGGCATCCCTCGGGTACGGCAGCGTAGCAGAAGACCGCGTCAACGTTGATGTCGGCTATGCCACACGCATCTATCACCACCCACCCTCCTTTGCGCCCAGCTGGAAACTGTTACTTATCTATCCCACTCCTCCCCAGGAAAAGCGGAGTGGCCTGGTGTTCCCCATCGAAGACGACCGCTGGATGGTCACACTGGCAGGCCGGTTACGCGATTACCCACCTGATGACGAAGCAGGCTTTGTCGCCTACGCTCGCAGCCTGCCAGAGCCGAGCCTGTATGAAGCGATCAAAGAGGCCGAGCCAGTAACTCCCATTGTCACCTATAAATACACTGCCAACCGCTGGCGGCACTACGAACGCATGTCTCGCCTCCCGGACGGGTTTATCGTGCTGGGCGACGCCGTCTGCAGCTTTAACCCGGTCTATGGACAGGGGATGTCGGTAGCGGCGCTGGAGGCCAAACTCCTGGATACCTGTTTGCGCCAGCACCAGAAGGCACACCACAACCTGGCCGGTTTGCCACGACACTTCCAGCAAGCGCTCGTCAACGTGGTGAAGACGCCCTGGCGGCTTTCAACGGGCGAGGACTTTCGCTATCCAGGAACGCAAGGAAACCGACCGTTCGGCATGCACCTGCTGCACTGGTATACCCGCCGGGTCAACGAACTGACGGCATCCAATCCTTTCGTCGCGGGGCGCTTCTATCACGTCCTGCACTTACTTGAGCCACCAACCACGCTATTCGATCCACGCGTTGTCTGGGCCGTGCTGCGCCGGGAACTGGCCGAGCGCCGGCTTATGCTCGCGGCAGCACCAGCGGCAGGTCAGGCAGATGCACGCAAGTCCGACAATCGTACGCCAGTACAGAGTGCCAGGTAAACTCAAAAGGAGCTATTACCTTGACAACGACCGAGAACAAAACCGATGCCGCCTACATATGAATGAAAGGATTTCAGCCATGATTCACACCCAACCTGTTCGTAACAGTTTCTTTCTTTCCTCTAACTCAACAGCGATGGGTGAGGCAGAAGCTCTCTTTAGGCGGAGCTACCCGGCATTTGACACCACCTCCTTGCTCGACAAACTCAGGATGACAGAGTATTCGCGCCTGGATGACCAGGAACAAATGAAAGCTTTCAGAATAAGTCGGAGATGACTCCAGAAGAGTATCTCGCCGCCCTGGGCTGGCAGAGCGCTGGCGCGGTCAAAGTCTCGCTCGGCCTGGTCAGCAATTTTGCTGATGTCTACCAGTTTGTGCAATTCGCCGAAACCTTCCTGGATGCTATTCCGACCGAGAGCGATTTACCTCCCAGAAGGCATTGCTGAGCATGTGTCAACGCCCTGCTTCCCACGATGAAATACGACTGAGCGATACACCAGGAAATAGAATATAATAGAGGCAATAAGCAGAATATCCTATTTCTGAGAGATGTAAAGAGATGTCCTTCATTCTGTGTGAAGCAGTCGCTGTGGAAAACCGGTGATGATGCAACGTAAGAGCATCACGCTTTTTCCCAATCAAGCCGCTGTTTCCGGGCAGGTCTCCATACAGAAATTACCTCTACCACCCACGCCACTAGTTGGCCGCGAGCGTGAGGTAGCGGAGATCTGTGCCCTCTTGCAACGCACGGAGGTACGCCTGCTCACCCTCATCGGGGTTGGAGGGGTGGGCAAAACACGCCTGGGGCTTGAGGTCGCGGGTGCTCTGTGGGATGTCTTTGCTGATGGAGTCTGCTTCGTGCCGCTCGCTCCCCTCAGTGATCCAGAGCGCGTCGTACCGGTCATCGCCCAGACACTGGGCCTGGGAGAGATCGGAGACCATTCCCGGTTGGAGCATGTGCAACACTATCTGGCCAGGCGACAGATGGCGCTGCTCCTGGACAACTTCGAGCAAGTACTGGATGCTGCTCCCCACCTGGCGGACCTGCTGGCCTCGTGTCCTCATCTGCGCCTCCTAGTGGCGAGCCGGGCTGCCTTGCGCCTCTCCGGCGAGTATGAGTACCCAGTTCAGCCCCTGGCGGTGCCGGATCTGGCACACCTGCCGGAGCGCGAGGCGCTGGCTAAGCTAGCAACGGTGGCGCTTTTCCTCCAGCCCGCCATCGAATGGCTACTCGGAAAGCAAGAGCTGTCTGGGCGCTGGAAGAATCAGTATGCTTACAACGGCAAAACCTGGGTGGATATTGACCAGCAGGGTCAGCTCAGCAAGTGGGTGACCTTTCGTGCATGTGCTGTGCTGAAGGCAGTGGACGGGTAGAGGTGGATAATGAGCTCACCAGATTTACCTCAAGGAGGAGCACCGAACACGATTCCCCTCCTGCTGGGCCATCCAGACCCGGCGACGCTGCTGACCCCTGAGCTGCGCCTGGCTATGGAACATGTCATCAGCTCCCCTCACTCCTATGCAGCCCTCCAGTACGGTCCAGAGCAGGGAACGCAAAACCTGATCGAGGTGCTCGTCGAAAAAATCAATCGAGAACAGGAACTCTCGCTTCAGCCTGGGAATCTGATGGTGGTTGCAGGCTCGACGCATGCCGTCGATATGCTCGCGCGGCTGTATGGCAGGCCGGGAGGAGTGGTGCTGGTGGAGGCTCCGACCTACGCGGACGCCCTGCACATTTTTCGAGATCATCACATCGAGCTGCGCTCTATCCCTATGGACGACGATGGCCTCATCCCAGGCGAATTAGAAAGACAGCTGGCAGGGCTTCGTGCGAGCGGCACAGTACCCGGCATGCTCTATACCGTGCCGACCTATCACAACCCGACGGGTCGCACGTTGCCCGAAGCGCGGCGTCTCGAGGTGATCAGGCTGGCGCGCCACTATGGCTTCCTGATTGTGGAGGACGATGTCTATCGCGACCTCTCTTTTGAGGGGAAGGTACCGCCTAGTTTCTACACCCTGGCGAAGGGCCAGCAAGCGGTGAGCATTGGCAGTTTCTCCAAAACGCTTGCGCCCGGCTTGCGGCTGGGGTGGCTGCTCGGTTCCGAGAGCGTCATCGGGCGCTGTGTCAACTGCGGGACGACGCAGATGGGCGGGGGAGCGAACCCATTCACAGCACACATTGTCGCGGAGTACTGCCGGAATGGCTCGTGGGAGAAGCACATTGAGCGCGTGCGGTCGCTGTACAAAATGCGCCGCGATAGTGCGCTCTCCGCTCTGGAGCACTACATGCCTGTTGATGTGAAGTGGTCGCACCCTGCTGGGGGCTTTTTCATTTGGCTCAGTTTGCCTGGAGATATCTTTGCAGACCACCTCAGGCGCCTGGCCCTCCAGGAGGGGGTAGCGCTGGCGGCGGGAGCAGGGTTCTTTGTCAATCCAGTCGATGGCGACCACCACGTGCGCCTAGCCTACAGTTGTGCCACGCCTGAAGAGATTGACATCGGCATACGCGTGCTGGGACAGGTGATGCACAGGGCCAGGCTGGGTGAGCAGTGAATGAAACAGCCCCCTATGGCATACTCAGCTTGCCAGTTGTGATAGGCTTGCTGATCGCGCTAGCACTGCGAGTCCTGGTCATACCGGGTTTCATTTTTCATATACTTTGATTGCTTAGGAGTCTCCACTATGCACGTCACCATCGTCTGCGCCCCCTATCAAATCGACGTTTCCCGTTGGGGTTGTGCCCTCGGTCCCCAGGCATTCCTGGATCACGGCTTGATCCAACTACTGGAAGCAAGGGGCCATACCGTATCTCAAACCATCTGGATTGAACTGCCCAAAGCAGAGCGCACCCGCGATTCGGTGACCAACCTGGGGCGGATCGCTGGGCGCATGGCGGCGGCTGTACGCACAGCATTGCACCAAGAAAACAGTTTCGTACTTGTACTCGAGGGAGATTGCACGCACGCGGTGGGAGCTATTGGCGGGCTGGCGCAGGCGAAAGGCAATCCAGGCGTGGTGTGGTTTGATGCGCATGGCGATTTGAATACCATGGAGACGACCACGAGTGGCTTCTTAGGCGGATTGCCCTACGCAGTTGCGCTGGGTTGGGACTTTGAGGATTGGCGATTGGCGGCTGGATTGGAGCAACCTGTGCGGCCAGAGGCAGCTGTGCTGATTGGAGCGAGCGACCTCGACCCGGCAGAAGTTGAGGCGCTGGCACGTCACCCTATTTTACAAATGGATGCGAAGGAGCTGATGCAGCCAGGCGTAGGAGAACGTATCCAGAGCGCATTACGCCCAAGAGCAACCGAGGCGGCAGCGTGGTACTTGCACATTGACTTGGATGTGGCAGGGCCAGAGGAATGCCCTGGCGGGTTCACGCCTGCTCCATACTGGCCTCCACGCGAGCATATACTTGAAGCAGCCAGGGAGACGGCTCAAACAATGCCTGTCAAGGTGGCATCCCTAGCAGTCTACAATCCGTCAGCCGACACCGATGGACGAGGTGCGCGCTTCGGGCTGGATATGGCGCTGGCGATCGTTGGATAGAAAGTATACCTGTAAGGGCTACCTGGTACATCCGCTCGCAAAATTACCTGTATTGCCTTCCCTTGCACCATTTACTGATGTGTTTTGTAACTGCACTTTCCAACGGTCCTTTTTCTAAAATTAGTGCGGATTCCGGTACTTTTTCTAATTTTACGGTGGAAATTTCTAAGCCGAGAAGGCCGTTTTTCCGCACCTTCACGCTCATTCTATTCTAAAGATATGCCAGACGGCAAACTTCAATATTGTCATTTTTGAAGCGTTTCGCCGACAGAGATATGGGACGCAAGCGCTGCAGGCTCTGGAAGAGAGGGCACGGCAATTAGGACTCGCGAGCATTTCCTTACACGTCTTTGGTCATAACCATGCTGCTAGAGCCACGTATGAAAAGCTGGGGTATGCGACCACCAATGTCATGATGAGGAAGATGCTCAAGCCACAGGGCGACTAGAAGCGTATTCCCCTCACGCTCGTATCCCCGAGTGGCAAATGCCTGCAGTAGCTATGTCTAGCGTCAACTAAATGCTTCCATGTTGAACATGCGGAATATCGAGCCGGAAACAGAGATGTCATCTGATACGAGGCGGATGAAGAACAAGAGCCTTCCTGCAAGTTCACCTCTGCGCCCAGAGGTGAAAAATGGGTATTCTTGCCGATATACCTGCTTCCCTCTGCAAGGTAAGCTAGCCACAGGGGACGAAGGTCGTCCCCTAGTGCGCAAGTAAAGGAAGCATGTAGCTCATCTGTCAATAGAATTTGGCATTTGAAAAAGTGAGAGTTGTCTCGTCTGAACAAGCAGAAGATGTGGGAGAGTTCAAGTAATTGAGATTGTGAACCGTTCAACATCTTTGCTGTGAGGTGGCTCCTCGTCAGATGCTTCTAGAACTGGCATACTAGAGACATAGACTCTCTGTGAATGAAAAGGAATATGCCCTATGAATACTCTTGATATCCTGTTTCTTGTGACGATTGCTTTGCTTGTTTTTAATGGGCTGCGCAATGGGGCTGTTTTTAGCTTGATCCATCTGGTCACGCTTCCGGTGGCATTTGCGGGTGCCGCATTGTTTGGGCCTTCTCTCACTGGTTTGTTCGCTGCTCATCACTTGCTTGCGAATCCGCTCATTGCCTACGTGGTGCTCTTCTTTGGCATTGCGCTGGTGCTGCATGTGATCGGGTCAAGTGTGCGACGAGTGCTTCAAGCGGTTCCATTCATTGGCGCTGGGGATAGGCTCATTGGCGCTGGGCTTGGCTTCGTCGAGGCGTGGCTCTTGTGGGTGGTGCTGCTGGCAGTGCTGCACGGCTTTTTGCAAGGGACGCACGCTATTCCAGGCATTGGGCCTTCGCTGTTTCAAAGTTGGCAACAGACGTATGATAGTGCGGTTTCACAGAGTCTGTTTGCGCATGTGAACAGTGCTTTTGTGCATACCCTGCATGTGTAAAGAAATGGGCTGAGTGACGGAGGTGCGTGATAAATTGAGCCCAATGGGCATCAGCCTAACGAAAGTGCTGCGCAGAATTTGAGGATAGCTCTTTCCATCTTCGGTGAGCATACATGAAGTGGTTTTGCTCAGTAAGCAAAACGCGGCGTGTTCGTTTTATTCATCTGGCAAATACGAGGGCAGATCACCGAAAAACACGGGACTGCCCTGGCACCATCGTTCTACTCGACCGAACATGCCTCACGCATCCACAGCTACCACACGCTTTTCAGCGCTTCTGCTGCTCTTCGATAGTCATGATGCACCCCCTAAAATGGCAACAGAGACGACGCGCAGCTTTCAGCCATAGACGAGAGCATTGCCAGCCTGATTTGGGGAAGTAGGGCTTTGGGATCAATTAATCCTGGGATGTACATCTCCTTGTGCAAGCCCAGCGCATTTTCATATCTGGTACAATACATCAGCAGGAATCAGACTATTACATCCAGGGAAAGGCGAACACACTATACTCATGCACCCACACGAATCGATCGACTGGTACCCCATCGTCAAACGCTACACAACCGGGCTTGTGCATATTCGCAGCGTCAGCCCTAGCAAAGGCGAAATTCAAGTGGCCCGGGAAGTCCTGCGCTTGCTGCAAGAAGACGGACTCGAATCTTCCTACACCGCCATCGGCCTCGACCCGCTCATCGACGATCCTGACGGGCGATGCAATGCCTATGCCTTCCTGCGCGGCAAGCATCCCCAGACCATCGTCCTGCTCGGTCATATCGATACCGTCGCTACCGGCGATTTCGGCGCGCTCGAACCATTCGCGCTCGACCCCGGCGCGCTGGCCGCCCATGTCGATCAATTAGCGGCAATAGCGCCCGGTTTAGTGCAAGACCTGGCCGCACACCCGGGCGACTGGATGTTAGGACGCGGCTCTGGCGACATGAAGAGCGGCGACGCCGTGAATATCGCTGTGATGCGCCGCCTGGCGGCTCTAGCGCGAGAGGACAGGCTGGAACTCTCGGTCGTCTTGCTTGCCACGCCCGACGAAGAAAACGAATCCGCTGGGGTGCTGCAAGCTGTCCAGTTTCTCCTGCGCTTGCGCGAACAATACGGCCTGGAGTACCTCGGCGCTATCAACACCGACTACGTTACCGCGCTCTATCCCGGCGACCCGCACCGCTATATCTACACCGGCACCGTCGGCAAGCTCCTGCCCACTTTCCTCGTCATTGGCCAGCCCTCGCACGTCGGCGACCCCTTCGACGGCCTCGACGCCAACCTGCTCGCATCGGAACTCATTCGCGACCTCAGCATGAACGATGAACTCTGCGATCATGCGCGCGGCCAATCGACGCCACCGCCAGTCACCTTAAAGTTCACCGACCTCAAAACTAGCTACGACGTGCAACTGCCTTTCGCCTCCTATTTCTATCTGAACGTGCTCACCCTCTCGACGACACCCGCGCAGTTGCTCGATAAACTCGTCCATCGTGCTCAGTCCGTAATGGAACGGGTACTGCGCCGCGTGGACGAAACAGAACGCAGGTGGAAGAGCAGACGCCCTCCTGTCTACCAGGACACACCACCCAGACAGCGTACTGGCGAGGTGTTCACCTATACCCGGCTCCACCAGGATCTCACGCGGCGCCTGAGCGAGCAGCGCATGGATGCGGAAATAGCAGCCGCGTGGGAATCCCTGCCAGCCGGACTCGATTCGCGCGGGCGTTGTCTGCACCTTGTGCTACATCTCTGGTCATTGAGCGGCAATCGCGGCCCTGCCATCGTCGTCTACTATTCTCCGCCCTTCATCCCGCACATCGCCACAACACCCAGCCCGCTGCACGAAGCCGTGCATGCAGTCTCAGCAGCCCACACAGAACTGCACCTCGAGGTGCAGGAGTACTTCCCACTGATCTCCGATATGAGCTACCTGCGCCTCGATCCCGATATCGACCCCGCCGCGCTCATCGCCAACCTGCCAATCTGGAACGACGCTCCAATGCCCGCTGCCTCTGCGCGTCCCGGCTCCTATAGGCTCCCCTTAGAAGCCATGCGGCAACTCAACCTGCCTGTCGTCAACTTCGGCCCCTACGGCAAAGGCGCGCACCAGCCAGGGGAGCGCGTGCTGATGTCCTATTCTTTTGGCGAATTGCCTCAATTGTTATACGAGGTAATCGAACACCTTGCCCGTGAGACGAAAGATTGGAGCGATCAATAATCAATCGTCCTGGCTGTGGAAATTCTAGTGTGAGCACCCATTCCCCTCCCATGCGCTTCTTTCCCCAACGGATGTCCTCAGGCAGTCAGCACGCGGGTTGTCTTAAGAGCGCGGTCCTAGAAGCGGCTCATGGAACCGCCATTGACGTACAGCGTCTGCCCGGTCACCCAGGCGGCATCCCCACTGCACAGATAGCGCATGCAGCCATACATATCTCTGCTCGTTCCAGCCCGCTTGATCATCCCCTGCTGGACGAGTTGCTCAAAGGCTTCCGCAGAGTAATGGCGCTGGGAAGCCTCGGTGTAGACCGGACCCGGAGCGATCCCATTGCAGGTGATGCCCGCATCGGCCACCTCGTGGGCCAGGCTGTAGGTGAGCTGATTGAGGGCAAGCTTGCTGACCGAGTAGACACCACCCGGCTTGTAGGCCCCGCCCGAGGATATATTGATGATGCGTCCCCACCCTCGTTGGCGCATGAGCGGCACCAGGGCGCGACAACAGAGCAGAGCGCCTTTTACATTAGTGGCCATCACACGATCCCAATACTCAGGGTCCGTTTCCAGCAGTGGGCTCTGCTGCAAATCTCCCCAGATCGCGGCATTGTTGACCAGGATGTCAGCGTGCCCAAAGGTCTTCATCACCTGCTGGGCCATGGCTTGCGTGCTGACCACGTCAGTCACGTCCAGGCAGATCCCAAGGACTCTACCAGATGCTTGGAGACGGGCAGTTGCCTCGTGAACCGCAGCACAGTTACTATCACCCAGGACCACACATGCGCCATCCTGAAGAAAGAACGTGGCGTAGTCAAATCCCAGCCCGCGTGCTGCACCGGTAATGATCGCCACTTTGCCGTCAAACGATCCCATGTCAGTGTCCCTCTTCTCGATTCACTGTTTCGTTCCAGAAAAAATGTGGGTGAAGACCCAGAGAAAGCCGAAGAGCAGTCAGCAAGCACAGTGTAAGTTTCCCTTTGGTCAAGAGATGAGCTGATGAATGCATTCCGATTCTACGCTTTCATTCAGAGAATCCGCAAGAAGGAGGGGACAAGATAATTTGTTGCGACGTCTCTCTTTGGAGAACGGATACCTGATGGAGCTAGCAAAGGGGGACAGCCGACGTCGTATCATCCCTTGCCCTCGGTTTCAAGGTACAATAGAAAAACAGACAGGCGATACAAACGAATAAGGAGCACGCATGAACCGACAGTTTTGTCTGACCCATACCGTTCGCTATGACGAATGCAATTGTGATGGCGCGCTCACGCCCGCCGCTTTTTTACGCTACATGCAAGAGCTCGCGGCGCGCGATGCCGAGGACGCCCGGCTCGAAGGAGGTGGCTACTGGGTCATCAAAAGAACCGTGATGTCCTTCGCCACGCCCATTCCCATTCACGCCAGTCTCGAATTAAAAACCTATGGCATCGGCTTCACACGTATTACCGCACAGCGCGGATACGAGGCACACCAGACCTTCGCGCCTCAAGACGAACCACTGGTTAGTGCGCGCACCCTCTGGGTCTACGTTGATCCCAATGGCCGCCCGGCGCGCCTGCCAGAACGAACGGCTCAGATCTGGCAGCCTGACGGTGTGCTGTCGCCCCAACCAGAACAACCCTTTCCCGCTGCGCCTTTGCGTCTGCCAGTCACGACGTCAGCAATGGTGCAGTTCTCTGAGATCGATCTCATGCAGCATCTGAATAATGCGTCCGCGGTGGAACTGTTGGACAACGCAGGCTGGGAAGCCTTGACCAGGAGCGCGATCACCCCCGCTGGGGCCAAGTTCACCATTCGCCACTATGACATTGAATACGTCGATAGCCCACGCTTCGGTGAACACCTGGAAGTCCAGAGTTGGTTTGAACCTTTCCCCATGGCAGGACAGGAATGTACCAGGCTCCAGCACATCACGCGTGAGGGCAAGACGATGGTCCGCGCTCGCTCTCGCTGGCTCTGGCAAGCCACGCAGGAACGGTGAGACGTCCAGGGCGATGGAAACATCAGCAAAGAACCAGCCAGGGTTGTGCATTGAAGAGGCGCATCTACTTGGAAACATGGGAGACGCCGCAGAAATCGAGAAGAGCCAACGCGTTTTGAAAACTGCCTAATCGAGCTAGGAAGCTGCAAATGTACTTTTTCCACGCTCAGCGTATTTTCGCGTACTTTTTCTACGTTTTATCATGCGAGCGTGACCTCCATTTCAGCCAGGCGTTGGGCCTCCTGAAACACCCATTGCGCCCCTTCTTGCCTGGTACCTGTCGTTTGATCGATCTGCCCAGAAAAAGCGGACACTGCATTCATTTGCAGATCGTTGAGCAGGCTGAGAGCCATCGGTTGCTGAAGTTGCTGGTTGGTCATCCCGAGTAGACGCCTGTCGTCATCTCGCGCCTTCATGAGCCAGGCATTGATCCTGTCCATCACTGCCAGGATTTTTGCCGACTCTTGCTGCTGGTCAGTACTGACTCCGGGAGAAGCTGCGACCCCTTGCAGGTGGAAGTCAACATCGGTGACCAGTGAGAAGGCATCCTGCCCAGGCTCGATCGGCAAGAGTCCGATATTCCCTATTGGCGGATCCACAAGTCCGGCATACGAGGTGTTCGCAGGCAGTTCCCTCGGTGCGTAGGAGATCCCGTCGAGAGCGATCAACAAGCGCATCAATTGCTGTCTCATCTGGCTGATAGTAGTGTTGCTCCCCGTGCGCCAATCATCTCTCGCGCTGGTCGACCACTCGATGAGATTGCTTGTGCTGCGCTCCAGCCAGATCACTAATCCTCCATGGAGCCCATGATCCTCCAACGTCGGCTCTTTGGCGAGTAGGTGTCGGACGTGATCCAGCAGGCTGTACGGGCTATAGGCTGTTCCGGACGGGTGAATCTGGGCGATGGCAGCGAGGTAGCGCCAATCGCGATGATCCGTGGAGGGCGAAAGGGGGGTGATACTCGCGTCCTGTTCGGTCACAAGCAGACGAGACGTGCTCGCCAGCAGGTTGGTATGCTGGGGATCGCTGTACGTCACCAGGCCAACCTGCCCCCGCCGGTTGACCGTTCCGAGCAGGATAGCCGGAGCCTCCGGGGTCTCCTGGTCAGGGAGTAACCAGGCGTAATACTGCTTGCCAGCAGCGGGACCGTACTGCAACTGCAACTGGAGCCGGACAGTATCGGCGATTCCCTGGCTACTGTTGTCCCGCACCTGCCCTGAACTGAGGAGCAAGAGCTGGCCCACAACCGCGGGGCTACTTGGAGGAACATGGGATTCAGGTCTCAGTAACAAAACAGAATCATGTATCCTGGTCCTCCCTCTCAAATGGCGAGAAGACGTATGTCAATAGGGCCACTCTTCCAAAGAGAGGATGGTAGGGCCCAGGGCCTCTTCTTCAAACGCAAGATGCGCCAGCAAATCGGTGGCAAGGTCGCCCAGCGCAGTGACGATCCGCACTCGGATGCTCGTGCCGTCTTCCACCACCAGGGCGTTGGCGCTGGCTTCGATCTCGTCGAGGAGACCTGAGACCTTCCGGTGGTCGGCCATCAGCTTGTCCACCACCGGGCCAAGGTCGGGATTGACCTGCTGGAGGGTCGGGAACATCATCACGTCCTCAAGTGAATGGTGGGCATGCACGATGCGACAGTAATACAGGCAGTTGACCCGCAGTTTCCAGAGCGGGCTGCTGGTCTGCAGCGACGCAATCTGCGCCCTGATGTGTTCGGGAGGCGCCCCGGCCGCGACCTGCTCAGCGAGCATTTGGCAGACCGCGAGATCGTGCCGCAGATGGGCATGGATCGTTTTCAACGACTCCAACAGGTGCTCTCCCGGTTTCCGGGACTGCGGATGATCAGTGGATTGCTGTGTCATACATGCCTCTCCTGCGCTGCTGCGCGTCGGGCGGCTACTCGCTCGCGCACTCGCGGAGCGACCTCGCCAATGAAGGTGCG
>WNFH01000233.1_pt1 | contig 44575 bp, 38 predicted proteins | sample 5400411 | NCBI WGS metagenome assembly WNFH01 (sample SAMN13153347, study PRJNA577476) | soil metagenome | isolation source: 200 cm saprolite under Douglas fir tree site 2 hole 3 | place: USA:California | collected 2015-04-18 | reverse complement strand
GGCCGTTCCGTTCTCCTGAATCGGTCAGGCGATTAAAGCCTGCGGTTGCTGTGGCGGCTGTGGGCATGTGGGCAACGCGCCAGCGTTGTCCAAGCGCAGCGTCATGTCCACAGCCGTGTCGCCGAGCGCGGTCCTCGGGCTTGACCCGAGGATGACGCCGTCGCGCCAGACCGCCATCGGCGTCCGGTTGGCGAGCGCCTGGTGCGGGCGGCGCATATTGTAGTACGCCATCCATGCGCCGATGCCGGCCTTGGCCTCGCGGCCGTCGGCATAGCCCTTCAGATAGATGTCCTCGTATTTCAAGCTGCGCCACAGCCGCTCGATGAACACGTTGTCCATCCATCGGCCGCGCCCGTCCATCGAGATGCGGACACCGGCCGCGCCGAGCGTGCCGGTGAAGGCCGCGCTGGTGAACTGGCTCCCCTGGTCGGTGTTGAAGATGCCCGGCCTTCCGAAGCGCGCCAAGGCCTCCTCGAGCGCCGACACGCAGAACGACACGTCCATCGTGTTCGACAGTCGCCACGCCAGCACCGCCCGGCTGGCCCAGTCGATCACCGCCACGAGGTAGAGGAAGCCGCGCCCGATCGGGACATAGGTGATGTCGGCCGCCCACACCTGATTGGGTCGGTCGATCGCCATGTTCCGCAGGAGATACGGGAAGATCTTGTGCCCCGGCGCCGGCTTGGTCGTGCGCGGCTTCGGCCCCAGCGCCGCGATGCCCATCCGCCGCATTAGCCGCTGCACCCGCTTGCGGTTGACGGCGTGTCCTTCCGCCCGCAGCATCGCCGCCATCCGCCGCGAGCCCAGGAACGGGCAGGCCGTGAACAACGCGTCGATCCGCCACATCACCGCGAGATCGTTGTCGTTGGCAGGTCGCGGCTTCCGATAGACGCCAGAGCGTGCGACGCCGAGCAGCGCGCACTGCCGGCGGATCGACGGCTCGCGGTGGTCGCGATCGACCAGCGCTTGGCGGTCCGGGACGCTCATCTTCCAGACCTCCGCGCTAAAAAATCCCGCTCGACCGTGAGCTCGCCGATCTTGGCATGGAGCTTCTCGATCTCGCGTTCGCGACCCGACGCAGCCTCGGCCCCGATACCGCCGTCGAACGCCCGTGCCGCATGCTCAAGCAGCTGCTTCTTCCACGCGTAAATTTGATTCGGATGGACCTCGTAGCGCTGGGCTAGATCGGCCACCGTCGCCTGCTCCCGCAGCGCCTCCAAGGCGATCCTCGCCTTCAGCGCCGCGTCGATCTTCCGTCTCGTCCTCTTCGTCATCTTCCGCTCCATCGTTGTGACGGAACGGCCTCTCTTCCAATTAGTCAACCGGTCCCAAATTCGGGGTCCACTTCAATTCTTGGTTGACGTCCACATAGATTGGGAATTTACTATCGACTGACTTGTCTGTTTATTTAAAAAGGCCTCCACGGCCCTCTGCCCGGCAGGGCGAGGGAACAGATGGGTGGTTATAGGGCGAGGAAACAGATGGGGCGCAAAGGAGCGATTTTCCTCGAGGGATTGCGCGGGGCTGGTAACGGCCTCTCGGTCAAGATCCTGTCCCATCCACGGTGGCCGCTCGGCATCAAGGGTAGTGTGCTTGCGGTGGCCGTCCTCGCTGTGCTGGGGGTTCTGGCGTTTGCCGGCACCCGCGAATTGACCACGATGGGTCGCGCGCCCACCCCTGTGCTTTCAAAGCCCGCCCCCACGCCACAAATGCCGGCCTTCACCCGCGCCGAGGAGGCGTACATCCAAGCGCTATGGCCGATCCATGGTGAAGTCGAGCGAAGCACGGTTCGCATGAGCCTCGGAAAGATCTTTTACAAGACCAATGACATCGGAAAGGCAGAACTAAAGGCCAGGGTCGACGATGCGCTGGCAACCTATCGACGCGCTGAGACGCGGATCAGCGCGCTGCGAGCGCCGCCATCGCTCGAGCGCGCACACAACGACTACCTTGCTGCCATCGGACTGTTCCAGAAATCAGCCCTCGAGGTGCTCAAGATGTTCGACGACGGGAACGACAACCACCTGCTCGCGGCATATCCGCTGAGCCAAGACGGGAGCAATAAGATCAGAGCGATCGGGGCTCAGTTCTGGCGAGACGAGTTTCCCGCCAACTAAGGAGCGAGACCAGGCTGCGGATCGCGCAGCCGTCACGACGTTGGTGAGAGGGGTGCTGGCAGGACACACATTTTCCCAGGGAGGGGTTAAGCGATGATCCCAAAACTTATGCGCCTCATGAGTGCTGTTGGACTAATCGCGATGGCGGGGGGGTTGCTAGGTGGAGGTACCCTCCGTGCCGATGAGCCGGATCAAGATAATGAGAGACCGCCGCAAACGCTGCCGCAAGGCTTCGAAAGCACCGACCAACTTCTGCGCGATCTGGAAAAAGCCGAGAACGCGCCGCTTTACTCCGCCTGGCTCGTCGAAAGCAGCCGGTTTGTCAACGTGCCTTCCGGTGCATTCATGCCGGACCGGGCCTTCATCCCCGGCAGCACAGACCCGAGGCACAATATTCCCCTCTTCGACTTTCCGGCCAATGTCGGAATCATCAAGGGGAAGGACGGCAACATCACCCTATACGACAGCGGCTGGAAGCAGCTGGCATACATCTTTGACTGGAACACCTCGTGCTGCTGGTGGGACCTCCCCAACCAGATGAAAAGCATTGGGTTGGATCCCTCTAGAGTCACTAGGATCGTCATCGGACATGGTCACTGGGACCACGCCGGCCAGCTCGACTCGTTCCCGAACGCTGTCCTCTACGTCCAGAAGGAGGAGCTCAAGCAGATCGACTTCTTCCTCGACTACCCGACCGAGTTCAACGGCGGGCACATCCGCGCGGTGAATACGGTTGACCCGATCACTGAAAACCAGGTAGGGCCGCCGGCGCAGGCCTGTGCGCGGACCCCGGTCTGCGGGTACCCGCCGCAGACGGTCGCGGAAATCGAAGGCAAGATCATGAACGGCAAGGCGAAAATCGTCGACGGACGATTCGAGGTCGCCCCAGGTCTCGTGATCCACCCCGCGTTCCGGGGCCATACCTACGGTTCGCAACTCCTGCAAGTCCACACCCCGCGGGGTGAGCTGGTGTTCGGCAGCGACACCTATTCGTCATGGGAGGGGATCCGAGACTGGAACGTCGCGAATATCCAGCAGACGGACTCGATCCAGCAGTTCCTGGCCTACGAGAAGTGCTATGTTCTGACGTCGAATTCGTTCAGCTTCAACAACTGCCTGGCGGCCCACGAGCGGCTCTCCTACTCGACTGACTACCCGATCACGCAGAACTGGTGGACCATCACCAACGGAAACTGCTCTCGTGCCGCCGAGCTGATCCTAGCAAATGGCGAGAAGACGCACGTTCCAGCCAACGTCACGACTGGTTCAACCCAGATCTCGCTGCCCGGCCTGCCGCCCATTTTTGGGCCCTGGCGGATCGATCCGGTCTTGTGCAAGACCGCGGTCTCCGCGGTTCCGCCTCACCTCATCGCGCCGTAAGGAGGGTCCCTGGACGAAGCCTGCGCCTGGAATCTCGGCGGACGCGGTTCCAGGCGGGCGCGTCCGCCCCTGAGGCTTCTCTGAGGTCCGACACGCACATGATCGCGGTCCTCTCCCTCACCTTGTTAGGATTCTTTCTCGGCATGCGTCACGCGACGGACCCCGATCATGTGATCGCGGTCAGCACGATCGTGACACGTCAGCCCACGATACGAGCGGCCCTCCTGATCGGAAGCCTATGGGGGGTGGGGCACACATTGACGATCGTGGCGGTCGGCGGGGTTATCGTCCTCTTCACCATCGTGATCCCACCGCGGCTCGGCCTTACAATGGAGATGGCGGTCGCCCTCATGCTGATCGTGCTCGGCATGTGGAACCTGACAGGAATCATTGAGCACATCCGCGGATTTCGACCCGCAGGCGAGGGCGACGCGGGTCCACCCCACGCGCATGCACACAGCCATGGCGACTACGTCCATAGCCACCCGTCCGGTCCCGGATCGGGACAGCACGGGCACCGAGATGACCAGACGCCGGTAGCTTGGCTAGACCGGCAGCTCGGCGGTCTCGGCGTCTACCAGATCCTCCGCCCCCTGGTCATTGGCCTCGTCCATGGCCTCGCTGGTTCTGCGGCGGTCGCGCTGCTCGTTCTCGCTCTGATCAAGAACCCGTGGTGGGCTATTGCGTATCTCGTGCTGTTCGGGATCGGCACTATTGCCGGAATGATGCTGATCACCACCGCCATCGGGGCGATGGTCGCCTACGCATCGCGGCGGTCCTCGCGGGTCGAGCGCCACCTGCGGTTCGCCTCTGGCCTCCTGAGCCTCGCATTCGGGCTGTTTCTCGTATACCAGATTGGGGTCGTCGACGGCCTGATCACGGGGCAGCCTGGCGCGGCACCTCAGTGACGCGCACCTGTTGTCTCCGGTTGGCTATCTTCGGCATGGCACGCTGGATGCGACTCGGCAGTGCCCCGCATCATGTCCTCCTACTCGCGCTGCTGCTGGCCCTGTGGGCGAGTCCCGCACAGAGCCACGATCCCAGCGCATGGGGCGGGCTGTTCCGCTCGCGCGACCACGGCGCGACATGGGTGTCGGCGAATCGCGGGCAGGTCGTCGCCGGCGCCATCGCGCTCGCGATCAGCCCAACCGATGTCAACCATCTACTTCTGGGGGCGGAGAGCGGCCTGCTGCGCTCGCGAAACGGAGGGCGGGACTGGACGATCGAAGCGCCGGCGGTCGTGGTCGGTCCCGTCTTCGCGTTGGCCTTCGCCGCGGACGGCCAGCGGGCGCTGGCATCGACTGGCCAGGGGATCTTTCGCGGCGAGCCCGAGAACGGCTGGCAGCAGTCGCCGGCTCCTCAGAGCGCAACGCCGGCTCGAGCCATCGTTCGCGGCGATGAAGCGGGTCGCGTGTATCTGGTCGGCTGGACTGGACTGTTGCGCAGCGATAACTGGGGTGCGTCGTGGTCAAGCGCCGCTGACGCCCTCCCCAACGAACCCGCGACCGCACTCGTCATAGTGCCTGGCTCACCCGAGACCCTTTACACCGTCGTTCAGGGCCGGATCTGGGCCAGCGTCGATGGTGCACGAACTTGGGCGAGCCGAGGAGCAGGGATCTTCCCAACCAACGTCGATGCCCTCGCCGTCGACTCGATCCATCCCACACGACTCTGGGCCGCGGGAGGCGACCAGCTGTTCGGGAGCGATGACGGCGGCGCGAACTGGCGGCGTTCCGGGCAGCCGCTCCCGGAGGCGAACACCACGGTGCATGGGATCACAGCGAGCGAGGAGGCCATCGTTGTCACGACGGACCGCGGGCTTTACCGGACCCTCGACGGCGGGGAACGCTGGATTCTGATCATTGACGATCTCCCGGCCCATCTCGAGGCAGGGCCGCTAGTGCGAGATCCGGTCGATCCGGCAACGCTCTATGCCGGTTTCGCCCTCGTCCCCTATTCCGAACTCTGGCGACGGGCAGCCGACCGCGAAGGCGCGCCTGCGCGGGTCAGTTTTACCAGCCTCGCCGGAGGCGTGGTCCTTCTTATTGTCGTGGGCCTCGGGGCCTTTGCTGCGCTGCGGTGGCTCGGACACTACTATCGGCCATCTGCCGCACCGGCCACCCGGATCTCCGGAGGCCGCCGAATGGAGAAGACGCTGCCATGAACGGAGTGGCAATAACGATGCCTCGTTGGTTCCGGCGCTGGCACATTTTGCTAGTGGCCGTCGCGTTCGGGGTTGGTCTTGGAGTTCTTGCTTGGCGCCCCGACCCCCCGTCTGATCCCGGCTTTGTCGAGTACCCCATGCTGGTCAAGACGGACATCCCGACGGCGCTAGCCGTCGCGCCCAGTGGCGCGGTCTGGTTCACTATCGAGTTCTCGGATGCAATCGCCGTATTTCGCGACGGCAAAATCGACCGGTTCCCCAAGGGAACCCAGAACCTCGAGCCGCTCGGGCTCGCTGTAGATGGTAAGGGCGGCGCTTGGTACACCGATACAACGATGCGGGCGATTTCGCAGATCTCGTCGGACGGCAACATTCGCTCGTTCCCGCTGTCGACACCGATCGCCAGCTTGGGCCGACTGGCGGTGGCGCCGGATGGCGCGGTCTGGTTTGCCGATGTCACCACGGCGAGCGTCACGCGTCTTCGGGACGGCGTTTTCACGCGCCATGAGGTTGGTTCGCGGGGGGCGACCCCCTACGGGATTGTCGTCGACAATGGCGGCACGGTATGGACCACGCTGCAGGGCGCGGACAAGCTGGCGGGCATCTCGAGCGATGGCGAGGTGACCGCGCTCGATGTGCCGACCCGAAACAGTGGGCTTGGTGACATCACCGTGGATCAGAGCGGGGCGGTGTGGTTTCTCGAACTCCGGGCGAACAAGATCGGACGGTACGCCGAGGGGCGCTTCACCGAGTTTATGATTCCCACTCCGGCGGCTGGCCTAACGGCGCTCGCTGCCGCACCCGATGGGTCAGTTTGGTTCACCGAGCTCAGCGTCGCGAGGCTCGGCCGGCTACGGGATGGACGGGTGACCGAGTTTCGCTTGCCTCGCGCGGACGGTCGCCCCTTCGGAGTGGCGGTCGACGCGGCGAACAATGTGTGGTACTCCGACCTCAGCGGGTGGCTCGGGATGCTACCCGCAGCCCGAGCAAAGGCTCCCTAGCTAGGTCGCGCCCGGCACACATCAGAGTACCGTGGCAACTATGCGCCACGCGTTTGCCGTCAGGACGAGGCCGACCCCGACGATGAGCAGCGCCGCTCCGATCTGAACCCACCCGATCCAGCGGCTACTCATCCAGGCAAGGATGAGCTGTCCCACGTGCGCCGCAACCACGCCGACGACGACGAGGACGGATGCAAACCCCAGGCTGAAGACGAGCACCGTCAAAAGCCCGAGAATGAGCTTTCCGCTGGCGATCGTCGCCAGCAGGATGGCCAGGGCCCCTGGGTCCGGCAGCAGACCACCAGCGATACCCAAGCCGAGCAGGATAGCGAGGCTCGGTCGGACTTGAGTGATCGCCTCGATGTCGTGCGTGTGCCCGAGACCCCATCCGTGGCTGTGGTAGTGCGGGCCGTGGTCGTGAGGATGACGGCGCGCGTGAGCCTCGGGTGCCGATTCACCGTTCGCGTCGTCGTGGTGGTGGTCGTGAGCATCGACGTCGGGGACGTCGCCGCGGTCTTTCCGGCTGTCTCCCTGGGCACGCGCCACTGGCAGCAGGCGCATCTGCGTTCGCAGCATCCAGCAGCCGATCCAGATCACGAGGATACCAGTCCCGACTGCGAGGTATGCCTCTACTCGTTGCGGGATGAGCCACGCGGAGCCGAGCGTCGCCAGAATGGCGACCAGGACAATCCCGCTTGTATGCGACAAGGTTACGAAGATGCCGAGGACAAGCGCGTCGACGGGACGACCGCGCACGCCGACAATGTAGGAAGCCGCGATGGTCTTCCCGTGCCCCGGGGTCGCCGCATGGACAGCGCCCAACCAAAAGCTGGCCGCCAGGTAGAGGATGCCTTCTCCCATTCGCCGGGCCCTCAGGATCGGGGTGGGAAGGCCGACTGCTCCGCGACACACAGAGGCGCGGCGGCCGCCTTGTCAAGGCCCACGCGAGAGGCTGGCTATTTGGTGATCCCCAAGTACGCGCCATCGGGAGTAAGGACGCTCGTAGCAGGCGCGCCGTGACGCTGACGGCGCACGGTTGGAGCGTGGCGGTGCCGGATGTAGGAGCTAGCCTCGGCGCTACACCACCGCTGTGTCAGCTTTCATGAGCGACGCGCCGCCCTCGGAGTCTGGACGGCGATGAAGCCTTCTTGCGCCATGAGAAGCCGGACTTCCGTTCGTGGCACATTGCGTCGTTCGTGGCAGTGCAACATCACGGCAGTTGTTGTTAAGGGTTATCAGATGCCTGCCGCACACGGACCGTGCGGCGTATTGCGGCGGCAGGCGTCTGATAAGCCTCAGGGGAGGAAACCGCGGGCTGGCATGGGTGCGGCGATGCCGGGCGTCGGAGCTATGGGGATTTGAGAGCCGCGGGTGGTCGGATGCGGCGTCGGCGTGGTGATCGCGGGAGAGGGTCTGCCGCGTGAGATTGCGGTGGCGGAGCGTGCCGGAGCCGTGATCGCGTTGCGATCGGCATCGCCGAGGGTACGAGCTGGCGCACGACTCTGGTCATTGGCCGAGTGGGCGCGCGGCTGATCGACAGCAAGCAGCAGGTGTGAGCGGCATTCGGGCGTGGTGATCGGGTGACGGCGCTCATGAGCTGTCGATCCCGATCGGGACTGTCGGCCGATATCGCGGCGCGCCGCCACGCTCGAAGGTCTCGATGATGATCATACGGCCGCCGCAGCAGGGACAAGGATGCGCGAGGGTTTGCGGCTCGCTGTCGTCGGCGTCGCCAGCATCGCTGGGCTCGCTCCGTGGCGCCATCACATTGAGCAGTTGACGTGCTCGCGCGATGTTCTTGTTCTCGGCGCGGCCGCCCTTGGCGAAGAGACCGTAGTGGCGGATGCGATGGAAGCCGTCGGGCAGCACGTGGAGGAGGAAGCGACGGATGAACTCGTCGATGGCGAGCGTCATCACCTTGGCCCGCTCGCGTCCCTTGGTGCGGTAGTCCTTCCAGGTGAAGCTCACGCCGGCGTCGTCGAGCGCGACGAGCCGGCTGTTCGCGATGGCGACGCGGTGCGTGTAGCGCGACAGATAGGCCAGCACCGCCTCGGGGCCGCCGAACGGTCGCTTGCTGTAGACGACCCATTCGGCTTTACGCAAGGGCGCGAGGTATGTGGTGAAGGCATTGCGCTCGGCCAGATGGACGTGAGCGCCGAAGAACTGCAGGCGGCCGGCGTCGTGGGCGGCGACCAGCTTCTCCAGGAGTAGGCGTCGAAAAAGCCGCGAGAGCACGCGGACGGGGAGGAAGAAGCCGGGCCGGCACGAGATCCACCGTTGCCCATCGAGCGAGATGCCGCCGCCCGGCACAATGATGTGGACGTGGGGATGGTGCGTGAGCGCCGAGCCCCAGCTGTGCAGGACCGCGGTGAGGCCGATGCGGGCGCCGAGGTGCTTCGGGTCGGCGGCGATGGTGACGAGCGTCTCGGCCGCGGCCTTGAACAGGATGTCGTAGATCACGGCCTTGTTCTGGTAGGCGATGTCGGCGATCGGCGCCGGCAGCGTGAACACGACGTGATAGTACGGCACGGGCAGCAGCTCGGCTTCGCGCTCGGCCAGCCACTCCTTTGCCGCCGCGCCCTGGCACTTCGGACAATGCCGATTGCGGCAGGAGTTGTAGGCGATGCGCGTGTGCGCACACTCCTCGCAGCGCGCGACATGCCCGCCGAGAGCGGCCGTGCGGCAGGTCTCGATGGCTGACATCACCTTCAGCTGGCCGAGGCTCACGTGGCCGGCGTTGGCGCGGCGCCATGCCGGCCCGTGGGCGCGGAAGATGTCCGCGACCTCGAGCGACGGACGCGGCAAGGGAAGCCGCGTCTTATGCCGGCGGTCGCATCCTCGCGACGAGATGCTCGAGCGGGCTCGTGACGTCGCCGAGCGCCTTGAGGGCGACGCGCGTATAGAGCGCCGTGGTATCGAGCTTCTTGTGCCCGAGCAGCACCTGGATCACGCGAATGTCGGTCTTCTGCTCGAGCAGATGCGTGGCGAAGCTGTGCCGCAGCGTGTGCAGCGAGACGGGCTTCTCGATCTCGGCCATCTGCGCCGCGGCGTGGCAGGCGCGGTTGAGCTGGCGCGTCGTGAGCGGCTGCACGGGGTCGCGCCCGGGAAACAGCCAGCCCTGGGGCCGCGCCATCTTCCACCAGGCGCGCAGCAGAGCAAGGAGATACGGCGACAGCATCACGTATCGGTCCTTGCGGCCCTTGCCCTGCTCGACCCGGATCACCATCCGGGTGCTGTCGATGTCCCCGATCTTGAGCGAGATAACCTCGGACGCGCGCAATCCCGCCCCGTAGGCCACGCTCAGCGCCGCCTTGTACTTGAGGCCCGGCGCCGCATCCAAGAGACGCGCCACCTCCTCCGGGCTCAAGACGATCGGCAGCCTCCGCGGCTCCCGGACGAAGGGCAAGTGGATCACGACGGCAGGCCGGCGCAGCGTCACCATGAAGAGGAACCGCAGCGCCGTCAGGGTGTGGTTGACGGTTGGCACGCCGGCGCCGCTCGAGACGAGATGCAGCTGGTAGCGGCGCGCGTCCTCGAAGCTCGCCGTGTCCGGCGAAGCCCCGAGGAACGCGCTGAAGCTTTTGACGGCGCGGATGTAGCCTTCCTGCGTCCGCGGCGCGAACTTGCGCGGCGTCATATCGTCGATCATGCGCCGGCGCAGCGGACTGACGGGTGCCTCGGTCATGGCATGCATGGCATGCTCCTGTGCTGAGGTCGGGTTGAACAACCCGATCCTCGGACAGGACGCTCGCATCCCGTTACTGCGCTGCTGATTGCCCCAGGCACAAGCCCGCGCGCAGCGCTCTACCGCGAGAGCGGTTTAGTCCGTTGGCACTTCTGCGACGTCCCGCGAAAGGTAAAGGATGGCCGCTTTCGGCCCGGAAGCGGAAGGTCGCGGCGGCTTTCAGCCCCGATTTATCGGTTCACGGCCTAGGTGCCAAAAAAAACCCGCACACGCGAGGTCAGGACCGCGAGAGATAGCGCGGCAGCTCTTGCTCGAATTCGGGGAAGTAGCTCGAGATCACGGCCACATCGAAGCGCCTGAGGATCAATTCTTTCGGCTCCCGGTCGAGCAAGAATCGGAAAGCCGCGTCGAGACAACGCTCTGGCGCATGCTTGCCTGCGGTGAGCCGCTCGCACGTCTGTTGCGCCATCGTCACCTGATGGCGGCTCTCGCCTTTTCCCTCCCGGATGACCACCTCGAATGTAAGAGGGTCGCCCTCCCCAGTGCGCTTAATTTCGATCATCCCCGCCTCCGCCGCCCTGGTTTACGCCGCCGTCTGCCATCGTCGTCGTGTGCCTCGAGAGCGCAACCAACCGTCTGAGCTCTCAGCCGGTAGGCGGCAGGGGCTCCGTGCGAACAGTCGTGAGCGGCCGCAATCAGCAGCCGTTACGATACCCAAGTATCGCAGTTATTTTTTTGCCTTCTCCGATAAGCCCCCATGAGGGTGGCGGCGATCGCCTCGCCGATTGGCCTTCCGGACATACGTAATCGCCGCCTCGGGATGCTCATGCTTAGCCTTGAGGGCAGCGATGAGTGCGTCCTCAGCCTCGATCGTGAGCACCTCGGAACGGGTTTGAAGCCTGAGCCCGACCGTGTATTCAGGGGCCATGACTGGCTCCGTTCGTGATAACGCCGCGGCGACTGTCAATGTAGTGCGGCAGACCCTTTGGTCACGACCACGGACACCGCCGTCTCGCCAACTCCCGTCTCATTCGACCCGCTAGTCAGCGCATCGAAGCATGCCCATGCTTCTTGGCCGCGGTCTCCGGATCGAGAGCGTCAGCCTCTACTTCCACGATCACCCGATGGCGCGTTTGCGCAAGAATGAGCTCGCGCCGATCGATTTTCCCGAGTTCGTGGCAGTACTTGCACACAAAATGAGATCTGGCCATCACGAAGCCAACGGGACGGTAGGATAGCTTCTGACAGCTTGGACAGCGGAGGGCAATGCGCTGTGACATCGGCTCTGCTAGTCTTTCCGAGACTTCCCTGGCTAAGGCGGCGACCCTTCCAGAGGGCGCTCATTCTCTGGCTGAGAGATGGCAAAGCCGATATGGCAGTTCAAGCCGGGTGCAGGCAACAGCCTCTATCGGCGCCGTGGCTGAGATTCTCTCTTGCCTTCGTGAGGACCTCGAGGACCAGGGCGTTGGTCGTGGCCTTGCTATCGTTGAAGCTTTCGATGCACCGGTAGTTGTGTCCCGTCACCTGCTTAATGGCGTGGAGTATGGGTCGTTCCAACAGCAACTCAGCGTGCGCCACACGCATCGCACCGATAATGCACCGTCTTCCGCCATCGCGCTCCATGGCACCCTGGCACCATCGATCGGCGGCATGCAGGAGTGCAAAGATCCGGTCAAGCTTCTCAAGCGCCATCCACGGGATCTCGACCGCGGTACCGTCGAGGGGCATGGCGACCTCCCCCGTTCATTCGCCTATCTCTCTCGTGCCAAGATGAACGAAGGGCCCCTCGGGAGAGTTCGCATGTAGAAAGCTTAAGCAGCGCCGTCGTTGAGGACAAGCAGCGCCGCGTTGCGGTCTGGCCCATCAGAGGCGTAGGCTCTAGTTTGGTTGGCGACAGTTTGGTTGGCGACCGTATGCGCCTGGCTGGCGATCGGCGACAATCTACCTGCCCTGGTGCAGAAGGCTTATCTCTCGTATCGGAGGAAGCTCCATGGCAATCGCGCTCACTCTCCAGCAATACCTGGACGAGCATGGTGTCACATATGATGTACTGGCGCATGCCCCAACTCTCTCGTCAATGCGCACTGCGGAAGCGAGCCACGTTCCGGGGGACTGCCTGGCGAAAGCCGTCGTGCTGAAGCAAGAAGCTCGCTATCTACTCGTAGTACTCCCGGCGTCACACCGCCTTCGCCTCGACGACGTTACGGCGTGGCTGAATCGGCACGTCGAGTTAGCAACCGAGCAGGAGATCGAGGCCCTGTTCCGGGACTGCGCACGCGGTGCGGTGCCGGCAATTGGTGCGCCATACGGGATGGACATGATCGTCGATGATAGCATCGCCATGCAGCCCGACGTCTATTTCGAGGGTGGTGATCACGCAACGCTCGTTCACATGACGGGCGCCCAATTCGCTCAGCTTACGGCCGGGACGCAGCACGGGCAGTTTAGCCGCCACAACTGATCCGCGCTCGCGCGAGTGAGCGCTCGAGGACCTTATCCGTCGAGATTTCAGCATAGGAGGGAGCTATGCATTTCGCCCTCTCTGATACCTGGGGACCAACCGATCCGACCCGAGCGATGTTGCCATTCATCTTTGCCGCGTCCGCGGTCCAGGACGGCGACACCGTCACGATGATGCTGTTCCACGACGCCGTTTTCATGGCTGTGGAAGGGGCGGGAGCCAAGCTGGTGCCGGTTGGCCCGCCCAACCGCTACGAGGAAGTGGCCGCCCACCGCAATGTAACGCTTTGGGCGTGCCGCCCTTGCGTCGATGCTCGCGGTCTTTCCCATTCGTCGCTGGATAAGCGGATCAAGCTCGGCGGGATGAACGAGTTTCACGCGGCCACCAAGCGAGCCGACACCAGAGTGATCAGCTTCTAGCCCGGATGTCAGACAGCCGTAGGGTTGATCCAACAGGGCAGAGGACGCTGGCAGGAACTGGACAAGATCCGTGATCGAGCGCGCAGCGCGATCGGCGCCGATGAGGATTGATTTCCGTATTGAGAGCGCTGCCTCACCAGCAGCCAGCAAACTGATCGTGGCGCTAGTCTAGGTCCAGCCTCGCTCTTTTCCGTATATTTTCCGTAAGACGCCGAAGGGAACGTCTCTGTTGTTTCTAACTGTTTGACAAGGTTGGCGTCCCCTACCGGATTCGAACCGGTGTTGCCGCCGTGAGAGGGCGGTTTACACGAGGGACTCTGGCCACAACCGCTTGCAAATAACGCTGGTTGCGGGTCCCCGCAACCACCGAGACCCGTACATCTTCGGATGTGCGGGTTCTTGTTTTTGCAGCACCAAGCTGCCCGTCGCGGCTGCACGCGGTGACCATCGATGATCGGCTGCGGCCGGCGTTGCGCGGATTCCGCAATCGACCGCGTCGCCTCGCGAGCGGCCGGCGCGGCTGCAGCTTCCTGTGCCGATAACGGGCTTAGCTGTAGCAGCAGCGCGAGCATGGCGACAAGCCACGCAGCGCTTTTCTGATATCGCGGTACCATCATCGTTTCCTGTCGAGACCACCCGATCGATAGACCGCGCTGCAGCGGGATCTAGTCGCAGTGTCGCTCAGCTGACCGTCAGCACGCGTGTTCACGTTGCCGCGAGCCGAGCGCGCGCATCGGAAGAAATCGCGACGCGCAACCGATCTGCTTGACGCGATCTGATTGGTGAGTCGGGGTTTGAGACTGCCCACCTGCAATCCGCGAGACGGCTCCTCAACGAGCCTCGTCGAGCTGGATCCATTCGATGTCCGTGTCATGCTGGCGAGAATGCAGGGTGCTGGCATAGAGGCTGCGCCGTCGTACCCACGGCAGCATCCTCATTGTTGGAGACCGTCTGCTTCACAACGATTTGGCCGGATTTGGCAGACTTCACTCGGCCCAGCACGCGACCGATGTTAGCAAGATTGCGGATGCTGAGCCCAGGGGAAGCTGCAACATCCGCATCGAGATCTAGGTCTCACAGCGGGGCGGATCTGGGACGCGCGTGGTACTCGCGTGGTACTCGCCCTGGCATCAGGTCCAGTTGGACTGAAGAGTAAAATGACCATTGCCGCGCTGCGCATCGTCGGGGATAGCATCACTTTCACCGCGTCGCATCCGCCGTGACTCTACGCGCGCTTTCTCGCCCGCCACCTCGTTCCGATAGTCCGGATGATGACCCGGCGACTCATTGGATCGAATGCCCTGATTGCGGGCTCTTCCAGCTGCTGTCCCCATCATCGGATGGTCATCGCCGCGCGTGCCGGCGCTGCCATGCCTCATTCGGACACGGCCGAGCAGCTTGTGAAACCGTACTGCCTTTGGCGGTGACTGCCGTGCTGCTCTTCACCCTTGCGCAAAGCTATCCCCTGATGGGAATCGAACTGCAGGGTCTGAGCCACTCGGCGCTCATCGAATCGGGGGTGGCCGGGCTGATTGATCACGACCTTTCGCCGCTCGCCTTTCTCGTATTCCTGGTGTCGTTTGCGGCACCGCTCTTCCGCGTCGCTGCAAGTACGTATGTTTTGGCGAGCATCGGCACCGGCCGCCGGCCACGTCACCTTGCGATAATCTTCAGGTTATCAGAGCGCCTGCGCCCTTGGGCGATGCTCGACGTCCTCCTTCTCGGCGCGGCACGCCGCACGGGTCTCAAGTCGAAACCTCGTCCCGCGGCCTGCGGCGAACTTTAGGTCGGCTCGGGAAGGCGAGGGACCCGGACACCCAAGCCCTGCAAGTAACGCTGATCGCGCTTCCTCACAATCAGTAAAAATAATAAACAACTCAAATACTTAGGCCGCGTACAAGGCGGCCAGTGGCAACTCGGCAGCGCCGCGTGGGCAGGCGAGCGCATTAACCGTCTTTCGACGAAGCACCCGCATACTGGACCGATTTGACATCGTGCGACGCCGACTGCGGGCGGTCGGTTCTCGTTGGGGGGCAGCTTGGCAAGATCTGACGCGGCAGGAGTGCGCAGGATTCGGCGCGTCGCGCTCTTGCCGGGCGCGGCGGCCTTCCTGGTCGCGGGCTGCGTCGTGCAGCCCCATCCCATCACCGACGCTGAAATCATCGCGCAGGCGGCAGCTGATCGACAGGCGATGTTCGCCGGCCAAGAGCCGCTAACCCATCCGCTAACGCTGCAGGAAGCGTATGCGCGGGCGCTCAAATACAATCTCGATCGCCGTGCCAAGCTGATGGAGCAGGCGGTCGCCTATGATGGTCTCGAAGTCGGCAATTTCGACCTGCTGCCGAAGCTAACCGCCGATGCTGGCTATCTCACCCGCAACAATACCGAAGCCAGTTCAAGCCGCTCGATTGCGACGGGCGCGCAATCGCTGGTGCCGTCGACCGCGCTCGACAAGAACCGGGTGGTGGCGGATTTAACCCTATCTTGGAACATCCTCGACTTCGGCGTCAGCTATTTCGCCGCGCGCCAGCAGGCCAATCGCGCGCTCATCGCCGAGGAGCACCGCCGCAAAGTGGCGCAAAACCTGCTGCAGGACGTGCGCGCCGCCTTCTGGCGTGCGGCCAGCGCGCAAGCGCTCGGCGGCAAGATCGACGCCGCCATCCACGATGCCGACGAGGCGCTCGGGCGCTCGAGGCGGGTCGAGAGAGAAGGCCTTCGCGCGCCGCTCGATGCGCTGCGCTATCAGCGCACGCTGCTCGATCTGCTGCGCCAGCTCGAAAGCGTGCGCCAGAAGCTGCAGCTCGCGAAGACCGAGCTCGCCGCGCTCATCAACGTGCCACCGGGGCAAGACTTCATTGTGCGAATCCCCGCCGCGGCGGCGATGACCTATGAGCCGCTGGAGCAATCCGTCGCTGCTTTGGAGCAGGTGGCGATGATGCGCAATCCCGAACTGCGCGAACTCAGCTACGAGACGCGGATCAGCGTCGACGAGACGCACAAATCGATGCTGAAGCTCCTGCCCGGCGTCAATCTAAGCTATGCGGGGAATTTCGACAGCAACAGCTTCCTCGTGCACCATTGGTGGGCGGAAGGCGCCGAGCGGGTGAGCTGGAACCTGCTCAATCTGCTGTCGGCGCCGGCCGTGCTGCGCCTGGGGGGAGATTCGGAGAAGCTCGCCGAGCTGCGCCGCCAGGCCGTGGCGATGGCGGTGCTGACGAAATTGCATATCGCCTACGAGCAATACGTCTACACCGGGAAGGAGTACAAGCGAGCGCGAGAGCTGAGCGGAGTCGATCAGCGCATCTACGCCCAAGTGTCGAACCGGACCGCCGCCGATGCGCAAAGCGTGCTCGAGCGCGTCGCGGCGGAGGTCTACGCGGCGAACTCGGAGTTGCGGCAATACGAGACTTATGCCGATCTGCAAGCCGCGCTTGGTCGAATCTATGCGACGCTGGGCCTCGATCCCGAGCCGGCGCATCTGGCGGCGTTCGATGTGAGCACGCTGAGCAGCGCGGTCGCCTATATCATGTCGGGCTGGAAGCAGGCGGCCGCTACCCCTGCGCAACGTGCTGCGCCAGAGGGCGCAGGCGACGACGACGGCAGCGACATGCCCGGCCTCGAAGGATTGAGGCGAAGCCTCTACGTCATGACCCCTCGCGGTCAGAGATGAGCGCGGACGTGGACCGGTTTTGGCCCGCCTCGCCGAGAGGCCTTTCGGCGACAGAACGCGATGGAAGACGCCGACGATGTCGCAGCGGGGACTGCGCGCTTCGTTCTCGCGGAATGTGCGGCGCCAGCGTCGTGGACGGTTAGCACGCGGTTAAATATATGCCCGCTTTCAGCAGCGCCAGCCCGCCAACTTCCTCGATTCAAGCAAGACCGGCTAAATGCCTGAAGAATCCGCGCGCAATGCAAAGCGAATCACGTTGACCCAAACCAGCCTCTCACGCTCAATCTGTGGCGCCGAGCGGTCAGACCGCTGATCGCGCAACAAGAACAGCGCCGGTCGCGGCGTGGCCAGATCCTTCGATGCAACGGAACTAGGGCTGACGTGGGAATCTCCCCAGAGGTCTAGCGCGTTGAGCGGAGAGTGCGATGCCGGATGGAACAGCAAATCCGAATGAGTTCAAGCCGCAGGTCGCGGACGCCGCCAAGCGCGCGCGTCGCCGCTCGGTCGGCGTCATGGCACTCGAGCCGCGCGTGATGTACGACGCCGCGGCGGGCGCCGTCGTCGGTACCGCGGTGATCGATCCGACGCATGCGACCGATTCGACCACCGCCACCAGCACGACCGTCAGCGCGGTAGTTCCGCCGGCGACCGATGTCTCGCACCCCACCGATATGAACGCGACGACGAGTACGGCGGTGTCCGGCTTGGCGCCGCTGGCGGTGACCGGCGCCGCGCCCGCCGACAGCTCGAGCGGCCATCAGATCGTCTTCATCGATCCACATGTGCCGGACTATCAGATCCTCGCCGCCGGCGTGAAGCCGGGCGAGGAGGTCGTCGTCCTCGATGCCAACACGGACGGCGTGAAGCAGATCGCCGATTGGCTCGCCAGCCACGACGAGCACAATGTCGATGCCATCCACATCGTCTCGCATGGCGAGGACGGCACCATTCGGCTCGGCAGCACAATCCTCGCCGCCAACGACATAAACCAGTTCTCGCAGCCGCTCGCCGCCATCGGCGCTGCGCTGAAGCCCGGTGGCGACATCCTGTTGTACGGTTGCGACGTCGGCCAGGGCGCGGCGGGCGACATCTTCATGGTCGAGATGTCGATGGCGACCGGCGGCGCGCATATCGCCGCGGCCTCGCATCTCGTCGGCGCCGCCGATCAGGGCGGCAGCTGGAACCTCAACGTGCAGCTCGGCTCGATCGACGTCGGCAATCCCTTCACCGCCGCGACGCTCGCGGCCTTCAACGACATCCTCACCGATCAGATCTGGTTCACCACCGATTCCAGGTTCTTCAACGATCCCGGCAATCGCGTCGAGCGGATCGGCGTGGACGGCAGCGTTCAGACCGATGTGGTCGACGGCGCCCTGCCCAATACCTCCGGCTTGGAGACGGTGACGGGCATCGTCGTCGATGCGGCGCGCGGCAAATACTTCGTCGCCAACCAGGATGCCAGCGGCAACAACGTCATCTTGGAAGGCAGTACCGCCACCGGCGCCTTGGACCCGACCCCGATCTATGTCGGCCCGGCCCTGACCTTCGACGCGACCACGTTTCGGGCCAACAACGCCTACATATCCGGGCTCCAGCTCGACGCTGCGAGCGGCGAACTCTACTTCGCCCAAGGCGTCAGAGACACAAGCACCGGCAAGAACCTTGCCACCCAGACCGGCATCTTCAAGATCAGCGAGACCGGCACCGGCCTCACGCAGGTGGTGTCGTTCCCGAGCACGGCCCTCGACGCGCCGCGGAACTTCGCGCTGGACTTGCAGGACAACTTGGTCTTCTTCACGGACCAGGCGGGTCAGGGAAGCAAGGTCGATAATCTCGGCGTCGCCAATCTCACGACCGGCGCGGTCAGCTTCCTCAGCGCGACCCAACTTGCCGCCGCCGGCGTCAGCACCAACAACGGGTTGCTCAGCGGCATCGCCGTCGATCCGGCGCACGGCATGCTTTACTTCACCACCGTCGACACCAGCCACCAGAACCATAATTTCATCTTCAGCTCTGCATTCACCGTCACCGGCTCCGGCGCGACCGCGACGGCTACGCTCGGCGCGATCAATACTCTCTATACCGTGGGCAGCAGCGGTGCGCCGGCGAACATTGTCCTCGATGTGCCGGACGGGCTCTTCTATGTGGCGAATGCCACGGACAATCCGAACAGCTCCTCCGCGGTCAGCGGCAGCATCCAGGTCGGCTATCTCGATGGATCCCACCCGCTGACGACGGTGTTCGAGGCGTCGACGATTTCCGGCGTCACCAACGCCACCAAGCCCGCCAATCTCTTCTTCGAGAGCACGCCGACGGTCACCGCCGGCGGCGACGCAGTCTTCACGCAGAATGGCGCTGCAGTCGCCGTCGATGCCGGCGCCGCCGCCGCGGATTCGAGCGGCCAGAACCTCGCCAGCGCCAGCGTGGCGATCACCGGCGGCACCTTCCTGGCCGGCGACACGCTTACGGCAAATACGGCGGGGACCGCCATCACCGCCAGCTACGACAGCACGACCGGCGTGCTGACCTTGAGCGGCGCCGACACGGCCGCGCACTATCAACAGGTGCTGGAGACGGTGGCGTTCAGCTCGACCAGCGCCGACCCGACCAGTTCCGGCGCCGATAGACAGCGCAGCCTGACCTGGACGGTCAGCGACGGCGTGCTGCGCAGCAATGCCGCGATGAGCACGGTGACCGTCCACATGGCACCGAGCGTCCTAGCCGGCGCGACGGCGACGTTTACCGGCGGCGGTCCGGCGGTGACGCTCGATGGCGCGTTGACGGTGAGCGATCCCGACGGCACCGGCAACCTGACCGCGGCCACCGTGTCGATCAGCGGCGGCTTCATCGCTGGCGACTCGCTCAATTTCACCGATCAGAACGGCATCTCCGGCAGCTATGACGCCGCGACCGGCGTCCTGACGCTGGCCGGAACGGCGAGCCTCGCAAGCTACCAGGCCGCGCTCGACTCGGTCACCTACAGCTTCAGCCCCGGTAACGGCGATCCGACAGGCGGTGGCGCCAACACGAGCCGCACCATCAGTTGGGTCGCCAATGACGGCGCCGCCAACTCGAACAGCGTCACGAGCGCGCTGAATACCGTGCACGTCGCGCCGAGCGTGGGCGCCGGCGCCACGGCGACCTTCACCGGCGGCGGCGCGCCGGTGACCCTCGATGGCACGTTGACGGTGAGCGATCCCGACAGCGGCGGCAATTTGACCAGCGCCACCGTGTCGATCAGCGGCGGCTTCACCACCGGCGATACGCTCACCTTCAGCAACCAGAATGGGATAACCGGTAGCTACGACGCCATGAGCGGCGTGCTGACGCTGAGCGGCACCGCCACCGTCGCGAGCTACCAGGCGGCGCTCGACTCGATCACCTACAGCTTCAGCCCCGGCAACGGCGACCCAACGGGCGGCGGCAGCAACACGAGTCGCACCGTCAGCTGGGTGGCGAATGACGGTGTCGCGAACTCGACCCTGGCCACGAGCACGCTCAACACCGTGCATGTCGCGCCGAGCGTGGTCCCCGACGCGAACGCAACCTTCATCGGCGGCGGTGCGCCGGTAACGCTCGATGGCACGCTGACGGTGAGCGATCCCGACAGCGGCGGCAATCTGTCGAGCGCTACGGTGTCTATCAACAGCGGCTTCGTCCTCGGTGACACGCTCAACTTCGCCAACCAGAATGGCATCGTCGGCAGCTATGACGCCGCGAGCGGCGTCCTGACGCTGAGCGGCACCGCGAGCGTGGCGAGCTACCAGGCGGCGCTCGACTCGGTCACCTACAGCTTCAGCCCCGGCAACGGCGATCCGACCGGCGGCGGCAGCCATACCAGCCGCACCATCAGCTGGGTGGCGAATGACGGCGTCGCGAACTCGAGCCCGGCCACGAGCACGCTCGACACCGTGCATGTCGCGCCGAGCGTGGTCCCCGACGCCAACGCAACCTTCATCGGCGGTGGCGCGCCGGTAACGCTCGATGGCGCTCTGACGCTGAGCGATCCCGACAGCAGCGGCGTGCTGGCCGGCGCCACGGTATCGATCAGCGGCGGCTTCATCGCCGGCGACACGCTCAACTTCGGCAACCAGAACGGCATCACCGGCAGCTATGACGCCGCCACCGGCGTCCTCACCCTCAGCGGCAGCGCGAGCGTCGCGAGCTACCAGGCCGCGCTCAACTCGGTCACCTACAGCTTCAGCCCGGGCAACGGCGACCCGACTGGCGGTGGCGGCAATACCAGCCGCACCATCAGCTGGGTGGCGAATGACGGCGTCGCCAACTCGAGCCCGGCCACGACCACGGTCGACACCGTGCATGTGGCACCGAGCATCGCGGGCGGCGCGACAGCAACCTTCATCGGCGGCGGTCCGGCGGTAACGCTCGACGGCGCCTTGACGGTCGGCGATGTCGACAGCAACGGCAATCTGGCCGGCGCCACCGTGTCGATCAGCGGCGGCTTCATCGCCGGCGATACCCTCAACTTCACCAACCAGAGCGGCATCACCGGCAGCTACAACGCCGCGACCGGCGTGCTGACGCTGACCGGCACCGCCAGCCTCGCGAACTACCAGGCGGCGCTCGACTCGATCACCTACAAATTCAGCCCGGCCAACGGCGATCCGACCGGCGGCGGCAGCCACACCAGCCGCACCATCAGCTGGGTCGCCAATGATGGCGTCGCCAGCTCGAGCGCCGCCACCAGCACCCTCGACACGGTGCATGTCGGGCCGAGCGTGGCGGCGGGCGCCAGCGCAACCTTCACCGGCGGCGGTCCGGCGGCAACGCTCGACGGCGCGTTGACGGTGAGCGATGTCGACAGCAACGGCAACCTGGCCGGCGCCACGGTATCGATCAGCGGCGGCTTCATCGCCGGCGATACGCTCAACTTCGGCAACCAGAACGGCATCACCGGCAGCTACAACGCCGCGACCGGCGTGCTGACGCTGACCGGGACGGCGAGCCTGGCGAACTATCAGGCGGCGCTCGACTCCATCACCTACGGCTTCAGCCCCGCCAACGGCGACCCGACGGGCGGTGGCAGCCATACCAGCCGCACCATCAGCTGGGTCGCCAATGACGGCGTCGCCAACTCGAGCAGCGCGACGAGCACGCTGACCACCGTGCATGTGCCGCCGAGCGTGGCCGCCGGCGGCACAGCCACCTTCACCGGCGGCGGCTCGCCAGTGCCGCTCGACAGTGGCGTGACCGTGAGCGATCCCGACAGCGGCGGCACACTGACCGGCGCCACGGTGTCGATCAGCGGCGGCTTCATCAACGGCGACTTGCTCAACTTCGCCAACCAGAACGGCATCTCCGGCAGCTACAACGCCGCGACCGGCACGCTCACCTTGACCGGGACGGCAAGCCTGGTGAACTACCAGGCGGCGCTGGCGTCGATCACCTACGGCTTCACCCCGAGCAATGGCGACCCGACGCAAGGCGGCAACACGCTGCGGACGATCAGCTGGGCGGTGAATGACGGCGTCGCCACCTCCAGCAGCGCAATCAGCACGGTCAGCACCGTGAATGCGACGCATGTGGCGCCGAGCGTGGCCGGCGCCGGCAACACGGTGACCTACACGAAGCAGGGGCCCGCCGTGGTGGTTGACGGTGCGCTGACGCTGAACGACCCCGACAGCGGCGGCACCCTGACCGGCGCGACGGTGACGATCGGCTCCGGCTTCTTCGGCGGCGATACGCTGGCCGCCGTGACCACCGGCACCGGCATCAAGGCGAGCTACGATGCCAGCACCGGTGTGCTCACCCTTACCGGCAAGGACACGATCGCCCATTACCAGTCGGTGCTGGAGTCGGTGACCTACAGCTCCACCGACAACAATCCGTCGCAAGGCAACAAGGATACGACACGCACCATCAGCTGGGTGGTGAATGACGGCGCGGCGTCGAACAACCTGAGTGCTCCGGTCACCAGCACCATCGACCTCACGCCGGGACAGAGCACGATCCACGCGCCGCACGGGTGGCATGCGTCACCGCTTCAAGCGTCGACGGCGACGGCGCCTATCATGCGCGGCGATGCCGAGCTGGTTACGTATCTCGGGCCGGCGCCCTCGCCCTATGCGGACGAGCACGACACGTCGACGACCGTGCCGGCTTGGATGGGGGCACAGCAGACCGGCGAGCGCGATGATCGCGCGGCGGTCGACCTGCGCCACGCGGTCCTGGCCACGGATGCCGAGCTTCTGGCAGCCCGTCGGGGTCACCCTGCGGTCGACCATGGCCATGATCCAGACGGCGACAAGCCGGCGGCGGGCAAACCCGGGCTGCTGACGCAGCTCAAAGCCGCCGGACGGCATGGCTTCATCCACGAGCGCCAGGCCCTGCTCAAGGACCTGCACAAGCGGTCGGCGCCACGATGACGCCAGCGACCGACGACAGCGCCGAGAGGACACCTCGGTATCCAGCGGCTCTCGCGAGGCCTGATCGGAGCTGATGGAGGGCGGGGGGACCATCGGGATGATCGAGGCCAAATGGCCGCTGGGGATGCTGGCGCTGCGCACGGGCGCGCTGCTCGTCTGCGGGGGTGGCGCTGTCCTGGCGCAGACGCCGGCCTTGCCCGGGGCCGTCGCGCCCAACAGTGCTGCGCCACAGGAGATCCGCGCCCAGCTGACGCCGCGCGACTACACGACGCTGGCGAGCGAGATCGCAGCGCGAATCGACCGCATCGCAACCCGCGCCGGCGAGCATTTCAAGAAGGGTGACGTGCTCGTCACCTTCGACTGCGTCGCGCAGCGGGCACAGGCCGCCAAGGCGCGCGCCGTGCTGTTCGCGGCGGAGAAGACCTACGCCGTCAACCGTCGCCTGGCCGCGCTCAAGTCGGTTGGTCAGCTCGAGCTCGATGTCTCGCAGGCCGAGATCGAGAAGGCGAAGGCAGATGTGGCGATCAGCGACGCCGCGGTGTCGAAATGCTCGATCGTTGCGCCGTTTTCGGGGGTCGCCATCGAGCAGAAGGCTCGCGAATTCCAGTACACCACCCCCGGACAACCCTTGCTCGAAGTGCTCGACGACCGCAACCTTGAGGTCGAGTTCATCGCGCCCTCACGCTGGCTGGCTTGGCTCAAGCCCGGCTATCGCTTTTCGATCCGTATCGACGAGACGGGCAAGAGCTACCCCGCGCATATCACGGCGCTCGGCGCCCGCGTCGATCCCGTGAGCCAGTCGATCAAGATCACCGGCGTCTTCAACGACGCCTCGCCCGAGCTCATCTCCGGCATGAGCGGGCGCATCGAGATCGCGCCGGAGTAACATGAAGGCCCGCGCCGAAATCGTCGACGACGAGCTGCTTGGGCTGGGCACACTGGTCCAGCTCGGCAAGCGCGCACGCAGCGCCGCGACGACGGAAGAGCTCGGCTTCATCGCAGTGAACGAGACCCATGCGCTGGTGCCCTATCGCCAAGCGGCGTTGTGGCGGCGCGATGTCAAAGGCGCCGGTGCCGTCATTGCCGTGTCCGGCGCACCGTCGATCGAGCACGACGCCCCCTTCGCCCTGTGGCTCGCGCGCGTGCTGGCGGCGCTCGATCGCGATGACGCCGGCGCGCCCGGACGCGTGGTTGGCGCCGCCGACCTGCCCAAGGATCTCGGCGAGGAATGGGCCGACTGGCTGCCGCCGCGCGGACTGTGGCTAACGCTTCCCGGCCGAGACGGGGCGCCCTTGGGCGCCTTGTTCCTGGCGCGCGATCCGCCGTGGCAGGAGGGCGAAGGGCGCCTGCTCGCCGAGCTCGCCGACATCTACGGCCATGCCTGGGCCGCGCTGCACGGCGGCCGTCGCCACGCGTGGCGGGCGCTGTGGCGCAGCGACTATCGCATCAAGGCGGCGATCGCCGCCTTATTGTTCGGCCTGCTGTGGCTGCCGGTGACGCAATCCGCGCTGGCGCCGGCCGAAGTCGTGCCGCTTGAGCCGGCGGTGGTGCGCGCGCCGCTCGAAGGGGTGATCGAGCAGGTCATCGTGCAGCCCAATCAAGACGTGAAGGTGGACCAATTGCTGCTGACGCTCGACCCTACCGCGGTGCAGAACCGCCTTGAGGTCGCGCGCAAGGCGCTCGAGGTCGCCGAGGCGGAGTATCGTCAAGCAGGGCAACAGTCCTTGTTCGACGACAAGAGTCGCTCGCAGCTCGCCGCGCTGCAAGGTCGGCTGGAGCAGCGCCGCGCCGAAGTCGCCTATGTCGCCTCGCTGCTCGACCGGCTCAGCGTCAAGGCGGACCGGGCCGGCATCGCCGTCTTCGAGGATCGCAACGACTTGACCGGCCGTCCGGTGACGATCGGCGAGCGCATCCTGACCATCGCCGATCCCGACCGCGCCGAGCTCGAGATCCGCCTGTCGGTGCCGGATGCGATCACGCTCAAGCCCGGCGCTCCTATCGCTTTCTTCCTCAATGTCGCGCCGGAGCGGTCGAACAGCGCGGTGCTGCGCTATGCCAGCTACGAGGCGACGCTTTCGCCCGAGGGGGTCCTCTCTTATCGCCTGAAGGCGAGCTTCGGTGATGGCCAGGCGCCGCCACGCATCGGTCTCAAAGGCACAGCGAAGATTTACGGCGAGCGCGTGAGCCTTTTCTATTTCCTGATGCGCCGGCCGCTCGCCGCCCTGCGTCAGATGGTCGGCTTCTGATGGCGGCGGCGGCGACCGCCTCAAGCGGCGTGCTGCCGCCGCTGCGCGAGGAACTCGCACTCTATCCCGGGCCACGCGCGCTCGACGGCTCGCCGACCTGGACGCTGCATGATCCGGCGCGCAATCAGTTCTTTCGCATCGGCTGGCCGGAATTCGAGATGCTGTCGCGCTGGGATGCCGGCAATGCCGCGACGCTGGTGGAGCGCGTACGCGGCGAGACCACGCTCGATCTCGAGAGCGAGGATGTCGGCGACGTCGCGCGGTTCCTCGTCGGCCATAACCTGACGCGCGCGTCAGGCATCGAGGGCACGATCTTGCTCCTCGCGAAGGCGGCGCGCCTGCGCCAGCACTGGGCGATGTGGCTGCTCAAGAACTACCTCTTCCTGCGTATCCCGCTGGTGCGTCCGGACCGCTGGCTCACGGCGGCCTACCCCTGGATCCGGTGGGTCTTCACCCCCGCCTTTCGGCGCGCCGTGCTGCTCGTGGCATTGCTGTCGCTTTACCTGGTGGCGCGACGCTGGGACGAGTATCTCGACACCTTCAGCTATCTCTTCTCGATCGAGGGCGCGGTCTATTTCGCGCTGACGCTGAGCGCGCTCAAAGTGGTGCACGAACTCGGTCACGCTTTCACGGCCAAGCGCTTTGGCTGCCGCGTGCCGAGCATGGGGGTCGCTTTCCTGGTGTTGTGGCCGGTGCTCTACACCGATGTCACCGAAAGCTGGAAGCTGGCATCGCGCGGGCAGCGGCTCGCCGTCGGCGTGTCCGGGGTCATGACCGAGCTGACTTGCGCCGTCTTCGCCACCCTCGCCTGGAGCTTTCTTCCGGACGGACCGATGCGCAGCGCCGCCTTCCTCGTCAGCACCACCACCTGGGTAAGCACCGTGCTGATCAACCTCAGCCCGTTCATGCGCTTCGACGGATATTTCGTTTTCTCCGACTGGCTCGAGATGCCGAACCTTCACCAACGCGCCTTCGCCATGGCGCGCTGGTGGCTGCGCGAACGGCTGCTCGGCTTGGGCGACCCGCCGCCGGAGGACCTGCCGCCAGGCCGCCGCGCCTTCGTCATCGCCTTCGCCTTCTGCACCTGGGTCTATCGCCTGTCGCTGTTCCTCGGCATCGCCGCCCTGGTCTATCACTTCACCGTCAAGCTCGTCGGGATCGGATTGATGGCCGTCGAAATCGGATACTTCATCGTCCGCCCCATCTGGACCGAGGCCGTGGCGGTATGGAAGCTGCGCGGCAAGCTGCACCCGGGTCGGGGCCCGGTGCTGAGCGCAGCGGCTGTGCTGTTGCTGCTGCTGGGTCTGATCGCACCGTGGCACTCGGCCGTGGAGGCGCCGGCGCTGCTGCGCAGCAGCCATCAGGAAAAGGTCTTCGCGCCGGAGCAGGGCACGAGGATCGCCGCGATCAATGTCCGCGAAGGCGCCACCGTCGCCAAGGGCGCGTCGCTCATCGAGCTCGAATCGCCGGATCTGACCTTCAAGTTGGAGCAGGCGCGCACCGACGTCGCGGTGCTGCAGTGGCAGATCCAAACGCAAGGTGTGGCGCCCGATCTGCTGGCGCGCAGCCGCGTCGCCGAGCACGAATACGACGCCGCCTATGCGCAGTATCGCGCGCTGGCGGACACGGCGGCGCGGCTTCACGTGGCGGCGCCCATGGCGGGCCGCGTCGTCGACATTGCCGACGATTTGCGGCCGGGCCTGTGGGTCGCACCGAAGACGCGGCTGCTCTCGGTGGTCGATGCCGGCGAGAGCGAGATCGACGCCTATGTCTACGAGTCCGATGTGCACCGCATTGCCGTCGGTAACGCCGCGACGTTCTATCCGGATGGCAGTTTCCTCTCATCGCTCGAGGCGCGGGTGACGACGATCGATCGCGCCAACACGCGCCTCCTCGCGGATACCTATCTCGCATCACGTTTCGGCGGGGCCATCCCGGTCCGCGAGACGCCGCAGGGCGAATTGGTCCCGGAGCGCGCGGTCTACCGCATTGTGCTCGTACCGGAGCAGGGCGCCGAGGCACCGGCCCGCGTGCTGCGCGGCCGTCTCGTGATCAAGGGCAGCGCAGAAAGCCTCGCCGCCCGGGCGTGGCGATCGGTGCTGGCCGTGCTGGTGCGCGAGAGCGGGGCTTAGCGCGTCCGCGGCTCGACTGCGACTTGTTCCCCGCTGCGAATCAGGTTCCGCGCTCACGAGAGTCACACGGCGGGGGCAGGGCCAGCGACACCTGAACGGCAGTCGGATCGTTCGGGTGGTGCGCGATGGCGAAACCCAATCGCCGGCACAGCCCCAACATCGGTTCGAGCGCCAAGCCGGCGTCCGCAACGACGAGGATCGCCTCCATGTCCCACGGGCGTGCAGGCGAACACTTCGGCACGGGTCGTGTCGTTTCCATCACGCTCTCTCCAGCAAAAGGAGTATCTTATGTCCGAGGGGGCGGTGGGCAGCGTATGACACACGTCGCACCGTCGTATGAAGAACGCCGCCGTCGCTGCAAGGTTAGGAAAGCATGAAGATTACCGCGTGTGCCCTCGCGCTGGCGGCGCTCGCGGCGGAGTTGGGGCTAGCGCCGTTTCCCGCTCGCGCCGCCGCGCCCGAGCCGACAGCGGTGACCCCGGCGCTGATCGCCGCCGCCGAGGCTGAAGGGAAGGTCGTGTTCTACACCGCGATCGACATCGTCGTCGCCGCGCAGATCGCGAAATCCTTCGAGGCGGCCTATCCCGGAATCGCTGTGCAAGTCGAGCGCAACGGCGGCGAGCGCATCGCGCAACGCATCGCCCAGGAGCGCGCGAGCAACATATTCGCCGTCGACGTGCTCGACTCCTCGGACACGGCGCAGTTCATCACCTGGCAGCGCTTGGGTTGGCTCGAACCCTTCGTGCCGGCGGAAGTGGCGGCAAAGTGGCCGGCCGACCAACGCAACGCCGAGGGATATTTCGCCAACGAGCGTTTCACGCTGATGCCGATCGCCTACAATTCGCGCCTGGTCAAGCCGGAGGACGCGCCCCAGGGCTTTGCCGACCTGCTCGATGCCAAATGGCGCGGCAAGATCGTCAAGGCGCATCCGGGCTACAGCGGCGGCATCGTCACCTCCACGTTCCAGACCAGCCGGGATCTCGGCTGGACCTATTTCGAGAAGCTCGGACAGCAACATGTCATGCAGGTGCAATCGGCTACCGAACCGCCCAAGAAGCTGGCAATGGGCGAGCGTGCCGTCGAGGCCGACGGCCTCGAATATGTCCTTATCCACTTGAAGGAGAGCGGCGATCCCGTCGAGATCGTCTATCCCAGCGAGGGCACGCCGCTGATCACCGGCAGCGTCGCGCTCGCCGACAGGGCGCCGCACCCGAACGCGGCACGCCTCTTCATCAGCTATCTCTTCTCGCGCGAGACGCAGCAATTCATGAGCGATGTCGGCGGGATGCGCTCCTTCCACCCCGATGTCGCGCTGAAGCCCGGCCGGCGACCGCTCGCGCAGATCAAACTGATGAAATCCGATCCCGAGGCGCAGGAGCGCGAGACCGAGGCGCTGAAGCAGAAATACGCCGCATGCTTCGGCACCTGATTTAAGCGCGGAAGCGCGGGTCGAGCCAGTCGCGCAAGGAGTCGCCGAGGAAGTTGAAGGCGAATACGGCGACGCTGATGGCGAGGCCGGGGAAGATGATGATCCACGGCGCCTCGCGATAGAAGTCGACGGCATTACCGGCGAGCATCAGCCCCCAGGCCGGTGTCGGCTCGGAGACGCCGAGCCCGAGGAAGCTGAGCGACGCCTCCAGCAGGATCGCCTGGGCGATGAAGGCGGTGAGCATGATGAGCGACGGCGCCATCACGTTCGGCAGCATGTGCCGGAAGATGATGCGGATATTGCCGATCCCGGCGATGCGGGCGGCATCAATGAAAGCGGCCGCGCGGATCGACAAGGCCGCGGAGCGGATGACGCGCGCGACCTGCGGCGTGATGGGAATGGCGATCGCCAGCAGCAAGTTCACGTCGACGCCGGCGATGAGGTGCCGCCCGAGCATGGCGACGACGACCAGCGCGAGCACGATGATCGGGAACGACAGCAGCATGTCGACGAAGCGCTGCATCGCCAGGTCGACGCGGCCGCCATAGAAGGCGCTGGTGACGCCGAGGAGCGTGCCGAGGGCACAGCCGAGGAACGACGAGGTGAAGCCGATAATGAGCGCGGTCCGCGCCCCATAGATGATACGGCTCAATATGTCGCGGCCGAAATTGTCCGTGCCGAAGGGATGTGCGGCGGAGGGCGGCGAGAGCACAGCGGTAAAGTCGATGGCGACGGGGTCGGCAGGGGCAATGAGACGGGCGAAGACCCCGGCGGCGAGCATGAGCAGGATGGCGACGAGCGCGAGCGCGCCCAGGGGCTGCGCGCGGGCAAACGACAGCAGCCCGCGCGCCGAACGCCGCAAAGGCGCCTTCCATGTCGTGACCTCGAGCGCCGACATGCCGGGCCTAGCGGTAGCGGATGCGCGGATCGAGCACCGCGTAGAGCAGGTCGACGGCGAGATTCACCAGCACGGAAACCGTGGCGACGAGCATGACCAGGCCCTGCACCAGAGTGAAGTCGTTGCGCGTCACCGCCTGGACGAAGAGCTTGCCCAGCCCGTTGAGGTTGAACACCTGCTCGGTCACCACCAGGCCGCCGATGAGGAAGGCGAATTCCAGCCCGACGACCGTCGTGGTCGGCAGGAGCGCGTTGCGCAGCGCGTGGCGGCCGATGACGATGCGCTCGCGCATGCCTTTGGCGCGCGCCGTGCGGACATAGTCCTCGTTCATCACCTCGATGATGGAGGAGCGCAGCATGCGCGTGACCACCGCCGAGTAGCGGTAGCCTACGGCCAGCGCCGGCCAGATGAGCTGCGAGAGGTTGGCGACCGGGTCCTGCCACAGCGGGGTGAAGGTGATCGGCGGCAGCCAATTGAAGAAGTGCAGCAGCGCCAGGATCATCAGCATGCCCAGCCAGAACGCGGGCATGGCGAGCCCGGCGACGGAGATGAAGCGGACGACGTAGTCGATCCAAGTGTCGCGCAGCAGCGCCGAGACGGTGCCGAGCGGCAACGCCACCGCCACGGCGATGAGCATCGACAGGATGGCGAGCTCGAAGGAGAGCTTGAAGCGCAGCCCGATCTCGTCGACGACGGGGCGCTCCGTCCACATCGATTTGCCGAAATCGAGCGTGACGAGCCCGACCATCCAGTCGCCGAACTGGGCGGCGAGCGGCTTATCGAGGCCAAGCCGGGCGCGCTCGCGCTCGACCACGTCCTGCGTGACATTGCCGCCTTCGCCGCGCAGCTTGAGCTCGACGATGTCGCCGGGCACGACGCGGAGCATGATGAAGATCAGCACGGCAACGCCGAGCAGTGTCGGCAATGCCAGCAGCAGGCGATGGGTGAGATAGCGGGTCATGCCGCGGCGCCGCCGATATTGTGGCAGGCGGCGTGATGGCCGGGCGACAGCTCGCGTAGCTCGGGCACCTCGCGCCGACAGCGCTCGGTCGCGATCGGGCAGCGCGTATGAAAGACGCAGCCCGCCGGCGGATCGAGCGGGGAGGGGATCTCGCCCTTGAGTCGGCTCGGCCGGCGCGCCGCTTCGATGGCAGGATCGGGGACCGGCACCGCGTCGAGCAGCGCTTGCGTGTAGGGGTGGCGCGGCGCGTCGTAGATGGTGTCGCGGTCGGCGAACTCCATCAGCTTGCCGAGATACATCACGGCGACGCGGTCGCAGATGTGCCGCACCACCGCGAGATCGTGCGAGATGAAGAGCAGCGACAGCGCATGGCGGTCGCGCAGGCTCTCGAGCAGGTTGATCACTTGGCCCTGGATCGACACGTCGAGCGCCGAGACCGGCTCGTCGCAGACGATCAGCGACGGCTCAAGCGCGAGCGCCCGGGCGATGCCGACGCGCTGGCGCTGGCCGCCGGAGAGCTCATGCGGATAGCGCTCGGCCATGTAGGGATAGAGTCCGACCTGGCGGAGGAGATCGGTGACGCGCGCGCGCGCGGCGGCGCGGGACGGCACCAGGCGATGGACGAGCAGCGGTTCGGCGATGAAGGCGCCGACGGTCATGCGCGGGTTCAGCGCGCTGTACGGGTCCTGGAACACCATCTGCACCTTGCGCCGGAAGCCGCGGAAGTCGCGGACGGCGTCGCCGGCGATGTCGCGGCCGTCGATGCGGATGCGACCCGATGTCGGCGTCTCCAGCCCGACGACGAGGCGGCCGACGGTGGTCTTGCCGCAACCGGATTCGCCGACGAGGCCGAGTGTCTCGCCGCGGCCGATCACCAGGCTGACACCGTCGACGGCGCGCACCAGCGGCGTGCGGATCATCGCGGCGCGCGGCCCGGCGGCGACGCCGAAATGCTTCTTGAGGTCCTCGATCTCGAGCAGCGGCGGCAGCGCCGCCGGCCGCCGCCGCGCGCCGCTATCAGCAGCCGGCTCCGGCGCGGCGGCGACCTCATGCGCGCGGACGCAGGCCGAGCGGTGACCCGGCCCGATCTCGGCGAGGCGCGGGACGTTCTCGCAGGCGGCGATGCGCGCGGCGCAGCGCGGCGCGAAGCGGCAGCCCGGCGCAGGATCGCGCAAATCGGGCGGCAGGCCTTCGATGGTGGCGAGCCGCGCCGTCCGCCTGCGATCGAGGCGCGGGATCGAGCGCAGCAGGGCCAGCGTGTAGAAATGGCGCGGCGTCGCGAAAAGCGGGCCTGCCGCCGCCTGCTCGGCGAGCTGTGCCGCGTACATCACGTTGACGCGGTCGGCATAGCGCGCGACGATTCCGAGGTTGTGGGTGATGAGGACCAGCGCGATGCCGAGGCGGCGCGACAGGTCGCGCAGGAGGTCGAGGATCTGCGCCTGAATGGTCACGTCGAGCGCCGTGGTCGGCTCGTCCGCGATGATCAGCTTCGGGCCGCAGGAGAGCGCCATGGCGATCATGACGCGCTGGCGCATGCCACCCGACAGCTGGTGCGGATACTGCCGCAGCCGATGCTCGGGATCGGTGATGCCGACCTGGCTCAAGAGCTCGATCGCGCGCTGTCGCGCGCGTGCCTCGCTCAAGCCGAGATGGGCGCGCAACGGCTCGCTCAGCTGCAGCCCGATCGACAGCACCGGATTGAGCGAAGTCATCGGTTCCTGGAAGATCATGGCGATCTCGCGGCCGCGCAGCGCGCGCATGTGCGCGGCGGGAAGCGCCAGGAGGTCGCGACCGTCGAACAGCACCTCGCCCGAGACGCGCGCGGTCGTGCGCGGCAGGAGCCGCATGATCGCCAGCGCCGAGACCGATTTGCCCGAGCCGGATTCGCCGACCAGCGCGACCGTCTCGCCGCGCCGCACGCCATAGGTCACGCCGTCGACGGCATGAACGGTGCCGCGCGAGGTCTCGAACTGGACCCGCAGGTCGCTGACTGCAAGCAGGTATCCGGCATCCGGCTGGCTGGCCGGCGCCTCCGCATGACGCGCGCTGCTCGGGTTCAAAGGCCGCCTATCTCCCGCTGCCGGATTTCTTCGCTCCGGCCAGCGCTATTACGACGGCGCGCGGTGTGTCGTTCAAGCCCTATTTCGTGGCGGACGAGCCCGTAGCAGCGGCAGGGGCGATGTGGCACGATCGCTCGCGGCAATGACTCGCCCAGGGGGAAGACGTGACGAGGATTGGGCTCATCGGCGTAGGGTTCAGCGCCTTCTTGCTCGCCGCGCCGGCGGCGAGCGCGGGCGCCGCACAACCGGTTTCCGGCGGCACGCTCGTCTACGGCATCAATGCCGGCGACCCGCCGACCTATGACTGTCATCAGTCGACCGTCTTCGCCATGATCCACCTGCTGACGCCGCACTACTCCAGCATTCTCCGCATCGACACGGCGCATTATCCCAATGTCGTCGGCGATGCGGCGGAGAGCTGGACGGTGTCGCCCGATGCCAGGGTCTATACGTTCCGGCTCCATCCGGATATCAAGTTCCACGACGGCTCGCCGCTGACCGCGGAGGACGTGAAGGCGACCTATGATCGAATCCGCAACCCGCCGCCGGGCGTTACCTCCGTGCGCCAGGGGCTGGTCTCGGACATCGAGAGCATCGAGACGCCCGATCCGCTCACCGTGGTCTTCCGCCTGAAGCAGACGAACCGGGCGATGCTCTACGCCTTCGGCAACCCATTCAACTGTATCTATAGCGCGGCGAAGCTGAAGGAGGATCCGACCTTCCCGGCGCGGCACGTGCTGGGCTCGGGCCCGTTCCGCTTCGTCGAGCACGTCGCCGGCTCCTACTGGCAAGGCGAGCGGTTCAAGGACTATTTCAAGCCCGGGCTGCCTCATCTCGACGGGTTCCGCGCGCTTTTTCTGCAGGGGCCGGCGATTGTCAACGCATTGCAGAGCGGTCAGATCATGGCCGATTTCCGCAGCCTCGCGCCGAGCGACCGCGACCGCCTCGTGCAGGCGCTGGGTGACAAGATCACGGTACAGGAGAGCCCGTGGCTCGACAGCCTCATCGTCGTCTTCAATGCCAAGAAGAAGCCGTTCGACGACCCGCGCGTGCGCCGCGCGTTGTCGCTCTCTATCGACCGCTGGAAAGGAGCCGAGATCCTGCAGCGTTCCACCATCCTGCGCTTCGTTGGCGGCTTTCTCCGACCGGGCTACGAGCTTGCCGCGCGCGAGGAGGATCTCGTGAAGCTGCCCGGCTTCTCGCGCGACATCGACGCGTCGCGCGCCGAGGCGCGCCGGCTGCTGCGCGAGGCGGGCGTGCCAGACCTCAAAGTGAAGCTGCTCAACCGCACCATCGCCAACCCGTTCCTCGGCGCCGGCGTCTACGTCATCGACCAGTGGCGGCGAGTCGGCGTCGAGACGGAGCATGTGCAAGTCAACGACACGATCTGGAACGCCACCGTCAACGACGGCAGCTTCGATGCCGCCCTCGATTTTCAGGGCGATGCCATCGACGAGCCGGACTATCAGTTGCCGCGCTATCTGTCGGCGGACATCTCCGCCAACCGCGGGCGCTACATCGACCGCGACATTGACGCCCTGTTCGCGCGCCAGCACAGCGCGACCGACCCGCTCGAGCGCTATCGCGTGCTGCGGGAATTCGAGACTCGGATGCTGACTGAGGCCTATATCGTGCCGCTGCTGTGGTGGAACCGCATCGTGGTCATGAGCGCCAAGGTCCATGGCTGGAACATGTCGCCGAGCCACCTCATCGGCCAGGACCTCGAGACGGTCTGGCTCGAGCGCTGACGGCGAGCCCTCGGCCGCTCAATCGGCGACGGCGGCGAGGCGGTTGTCGCCGGCGCGTAGCGGCAGCTCGACCGGCTCGTTGCGTTCGGCCGAGAGGTCGGCCGCGACATAGACCTCCATCACCTGCCGCGCCTCCTCCGGCGTCACCAGAACTGGCCGGTCGAGCGCCACGGCGGCGGCGAAATGGTCGGTCTCACGCGCCATCGGGCCGGCATAGACATGGCCCACCGGCTCGCCGGGCATGGTCGACATGGGATAGACGAGGCCGCCCGTCATGGTCATCAGCGCCACGTCCTTGTGGCTGTCGTCGATCATGAGCGCCCCCTCGGTGCCCACGAACTCGATCTGCGTCATCGAATAGTTGGGATAGCCGGGTGGCAGGATCCAGCCGGCGCCGACGGTGAAGACGACCTCGCTGTCCATGGTGACGGTGATCCAGCTGCAGTCGGGCGTGCCGTTCTTCTCGCGGTTCACCTTGGAGACGGACTGGCAGTAGACGCGCACCGGCTTCGCCGGCGCCAGGCACCACAGCAGCCAGTCGAGGTCGTGCGTCGCCTCCATGGCGGCAGGCGAAAGCCGCGTCCGCGTGTTGATCTTGTTGCCGAGGCTGCGGCTCAGATGGCGGCTCACCATCGCGCTCACCGGCTCGCCCAGCGTGCCATCGGCGATGCATTTCTTGACATAAGCCTGCTTCGGGTTGAAGCGCTGCGAATAGCCGATGGTGAATTTGAGCCGCTTGCGCCGGGCGATCTCGATGAGCTCGTCCGCCTCGCGCATTTCCATGGCGATCGGCTTCTCGAGGAACACGTGCTTCCCCGCGAGCAGACACTCGCGCGCGATCGGATAGTGCGTCGTCTCCGGCGTGGCGGAAATGTAGATGGCGTCGATCTCCGCGATCTCCAGGAGCTCGCGCCATTCGGCCGTCGCCTTGACCGGTTTGGTCTGCGCTGCCACGTCGGCGAGGCGCTCCGGCCGGATCTCCGCGATGTAAAGCCCCTCCACCAGCGGATTGGCGGCGCAAGCTGCGGCGCGGATGCCGCCGCACCAGCCGGTACCGATGATGCCGACCCTGATCCTCCGCATTGATCCTCCTCACGGCTTCATTCGGCGAGCCATACCTCGGCGAGATCCTGGTTGAGGAAATGGCTGGGGGTGGTGATGTAGCCCATCACCTTGGCGGCGAGCGGCGTGATGCGATAGCCCCAGGAGATCGGCGCGACATAGGCTTGGCGCAACACCCGTTCTTCGAAGGCATGCACGAGCGCCGCCCGCTCGGCCGGATCGGTCGCGCGCAGCTGCCGCTCGTAGAGCTCGTCGAGCGTCCGGTCGACCGCGCGCGAGACATTGTCCGGCGCGATGTCGTGCGACAGGTAATGGGTGAGCTGCACCGCGGGCTCGTCGACGAACTCGGCGACGAAATCGACGACGACATCGAAGTTCCCGCCGATGCGCGCGGCGTTCCAACGCGATGCCTCGAGCGTGTCCTGCTCGGCCGCAACGCCGATCTGGCGCCACTGGTCGATGGCATAAATGCCGATGGTCGCGAACGGGTTGGGCACCGCCTCGTTGGTGAGGGTGAATGTGAGATTTTCCGCGCCCGCCTCCTTGAGGAGCCGTCGCGCCTCGGCCTTGGCCGAAGCGCCGTCGCGCGCGAAGCCTGGCAGCGCCTCGAGCTCCGGCACACTCCGCGCCAGGGCATAGCCGGGCCGCAGCAGCCCGCCGGTGACGCCGGCGATGGTCGTACGCCGCAGCTGCGGCTCGGCGGCCCAGCGGTCGATCGCCAGGGTGAGCGCGCGGCGCACGCGGGCATCGTCGAAGGGCTTGCGCGTGGTATTGAAGGCGAGCTGGAAGTTGGTGAGCCGCACGGTTTCCTGGAACTTGATGCGGTCGCCCATGGCCCGCTGCAGGGTGTCGCGCTCGGCCGGCGAGATGCCGCGGAACTCCGCCATGACCTGCCCGCCCTGGAGCGCGCCGGCGAGCGCCGTGCTCGACACGACATAGGCCTCGAAGCCGTCGAGACGGGGCAAGCCCTCGCGGAAGTAGCTCTCGAAGCGCCGCCCCACCCATTTCGATCCGGCGACGTGCTCGACGAAGCGGAACGGCCCCGAGCCCATGACCAGCTTGGCCGGGTAGGTCGGGTTCTCCCGCAGCAGCCTGGCGCTGTAGATGCAATTCCACGGCGAGGCCAGCAGCGTCAGCAGCGAGGCGTTCGGCTTCCTGGTGCGGAACACGACCGTGCGCTCGTCGGGCGCCTCGACCGCGGCGACGTCGGCGAATTGCGCCCGGCGCACCGATACGGCGCCGGGCGGCGGGTTGCGGATGCGGTCGAAAGACGCCTTGACGTCGGCCGCGGTAAGCGGGCTGCCGTCGTGGAAGCGGATGCCCGACCGCAGCCGGAAGGCGTAGGTCTGGCCCGCGTCGCGCACCTCCCAGCTTTCGGCGAGGTCGCCGATGATCTCGGGATAATGCGCGGGATCGATCCGCAGCAGCGTCGAGTAATGCGGCGCCAGGTAGTGGATGGTCGAGAATGAGTTGGCGGCGTGGCAGTCATAGGTCGGCGCATCCGCGACGACGGCGTAGGTCAGGATGCCGCCGCGCCGGGGTGCATCATCGGCAGTGGCCCCGGCGCCGCCGAGGACCACGCATGCGAGAACGGCGAGGCAGGCAGCGGTCCAGGTAGCCCGCATCGGCTCCTTCTCATGCGAACGGCGCCGGCGCGCACGGCAGACGACGTCGTGGCTCGGCTCCACGCCGCACCGCAACAAACGGCAAACACCTACGGCGCGGCGCAGGCTGCCGCGCGCGGGTGCCGACTGACAAGCTCCAGCCGAAGCTGGAGCGTCCGCTTTAGGCGATTTCCGCGCAGGCGTAGGCGTTGATTTCCATGCCTACGGCGATCTCGACGATCTTCGGCGTTTTCCACACCATGGCGTCCTCCCCACAATGGTTCTAACCATCGCGCCGCAACGCTAACCCTCATGTAGAGGGTTGTCAAATTCCTTGCCGGCGCTCCGCCGCCACCCGCCGGTTCGGCCCAATTTCCCTGCGTGCGCGAGCGGTCGCTGCAGCCATCGCGCGAAATGGTGCTGGCACATGTGCCAAAGCAGGGCTTGCCGGCACGGGGGATCGGTCTACTATCGCCGGATCATCCAGTCCAGGCGAGGTCCCCATGCCGCGAACGCTACGCCTCATCTGCGCGCGCACGACCTATTTCGACGTGGAGCTGCAAGCGGATGAAGGCATCCGCGCGGAAGATCTACTGGCGGCGGCCGTCCGGAGCGATCCCGAGCTGTGCGAGCGCGGCACGATTGGCACGTCGACTTACCGCATCGTCGAGGTCGCCGCCGTGCAAGAGCACGAAAGCTCCCACGCCGAAGCGGCGTAGCAAGCGCCCGTTTTTCGCGCCTCTTACGGCTTGCGCCCGACGTAGCTGCGGAAAATGCTGACGTCCGCGTTGCACCGCAGGTCGCCAAACCCTCCTTGCGCCATCGCTTCGAGGATAATTTCCGGCGGCACGCAGTTTTCGATCGTCTCCCAGTAGTATTCCATCAGCGTTTCGGTGCCGCCGCCGCTGGTGAAACGACAGATGAACGGAATCATCCGGCCGAGATAAGCGGATAGCAGCGCGTGACTCAGAGCGCGCGTCGGCTTGCTGATCTCCAGGAGGACCACTGTGCCGCCAGGTCGCAGCACGCGATGGAATTCGCGAAAAGCGCCGACGAGGTCGGAGACGTGCCGGAGCGCATAACCCATCGTCAAAAAGTCTGCGCTCTCATCGGCGAAGGGGAGCTGTTCCGCAATTCCCTGAATGAGGCGTATGTTGAGCTTTCGCCGAGCGGCGGCGAGCATGGCCTCGCTGAGATCGATGCCGATGACGTCACCTGCGCGACCCGTGATCCCCACGATCTCGCGCGCCAATAAACCGGTCCCGACAGCCACGTCGATGACCTTGAGGCCGGGGCGCAAGCCGGCGCGTAGCAAGCTGCGCCGCCGATACCACGCGCCGGAGCCGAGCGAAAAGAGCTGGTTGAGTCCATCGTAATATGGTGCCGTCTCGTTGAACAGGCGACGGACAAAGGACGAGCGCTGTGCGCGCTGCCCGTAAAAGCCGGTGAGGACCGGATGAGGCTCGACCACGCGTTGGTTGTCCGGGCCGTTCATACCTGCACCTCTTCGTGGACTGTGCGGCGGGTCCCGCTGGATATCTGCGCCGTGCGCTGATAATCTTATGCCGGTTTTGGAGGACCTATGGAAGCGCGCTCCAGTGCTTTGCCCGTTCTATCGCGACATTCGCGTTCCTCGGAGAGCGCAGCCGCCGCGGGGCCGGCAACGTGCGACGTGCTCGTCGTTGGCGGCGGACCGGCCGGGGCGACCGTCGCCGCGCTTCTCGCCGAGCGCGGCAGGCATGTGGTTCTCGTCGAGAAGGATCGGCACCCGCGCTTTCACATCGGCGAATCCTTGCTTCCGCTGAACCTGCCGCTGTTCGAGCGGCTTGGGGTCGCCGAGGAGATCAAGCGGATCGGGATGCTGAAATATGGTGTCGAGTTCGTCTCACCCTATCATGGCAAGGCCGTAAGCTTCGAGTTTGCGAACGCGTGGGACAAGTCATTCGCGTATTCCTACCACGTCCGGCGATCCGAGTTCGATCATGTCCTGCTCAACAACGCCCGCGCCAAGGGCGCGGACGTGATCGAAGGCTGCCGGATCAACGACGTCGATTTCATCGATGAAGGCGGTGCCGTAGCCAAGGGCCAAGATGAAGACGGGCAGGCGCGCAGCTGGCGGGCGAGATTCCTCGTCGACGCCTCCGGGCGAGACACGCTGCTTGCCGGCCAGCTCGGCATCAAGCGCCGCAACCGCAGGCACAGCAGCGCGGCGGTCTTCGCGCATTTCACCGGCGCGCGGCGGCTGCCCGGCAAGGCGGAGGGGCATATCAGCATCTCCTGGTTCGACCAGGGGTGGTTCTGGTTCATTCCCCTGGCCGACGGGATAACCAGCATCGGCGCCGTGTGCCGGCCGGAGCACCTCAAATCGCGGAAGATGGACCTGACCAGCTTTTTCATGACGACGATCGCGATGTGCCCGGAAATCGCCGAACGTCTCAAGGACGCCACGCTCGCAGGACCGGTCACCGCGACAGGGAATTACTCGTACCGCGCCGAGCGCATGACCGGCAAAGACTTCATCCTTCTGGGCGACGCCTTCGCGTTCATCGATCCGGTTTTCTCAAGCGGCGTTTATCTGGCGATGACGAGCGCGGTCCATGGCGCCGATGCGGTCGAGATCTGCCTGCGCGATCCTCTTGCCGCCTCGCGAGCGCTGAAGCGCTTCGACGCACAGGTCCGGCCGGGTCTGGACGCGCTCAGCTGGTTCATCTATCGCATTCGCACGCCGGCGTTCCGCGACCTGTTCATGGCGCCGCGCAACTATTTCCGCATGGAAGAAGCGGTTCTTTCGCTGCTCGCCGGCGATATTTTCGGGCACTCGCCGATCCGCTCTCGCCTCATGGTCTTCAAGGCTCTCTATTACATCTGGAGTCTCTGCCGCTTGAAGTCGAGCGTCCGAGTGTGGCGCATGCGAAGGCAGGATGTTCGAGTTGGCGCGGTCGGCTAGTCTCGGTCGGAAACTGCGGGACGCGTCACCGCCATTGCTGTCGAGTGACGGGGCGACGATCAACCGAGATGAAGCGGCGGCCAGCGGATCTATCGTCGGGCGCCCGCGCTTGGTCGCGGTCACCGCGCGAACCGGGCCGATGGCGCGCTTGCGTCGCACCTACGAACGGGGCGTGTTCTACGGGCTGCTTGCTCTTTTCGGCTTAAGCAGCTTGTTATGGAGCGTCCTCGCGGCCATCCTCTATCCGCTGCTGCCGCGCCGGCTCGGTGAGCCGCTCGGCCAGTTCATGATCATGGCCGGGTTCCGCTATTTCGTCGCCGTCATGCGGCTGACCGGCATCATCGATTGCGATTTGAAGGTGCTCGACACACTGCGGCGCGGCACGGCGGTCGTCATCGCTCCCAATCATCCCTCGCTTCTCGACGCTATGCTTGTCATCTCGCGGCTGCCGCGCGTGGTGTGCGCCGCAAAGGCGGAAATCTGGGACAATGCCTTTCTCGGCGCCGGTGCCAGGCTGGCCGGATACATCCGCAACGATTCGACCACCGCGCTCATCCGCCACGCGGTCCTCCAACTCCAGGCCGGACGGCACTTCCTGATTTTTCCCGAAGGCACGCGGTCGACAACGTCGCCGCTCGGCGATTTCAAGGGTGGCTTCGCACTGATCGCGAAGAAGGCCGGGACGCCGGTGCAGACGGTCTTCATCGAGAGCAACTCGCGCTTTCTTGGCAAGGGCTGGTCGCTCTTCAGGAGGCCAGAATTCCCGCTCGTCTATCGCGTGCGGCTTGGTCGCCGCCTCGCGGTCGAGGGCGATATCCACGAATTTGTGGATGAGCTCCACGCCTATTTCCGGCGAGAGCTCGGTGGACGCGACAGCTGACGGCGAGTAAGCGTGAGCCGCGCCGCGCCGACCCATCTTGTGCTGATTCCGAGCTACGATACCGGGCCGAGAATTCTCGCGACGGTCAAGGACGCGCGCCGATTCTGGGATCCCGTCTGGGTTGTGGTCGACGGCAGCAGCGACGGCAGCGGTGAAGCCCTGACGCGCATGGCCACCGGCGATCATGGGCTTCGCGTCCTCATCCGGGAACGCAACGGCGGTAAGGGCGCCGCGATGCTCGACGGTTTGCGCGAGGCGCGCGCCCGTGGTTTTACCCATGCGCTGACGATGGATGCTGACGGCCAGCATTCTGCGGCTGCAATCCCGGAATTCATGGCCCTCTCTCTGGCTCAACCGGAGGCGATGATACTGGGCGTGCCGGTGTTCGGAGCCGATGCGCCACACCTGCGCGTCGCCGGGCGGCGCGTGTCCAACTGGTGGGCGAATCTGGAAACGCTATGGCAGGGCATTGGCGACTCGCTGTTCGGCTTTCGCGTCTATCCCATCGCACCTCTGCTGGCGGTCATGCAGAGGACGCGTTGGATGCGCCGGTTCGATTTCGATCCCGAGGCCGCAGTAAGGCTGTGCTGGCATGGGGTGCCCGCCATAAACCGGCCCGCACCGGTGACATACTTTCGCCCGGACGAGGGCGGCGTCTCGCATTTCCGATATGTGCGCGACAACGCGCTGCTCACCTTCATGCATGCGCGGCTCATGGTCGAGTTCCTCGTCCGGCTGCCGCTGCTTACGGCACGGCGGCTCAGATCATCGCACCGTTAATCGAGATGATCTGCCCGGAGATATAGGCGGCTCGCTCGGAAGCGAGGAAGCTCACGAGATCGCCCACCTCGTCCGGTGCTCCGGCGCGCTTCATCGGCACGAGCCGATCGATGATTTCCTTCGTGAAGACTCCCGCGGTCATCGGCGAGGCGATGATGCCGGGCGCCACCACATTGACGGTGATGCCGCGGCTCGCCAGCTCCATCGCCAGCGCGCGAGCCGCTCCGTGCAGGCCTGCCTTGGCCGCGGCGTAATTCACCTGGCCGCGATTGCCGACGATGGCGGCCACCGAGGAGATGTTGATGATCCGGCCCCACCGTGTCTGGATCATCGGCATGAGCAGCGGCTGCGTGACGTTGAAAAAGCCGTTGAGCGAGACGTCGATGACGCGCGACCACTGCTCATGCGCCATCCCCGGCATCACGGCGTCGTCGTGGACCCCCGCGTTGTTGACGAGAATCTGGAGAGGGCCCGCGGCAAGCAGGCTTGCCAGCGCCTTGGCTGTTGCGGCGTGATCGGTGACGTCAAAAATGACCGTTTTCGCTGCACCTCCCAGCGCGGCAATCTCGCTGGCGATCGTCTCCGCGCGCGGCCCTCCGGCGTTGGCATGCACATAGACGTAGTGGCCGTCGGCGGCGAGCTTTCGGCAGATGGCTGCGCCGATGGCGCCACTGCCGCCGGTTACCAGCGCGCGCCTCATGTCCCCCTAGCGTCCCATCACCACCGCCGCCCGCCCGCTCATCAGCTCGACATCATTGCAGCGCAACGCGAACTGATACATCGCCTGCTGCTCGTCGCCCGCGAGGCGCTCCGCCTCGATGGTGAGATCCGTTGCGAACCGGTCCAGGCGGTCACACCGGCAAGCCACCTGGCGTACGCTGGCGAGATAGCCGTGCCGCGACGTATCCGCGCCCCCGCCACAAAGGCGACCATGGAGGGCCATGGCCTGGGCGGCAAATTCGATGCCGCAGACGGCGCCCAGACGGGCATGGCTGCGCAGCGGATTGTCTTGAGCCATGTGCTGGCGCGACAGACAGCGGATAGACGTCGGGGACCAGTGGATCACCTCGTCGAGCAAGCACATCGCACCGGCGTGAGGGATCAAGGTCGCGATCTTGTCGCGTCCGATCACCATGGTCCCGCTCGGTGCGCTTCGCGCCCGCGATCGTCGCCCGCGAGCGCCGCGACGCACGCCAGCGAAAGCTCAATCCGCAGTCCCGGCACGTAGTCGAGGCTAAGTGTCAGAGGCGCGTTCCGGGCGATGGCTGCCAGAAGCGGAAGGCTCCGCGCCGCCGGCGTGCCTTCGCGCAAGGCTTCAAGCGCGGGATGGGTCACCGGTGTCGCCTTCCCCGGCGCCTGCGCGATCTCGATGTCCACCTGCGCCAAGGAGTTCTCGTTCGCGCGGGGTGCCAAGATCAGGGCCGTGCCGAAAACCGCGCCGACGCGACGCACACTGTTGAGGGGCTCGGGGTAGGGGAGATCATAGGCGATGAGCGCCACGGCGCGGTCATCGACCGTGGCCTGGACCGCCGCCTCGACCAAGCCGGCGGCAAAGCTCGCATCATGGCAGCAAAGGCTGCTCGACGGCGCATGGGACTTGGTGGCTATGCTCCAGTAGCCTGCCGGCGCGTTATGCACCGAGTTGTGGAACCGCGTCGGTGAAAGCTCGGGATCGTCCGTCGCAAGAGCCTTCAGGATCTCGTGGATCGTTTCGCCGTCGCCCCCGGATGACGTAAATACGGTGGCGGTTGCTCCCGCGTCGCGTCGCGCTGCCTCGAATGCTTCGGCGCCCACGGCCAGCGCGAGCTTGACCGTCTGCACGGTTCTGCGTCGCTCGTTGGCCGGCAAGAGCGGGCTCGCCGGTATGCTTGCCGGCGCGGGCAGGTAGGGCTTGGCGCCGACCAGCACCGCGCGCGACGCAGCCCATCCGTCCAGCCCCGGGCCGCGCAGCCCTATCCCTTCGACATAGACGCGCACTATCCGGCCCGTCCAAGGACTAAGCTGCAGTTGGCGCCGCCGAAGCCGAAGGAATTGCTGATCACGCGATCAACGCTCGTGCATCGCTTTTCGACCATGTATCGGCTCCTGAAGGTGGGGTCGACGGTTCGCGTGTGAGGACTGCCGGGCATGAACCCGTGCACGATGCTCAGCGCCGAGAAGATCGCTTCGATGATGCCGGAGGCGCCCAGGGTGTGCCCGGTGAATCCCTTGGTCGAGCTGCAGGGCGTCCGACCGAGCAGATCAGAGACCGCGCGATCTTCCGCCGCGTCGCCGACCGGGGTTGCAGTCCCGTGCAGATTGACATAGTCGATGTCGCCCGGCGTGAGCGCGGCAGCGGCGAGCGCCCGCTCCATCGCCAGCCGCGCGCCGATCCCTTCGGGGTGTGGCGACGACATGTGATGCGCGTCGCTGCTTTCGCCGACGCCGAGCAGGAGCACTCGCGCGCGGCGGTCCCGTCCGCCCGCCACCTTCTCCAGCAGCGCAAACCCGGCTCCCTCGCCGATGGATATCCCCCGGCGCTCCGCGTCGAACGGGCGACAGGGCT
>WNFH01000313.1_pt1 | contig 45196 bp, 38 predicted proteins | sample 5400411 | NCBI WGS metagenome assembly WNFH01 (sample SAMN13153347, study PRJNA577476) | soil metagenome | isolation source: 200 cm saprolite under Douglas fir tree site 2 hole 3 | place: USA:California | collected 2015-04-18 | reverse complement strand
GTCTTCTTGCGTTACACCATGCAGCACAAACTGTTTCCAGACCGACCAGTAGTCGCGCACGATACTTTGCATGGTCTCTGTTCTCTCCTGCCTTTTCATCCCGACCAGCGGAATGGATCTATTGATGGGTAGTATAGCACAAGTATGGCTCTATTACTTTTCTACCATTTGCGGTCGCAATCCTCTCTGCGCTATACTGTCTTCGATAAAATAAGATCAGCGAAAGCAAGCACAGACGGGTGAAAGGAACCATGCAAACATCACGACGAGTAATTGTCATACATAGCCCGCATTCAGGCAGGTCAGAAAAGCTATCGCAGGCCCTGGAACTTCTCCAGCACTCAGGAATAGAGGTCACCGATTGCATCTCCATAGCTGACCTGGATAATCTACCTCCCCAGGGAACAAACTGGATGCAGCGCGGCATCGATGTAGCCATCGCAGCAGGTGGCGATGGTCTGGTAGGTGGTGCGATTACACATATCGCCGAAAGCGGCCTTCGCCTGGGAATATTGCCGCTCGGTACCTCCAATGATATTGCCCGCTCCCTGCATATTCCCCAGGAGATCGAGATGGCAGTTCAGGCCATTGCCCAGGGAAAAGAGCAAGAGATAGATGTCGGTGTAGCCAGGCCCGCGGAGCAAGCTCCCCATCTTGCCAGTAAACACCAATCGGGTCCATTACTGGCACACGTTGCCACCGAAAAACACGGCTACTTTGCACATGCCCTGACTATTGGACTAAACGTCCAGTTTGCGCGTATAGCGACCAACGTGGCGACGCGCCAGCGTTACGGACGCATGGCTTATCCCGTTGCTGCCCTTGAGACGTTGAGATACCACGAGCCCCTGGATGTACAACTTGAGTTTGAAGGGCTGGTGATGCCGCAGTCCGGAGCATCCAACCCGGGTCAACCTGTACCGGCTCCTGCCTTAATGAATGAACAACCACCGCTCCACTGTCGTGCGCTACAAGTAGCAGTAATCAACGCTCCCATCTTCGGGGGACAATGGGAACTTGCCATTCCTGGTGGGAATCTCACTGATCGCCTGCTCGACACCATCGTCATAGAGGAGCTCGAGCTTGGGAGATTCCAAAGGATCTTAGCGCATCTCTTTGGTCCAAAGGAAACTGGAGAGGTTACTTCATCTAACGAGGAAGAGCAGCCTTTTACAAGCCATCCAAGCCATCCCGCGGACCTGGCAGGTATCCCCGGTCTGCACCATTTTCAAGCGCGCGGAGTCACGATCACGACAAGCGCTGATCCACGCGATGCGACACTGGATGGCGAGGTGCGAGGTCAAACGCCAATGTACGTTCATGTCGCCGAAGAGCGCCTGCGGGTAATGGTACCAAATTAGGAAGGACACTCCAACTCCCTCAACTTACCAAATCCTCCGTAAACCAGACCCAACCATTTGGATCGACGTAGATGCCGACACCGCAGCGATGCAGCGTGGTACTGGTCAGATGAATATAATGCCAGCCGGTCGGCCCCTCGTTCATCATGCTTTCCTGCACGGCGTACACGTTATTCCATGGAGGTGTGGATGGCCCTGCCAGCCCGATATTTTCACCGCAATCCGTAAAGCCCGCGAATCCCTCATTGGCAATGCGCACGCACTGATCTTCCCCGTTGGGGCAGGTGTGGCTGAAGCCGCAGTGATACATGTTCCAGCTATGCAGCCGCGCACCTCCTGCCAGCGTAACATTCCAGGTGAAAGGGTAGAGTCCTCTGACTGCGCGATCATGATTGATCAATGCGAATAGTTGCTGCGTCAGTTGGATTTCTTCTGCAGTAAGCGCTGGGGGGGGTCCATAGGGTGCAGGCCCAATTCCTGAGATTGGAATCGTCGTAGGAGGAGCGCCGGTGGGGTATACATGGGTGTTGGCCGTTGGGGTCGCTAACTGCCTTGGTATCGAAATAGAAGTAGTGGGAATTGGGTGCTGCATGATGCTCAGGCTATCGGCTGTAATTGGCTGCGCTGGCGTTCCCTGGCTAGTTTGCGCGGCCCCGCACGCCGTCAACAGTACAATCAAAACCAGGCTCATTATGTACCAGAACTTCCGGTCCAATAACTCCTCCTTAAAGGGCTTGCCCCGCCAGGTATTCTCAACATAACTAACCAGAACTCCAATAGAGTTTAGCATACGAGCACTAAGAACGCACAAAATCATGCAGTTGACTGGTACTTTTGGCTTGCTTGCTGCGCTTGCTTTTAATAGCGGCGGGTCATCACAATTGCGCTCATATCGTCGGGTTTTGCTCGTATCGTGACCTGGCGTTCTTCGCGTGAACGGAGGAGAGCGTGTTCAACCAGTAGTCGTGCCGCAGCGTTTCGAGGCGCTTTCCTCAGAATCTCTTCGATCTCAAGGTCTGTGAGGTTATCGTGGATACCGTCCGTGCAAAGGAGGATGCGATCGCCAATGAGGATAGGAGCCTGGTCGATGTGGATAGTTGGAGGGAAAGGGCCACCTAATGCCTGGGTAATACCCCCACGGAGGCGGAAGTAACTAAACTCTGCGTCTGAAAGTTCGTCTGCATGAGTCGCCTGGTCGATACGATGAGCATCAGCCTCATCGACCAACTGATTTTCCACCAGCCTGCCTAGCAGGCCATCATCGTTCGTCAAGCGCTTGATGGGCTCTTGCTCCCGCAGTAAATACACCCTGCTGTCACCGACATGCGCATAGAACATCGTATACTCATTTTTTTCGCTATGCCGGCAGAGAGTAGCAATAGCCACAGTGGTAGCAAGATCATCCGTGCCGGCTTCTCTTACACCCTCGGTACGTATCAATTCATCGGCATGTTCAATCAGATGTTGCAGCAGCGTGTGAAGATCGTCCTTTTCGCAATCTTCCAGGTATCGTTGTATGTTCCGTCCTCTATGGATCTGCCGCAGCGCCGCTCGCCAGCCCCGGAGAGTCGCACGTTTACCCGTCTGCGCTGCAATTTCTCCGGCAGCGCTTCCTCCTACCCCGTCGAAAACAGCCGCTATACCGCTATGCTGCTCAATGAGGAAGCTGTCCTCGTTTCGCTGCGGGTGTCGCTCACAGGGGATACTATAACCGGTGATCTTGAAAGGTAAATGCTCTTCGGAAAAGACGCTGTTATATAGCGGTGACCGCAGGGACCTCAACTTCACACTCTCGCCTGGGTGCTCATCAAGAATACCCCGACGATGATTAAGCCGACCCGTTCTATTTTGCGACATCGATGTCGATTGCTCCTTGCGACCAGGTGTTCTTTGGTTCGTGCTGAATACTCCATACATATTGTAGCAATTAACGCCTTCTGCGGGCTTATCTGCCCGATTTGAATCTGCTGCTACTCCAGGTCACATACGATATGTGTGTGAAAGCAAGTATAGCAGAAATCCACATGAAATGAAAAGAGAGAGATGTAACAAATCTCTCAGATCTTCGGAAGATGAGGCTTCATTGCCCGCATCCCCTGGACGCTGACCCCCCACTTGAGATAGACTGTCCCCAGGTGGTGAAGCAATGACCAATCAATATAAAGAGCAAATTAGAAATATGGTGTTGGACGCGCAAACATTTGTGCGACTGACCATGAAAGGGCCGCTTCGGGATTCTCCCTGGCGACAGGTAATCGTGCGTCCCGTACTCATCAAAAACCAGCATTACCTGCAATGCTCCTATTTTAACCAGAAGCAAGACATCACCAAGAATTACCGTGGGTCCGAAGCCGGGGAAAAACTTGATGAAATTCTGGCGCTACCGTTCAACAGCATCTCGGTACAATCAACTACGGAAGATCTGCGTGTACAGATTACCGGCAGGGGTAAAGTCACCCTTCAACGCACTGCAAAGGCTCACCCGCAGCCCGACCTGGCACATGATCTCAGCAAAAATCTGGTATTACCTGCTGGTAAGCCCGACTCGTTTCTGCGAGCAACAGGTATCATGGACGAAGAGGGAAGGGTTCGACCCAGCATGCAGGGCAAGTTTTCCCAAGTCAACGAATTTCTCAAACTGCTCGAGCATACGGGAGAACTGGCGCGTTTTAAGAAAACACCCGTCAATATTCTTGACTGCGGCTGTGGGTCAGCGTATCTCGCTTTTGCTGCCTACCACTACCTGAACAACATCCTTGGCATTCCGGCCCATCTCGTTGGTATTGATATCAATGAAACATTGATAGAGAAGGATACGCTACAGAGCCAGCAACTAGGCTTTTCAAATACATGTTTCCAAAGATCAGCCATAATTGATTATGTGCCGCCGGTCCCTCCAGACATTGTACTTGCCCTGCATGCCTGTGACACTGCAACAGACGAGGCCATCGTCCAGGGTATCGTATCTCAGTCGCGCCTGATCCTGTGCGCCCCGTGCTGCCACCATCACCTGAACCAGCAATTACAGCCGGTGAAACCATTCACGCCCGTCTTTCACGATGGCATCCTCAAGCAGCGTCTGGCCGATATACTCACAGACACCTTTCGCGCGCTTGCCTTGCGTATCATGGGGTACAAAACCGACATCGTCGAGTTCGTCTCGTCCGAACATACTGATAAAAACTTGCTGATCCGCGCCGTGAAGCGAGGGCAGCCAGGAACGGCTACGGATGTACAGGAGTATCTCGAACTGAAGGAATTCTGGCACGTCACGCCGTATATCGAAACGCTGCTCGGTGATGTGTTTATCTCTCAGATCAGCAAATCACCCCTCCGATCCGCAGAAAATTCTCGAACATAATGCGCGTATGTTCGCGAAAAAGCGGGTAGAGCTTATCCCTATCGCTCATAAACCTGTCTGCCCCCTCTACCCCCAGCACGTTAATCATTTCCCGCCTGTATTCTGGATAGAATAGCCAGGTATCGAGCATGCCGGGAGTCAATTCGATATGATATTGTGTTCCATAAGCCCGGCGGGCAAAACGAAAGGCCTGGTTATACGTAATCGCGCCGCTCGCCAGTTGAACAGCGCTACCGGGAATATCAAACGTATCTTCATGCCAGTGAATAACCTGCTGGTAGCCCGGCAAACCCTGGAAAAGCGGGTCGTTTTTCCCCTCCTCGGTCAACTCTATTCGAGAGAAGCCGATCTCGGTCACGTGATGGCGGCTAACGGGCGCCCCCAGTGCATGTGCCAGCAACTGACCTCCAAGGCAAAGCCCGAGGTAAGGGATATCCTCCTCGACTGCCCTGCGAATCGCAGCCTCAACTCCAGGCAGGTAAGGATACCTATCATTAGCGCCAACATGCTGCGGCCCGCCCATAGCGATGAAAGCATCATACTCCGTTGGATCGGGAACAGGTGCTTCATCGACCTTGACAACTTCGCATAAGATGTCGTGTTCTTGCATGATCTCGCCCAGGTAGCCCGGTGGATCATCCCAGATAAACTGGAGGGCCAGCACTCGCTTCATGAATAGATACCTTTCGCTCGAGGAAGTAGAACGTCTCTTAATCATGGTACATAAGAAAAAACAACCGTGCAATGGACTAACGAACTACACTTTCTGCCGCCTGCACGTAATCTCCTGCGATTTTATCCAGCAACACGCAAAATAAAAGGGCAGGCTTTCACGCCTGCCCTTCTTGCTAACGTCACAACCCGCTAAAAGATGGCATCGCCCGTGTCCGAATCGAACAAGTGAATGTTGTCAGTATCGACACGCAGATCGAGCGTCCCGCCTGTATGCGCGGCAGAATGCGGATCCAGGCGTGCCACCAGCGGTTTCCCATTGGCCGTCATATGCACCATCAGCTCACTGCCCAGGTGCTCCACCACATCGACGGGAGCCGAAATCGTGGACCCATTGCGCGCTTCTGGAGGCAACAAGGCCTCATCTTGCAGATGCTCAGGGCGGATGCCAAAGGACAGATTCCTGCCTGCGACTTCCCTGACCCTGCCCGCAAACAGCGGGGGGATCTCGACCTGTCCCACACTATCGAGCGTGATGGTGGTCTGCTCTCCCACGCCATCAACGCGCGCTCCCGGGAAGAAATTCATCGCCGGAGAGCCGATGAAGCCTGCCACAAACAGATTGGAGGGATGATCGTAGAGCTCCTGCGGCGGACCGATCTGCTGGATATAGCCCGCGTTGAGCACCGCGATGCGATCCCCCATCGTCATCGCCTCCGTCTGGTCGTGCGTCACGTAGACGAAGGTCGTCTGCACCCGCTGGTGAATCTTGATGATCTCCGAACGGGTTTGCACGCGCAGTTTGGCATCCAGGTTGGAGAGGGGTTCGTCCAGCAGGAAGACCTGCGCCTCCCGCACGATGGCCCGCCCCAGCGCCACGCGCTGGCGTTGCCCGCCGGAGAGTTCCTTGGGCTTGCGATTGAGCAATTGCCCCAGGCCCAGGATTTCCGCCGCATCCTGCACGCGCTTCTTCACTTGGATTTTCGGCACGTGGCGCAGCTTGAGGCCAAAGGCCATGTTGTCGAAGACCGACATGTGGGGATAGAGGGCATAGTTCTGGAACACCATCGCGATGTCGCGATCTTTGGGATCGACGCCATTGACGACCCGCTCGCCGATGTAGAGTTCGCCCTCGCTGACATCTTCGAGCCCTGCGATCATGCGCAGGCAGGTACTCTTGCCGCAGCCAGAGGGGCCAACCAGGACCAGGAACTCTTTGTCCTTGACATCCAGGTTGATGTCGTGGACGACTTCGACTTTGCCGAAGCGTTTGTACACATGTTCAAATAGGACACGAGCCATTACAGCTACTCCTTTCGCTCTCCTGACAGAGAACCGACCATCCACCAGGGAGGTCATACTATCTCAAGGCTACCCACAGTTGCTGTGGATCAACTTGCAAACGGCCATCGAGCAGGATATGAACTTCTGCGGGGTCCGATAGGCCGCCGCAGAAGTTGCCCCCTTCGTCCCACTGTCGCCACGCGATGAAGGAGAGTCCGCCGGCACTATCGCGAACCAGTTTGCCAGCGTAGTAGGTGCCGGTGGCATCGGCGACGAGCGGCTCGTCGGTAAGTGGGCGGTAGGGTCCAGTCAGCTTGCTGGCAACCAGGTAGTGCGTGCCCGACCAATTTGTGGCCCCCGTGTGAGACAACCGCGCGGCAGCGTGCCTGGTTGCGCAGAAAAGCAGGTAGTACCGGCCGTTCAGCGGTACGACCTGTGGGACCTCCATCTCAGTGAAGTCACCTGGCATGCTCACCGGTGGCAGCACCTCCCATGACAGCAGGTTCGTTGAGCGCGCCAGGCCAATCACGCCGCGTTCATCGGGTGGGCCTGCATTGACGCGCGCAGACAGGAACATATAGTACACCTCCTCATCTGAGGAGTACACAACATAGGGGTCGCGCCACGTCTCTGCCTCCAATCTCTCAGTACTCTGCGGCTCGTACCAGCGTGTGTCGACCTCGACGAGTGGATTACCCGGGTGTCGTTCCCAGTGTACGAGGTCGGTCGAGACGGCAAGCCCGATGCGCTCGACCAGCCCCTTCTCAGCCTGGCACTTCCCTGTGTAGAACATGTAAGCAAGGCCGTTCCGTACAGTCACGCTCCCTGTCCAGGTAGCCTGGTCGTCCCAACTGCCAGGCCGACCTGCTTCCAACACGGTTCCACGAGATACCCACTGCCGCAAATCGTGCGAAACGGCATGTCCAACCGTTGCCGCGCCGTGGCGCAGGTTCGGATCGCCGAGCCGGCGTGGCGCTTGCAGGTAGTACAGGTGGTAGGGCGCGCCCTGGTCCCCCCACTCGTGTGGCGAGACAAGCCAGAAATCCCACAGATAGTGCTGTTCGGGGATGAAAACCACGCTCAACAGTCCTCTCTATCCCTTTAGTCCGGTTGAAGCGACGCTCCGCACGAACCATTTCTGTCCAATCAGGAACATCACGACAGGCACGATACTGGCCAGGACAACGCCGGCCATCAACGTCGCCACGTTCGGTACAAGGTTTGCTCCTTTGTTGAGGGTGACTGCCAATCCCTGTTGCAGCGTGTACATGTCCGACGACGAGTTGAAGACAAGCGGCTTGAGCAAGTCGTTCCATTGAGCCAGGAAGGTCAGGATAAAGACGGTCGCTACAGCCGGGCCTGCGAGCGGCAGCATCACCGTCCAGAAAATGCGGTAGTAGCCCGCGCCGTCGATCTTTGCCGCTTCATCCAATTCCTTGGGCACCGTGATGAAGAACTGGCGGAATACGAAGATGGCGAACGGACTGGCCAGGCTGGGGATAATGAGCGCCTTGAACGTGTTCAGCCAATCCCCCCAACCAGCGAGCATCAGATAGAGAGGCACGAAAAGTATTTGGAAGGGGATGATGAGCGTCGCCAGGATCAGCAGGAAGAGGACATCACGCCCGAAGAATTTCAACCGTGCGAACGCATATCCGGCGAGAGCGGCCAGGATAATCTGACCAAAGGTGACGCCCAGTGTCATAATCAGCGAGTTGAGGGCTTCGCGCCAGAAGTCCAGGGCGCCGATGACCGCAGGGTAATTGCCCCACTGCGGCACCGCTGGCAACAACGCTGTTGGATTCGTGAGCGCCTCAGTATTCGTCTTGAGCGAGGTGGCGAGCATCCAGGCAAACGGGAACAGGAACACCACAGCCACAAGAACAAGGACAACGTATTTGAGCACGATGCGCAGCCGTTGCTGTCTATTCATAACCAATCTCCTTCCAGATGATTTAATACGTTTCCTGTTGGCGTGACACCAGGAGTTGCACGGCCGTGATCGCCAAGACGCCAAGCAGGAAGAGCGTAGCCGCTGCCGTCGCGATACCGGTTCGGCTCGCAAAGTTGTTGTAAATATAGTAAATGATCGAAGTGGTAGCCCCGGTCGGTCCCCCGCTCGTCATGACATAGAAAGGTTCGAAGGCCTGGAAGCTGCCAATTGTGTTGGTGATGATCAGCAGTGCCGTCGTCGGCACCAGCAGCGGCCACGAGATGAAGCGAAAGCGTTGCCAGGCGTTGCGGATACCGTCGATCTGAGCCGCCTCGTAGTAATCCGGATTGATCGACTGCAGGCCGGCGAGGTAGAGAATCATCGAGAACCCCGCCGACTTCCACGTGTTCATAATCACAACCATGATCATGGCTATGAACCCGTTCGTATGCTGCCAATCGGGGAACGTGATGCCAATATTGGCGAGCAACTGGGGGAAAGTGCCAAGGTTGGCCCCGGTCGAGAACATCCACTCGAAGACGATCCCAGCCGCGACAAAGGAGATGACCAGCGGGATAAAGAACACGGTGCGGAAGAACGTTCTTCCGCGAAATTTGCTCTCGATCAGAATGGCCAAGAACAATCCTAACCCAATTTGTGTTGGGACAGCCAGCACGACGAAGAGAAAGGTAACGCCGATAGACTGTAAGAAGCTCGAATCTCGAAAGAGAATGGTATTGTAGTTTTGCAGGCCAATATACACGGGGGTGCCGAGTAGATTCCAGCGCTGAAAGCCGAGGTAGACAACGTAGCCGATAGGATAGATGAGGAAGATGGAAAGCAGCACAAGAGCAGGCACTGTGAAAGAGAACGCCTGCCACTGCCTGAGAAACTCCTTCCAACTCCGCTGCCGTGGGCTCACAATCCCGGTTTTAACCTGCTCCTGAACCTGTACCTGCATGGGAACCTCCTGATGAAGTCTTCATCCGTACGCACATACAATGGGGCTGTGGGCAGCGCCTCGCTGCCTGCGGCTTGCGCGCCCAACAGTCCAACAACTACCAATGTATCCCATTACGGCTTGAGCGCCGTGACCGCCGCCGCTCCATTCGCCAGGGCTTGCTGCACGTTGGCCCCCTGCAGGATAATCGGATCCCACGCCTTCTGCCCGAAAGCCATCTGCGTATCGCCCGCTTGCGGCAGGCTCGAGCGCGCGACACCGTAGGGGACACTATTGACCCAACCGTACAGGAAAGGATACTGTTTGAGGTGGGCCTGGTACATCGCACTGTTGGTTGCGCTCGTCGTCACCGGGAGGTTGCCCGACTCGATATTGAACGCCACCTGGAAGTCGTCCGAGAGCATATACTGCGCGTAGTCGAGCTCGTAGTTCACCTTGTCCTGGCTGTTGTTGAAGAGGAACAACTGATCGCCGCCCGTGTTCGTGGCCGGCTGCTTGTTGACCGGGTAGGGAACAACCGTGAACTTGAACGTGGTGAGTTTGGCGAGATCGGGGAAATTCCAGGGGCCATTGGCCATGATCGCGGCTTTCTGGCTGTACCACCCGCTCGGGTCGTAGCCCATACCGGGGGCAGAGAACGCAGTGGAGCCGTCCTTGACCAGGTTTTGCAGGAAGGTCATCGTCTCCACCCCTGCGGCGTTGTTAAAGAGAGGGTCGCCGGTGTCGGATAGGAATGTGCCGCCGTTGCTCCCCAGCCAGGCATGGAAGAGCCAGGCATCCCATCCACCGTCACCACCATTGCTCATCAAGAACCCTTTCATGCCCGCTTTCTGCGAAATCAACTTGCACGCCTCGGCGAATTGATCCCATGTCCAGGTCTTCGTAGGGTCCTGCGACGGAATGGGAACTCCGGCCTTCTGGAATGCGTCGAGGTTGATCTGCATCGCTGTGTTGTTCGTCATCCAGGGCAAGCTCGATACCTTCCCCTGGAAGGACGAGAGCTTGACGAGCGAGGGAAAGATATTTTGCTTGATAGTGGAGTGCGAGTTAAGCCAGCTATCCACATCAGCCAACAGACCCGCTTGTACGTATGTTCCGGTCTCCCCACTTGCAAGCCAGGCCATGTCCGGCGCGGTGTCGCCCCCTGCTTTGATTTTGGTGCGTATCACCTTTGGATCCTCTACGCCGAGCTGATAGGTGACCAGATTCATGTTCGGATACTGCTTCTCGAAAGATGGGAGCAGCTGTTGCTTCCAGTACGTTTCCGTCGCCGCTGGGATCGTATGGTACAGGTTGACTGTTACCTTACCCCCGGCAGACGATGACCCGCCGCCGCAGGCTTCAAGGAGCGCCGCTGCGCTCGACGCGCTCAATCCGAGAGCAGTCGCTCGCTTCAAAAACTCTCGACGGTTGATGATCATCATAAAACCTCTCCTTTCGGTTGAGAGACCAGGTGGCGCTGCAGAGCGCCCACTCATGCAATGCGCCGGTGACTGAGATGCGACGGAGCCATGTACACTCCCTGCGCATGGTTAGTGACGATATGTGGAACCTGTAGGTATGCTCCGTCAATGAGCGCCTACAAAAGTTTTATTCGGTGGAAGCGGTCGAACTCACTATCCTACAAAGGTAGCGCGATCACAATAAGATCATCGGCTCTATCGAGCCGTACCAGCTCACAAAAATAATCAACCCGCTGGCACAGGGTGGTGACGTTAAAAGGGGTAGGATCGTCCTGCCTAACGCAAAACGTTCGACAGCGTCTTTCGTGAGTGCGCGCGTGAGTTTGATCCTTCAAATGTTGAGTAGTGCTCCTTTACAATTGGCGAACGGTAAACGAAGGAACGAACCATACAAGCCAGAAGATAATTGGAAACGTTTCCATTGCTCGTTACTAACTATACCATAAGATTTCTGACTTGTAAAGGGGTTTGTCCACTTTTTTTGCAAAAACTATACTATAGAGAGTAATTACAGAGGATATCGGCATTCCGCCCTTTACAGAGACCCTTGCCTGTGCTATTCTAAATCATGGGAATAGTGTTGAAAGTGAAAACGCTTTCACTGAAACATCTTCTTGATTAAGAAAGAGAACGTACTTATGACAGCTACCATTCGCGATGTTGCACGCGAAGCGGGCGTTGGTATTGGAACCGTTTCACGGGTTGTCAACGACAGCCCCCTCGTCAAGCCCGAGACTCGCGAGCGAGTACTGGCTGCTATTGATAAATTACATTACCGGCCTGACCCTATCGCGCGCAGCATGATATCGAAACGCACGAACTCCCTCGGTGTCATCGTTCCTTTCTTCACCCGCCCTTTCTTCATGGAGATATTGCGCGGCGTCGAAGCTGTGAGCGGCAGGTTGGGGCGTGAATTGGTCCTCTACAATGTTGAGACGGATGCCCAGCGTGATCACTATTTTTCTGAGCTTCCTATGCACCGCAAAGTGGATGGTTTGCTTATCGTGTCACTCACCCCCGACGATGCGGTAGCTCGTAGATTTAAGGATACAGGACTCCCTGTCGTGTTAATCGATGCCTATAGTCCAATGTTTACCTCGCTGGTGGTGAATAATGTCGAAGGCGCTTACCAGGCAGTGAGGCATCTCATCGAAAAAGGGCATCGGCGCATTGCCTTCATCAACGGAGAGATTGAAGGCAATTTCAAATTTAATCAGGCCAACGATCGCCTAATCGGTCTACACCGGGCTTTCGGGGAGGCCGATCTGCTTTTCGAGCCAGAGCTAGTGCTCACATCTGAGTGGGACAGGATGGGGGGAAAGCAGGCTGCTCTACAACTGCTCTCCCTGCAGAAGCGCCCGACGGCTATTTTCGCAGCCTCAGATGTGCAAGCCGTTGGTGCGCTGGAAGCGGCAAAAGAACTGGGCATTGCTATACCAGAGCAGCTCTCTGTGATTGGATTTGATGGCATTGAGGTTTCGGAACTGCTTGAACTCAGCACGGTACGGCAGCCGATGCATGAGATGGGCGAGGTAGGAGCCACGAGACTGGTGGAACTCATCGACAATTCGGCACAAACGCCTGAGCTTATTCGTTTCGATACGAGATTGGTAGAGCGCCACACCACTGGTCCGGCTCCATCAAGTACGTATGACACGGAGGCGCAGACTCTGCGGGAGAGGGAGGCGCCGCGACTTTACCGCTGACTTGGGAAACGTTTCCATAGCAAACAGACTTATTGATACTCGTAAAAGCCCTTACCACTCTTCCTGCCGTACATTCCCGAGAGTACCATGCGGCGCAAGAGTGGAGGTGGTGCATATAGTGGGTCTTTGTACTCCTCATAAATGGCTTCAGCCGCCCACAATGTCGTATCAAGTCCAACGTAATCGAGCAAGGTAAATGGGCCCATCGGATAGCCGCATCCAAGCTTCATGGCAGTATCGATGTCGTCGCGTGTAGCCATGCCGTTCTCCAGCATACGTATTGCTGCCAGCATATAAGGGATGAGCAGGAAGTTAACAATAAAGCCTGCTGTGTCTTTTGCCAGGACGGGTGTTTTCCCCAACGAAATAGCGAATTGCTTGACGGTTTCAATCGTCTCTTCTGAGGTAGAAATAGTGCGCACTACTTCTACCAGTTTCATTACAGGGGCAGGGTTGAAGAAGTGAAGGCCACAGACTTTATCGGGGTGTTTCGTGACTGCACCCATCTGAGTGACGTTGAGTGACGAGGTATTTGTCAGCAGCAAGGCGCCAGGCTTGATAATATGATCAAGCGCAGGGAACAGGCGCAGCTTCTCTTCCATATTCTCAATGACCGCCTCGATCACGAGGTCACAATCGGCAAAATCAGCCAGGTCGAGCGTGCCATGCAAGCGTGCCCGGTACTCGTCCACCTGACCCCGGGTGATCTTGCCTTTGCCTGCCAGCATATCCCACGCCTCGTATATGCGTGCCATACCCTTGTCGAGCAGTTGTTGGTTTACCTCGCGTACAACCGTTTCGTAACCTGATTGCGCGCAGGTTTGGGCGATACCACCACCCATGAGACCACAACCGGCGACGCCAACATTTCTTATAGCCATTGACTCTTACTCCTTATCTACGAAATCCCGTATTTCTTTCGCCGGACCATCATCGACGCCGAAAAGAATTGTATAGTGGTTCAGCGCTGGAAAGTTGACATAACGAGAGTTTTTAATTTCATGTTGAAGCGCTACTGCCGATTCCTCAGGCAGTAGTTGGTCATTGTCAGAAAATAACCCTTGACCGGCCCTTAACAAGAGTGTGGGGACTTGCACATTGGCCCACTCGTGTTCGGCGTCGTATTGTTCCTCGCCGTAGATCAGGTCCTCAAATGCTGCCTCGCGGTAGCACTTGGAAGCGACCGATCCATCGCTATGCCGCCGTACATCGTGATCATAATACAGATCCAGGTATTCGTTCCAGTAAAGCCCTAGAAAAGGAGCGGCCTTTAAACGCCGCGTATACTCCTCGAATGAAGCTACCGGGGTTCCCAGTCGACCGAGGGATGCAGTAAGCCACGCAGGCCGTTCAGCCGGCGTCCTCCATGGCAGCGATGCGCCGGCATCAACCAGGACGAGCTTGCTGAGCTTCTGCGGGTAGTGCGTTGCGAAATGGAGCGCAATAAAGCCTCCCAGCGAATGGCCGACGACTACGGGACGATCCAGCCCCAACTCGTCGATTAGCTCGGCCAGGTCATCGGCATGGTGAGGAATGCTATAGCCGCTTTCCGGTTTGTCGCTATCGCCTCTTCCCCGCAGGTCATAGGCAAAGACACGATGGTCTACTGCCAGGTTATCGGCAAGTGCCTGAAAGCAGAAAGCGTTAGCCGTTATGCCATGCACGCAAATAATCGGAGGGCCCTGCCTTCCCCATTGAACATAACGTAGTGTGATGTCTCCGGCAACGATGAATTCATCGTGTACTGGATTCATTAGCATAGTCTGCTGCCCCTCTAGATGGGTTCACCCATCTGATTACTGCACGCTCATGCAGCACACCACACTCAAAGCCGAGTGTGTGACGGGGCCCGCAGCGAACCGCCGGTAGAGGTTGACCGCGCAGTTCTCATCTGTACAGCGATACGCCCACTTCCACAACGGCATGTCTTGCGTGCATTTGCACAAGGCTGTAGAACCCCCAGCCATTATACACCATGTGGTTGCGTATCTGCCGCTTGCGCCTTTCTTTGGGGGTTTCGTCCAGCTCGTTTGCAGCAGTCATCTGGGAGCGGAGTGTCGGAAGCATTGGTGATCAGGCTCAGAGATGTCCGCTGGTTGGCTCATATCATGTCTGGCCTGAGGCGGCGCAGCAGGGCGCATCGCTGACGCTCGCCTGCGCACGGGTCTTGCCAATGTAGCTGGATCGCAGGCGTGTCCCTTCGTACCAGTAGGCATACCAGTACGGGCCATGTCCCCGGCCATTGCGACATGTACTGCAGTTGGGCTTCCCGCACTTACGATATTGCAGTTGATAGGTGATGTGTTTATCCTTTGGCGGCTGGACCATGCTATTCTGCCTTCCCAGAAACCTGGTGCGGCTCTTCAAGATAACTGATCTTTGCACACTCTGTCCTCCTTGCTCTATTCGTTTGTTCAACTGCTTCAGGAGATCTTTGTGATGGAACCTTTCTGATGCTCCTTGGTAGAAGTGTAGCTGAGTTCTCCTCAAAAAAAGAAGCAAAATTTTGTTACCTTTCCCAAAAATCGACCCAAAAGCTTGCAACAGTTGGGATTTTATGGCATGCTAGTACAAGAATGCTGTGGTTTGGCACCTGTGAGAGGGAATTATGTTACTACAACAAGATTCGAGGGGAACAGCATCTACAGCTGAACAAGGTTTTGGAAAGGCGCTCGAGGCTCTCCGTTTCGAGTATAACCTCAAGCAGGCTGCAATTTATAGGCGCTTGGGATGGTCTCCTGATCGGTACAGTCGCCTGGAAAGTGGTGAACGTCCTCCTCTTTTCAAAGACCTACCCTCCATTGCGTTGGCATTCCGCGATGCCGGAGTTTCTTTCACTCTTCAGGGACTGCATGAGTTCTTGACCGCGGCAAGGAACCGTATTGCGCTCCAAAGAACGTATAAAGATGAGCATTCTGATGATGAGTGGGTTGAGCTGTTCCAGCAGTTGGCAAGTGAACTGGGAGTGTTTGCCCCGGCGTCTGAAAGGTTCGCGCGGCCCTCGCCTCCCCAGATCTTAGAAATTCGTCACCTGATAAAGCGGGAAGCCTGGCGCCAGGAAGTACTCGGTTCGCTTGAGGAAGCGCAGCATAAAAAACTCCTGATTATTCGAGGTGCTCCAGGTGTCGGGAAGTCTTCTGAGATCAGTTGGATCGTCATGTATCTCTCGCGACGATCAACTCCCCCGGTTAGGGTGGTTCTATGCGATTTTCGTTCCATTGAACCGGTAAGTGGGCCCGAAGCGGCATTGAGGTTCACTTTGGGGACGCTCCTGACAGAACTGAGATGCTCCCTGCCGCAAACCGATCTCTTGCTGGATGAACAAACTACATTGCTCATTGATAATTTGGAACGGCTTCCTTATCGTTTAGTGGTGGTGCTCGACCATGGAGAGTGTCTCTTGCAAGCATCGGGTTATCTCGCGAGTTGCTGGGAACGATTTTTCTCCCGCATACTGCGCAGTGGTCATCGCATGACGTTCATAGTGGCAACGAGACAGTGGCCGGGGTGGTACGGAGATGAGCAAATTTTTGTGGCTGAGAGGACAGTTCCTTCGCTCTCACGAGACGAATCTGTTCAGCTCCTGCGACAGCTCGGCCTCTCTACCATTCCCATGGCACTGCTTTCGACCGTTGCCGAACGTGTAGGGGGTATTCCACGCGGGCTGGAGTGGGTGGTCGCACTGGTCAAACAGCCCCTTGCAACCGAGGAGTGGAGGGAGGCTTTTGCATCCGCTCCCCAGCTTCCCGAGAGCGACAACGTGGACCACTTGACCTACGCGGTCGAACGACTCCTGGAAGAACCGCATCTGTTTGCAGGATCGCTTGCTGACGACATTGCCCCATTGCTCGATCGCATCATCGAGAATCAACGCCTCTCCGACGGCGCGCGCCTGCTTTTGGAAGTTCTGTCTGTCGCGTCTATTCCCCTGGGGCAACCGGCACTTGCTACTATCTGTCGCACAGCCGGAACGCGCCCGCTCAAAGAGCTCCAGCGGGCATCACTGCTCGTCTCCTATGAGCAGCGGTTCCATGTCAATACGATAGTGGCCGCGGCTGTGATCCGGCGCATCGGCCAGCAGGAACGGCTGATGCGGGAAGATGCGCTGATTGAGGCTTATCAGGCCTGGCTGCACTCCGGCCAGTGCTATGAGCGAGAAGCGGGGAGCATCGTCTACGAACTAACCAAATTGTTGCTCGATCATCACCGGCTACTCGACGCGGCTCAATATGCGATTCGCTATGGCTGGCTTGCTTTCAACCTTGGATATGCCAGGCAGCTCGCAGCGCATGCGGCGGAGACGATTGATCATGGGGAGTGGCCTACGACTGAAGATAATGTCTATGGCCAGCTCCTGTTGCATTACTTTCTTTCTCCTTTCCTGGGAGTACCTCTCAATGACAGGCAGCGCTTGATCGACTGTCGCCGCCTCCTGGATGCCGCGTTCGCGGGCGTAGTGCAGTTCTGGCCGCTGACAGAAGTCTATCTGACTCGTCTTTTCGTCGCATTCATCTGGGTCCCAGAGCCGAGCGAGGATCGCTTTGAGGAAGCGCGAGCGCTCTTTCAGAAGTGCCGGGCGCGCATGGGTACCCGGACAGACCCGGATCTGCAGGCAGCATTGCACGAAGTTCATGCCCTGCTGCTGACGCGCTGGAGTGATTTCGCCGAAGAGAAGCGCGACTGGGATCGCGCTGCATCCTATCGAGAGCAGACCATCCAATTGTATCGAGAAGGCTGCGCGCTCCTCTCCGGCCAGCAACAACTCCCTCCTCTCACGGTGAGCCTGTTGAAGAAACGCCTGGCGAGACTCTCAACCAATCTCGGCTACCAGCTCGACCTTCTCGGGCGCTATGAAGAGGCTCTGCCTCTTCTAGAACAGAGTATACTGCTCAAAGAGCAGGGATTTACGGAACCCGGTTCGCTGGCGGCCTCTTATGGAGAGAAATCGCAGGCCCTTGCGGCCCTTGGAAGATATGAGGAAGCTTTGCGCTACGATGCATTGGCACTAGAGGATATAGAGCGACTGGCTAATGCTGGGGATACGGTTTCACAGGAAGAACGATGGATTTACCTGGTGAATCGGGCCTGCCTCTATTTGGCATTGCAACGTATTGACGAGGCAGAAGCTCTGCTCAAGCCTGCCAAGTCGAACATCCTACCAACGAGGAGAAAATTTTCTATGCTGGCAAAAAAAGCGCTGGATGAAATTGAAGCATGGCGTGATGCCGCAGCGTCTTCGACCTACCAACGTGATTGGCGTTGGGCGGGACGCCTGCGAGAAGCCACTTCATTTGACGCATTCTGGTGGTTGACCCACGCCGGTCCTTTTACTCCTGGCGAACACCGAGAGTGGGAGTGCCTGGCGGCGCAACCGGCGGATGAGCAGGTGCAGAAGAAGATGGAGGCGCTAATCAGCCAGGCACGGCAGCGTGAGCTTGCTGCTGCGCTTGCCGAGGAACGAGAGCCACGGCTTTGGTATCCGGCTATACCGATTGAGGATGTGCAGGCGCGAATTGCGCGACTGCTTGCATTGGATGCGGATGTCGCTCGGGAGGAACCCAATCGCGTAGTTTGCGATCTCTACCGCGAAACCATTGCAGAGTGCATGTGTTTTCTGCATCTGATAGAGGCTGCTTATAACCAGGACCGCGAGCAGTTCCGAGAGTGCAACCGCCGCATTTATCCTGAACCCACTCAAGAGGAAATGCAGTACGCTCTCGATCGGGTTAAACGGTTGGTTCGCCTGGGTTTACAGCACATGCACACAAGACAGGCCAGCCAGGAGGTGCTGAGACTCATGCATGACCAACTGCACCTTCCGTTTGACCCATTACAGGAGGCTGATGACGATCTGGATCAGCAGGCAAGCGCGCCGTTGTCTCCAACGCAGGGACAGCAGCTCCTCTCGGCGCAAACGCTCCAGCGCTTCCTGGAGGCGGCCCTTCGCGAGAGTGGCAGTGAGGGGTGGCGCGTTCTCATCGACCTCAACGCGAATGCTACTCGCGTCGAAGCTGCCTCCCGTCTTTTAATTCTCCCCAACTACCGCTTCTCGCTTGATGAGATCAAGCTAGACCTCCTGCAGAACGAGGTCATTCATCACATTGGGGACGCAATCGCGGGAGAGCGCTCGCCGTTGGGGATACTGTCGATTGGGACAGCAGGCTATATGCCGATCAGTGAGGGCCGAGCCCTCTACCATGAAATGCAGACGACAGCGGCACTCGGGCAAGTGTTCGATGACTCAAAAGTGTGGCTGGGTACGCTATCTGCGGGTTTAGCAAGTGGCGTCGTCTCTCCACCCCAATCGTTCCGGTTGCTGTACGTATTCCTGAGAGCTTTCCTCGTCCTCTACCGTCTGATCCGGCGACCGGATCAGGACGAGGAGACAGCACAGAAGACAGCGCATGACCTGGCACTCACACTGTGCTTGCGAGCCTTTCGAGGGGTGCCAGAACTGGAGAAACCCGGCGTCTGCTACAGTAAGGACGTGGTCTACCTGCGTGGCTTGCTGCTCATCCAGCGTGCTGTCGCAGAAGACGTAACTATCCTTGATCGGTTGGCAGTAGGTCGGATTGCTCTAGAGCATCTGCCGGCTATTGAACAGCTCGGTATCGTTCCACCGCTTCAGCCACTGAGGAAGCTTGCTCAAGATTCGAATCTGGACGCCTACATCCTCTCCTTCTAAAACGGATCCTTGCAGGAGCAGATCACGTCCAAAAGCGAAGAGGGCGTGAGCGAGGCATAGACTGCACCCCACTTACCGGTTCAGGCACGCTTTACTAGCGTAAATGCTCACTTTTATTTTACAAAAAATATATGATATAGTCTTGGCGGGGAGCGTTTGTTCCTACAGTTGAAGTTATAGTTGAGTAAGGAGCAACCAGGATGATCTTTTGGCAAGACAGGCCTGACCATATGCCAGACGAAAACCCCACGGGAGGGGGTTCTGACCCCGCAAAGTAACTTGTAGGTGTTTGAACAGAAGAAGGCCTTGTTGTATCTCGATGATTAAGAGGATATGATGGGGCCTTTAGTCTTTCTCTTCAACTTCTCCTGCGGGGACAGGAGACCTGCTAATGCTCATCCTTCAAAACTGAGCAATTTCATTCTTCAATGAGTCGTGTTGTTCTGCTTCTTGTTGTTGAAATGAGCGCCACTTTTCGATCATTGCCTCAATCAGTGATGCACCTTCTTCATAGCGCTGCTGCGGCGAGCGCCACTCAATTTTACCACCGCGAGAGGCTATTCCTCGCAAGAACAGATTTCTCACAATTCCCAGGTAGCGCTCCATTTCGGGCGCAAACAGCAATGCACTAATGGCATCCTCCATGTAGAAGTAGGGACCGTGAGCGGCATACCACTTGCGTATGTCTTCCTGAGAGGTGACAACCAGGTTGTGCAACTGCTCATCGAGATCGTACCCGGTCGTCCCAAAGGGAAAGCAGTGTAAATGAGCGTGGAAAACGGTCTGCCTGAAGATACCATGCTCCCAGAATACTACGGGCGCGTAGCATTGAGTAAAAAACTGTTGCACTTCGTGTTTCAGCGCCAATAATTCGGCATCAAATTCTGCGGGGACGGCCCCATAGCAGGCAAAGTGTTGCTTAGGAATGATCAGGATATGGCCCTCGACTAGAGGGGCATGATCGGCAGCGAGAAGAAAGTTTGGCGTTTCCTTGAGAATATGGGAAATTTCGGTGTAGTTGCAGAAAGCACAGTCGGTACCATTTGATTCGCCATCAAAGGAGACATTGCTCCCGATTTGCATGCGGATTGCTCCTTATTCTTGTAACTACGTCGGCAAAGAAGGGTTATTTTGAGTATAGCACAAGATCTAAAAATAATGGAGTGTCATATGGACAAGTCCGGCTCTGCTCTGAGAAGGCCAGCTTCGCCGCGTCACGTGCCGGGCTCTCGCCCTGCCCGCCTTGATGAGCAGACGATAGCGATGCCTGGTCACGCTCGGATCGGCCCATCGGCCAGCGGCAGGGTAAACCAGAAGGTCGCGCCTTGACCAGGAGCGCTCTCGACCCCCACCTGCCCGTGGTGCTGCTCGATGATGGCTTTGGCGATGGCTAATCCCAGGCCCAGTCCTCCATCTGGTCCCTGGTGGCCAGGCGCGGCCACTTGATAAAACCGCTCCCACACCCGTTGTTGCTGTTCCGGCGTCAACCCTGGTCCCTGGTCCCGCACCGCCACCCGCGCACTGCCCGCCTGCACCTCCAGCCGCACCGCTATCACCTGCTCAATCGGCGCGAACTTGAAGGCATTGGTCAGGTAGTTGGTGAGCACTTGCCCGATGCGGTCGGCATCGGCGATCACCGGCACCACCTCCGCTGGCGGTAAGACCAGCTCGATGTCCCGCGTGCGCACTGCCTGGTGGCCGACGATCGTCTCCTGTACAATGGTGACGAGATTCTTCTGTTGCAATGACAGCGTAAATTGGTGCATCTCCAGCTGGGACACCTCAAGCAGATCCTCCACTAAACGCGTCTCGATATCTAGCTGCCCACACGCCAGGCTGAGCTTCTGTTTGATCAGCCCAAGCAGCCCTTCCGCCTCGGGCGCAAGGGACGTGGGACGGTGTTCGATGTGCAGCAGCGCCAGCTCAATCAACCCCAGGATCGCGGTGAGCGGGGTTCGCAGTTCATGGCTCACCATGCGCAGAAATTCCTGTTTGCGCCGCTCAGCTGCTTTCTGCTCAGAGATGTCGAGAGTCACCCCCAGCGCGATACGGCGCTCCTGATCGAGCAGCGTTGCCATTGCCAGGATTGGCACGCGACTGCCATCTTTGCGCAGGAGCTCCCACTCGACAGGAGACAGGGCTCCTGTCGAGAGAAGGGCCATCATGAGCTGCCCCAGTGCCTCGTGAGACTCTGGGGGTATCAGCTGGCTCCAATGGAAGGTCTCGGCGACCAATTCGTCTGTGCTGTAGCCAAGTATCTGCGCGAAGCGGTCATTGCTTTCATAGATACGCCCGTCGAGATCAGCCACGATCACCCCGAGAATGTTGGCCTCCACCAGCGAGCGCAGCTTCTGTTCGCTGTACTGGAGTTGCTGCTCTAAACTGCGCCGCTCGGTGATATCAATACACGAGCCAATATAGCCCGTAAATGTCCCGTCAGGAGCATAGAAAGGGATCCCATTATCCAATACCCAGCGATACTGTCCATCAAACCTCCTCAGCCGATAATCCATGCTAAACGGTTTCCGCGCATCGAACGAAGAGGTGTAGATATCTAGACATCGCTGCTTATCAGCTGGATAGACGCCCTCTGCCCATCCATTCCCCACTTCCTGTTCCATTGTTCGGCCAGTAAACGCTAACCAGGGAGCATTAAAGTAGGTACACAGCTTGTCAATACCTGATGTCCAGATCATGACTGGTGCGCCATCTGCGAGCAGGCGAAAACGCTGCTCGCTTTCTTCTATGTGTTTCCGCTCAGCACTCTCAACCAACCGTTCTTCCTTCTGTTGGGCAAGCGCGTTTAGCTCCTCTTCTTCCGCTTGTTTTCGCTCGGTGATATCGCGCAAGTTCGTCACAAGAGCCTGCACGTCTGGGTCATGTAACAAATTGGTCATGGTGGCTTCCACCCACCGCCAGGTGCCATCCTTACGACGGCTGCGAAACTGTTTTGTATCCACCAGCCCAGGGATGGCAAGCAGTTGTTGAAAAGTGTGTGCAATAGAAGCGATATCGCCGGGATGAATGACAGCAAAGCCATTGATGGCCATGAATTCCTGGGGAGTATATCCCAGGACACGCTCGATGGAAGGACTGGCATAGGTAACAGTGCCCTCCGGTGTGAGGAGCGCGATGGCCTCAGTACTGTGCTCGATGAGTACACGGAACCGCCGGTCGCTGTAGGTAGTAGATGCTTTTATGGACATACGTTCCTCCTTTCAGGCGTTTGCTGGTAGACCGCTTGAACTCATAGCTTCTGGTAGACCGAGGAGAGCGGACGCGTACACTCCCTAAAACAACAGGCAAACGGTTAGTGAGTAGCGCCAGAAACACACTGCTAAGCTCTAGCATATCATACTTGTCACCATCGAAACAGGTGATCTTTGTTTGCAGTAAGTGGGGCGTATGAATTCATGAGTGGCCAGGGGGCGAGACAAGCAATTGCTGGAACAGTGTGCCAGTTGGTGAGCAGTGCCCTGCCGGGCGAAACGAGAGGCTTCTTGACTGCCGCGTGTCTTGATGTACTGCTCAACCTCCAGGGACCTGACCTGAAAGCCTACCTGACGCGAAGGCTCAATGCAGACGTTTAAGACTTAGCGCTATGCAGACCGCTCTATTCCGAATCTTTTTCTATCATTACGCTTAAGATGATCTATCCTCTAACCCGCGTGCCGGAAACCTGCTTCTGCCATTGTAAGCGCTTGTCCTTCGCCTGGCATACCAATATCTACCACTTCAGCGACGATAAGCGTTGAGTCGCCAGCCTCGGCCGTGTGGTGTACTTCACAAGCTACCCAGGCAAGCGCATTGTGTAGAATTGGGCAGCCATTAGCACCCGAATCAAAGCCGACATCTGTAAGTTTATCTGGATGCTTTATGGCCGATTTACCCAGCTTGCCAGCCAGTTCTCGTTCGCCTGAACGCAGGACATTGACGGTGAATTTACGGCTGTTGAGAATCATCGGCAATGATTTGGATGCGTTCTCTACGGAAACGGCGAGCAGCGGCGGGTCAAAGGATACCTGGGTAAGCCAGTTGGCGGTGAACATATTCACTCCATCTTCGTTGGCACACGAAACGGCATAGAGTCCATAGGTGAAGGTACGCAGAACTTGTTTTTTGAGCACCTGATCCAAAAAACTACTCTCTTTCTTTTCATATAGCCAAAAGATACTTGGGATTTCCATCGTAACTGTAGAAAAACCGCACTTTCCATTGTAACCGCGGAAAAGTCAGAAGGGAAAGGCAACAAATGGGACTTTATCATAGGAATTGTACATCGTAACTGCGGAAAAATCCATCGTAACTGCTGAGCAGCTCTTTGAAGAGGGGCATCTGATCCGCTCTTCATTTCGGGGTAGAGCTACGTAAGCTGTCACCAGCCGCAAAGTAACTGATGAGGTAAACAACAGCAAGAGTGCATAACACTCTTGCTCTTTTACTGAATAGGGAAGCGTCCCATGACTTGATCGTACTCTTGTTGCGCATCGGCCAGCGACAGTTTGGAATAGATCTCAAGAGACTGCCGACTCTCATGGCCAGAGTATGGTTGGATGAGGGCATCATCGATCCCCTGCTTTTTGAGCCAGGTGAACAGGAAATGCCGCCATTTGTGAGGGGACACGGAACGGGTAATCCCAGCCGTTTTTGCATAGCGCGCCAGCATTTTCCTGACCCCCCGATCGGTGTACTTGTGCTTGCGGGCCGACTCGAAGAGATAGATGGCTCCTTTCTCACGCATGCCCTTCATATGCAGGGCAAGCAGCTCGCGGAACGAAAGCGGAAAGGGAACCTGTCTGTCCTTATGTCCCTTCCCCTGTGTAATGCGAATCTGGCAGCGCTCCACATCGACCTCGTCGAGGCGAATCGCCACCAGTTGGCTCACGCGAACCCCAGTATAGAACAGCGTTTTGATCAGCACCATATCCGCGAAGTTTCGGCTGTTCCACACGGCCTGGTAAAAACGGCGGATTTCGTCCTCGGTCGGAACTTCCGGCAGCCGTGTCGAACTTTGGGGGACCTGGATCTCCAACTCCTCCCGTAGTGCTCGGAAGACGCTTTTGAGATACGGGTAGTCCACTCGTTCGGCCCGAAAGTACTTCGCCAGTTCTCTGGCCTTTTTCTTGGGTGGGGTCCGGTCGGTCGTCATGTGTGTCTCCTCATGTCGAAAGACGCGCTCAGGCCAATGCAAGCCGCTGGGTCATATCAAGCCGCAGCGTCCCATATGGCTCGACATGCCCATAGAAGAGAGGGGTCAAGCCCCGGTAATCTTCTGCTTTGAGGCTCAGCAGATTGCGCGGTTCCGGTTGGGGAGCCAGCGGTGTAATGCTAATCGGCTTCTTCTTCCGGTTGGGCAGGAGGCGCACTTTGTCGCGTATCCGCAGCATGGCCCCGTCCAGAGAGCGCAGGGCCTTGCGCATGTCATCTTTGAGTTTTTCGATGAAGACGTCTGCTTCGGTGGGTTGGCGCAGCGCTTCATAATAGGTAGCTCGCTTCTGGTTAAAGTCCGTCGGCAGATCGTCATCGGGGTCGCGATAGCGATTGGCTCCCTCGATCCAGATCTCTCTCACGCGCACTTTCTCCCGTAGGGCCTGCAACGTGCAGACTTCATAATTGAGTCGGTTAACGCGACTGGTGCCATCATCGTCTTGCTCCGCCACAAACTCACGCCATTTGGGGGCCACGACTTCTTTGATGGGGATGATTTCATGGTCAGGGTAGTATTGGCGAGGGCTATGGACATAGTCCTTGACCAATTGCAGCGCACGGATCACCGGGCGGTATAGCTCGTTGTTGGAGCGAAAGTCGAGGATCTCGAGCAGTTCTGGGACGATGCGCCGGTAGTGGTGGCTGTAGGAGGCGCGCATGATGAGATGCACCTGCTTGCGGAACGCAGGACTTTTGGCCTTGTACTCTTTGATCACGTCGCGCAAGAGCTTTTCACTGGCGACTGGGAAGACGACCTCGCGCACGGGCTCATCGGGATGTCCGACAGCAGCCTCGGCAATCCGGTAGAGGATACCCTCTTTGTTCCCAACACGCTTGAACTCGTTGAGGTACTCTTGCTCGACCCGCTTCTCGGCACGCACATCAATTTTGTGGACGATGTGAACGAGCAGATCGACTAAGCCATCGGTGATCTCCTGCGCGCGCAGGAAGCACAGGGCGGAAAGATACGTCAGGCGTTTGGCCTTGGAATGGGCCCGCAGGCGAGAGGGTTCTTCGACGCTGGCACGGTTGCGGTAGACGGCTAGGACCTTGCGCGCAATGCCGGGAAACAGGTCGTCGGGCAAGTGGAGTTCCCGAATGTGCCGCAGCTTGGCCATCTCCTCCAGCATGGTTGCCAGCCCGACCCGTCCAGGGTCCATGCGCAGTTGATGGAGGGTGATTTCGGTCTGCGGTGATCTGCCTTGCGGCGCATTGGGAGCTTGCCCCTCTTGCCCTCCCATGCCATCCTCCTTTTCCCCATCCGCACCGCGCAGCTCTGGCGTGGCTATCTCGGTCAAGAGCAGTGATTCCAGGGCCGCTTGTGACGCTTCCGGAAGGCGGGCAAGTGTGGCCTCATAGAACTGGTGCTCGAAGGTGTGAGCGGCAGAACGGATCAGACGGGTGAGGCGATCTGGGGTAGGAGCTTCCAGGTGCATCCGTCGAAACCAGGCGTAGGTCTGTTCTCGCAGCCGTCCCTCCTGATGTTCTTGTGGGAGGACCGAGGTCAAGAGCCACTGTTGCATCTGTTCGCCGTCAGCGACGCTCGACTCACGGAAGCCAAGCGCTTCGCGGATTTGCGCGCGATGGTATTCGATGGTGCGCCCTTGCCAGGCATACTGCATGTAGGCGGAAGCGTCAACACCCACTTGCGTCGCGAGGTAAGTAATCACAAGAGCAGGCACCTCATTTTTATGCTGAGGAAAACGGCCTTCTCGCCGGAAAAATTTCAGCAGGACCGCAAAACCTAAGCGCGTCGCCCCAGTTTTGTTTCCCAAGAGGGTGCGATCCTCCACATCTAAGGTCCAGTGTTCCACTAACTCTTCAGTTTCCCATTGTCGTTTCATGACGCTATTTCATGCGTACTCCTTTCGTGTACTTGAGGCGAGTTCCGAGAATTGACAGAGTCGGAACTCAGCCTCACGGCACAGCATAGCGAAGAAGGTCGGCTCCGCACAAGGACCTTTTTCCCCACAAGGGTGGCGCTTCGCCATACCCTTCCCGTTGGGATGAGTAGCTGAAGTCCGGGCCGAGAACAGGGTTTCGGGCCACGCTCCCCTTTGCCTAGCAAGAATGGGATGGGAAACGTCGTTGGCAGCACAGGAAAAGAGGAAGTCTCCTATGTTACGAGAAGGCCTCTCAAAAGCGAGCAAGGGCTACCGCGACAGGCGCTCTCTTAGGAGGAGCTCCCATGCTTCCCGTGTCCTTGTTTTCACGTGCTAACTCAATCATATATAAAACTCAACGCTTAAATATTTAAACACTTCATTAAATCAATGATACAGTCTCTTGACTTTTTTGTGTATGTATGATAAAAAATTCGTAGGAGGTGGCTGGTCAGACCAGGTACACTCAAGTCAGTCCGAGCGGGAGATGGGTGGTGGCAGTGGAGGAGCGGCTTGCTCGTTCCCAGGCAGTTGGTGCGAGCCGGTGCGTCTGATTCCCGATACATCAACACGAAAAAGCTTCCCCTGTCCCAATCTACACAGACACAGTGAGCATTGGCCAGAGGCCCTGCTTACGATTGCAGACATACGCTTTGAGTCCCGCGAACTGAGCGACGTGGAGTCGGATACGCAGCTCCTCGTACTTCTGCCGGACCAGAAGGTTATGATGGCGTTCGACGCGGTCTTCTCGACAAAAGACAAGGAGTTACAAAACATATGAAGAACTTAAAAAGTTCAGCATCGGGCACATTATCGTATCAAGTATTCATTTCCGAACCGGTTCCGTTCGATACTGCCGAGACAGATCCGAACTGCAATCGACGCTTGTTCTCGCCCATCTCCTCCACGTTGATCCTCGGCGACACGGATGCGGTCCTGGTGGATCCGCCGATGACGATTGAGCAGACCGAGCGAGTGGCACAGTGGATCGCAGACAGCGACAAGCGACTCAAGCACATCTACATAACTCACGGACACGGCGATCACTGGTTTGGGACGGCGCCGCTCCTCCGGCGTTTCCCAGACGCCTCCGCGTTTGCATCGCCAGGGACGATCGAGGTGATGCGCTACCACGCGTCTCCCGAGGTTCGGGCGCAGGTGTGGGACAAATCCTTCCCCGGGCAAATTCCAGATTCGCCCGTGCTCGCCACGCCGCCGCCGGGAAACACATTCGAGCTGGAAGGCAACGAGCTGCGCATCGTCGAAGTGGGACACACCGACACCGATAAGACGACCGTCCTCTCTGTGCCGTCTATAGGCCTCGTGGTCGCCGGCGACGCGGTCTACAACGGAGTGCATCAGTATCTGGTCGAGGTGGCTAACGGCGGTCTTCAGAAATGGATGCAGGCACTGGACATAATCGCCGCGCTGCGGCCGCAGCGCGTCGTCGCGGGGCACAAGAACAAGGATCTGGAGGACGATCCGAAGACGATAGAAGAGACCCGGCGTTACTTGCAGGATGCCGAACGCCTCATCGGCAGCAGCCACACCGCGCTTGAGTTCTACAACGCCATGATGGAGCTCTATCCCGACCGTCTGAACCCTGGCGCGCTCTGGTTTTGGGGCGCCCAAAGCCTGTTCGAGTAGTCGCGGCGATGAAAGAGCATCCGCGTCTCGCGGAGGATGAGGAACCCGTCATGCCAAGTATCGACGGGACGAATGGGGAGGGGATACTTGAAGCCTTACAAATCTGGGCCGTAGCTCGGTCGATCGGTAAGGCCCGGCGTTAAGGAAAAGGGCAGATAGGCGCAAAGGAGATAACTCCGGCACAGTTGCATTATCGGCAGCGTTTTTGGGGCTATAAAGGAGTCTACTCTGCCGAGAACACTGCGGTCCTGGCCAGAACTCGACCGATAAGACCAGAAATCTGGACCTCGCTGAAGGGAATACAGGTGGGTGGCTCTTTGCGCCACATTTCACCATTCTCCAACGGAAACAACGTATTCCCATCTTTCAGCCAATTTACCAGTACATGAGAAGAAGAGAGAAAGGATACCCACGATGGTTTTAAGTGAATCTGTCCAGCACATCTTGACAGCCGGGCATACTGCCCACCTTGTCACGCTCAATCCTGATGGAAGCCCGCAGGTTTCGCTGGTCTGGGTGGGCCTGGATGGCGAGGAAGTCGTCTGCGCTCATCTCGGCACGTGGAAAAAAGTGAGCAATATACAACAGGACGCACGCGTCGCGTTGTCGTTGGAGACTGGGGAAAAAACGGGAGGAGTTGTTGACTATGTGGTTCTCTCGGGCCGTGCCCGCATCACGGAGGGAGGAGCGCCTGAACTTTTACAGCAACTCGCCCGGGTGTATCTTGGACCGGGGATAAAATATCCACCGAGTGATCATGCGCCAGCAGGATATATCACCCATATCCAGATTGAGCGCGTCTATGGTGATGGTTCCTGGAAGACAGCTGGTAATAAGCGCGAAGGGTGAGCAGTTTGCGTGCATGTTGAGCAGCACAACCATTGATCGCCTGAGAAACCGAGCGCCTCGCGCAGATGGTCGTGCGCGATAGGTATCAATTCGGGTGGCAGAGACGCGGAGTGCATCTCACGCTTTACGCGGCCCCTGTCCACACGGGAAAACGGGCGAGATCGGTTTGACAGAAGTTCTCGCACCTTCCAGTTCGTTCGATCCTTCGGTCTCTTTTCAGCCGAGATGTGGCGGAATCAGAGTTCGGGCTGGTCGGTGTTCTTCCCGGTCGGCGCGTTCTGGCTCATCTGTGGGTCAGCGTTTCATGACGCTGCTCATGACGCTGCTCATGACGCTTCTTACTTAGACTGGGACTAGAGAGGGCGAGGTGCATCAGTTGGGGAGTGGCCCGAACGTCATCCGGGCGGACCTTTAAGTTATGAAATGCTCTCTCATGTAGTCTAAATGTCAATATAACGTTTCGCTTTGTAATGGATGGAACCCTCATTGAGCCATTGCTCTTTGGTCTTCTGTGAACTATCAGAGTCGTCAAGGTGTTCGTGATTATTAGTGATCCCGTATGTCATACCTTCTTACTCCTAAGAAACACTCCACTTGCTCACTGACGAACAGGACGTTTATTATATAAATCACACCTTTATTGCGAGCGTTGCGAACGGGAAATGTTTGGCGAGATTACCAGGCAGCAGCCCTTTGACGAGAACCCCCCTGGTTTGAATTCTTCGAGGAGTACCATCCATAACTAACCCCTTTTCTAATCCAACTCTACATTGATGCACTATGTGCAAGCTAACAAACGGTCGAGTGCTTGTCAATGGTTGGGGGTGGCTTTGGACTAAAAGGCTAGTCGGAAGAAGATACATTTCTCTACAGTAGAGACAGGCCTTTGGCAGTTCGTTGTTATGGTTTTTCAATTGAATTTCGCCGTATGATTTACGAACAAATGGTCTAGGAGTGGAAGATGTTACCAGAAGGACAGCAACTTAGCCACTATCAACTTGTACGATTGCTCAAGAGTGGAGGTATGGGTGAGGTGTACCTGGCGGTAGATACGCTCCTTCACAGGCAGGTGGCGATCAAAGTTATCCACACTGACTTTATGCATGCTGCGGAGTACGGCGCTGCTGAAGAGGCTATGCGTCTTTTCTTACGCGAGGCCCAGGCTATTGCTCAACTGGATCAGATTAATATCCTTCCTCTCTATGACTCGGGTAAGGAACATATCAATCAAGCTTTGCTGATGTATATGGTTATGCCGTACCGGTATCTGGGCTCGTTGAAAGACTGGCTGCAAGCACATCAGGAGCAAGAACCTCTGCCACTAGCTGCTGTTGAGCGTATTGTGACTCAGGCCGCCTTTGCCCTCCAGCATGCACATGACCGTCAGATCGTGCACCAGGACGTGAAACCCTCCAATTTTCTCATTCATGGTGACGCGGATCATCTCAGCCGGTTGAATCTACAACTTGCGGACTTTGGCGTTGCCAAATTCATGATGAAGACCAGCGAAAGCCAGGCTATTCGCGGGACACCAAGCTACATGGCGCCCGAACAATGGGAAGGTCATCCTGTCCCAGCAACGGACCAGTATGCGCTTGCGGTAATGTCCTTTGAATTGCTGATAGGACGTCCCCCTTTTGTAGGAAGCGGTTGGCATAATTTGTGGCATCAACACTATAATGTCATGCCGAGTCCGCCGAGTACGATCAATCCAAAACTGCCCAAAGAACTTGATGCTGTACTACTGCGTGCGATGGCGAAAAGACCCGAGGATCGCTATAGCTCTGTTTCAGCATTTGCGCAGGCATTCACGCGGGCTGTAGTGAACAGCGGCAATGTTTACCAGACCCATGTTATCAGCGTATTGGAAGCTCAGAATGGAACCAACAGGGTTCTCATACTCCCGAATGGAAAGCAGGTGACGTTGCCTATACCACCGGGTGCGTACAATGGACAGGTCATCCGCCTGGAGGGCTATGGTAAGCCCACTACCTATACTGGTACGCTGGGGGCTTTAATCCTCACGATCGTTGTTGCGGAGGTAGATAGAGGTGTCTCCCCGGTAGATGTAACCGTACAACACAAGTTTCCTACGCCCGTTATGCAGAGCGAAATCAGTCCTACACTCCCCGCAGTGTCTTCTCGCAGAGGTCAGGTGAGAGGCAGTGCAATTCTAAAGATGTGTTTAGCATTAGTTCTCCTGCTAGGAATGGCAAGCCTATTTTACTTTTCAGGTTCTCGTGCTTTCAATTCTCCTCCTCCTCCAAATCCCACGGCCACATTCTGTGCACAGCAGAATTATCCCAGCTACCTTCCTGGCTGTGGAACAATTGCACTCTATGACCCTTTGAATTTTAACAAAGATACCAGCCAGGGTTATGATTGGATTCCGCAGGCACCCGGGGTTCCACCACAAAATGGTAACTGTCAATTCCAAGGAGGAGCCTTGTATGTGAGTGTTGATGGGGATAATAACTACCCGGTACGTTTTCATCCTTGTGGACCTGATAACACAGACTTCAGCAACTTCGCGTATCAGATAAAGATGACGTTTATCGAAGGTGACTGTGGAGGAGTTATTTTTCGTGGTCAAGGGGAGAAGATATACTACTTCTACATTTGTCAAGATGGAGAGTACGGCATTGTTCGCTATACAAGAGATCCTGACAACGGCATGCCGGATCTAAACCTTAACCCACCATTGAGGACGAGGGCGACACGTTCCTCATTTATCATAGCAGGTTCCAGCCAGGCCAACATTATCGCGGTACTGGCGCGAGGTTCCAAGATTGATCTTTATGTGAATCAGCATCTTATAGATAGTGTAGAAGATAACAACTACCGAGATGGCACGATTGGAGTTCTCGCGAAGGCCTTAGACCTGTACAGGCCGACTGAAGTGGCATTCAGCGACGCGAGGGTGTGGACTTTCTAATTCCCCATGACATTTGTCACGCCACAATCATGATTGGCTTCACTTCCCTCCGACCTGGGAGATGGCACTGACCACCTGGGGGCTGGGGACCGGCTGGATTGCTATTGCACTGGTCAGCTTCGTGCTCATCGGACCGATTGGCGCGTTTGTGCTGGACCCCCGCATGCGCACCATTGTTGCAATGGCACGAGAGGAGCCAGATGGCCCACGCTCCGCTGCGCTTGACGCGCGTACTCATGACCCAATTCTGGGTACAGGAGTACAAACACTGACTACCATGCTGCTCGGCATCGTCTTCCTGATGACCACCAAACCCCCGCTCGCCAACTCCATCATAGTGATGGTTATTGCTCTGGCGCTCGGCCTGGTTTCGGGTCTGCCGTTCTGGTATGCTGCACGTACCCGAGCAAAGAGGGCGCCTGCGCGCGAGAACGGCACCGATGCAGATCCTTTCCAGAGAGAGACCCTCTGGACGAGGAGATGGTAGAATGGGCTGTGTACCGGCAGCAGGAGAGGAGCGCCGAAGCCATGAAGACGGTTTCCGTAGAACAAGGGAGTGTGAGTGGAACGGAACCAGGAGTGGAACCAGAACGTGCAGCTCAGCATGCCAATCAACAGCAGAATACCACGGAGACGAGGGGAGAACAGGTGCAGACAGCCAAAACAGCCAAATGCACGTTTTCTGGGGTGGTTTCAATCGAACTCAAGCGTTTTCTGGACAGTGGCATCGCACTGGTTGAATGTCCTGACTGTGCAAGGACGCGCACGCTCTCTCCGCGCAATGGAGTCCTCCGGTTTCCGTCTCATGACAAGCGCAAAACTCGTATCCCAAATACCGAGCAACGATGGGCCATGGAAAAAACGAACTGGGACGTGGTGAGAGGGTAAACCTGGAAGGTGTGATCAGTCACGCGCAAGAGACGATGTCCCAGAGAACGCCAGGAGCCTGAGGATCGCGCAGGAGGAGACGAAAACGGCTCGCGAAAATGTGCGTAAGGTCAGCGCGCAAACATGCGACAGGTGAGCAGAAAGGAGACAATGCAATGCAGAAAAGGAGAACAGCAGAGCTCGTTTGCCGGCATGGCACGCGACTCCAAAGCTGCTCGATCTGTCAGCCATCCCTGCCCCACGCCCATGAAGCCTTCGCTGGAACTATTGGTGAGATCGTCGAGGCGGCTCGCCCACGTTTGCTGCGGGTGGCGCACATGTCAGGGATCGGACCGGATGAAGCCGAAGACGTGGTGCAGGAGACATGCATCGAGGCGTGGCGGCACTTGGAGAAGCTGCGCGAGCCGGAACGCTTGTCGGCCTGGCTGGATGGCATCTGCCGCAACGTCTGCAAGCGGCACATTCGCGCTCAGGCCACCATGCCTCACATGAGCGCGTTGCCCGAGAGCTTGGACGAAGCCGGGATAGATCTCTCCGATCCGCTGGCCATCGATCCTACCGAAGAACTGGAGCGCCAGGATATGCAGGTGCTGCTCGATCGCGCCCTGGGGCATCTCTCGGAGAGTACGCGTGAGCTTATCAAACTCTGCTACCTGGCTGAGCTGCCGCAACGCGAGGTCGCGCAGCGGCTGGATATGAGCCTGGGCGCCCTAGAACTGAAACTGCATCGCGCGCGTCGCCAGTTACACCAGATCTTGCATGGAGAACTGCGCGACGACGCCCAGGCCTTCGGGCTGTTCCTCGACGTGGACGAGGCCATGGGCTGGCAGGAGACGCGCCACTGGTGCTTTATGTGCGGCAAACAGCACCTGCGCGGGATCGTCGAGCGTCAGCCAGGAGGCGTGGCGGTCATGCGCCTGCGCTGTCCCGAGTGTTCACCACGATACAATATAGATTTCGTCAATACAGGAAACTACCCAGCCTTAGGTCCGATACGCTCTTTCCGCCCTGCAGTCAAACGCTGGATGCAAGCTGGCGCAGAGTTCTATCAGACCTGTTTAAACCAGCGACAGTGTCCGATTTGCCACTCCATGGTGCAGATCCAGATCATTGATCGCAGCACCCTCGTTCCACCTCACAGCCTCTACGATGCTCTGCCATTGGGAATCTACGCACGCGTGGATTGCCCATCCTGTGGCACCGGTTTCTGCGAAGCGTACCTTCCGGTGCTGCTTCATGCCGCCATTCGCGATTTTATGCTTCGCCCACGCGTCCTTTACGAACCTGCCATCTTCACGACCTACGCTGGACAGGACGCGATCGGCTTTCGCCTGGTCGATCTGAGCAGCACCGAAACGCTCACCATAATGGCTCACCCGCAGACGCTGCAATTGATGGCCGCCATTGAGGGAGAAGGCTCACTCTTTTGAACGTCTCCTTTCTTGAGGATACCGTAGGTGGAACATAGGCAGAGCGAACGCGGCATTGGATCGGGCGAAAAACGCTGAGGATTGAGCAGACGCTCTCTGCTGCATCATGGAACATCTCGCGGGCGAAAAAGTGCGTAAGGCCATCACCAAAACGCGCGACAAGACAGCAGAAAACCACCCCTCACAGAAAAAGGCTGGCAGGCTTCGGAAGTCGCGAGTGAGGGAACGCGCAAACCGGCCAGGCGGAAAAGGACCAAAGGCCAAAGAGCTGGAACGGTTTGGAGAGCTGAGGCCGTGCCTGAGAAACGCTCGTCTCTCGGGATCGCTCTTCTGCAGGCCGCCTTTCTATTCATTCAAGATGACTCGAAAGCGAGAAACGAGACATGATTACTCTGAAGGAGAAACGAGACATGACGCAACTCAACACGAGAAAGGGACAAGAGAACAGCTCGCGAACTCGCGAGCGCAAACACCACAAGGTCGGAGGGATCAATCCACCAGTCGGGCGTCTCTACGACGTCTCTGGGCGGCGCCTGGCTCTTCACCGCTCAGGCAGCGGAGAACCGGCCGTGGTGTTTCTGCCCGGGGCCGGCATGGTCGGCCTTGACTTCCTCAACATCCACGAGCAGGTCGCGCAGTTCACAACCTCGGTGCTCTACGACCGCGCGGGAACAGGCTGGAGCGACCTGGTCGCCCTGCCCCGCACCGCCACCGAGGTTACCGATGAGCTCCGAAGCCTTCTGCGCATGGCAGGCGTGCCAGCGCCGTATCTGCTCGTTGGTCACTCGCTGGGCGGAGCCTACGCGCGTCGGTATGCGCAGCGCTTTCCCGACGAGGTGGCTGGTCTCCTCCTGCTGGAGCCCTTTCACGAGGACTTTGAAGCCTATCTGCCGAAGCAAACACTGCTCGACCAGCTTCGGGGGGTCCTGGCTGTCCTTCGATTGTTGCTGCATTACAAGACGTTTTATCGTGGCCTGTTTGGCCGGATGTTCGCCTCCTGGCCGCAGGAGGTGCGTGAACCGCTCATCGACTGGCACCTGAGATCCTTGACGAAGACCCTCCAGGAACTGCCAGCCTCACAAAGAACGGGGAAAAGCTCCTTCTCGACTGAACTGCGCAACGGTGGGAACCTACTGGACGTGCCCCTGATCGTGTTGTGCGCCCTGGGCATCGATCCGTTTATGGCGGCGATCATGCCTGAGTCGTACCTGCGCAAGATGAACGATGGGCAACGTGTCCTGTATACAGCACTGGCTGCATCCGTTCCGCGTGGGGAGTACCGTGAGGTCGAAAACGCCGGGCACGACACCATCCACACAGACCGTCCAGATGCCGTCGTGCGAGCGATCCGGGACCTCGTCGACCGCACTCGGGATGGGGCTACGACCTCTCATGGGTGAGCGCCGCAGTTGCGCCTTGATTATGGTTGTGGAGTCAGCGCATCCAAACCTTCGCGTATCGTTTTCAGGTTTGGATGCGGCTCTCCCCATCAGGAGGAATGAATGCGTATGCGAACGTCTTTTCATCCAGAGGATTTCACCCCGGACATCCGCCAGGCGGAAACGCCACCAATGCTCAAGCAGGCAAGCGAAGTCAACGCGCAGGATGCTTCAACGGAACGAGGCGCAGCCAAACCGGCTGCGGGAGGAATGCTGCACCCTTTCAAGGTGCGCAACTTCATGCTGCTCTTCGGCGGGCAGATGATCTCGGTGCTGGGCGATGCGCTCTACGCCGTGGCGCTGCCGTGGCTGATTCTGAACAATGGAGGCAGCGCCGAGGCACTGGGCATGGTGCTGGCTGCCTACGGCATTCCCCGCGTGGGGAGCATGCTGCTGGGTGGCTGGCTCGCGGATCGCCTGCGCCCACGGCGGGTCATGCTGCTCGCGGATCTCGTGCGCGCACTGCTGGTGGGTATCCTGGCGGCGCTGGCCCTGGGGGGACATCCCACCGTCTTGCAACTCTGCGCGGTCGCCGTGCCACTGGGAGCCTTTGGGGGCGCATTCCTGCCCGCCTCAATGGCTATCATGCCAGATATTCTGAGCGACGACGATCTGCAAGCCGGCAACGCGCTGAACCTCGCCTCCATGCAGGCCGCTCTTCTGGTGGGTTCGGCCCTCGCCGGTGTAGTCGTGGCCGCGTTCACTGCGGGGGCAGGCCTGGCCATCGACGCGGTGACCTTTATCGTTTCGGCGGTGTCGCTTGCCATGATGCGCGCGGCACACGTTGCCACAAGCCGCAAAAGAGAAGCAGGAGAAAGCCGTGAGAATCCACAGGCCAGCACCCACGAGCAAGAGGCGCAGGTCAGCTTCTGGCACTTTCTGCGCACCTCGCGGCTGATTCAGGTCGTCCTGCTGGTTGCCCTGGCAGCAGGCTTCTGTTTCGGCGGACTGCTGGCGGTGGCGCTGCCCACCCTGGTCCACGGTCCCCTGCATGGGGGCGCAAGCGACTATGGCGCCATCCTGGCGGGCTGGGGCGCGGGCGCGCTCGGCGGAGGAATCTTGGCCGGCACGCTGGGCAAACTCAAGCACAAAGGGCTGCTCATGCTCGGCGATGGTCTGCTCCTGGCCGCCTCGATGGCTCTTCTTCCCAATTGGGGCGTCCCTGGAGCAGTGGTCTTGATGCTGATTGGCGGCGTCGCCAACAGCGTCACTACTGTCCTGCTCTTCACTGTGGTCCACCTGGTCATTCCGCGCCACCTGCTGGGGCGTGTCATGGGCTTGCTCATGTTCAGCTCATTCGGGACGTATCCGCTCTCAGTCGCTCTGGTCGGCGCGCTCTCGAACCAGTTCGGCCCGGCGATCCTCTTTCCGTTCAGTGGGCTCCTGCTGGCTCTGGTGATGCTGTTTGGGATGACCCAACGAGTGGCCAGAGAGTTCTAACCGCAGTGGAGAGGCTGTGAGGGAGGAACAATCATGATCCGGGTGCTTTTGGCGGAAGATCAGGCGATGGTGCGCGGAGCGCTGGCAGCTCTGCTCAGCCTGGAAGGAGATATCGAGGTTGTTGCCGAGGTCGCACGGGGAGATGAAGTGGTTCCGACAGCACTTGCGACGAGACCCGATGTGGCGCTGCTGGACATTGAGATGCCTGGCGATAGCGGATTAGACGCGGCACAAGCGCTGCGCGAGCGCCTGCCGTCCTGCCGCGTGGTGATCCTGACCACGTTTGGACGCAGCGGCTACCTGCGCCAGGCAATGGAAAGTGGCGCGGCCGGGTTTCTGCTCAAGGATGCCCCGGCAAATGAGCTGGCAAAAGCCGTGCGTCGCGTGATGGAGGGCTCGCGGGTCATTGATCCTGATCTCGCTCTTGCAGCGCTTTCCGAGGGCAATAACCCGCTTACCGGCCGTGAGCGCGATGTACTCTCCGCCTCCCTGGATGGTGCCAGCATCGCAGATATCGCTGCACAGTTATCCCTTTCAGAAGGAACGGTACGCAATCACCTCTCGATAGCCATTCAGAAGCTGAACGCTCGCAATCGAATGGAAGCGGCACGCATGGCTGAGCAGAAGGGGTGGTTGTAGAAAAGCCCCTTGCCACGAGGTCCTTTTAGCTGTACAATGCAAGCAGGAACAAACAAGGGCAGGGAGTGTCCCACAAGGATCTGTTACCTTAGCCCAGAACACTTTACCAGGAGACGGCACGCAACATGATCAAATGGGAACGCAACTTCTGTCCAGATTGTAATTTAGTGTGGGAACGTAATCTTGATGGCGCCTGGCGCTACATCTCCATGATCGCTGTGCCGGTGCCCGATGACCGTGTATGCCCGATCTGCAGTAGCAGCTTGTATATCCGGTGGGTGCGGCCATTACCGGTGTTACCAGAGGAAAGTCACCAACAGCAGGTACAATCCATCAGGAGAGAGACCCATCAGGATTAAAGCTCGGGATGGCTCATCTCTATGAGAAACCCCTTTACGGCTTACTGATGCGGTCGATGGCGTCAAACTCCTCCCGGGTCAGCTTGATTGTTGCGCCTATCACGTTCTCTTCGAGGTGTTTCAACGAGGAGGTTCCTGGGATCGGGAGCATGGTGCTGGAGCGCTGGAGGAGCCAGGCGAGTGCGATCTGACTGGGTCGAGCGTTGTGCCGCTTCGCGACCTGGTCGAGCGGTCCACCCTGGCGAGCAAGCTCTCCGGTTGCCAGGGGGGCCCAGGGGATATAGCCAATACCCTGGTGTGCACAACTATCTACCATCGCTTCGTCCGAACGATCCACCAGATTATAGCGGTTCTGCACGGTGACGATTGGTACGATCGTTTGTGCTAGTGCGAGTTGACTGGCTGTGACATTCGAGATTCCGACATGGCGAATCTTTCCTTCCTCTCTCATCTTCGCGAGTTCATCAACTGAGACTTCGTAGGGAACCTCGGGGTCCGGGCAATGCAATTGATAGATGTCGATGTGATCGAGGCGCAGGCGTCGCAGACTGCCCTCTAGAGCTTCGCGCAGATGTTGGGGTCGTCCTTCGGGTACCCACTGGAACGGGCCGGGACGCTCAAAGCCACCTTTGGTAGCAATAACAAGATCTTTCGGATAGGGGTAGAGGGCTTCTGCAATAAGCAACTCACTTACCTCTGGTCCATACGAGTCAGCGGTATCGATCAGGTTGATGCCCAGTTCAAGGGCGCGGCGCAAGGTTGCGATGGCTTCTGGTATGTTTGCTGGTGGTCCCCAGATGCCTTCACCGGTGATGCGCATTGTACCGAAGCCCAGACGATAGACCTCGAGGTCTCCACCAATAGTAAACATCCCACCAGCTTCCGCCGGTCGCCGGATGGTATTTCGCATTGTCCTTTCCTCCTGCTCTCTCGTGCGTTCACGTTGTTTCAAGCAACCGCTGGGGATTTCACTGCCAGGCCCAGTGTCATATGAGCTACTTTGCAGAGCAGCTTACGTGACGCCAGGCCTATGGCCGTTGAACTAACGTATGGGTCGAGCTTTACCTGGCTGCGATTCTGTTCGCAGAGAAGAGCTGGATCATCGCAGGATTGAAGGCCGATAAGTCCTTAGGACCACGGCTGGTCACCCAGTTCCCATCTCCCACCACTTGCTGGTCGACCCAATTGCCTCCTGCATTGCGAATGTCATCCTGGATGGAAGGCCAACTTGTCAGTGTTCGGCCTCTAACAAGTCCCGATGAGACGAGCAACCAGGGGGCATGGCAGATGACTGCAAAAGGCTTGCCCGCGGCTTGCATACGCTTTACAAACTCGCGAGCCTTTGGCTGCATCCTCATATCATCAGCGTTGAGTGCCCCTCCCGGCAGCAAAACAGCATCAAAATTATCTGGATTTGCCTGGTCCAGGGTCATATCGACGTTGACGCTACCGGCTTTCACATCGTGATCCATTCCCTGTATCGTCCCAGGTTTGGGAGAGATGACCTTTGTAATTGCTCCGGCCTGATCAAGCGCCTTTTTTGGTTCAGTCAACTCTACCAGCTCGAAGTCCTCGGTTGCCAGGATGGCAACGCGCATTCCATTCAACTTATTTCCTTGCATCGTGAATCTCTTTCTAGGTGTGATAGGACGACTGCGTCGCCTATCAGCTATTGCAAGACACCAACCAACGCCGCTGCGCGGCTACTGACTAGCGTCAGTCAGGTTGGTGAAAGTAGGTACACAGACGGGAGGGCGGGGAGCCCTTTCGGCGAGCAGTACCCGTTCCCTCGTGTCTGACAATGGGATATCCTCTAGTCGGCCTCTCAGTCGGCCTCTCAGTCTAACTAGGGCTTCAAAATGACCTTGGTGTAGCCGTCAATGCGCTTATCAAACTTCTCGTAGGCCATTGGGGCATTGTCGAGGGAAACTTTATTTGAGACGATGAAGCTTGGTTTTGCCCTGCCCTCGATAATCAGGTCGCGCAAGTAGCGATTGTAGCGCTTCACATTGCATTGACCCGTTCCCATACTCAGGCCCTTCTCCCAAAGTTTGCCAAACGAAATCAGCAGTTCTCCATGAGCAGCATGGGGATCTTTAGCGCCGGGATCGGTGGGCACATAGAGACCGGGAATGCCCAGGATACCGGTAGCATTGACGAGGTCAATCAGGGCATTGAGCACATAAGCAGGATTCTCAACTCCCTTGCCTGGTTGAATGGCCTCATACCCCACGGCGTCGATGCCCTTATCCACACCATCACCATGACGCAGGGACTTGATTTGCTCAACGGGGTCGCCCTTGCTAAAGTCAATAGGGATGGCGCCGATACTCTTCACCTTGTCAAGGCGATCCTGTATCTGATCCACGACATAGACTTCAGCAGCACCACGCAGCATGGCACTGTACGCAGCCATTGCTCCGACCGGACCGGCGCCAAACACAACAACAGACTCGCCTGGGGAGACCCGGGCAAGCACGTTACCATGATAGCCGGTGGGGAAGACGTCAGCGAGCAGGACAAAATCGTCCTCGTGCTCGGTGCCTTGAGGTAGCTTCAACGCATTAAAATCAGCGTATGGAATACGCAGATATTCCGACTGTCCACCGGGAAACGGCCCCCAGCCCGCAAAGCCAAAGGCAGCTCCAGGAAAACCAGGATTGACAGTCAGACAGTAGCCGGTAAACCCGCGCTCACAGTTTTTGCAGAAACCGCATGCCACATTAAAGGGAGCGACCACACGATCACCTTTACGCAAGGTCGTTACAGCAGAGCCGACCTCCTCGATGATGCCCATAGGCTCATGCCCGAATCTGAGGCCCGGTTGAGCCACGGTTCGTCCCTCGTACATGTGGAGATCTGAACCACAAATACAAGTCGAGGTTATTTTAATAATCGCATCATTGGGATGCTCGATCTTGGGATCTGGCACCTGCTCGATGTCGACCTTGAAGGGTCCTTTATACACTACAGCCCGCATAGAACCTCCTTTTATACTAGACCATGGCAGGTCTTCTTGTATTCACGGTACATACTATACGTCGTACCGGCTACTTTGTCAAGTATTTATATTATCTCATCTACTATTTTTTGAGAACAAAAATAAATTTTTCTATAGATATACTGTGTGAGCTTTGCCAGCCCTTCTTAACAGGAGGTCTCATTGGGTGCGGCTGTCTATTCCTGGCCTACTTCACGTAATGTCTATACGCCTGGTACAGCAGGGGGCATGTGATATGATGTGTGCTTGCGCGGTGCAAAAGAGGCCCGAAGAGTGCATCGGCTTCATGTGGCCGGTTGGCCCATATATCGCGCGCGAAAGACGAGTCGGCCAGTGGATCGAATCGTTCCGCTACTGCCAGGCTTGCAGCGGCTGGGTCGGCGGGCATGGGAATACCAGAGGCCCGGGCTATATACGCGACCTCCAGGGCTATCTCTCCCCAGCGTTTGCGCGCTCCTTCGTCTTCGCGAACGAGACCGATAGGTTGGCGCATCTCAGCGTTGACAATGGAAAATGGCACCAGGAAGAGTTGTTTCATCCACATACGTCGCTCGATATCATCTACCAGGGCGGCTTCAGTACCGCCAGCTTCTAGCGCATTCACCACGGGGTCCAGGGTGGGGCGGTGTGTGGCGGGAAGAAATAATTGCGCTACTCCTGGTTTTACATCGATCACGCCGGGTGAGACGATGTGTGCGCCAACGTAGAGCACTCCCATGATAGACCTCTCAGGTCCATACATGCTATTGACGCTGTCGTAGGCGGCGAACCCATTCTGCACGGTCACGAGTAGCGTATCTGCCGCAACCCTCTGGGCTATTTCGTCTAATAGTGCGGGTAAATCATAAGATTTCGTAGTGAGGAGCACGATTGGAGCAAATTGACGGACATCATCAAGCGCTGAGCAGTTCATGGGGGTGTAGATCAAGCGTTTGTCTTCTGAAATGATCGTCAGGCCAACTTCCTGTAGCTGGCGCAGGGCTGCACCACGAGAAATGATGCGCGGTCGTAGACCTCCCCGGTATAGTGAGGAAGCCAGGAAGCCGCCTGCTCCGCCTACGCCAATCATGTCAATTTCTGGGTCCATACCCCCTCCTTGGTACAAGCTATGTTGTACTACGTTGCCGGTGTATCGTAATCAGGTCACTGAGCACTCCATAGGCTGTCTGTATAACGCTTGGTTCGTGTTCCACTATCGTGATTGTACCCATAGCTTCGGTTTCGAGCGAGATGACGCCTGTCGTCCCTGTGCCAATATGCAAGGTGTCATCCGAGCTAATGCGGCGTGGTCGAACGTTCGCGATGAGCACGCCATGTTTGCGATGTGCCTGGCTCACCAGGCGGATGGGTGACCCGGCCAACGCGGCTGCGCAGATTTCATCCGGGGTCAGGTCACGAATGCCCTCACGCTCGACCATGTGGGGAGTGAGCTGACCCTCAAGCAGCGTATTTGCCAGGATAGTCGTCTTCATCACGGCATCCCAGCCGTCCAGGTCATGCCAGGGATCAGCCTCTGCCACGCCGATGTGTTGCGCTCTACGGATGGCCTCGTCTTGTGAGTAGCCCTGCTCAATCAAATTCAGGACAAGACTGCTGGTCGAGTTCAGGATAGCTTGAAATGATTGTATGCCGACCGCCGGGAGGGTAAATTCTGCAAGATTAATCACTGGAAGGCCATCCATTACCGTCGATTCGAAGCGAAACTGTAGATTGTGCCGGTGTGCCAGGGATTGTAGCTCGGCTTGTGCGTAGGCCACTGGCCCCTTGTTCGCAGTAATCACATCCATCCCTGCTTGCAGGGCTTTGCGAATATGCGTGAGAGCGGGTTGCCCATTGCGAGGGTTAAGTGTGGTAAGCTCAACAAATAGCGAGGCCGCCACGTTTTTTCCGCTTCGAATAAAGGCCTCGGCATTTTCTACACGGGTTCCTGCGCAGCTGAACCAGTAAAGTGGGTCCTGCTCGCGTACAAGCAAGTCGGCATCTATCCCTTGAGAATGAATATAGAGCCCCCTGCTACGTGAGCCGATCCCAATGATCACCGGGCGTATACCTAACTCGCGGCCCAACCATTCGCATCGTGATGCCAACAGTGAGAGGAATGCCTGAGCGACGTGCCCGTAACCCAACACGAGTAGGCGGAGCGGTGGAAGTAGTGCAGATAGAGATGTTTCGCTCATACGTACAAACCTGCATCGCAATAGTGTGGTGTTGATCGCCGCTATTACTTTGCGCATGATGGCCGATCGTGAGCAAGGTAACAATAAGAGCGATCAACACTACCACAATTAAGACAATAACCACGAGGACGAGTATTTTACGGGTTCCGCTGAAGTCAGCGGTACGCGTTGGTTGTGCATGCGATGGTGCCGGTGAAATTCCTACCGAGGTGGGAGCCGAGGACTGTATGAACGATCTGGGTGGGGTCTGCGGGGGCGGTGGGGAAAATACCACAGGGGGTTTGGCCGGCGAGCGTACTGCATTTTGAGAAACTGGGGGTGCCTGCTCGGGTGTATGTACTGGTACAGGCGGTGCTTTCGGTAACGAAGGAGTGACTATCGCCGTTGCTTCTATCGAAGCACTGGATGTCGCTCTACTACTCCCTTGTCCGGGATTTTCTGTGACGGGGGGAGTTGGCCCTGCTGCTGGCGATGGAGTCGTTGCTGCGCTTGTCTTGGGTTTTTTTGCCAGCGAGTACCCGCAATGAGGGCAGAAAGCGGCCTGCCGGAGCAGTTCCCCGTTGCATCGCGGGCAGCGCAGGTTTGGTGCCGGAGGTGCTGCAGTTGATGCAGGCTCTGGTGTGGTGATGGGTGAGGTAGCAGATGTGGTTGCCTGGGGTTGATTCTGTAAGGCCTCGTAGAGCAGCGGCAGGTCTGGCTGTGTGCCGTGTGGGTCTATGGGAGGCGGTGAGAGTGAAGGCGGCTGCGTTGATGCTGGCAGTGCTGCCAGGACCATCTTGAGGTCGTTACTCAAATCTGCAACAGATTGGTAACGCTCCTTTGGTTTCATCGCCATGGCCTGTTTGATGATAACATCGAGACGCTCGAGCAGTCCCGGCGGGAGTGTGCCCAACTGTGCCAGGTGGCGGGAATGGCGTGGCGCAGGTTTCCCTGGCTTCGTGACGCCTAGCCGGAATTGCCGCCCGCTGCCAGGCTCTGAACGCGTTTCGGGTGGATTTTGCGCGAGTTGCTCCTGCAGCGATGGTGAATCTGGCAGGCCCTGTTGAATTGACTGGTTGCGGGTCGATACGCTTGGAGGTTCATGAGTGGTAAGTGCGAAATAGAGCGTGCCGCCCAGGGCATAGACATCCGAGCGAGTATCGGTACCGCTACCCCCTGGATACTGTTCTAGTGGAGCATAGCCGGGTGTCCCTTGGTGCCGGATGAAGAAGAGTGTGCGTGCTCCATCTGCCGCCGCCTTGGCATTACCCAGGTCTACTAAGATGGCGGTTCCATTGGAAGTGATACGGATGTTATCCGGTTTGATGTCGCGGTGGATTACGGGGGGATTCTGGTTGTGCAGGAAGGTAACGGCGTCACAGATCGAGATGATCCAGTTCATAATGCGCGCCAGCGGCACAACTTCATTACGCTGGCGCACTATACGTATGTAGTCGGTCAGATCATTGCCCTCGATATATCCCAATACGACGTAGTAGTGCCCACGTTCGTCAAATGCGGCCTGGAATGCCGGCAGACTGGGATGGTGCAACTGGCTGAGGACGCGCGCTTCATGCTCAAGCTGCGCTTTCCCGCTCGCGCCAGTAACCAAATATTCCTTAATTGCGTATTGCTGATTCGTCTGCAGGTCTACCGCCAAATAGACATGTCCAAAGCCGCCGCTGCCCAAAACACGCTCAATACGATAGCACCCGTGCAGTACCGTACCTGACGGAAGCGTTTCCATCATCATAGAGGGTGTCTCCTTTGTCATTTTCACAAATATTGTAGGGCAACGGGGCGTCTAAGAAAATGGCCTGTTTCACATTCCAGTGGCTAAATAAAAGTGCCCGCGAAGGCATTATACACCAGATGAGGCACAATGTCATGTGCCTC
>WNFH01000392.1_pt1 | contig 45636 bp, 42 predicted proteins | sample 5400411 | NCBI WGS metagenome assembly WNFH01 (sample SAMN13153347, study PRJNA577476) | soil metagenome | isolation source: 200 cm saprolite under Douglas fir tree site 2 hole 3 | place: USA:California | collected 2015-04-18 | reverse complement strand
GATAGCCTTTCCAGTTCGCCCTCGCTCAGCGTATGGGAAGAGGCTGTGTACACCATGAGAACGCACCAGAGCGCAGGTGTGAAGCTAGATATACACGATCTGTTGCGTATCTGCACGCTGGACGGTGCCCGTGCGCTCGGCTTCGACGATTTACTTGGCTCATTGGAGCCGGGAAAACTGGCACGGTTGGCAGTGGGGAGAGTAAATCATCAGGACGAGGTATATCAAATGCATACAGCAGACGAGATGCTGCAAATGCTGTGTGATGGCAAAGTTACTGTAAAAGCATTATAGCCCGATCCCCACAGGCAGTTCTGTAATATGTTATATTTACTTTGAAATCGAGTTAGATTATTACGTTACTAGAGGAGGCAGATATGGCTGTACGTACTTTCACTGCCGTCATTCATAAAGAGGACGATCTATATGTTGCAGAGTGCCCAGAGGTGGGTACCGCCAGTCAAGGGTATACTATTGAGGAAGCCATAGCTAATCTGAAGGAAGCTACTGAACTTTATCTAGAAGACTTTCCATTATCTGATGTGAAAGCATTACAGGCAGAGTAGTATTGTTATGTGAGGCGCCCTGACACCTGGAAGGTGTCAGGGCGCCTCACATAACAATACTCCTCTGCTTATCTTCTTATGCGTTCATGATATATCCATGCATCCAACATACCGCGTAAGGCGCCTATCATGCTCAGGACGCCCATTATGATCAGCACAGCTACCCATGTTATGTTCAAATTGCCGAGAAAGGATGTATGAGGCGAAAAGATCACGCTCCAGATCTCTACGAGCAAGAAGGCACCCGCCGACATGAGCATTCCCGCTATTGCGCTGCTGCGCAACAGGGTGGGAAAACTCATTTTTGCTGAAAGCCAGACCGCCATTACAGCTCCAGGCGTAGGTATACCGATGGCGACAATCAACAATACTCCAAGCAGATTGAGCAGCGGTGAAATGTCGGGTGAAGGCGAAAACAATGTCTGCAAGGCAAAGATCAGGATAATTGTCAGTGGCAGCAAGCCCGTCAATGCGCCTACAATGGCTGGACGCCGCAGTACCGGGGCAATCTCGATCTGTTCTTTGTTCGCGTCAACACGGGCAAGCTGGCGCAGCGTATAGAGATTGCTCAACACCAGAAGTAGATACGCTATGATCGAAGCAGGATGTTTATCCTGCGGGGGCGTGCCAAAGTTGATAAACGCTCCACTGATTACTGGTATAAGTACTGAAACGACGAGTGTGCGATAGACAAACTTACGAATACTGCGGTTACGTATCACGCCGGTAAAGCCGATAGCAGCCAGCATCATGAGATTGATACCGCTCCCAAGCAGAATCCCCAACATTGCTACGGTCTCAGTTCCATCTTTGCTCGGCGATGCTACCATACCTAAGACCAATAATTGCAACAGCAGCGTAATCAGCGCCGCGCTATAGTAGAATAATCGCCTCCCCTGGCGAAATGCCTTCACCCCTGGACTCTGCGCCTGCCCATCTGGATATATTTTATCGCCCTCCTTATCCATGGTAGAGGGAGCCGGAAAACCTGCCAGGTTGACACCGGCAGGGCCCTGTCCCTGGTTAGGAGCCTGAACCTGTGAAGGCCACTGCCATTGTCCCGCCACCGGTGAGCGTGGCACACCTCCAGGTGGGACCACAGGAGAGGCAATAGGTCGAGCTGGCTGCGTCGGCGGTATGATACCTTGAGCGCCGGGAGCCAGAGAGGCAGGCGCAGCCATGGGTGCAAGCACTCCCCAGGGTCGCTCGGCCACCGTCAGGTCGGCGTTATTGCCATCGCCACCAAGACGTAATGCAGACCCTGTCGCCACGGCGGCTCGTAAATCTGCCGCCATCAGGTTCGCGCTCTGATAGCGATCGGTCGGATTCTTGGCGAGTGCTTTCATTACCACCTGTTCAAGCGCGGGAGAGAGCTCGGGACGCATGTCTCTGACAGAAGGCACCGGGTCGTGCAATTTTTTCGCCATCACGGCAAAGGGGCTGGGTCCTGTAATAGGCACATTCTCTGTGAGCAATTCATACAAAATCGTGCCAAGCGAGTATATATCTGAGCGAAAATCTATCTCATTGGTACTGATCTGTTCGGGCGAGGCATACTCCGCAGTACCCAGGAAGCTGCCGACACTGGTCAGAGCGGGCATAGCTTTCAAACGCACAATGCCAAAGTCACCGAGCAGTAACCTCCCGTCCTGGTGGAAAAGTAGGTTGCTGGGCTTAACATCACGATGCACCACCCCAAGACCATGAGCATATGTGAGAGCATCCGCTACCTGGCTGATATAGCTGGCAACCAGCTTGAGATCAAAGTGTGAGCCACTGCGTTTCACCTCGTCAATGCGCTCGCGCAGCGTCCCGCCACGAATAAATGGCATCACCAGGTAGGCCAATTGTTGATAATCGACTACCGCCTCTGCATACTCATAAATAGGCAAAATATTCTTGTGCTCTAGCTTTGCTACTGTATCGGCTTCACGGCGAAAACGTGCCAGGAAGACACCCTGTTGATCGGCATCAGGAATATTGGTGGGGATGAGCACTTTTACAGCTACGGTACGCACCGGGCGGGCTTGTTGCGCCAGGTACACAGCACCCATCCCCCCCCGCCCAATAATACGTTCAAGCGTACAGGTACCAAGTGTAACACCTATCAATTCCTTTATATCCATATTTTTATCTATCCATTACAGCAGGACGAGGACAAGCCATCGCCTATAGGCACCAACTTAAGGAAAAGAAGCTTCGTTTTCCCGCCCATTTTTCGTTAGATCTATCCTATCCCCATAAATCACCCTGTGCCGCCTCCCGCACCACGCGCTTTTTGGGCAGCGCACGCTTCTCTCGCGGCGGTTTCTTTGCCGCGTTCCTCTGACCATCGCTGGCCGCATCCTGGGGCGCAGGGAATTGAGCCCCTACAGCATATGGCGTTTCCTGGTTTACCAGTTCTACCGTGGCCTCGAAAATGGAGGTGCGGCGCACACGTACCTCGTCCGGCCAGAGTCCCAATATGGCTTCCAGCGTCGCATCTTCACAATGAGCCAGTGGCAACCAGCGTTCCCGGCTCGCGCGGAAAAGATCGGTCAGCGAGAGCACACCCGCACTCCCAATTAATTCTACGAACGAGATTCGCAGATGTTCCATCCAATCAAGCTGGTACATACCTATCCCCGCCACGAACACCATACCTTGACCGATTACACGTTCTGCCGCCAGCGGCAGTTCTGAACGGCGATAACAGTGCAACACTTCATAGCAAAGACGTTCGGGCAATAATCCCTCGCTTTCCACACGCTGCCGTACAGTGGCTACATCGATTGAGGCTAGCCGCTCGGCGAAGTCGTCATAATGGTTCCGTAACAGCTTCAAGAGTTCGGTAGCGGACATTTGTGTATCGTAAAAGACTATAGGAAACATGCCAGCGATGCTGGCGAACGCTTCTTTCGCCTCTTCTGGTATAGCCAGCACGATATCATCACGCCCCTGCAGTTGTTGTAGTTTCTGTATCTTGCGCTCGCGATAGGATGGTGTCCAGAAACCAAGAATCTCGATATAGAGACGCTTCTGGGCGCGTGTCAGGGCAAAATCAGGGATAAAGATGCTGTGTTCGAGCAGCAGTGGTTCTGGCTCGCGGATGAGCTGCCAGCCATCAACAGCCTGGCTATTCTCCAGGGCGTTGAAGGCCTCCGCGAAAGATTGCTCAATACTGCTATCAAATATCGATGGTGCCTCTGCCGGAGCTAATGATGTACCCGCGAGAGCTACATCTGTGCTCGGCAACAATGAGAGGACAGCATGATCCATCACAAAGGTGTAGGAGCGTTGCAAAAAATGGACGGTTGCCTCGGCTTTGATAATGGCTTTTGAAAGTGCCTGCCCACTCGCAACCCCATGTTTTTGTTTGTTGCGTCCATGCGTCCCTTGAGCGATGCCGTATCCAAGCAGCAAACGGCAGAGGCGGGCCAGGCGCATTCCGTACTGCTGGGGCGCACCTGTCATTTCCTGTGGCCCATAGAGCGTCAGTTGCAGGCGCGGCGCGCTACCAGGCGCAGTTGGATCGTAGGCAAGATCGTAGTAGACACCGAGCAGGCGCGCTAAATAACAGAGCCGTTTAATGACTGCTCCGATACCCGTTTTAGACATGCTGGATTGTGTACCGCCGGTATTTGCCTCTTCAAATGCGTTGCAATCGATGACGAAATGCACGCTGGAGGCATTGAACAGCGCGGCTTCAAATGCCCACTGGTTATACAGCGTGGCAACATCCTGGGCAGCAGGGGGTTGAGGGGCATCTCTTGCGAGCATTGCCTCTTCGTCACTATCCAATACGAGCAGGTATTCCAGCTCTGGCACGCTGAGCTGGTACAAGGCGGCAAATTTCTGTAAGGCCTCTGCCCGTGTCTTCATATCAAGGAAGCCTCTGTAGTATGCGTTGACGTAATTGTACAATGCCAGGCGCAGGTAAACGGGTGAGGTAATCTCTGCTTGATCGAGACGCTGTTGCGCCTCGCTCCCCATGCGCTGGACTGTGGTTGACCAATCGCACTGTCGCCAGTGATACCAGGCACTCAGGGTATTTATGAGGCAGTATGCCAGGCGATAGTCTCCTAAGCAGGCACGCGCATCGTCAATCGAGAATAACCTTCGAGATTGCCCGAGAAGTTGCTCATGATAGGTAATCAGGCGTTCAATCTCCGTTTGCATCTCCCCCGGTCGCAGGAACTGCAGCCCAACAAAGAGTTCACCGCCGCGCCGGTGTACCTGTTTTTTGATGTCTTGCAAACTGAAACGCACGTTTTTCTCCTGAGGTATGATAACAGCAGTTTGTATTATATATGAAAAAACGAAATTCTGGTACCTCCAAAGAATATTGAAGGGCCTCTTTCTAAATCTTCCAGTTTCATCCGAATTTTGAAGAGGGAAAAGCGGCAATTCGGATGACTCATGCTATGGTGATGTTACAGTAGCTGTAGTTGTTGGTGTGGATGATGAACTGGATAGTATATTCCACACCTGGGCATTACTATATTCCACCTCGGAGGGATTCACAAGATCGATAGCCGCCACGCCGATCTTTCCAGAACTGAGACTGCTGTCGGACACGCTGGTGAGGAACTGTTGGTTGGCATACAGGTACAGATTACCAGCGTTAGCAATGACAGCCAACTGGTTGGTCTGGGTGAGACCGATAGTGATGGCAGGACTAAATCCATTAATCAACGTAATATTCTGGTTGCCGCTTTTATAGAGGTCGAGAGCATATGTCCCATCGATACCGATGCGCAATAAGTAAAAAGAGCCACTCGTGCTATTGGCGCGGAAGATAATGCCGCCCTGTCTGCCGCTATCAATAATCATCGTTACCTGGTAGACGAAATTACTAAAGTTGGTGGCCTCGGCAAGGCAGGGTTGGAAATAGCCCTGTCGTGCTTCAAGGGCGTGATAATCACTGCCGGTGAATGCACAGGCACCATCCACGGTTCCATTTGTCTCATCCCAGTTGTTATTTCCGCTATTGTCACTCAGTGGGTCATCGAGTTTTGGCGTTCCGCTGGTGTCCTGCGTGAATAAATCGCTAAAGGCCGTAGCAGTAGCTGTCGCATTGTCTACCTGCGCGGTCGAGGCGGCCTGTGCGGTCGCGCTGGCATAAATCCGAGCATTGGCAGTTGCCCATACGTTGGCGGTGGCCTGCGTTCGCGCCTGTGCTGTCCCTTGCGCCTGCCTTGTTAAATTGACTATCGTCGTAACCTGCGCGCGGAGCGTTGCGCGATATTGTTGCGTCGTGGCATAGACGATAAAGCTAAAGCCACTCCCGATCAGTGCGAGGGCCAGTAGAATAATCAGCATAGTCAATCCAATCGGGAAAGTCTCCCGCCGCCGAAAGCTCTGCTGTGCAGGTGGCCAGGAAGGAATATCAGCTACCGTCGTATCAGTAGGAGAGACTCGCTCTGCTTCCGTCAACTTATGCTCGTTTGGCATTATGGACTAATTCTTTCTAGCAGTTTTCTTCTTTCTCTCTATTTCTTATATCACATTATGGCAAATTCCAGACCTGGGCATTGCTGAAGGCGACATCTGTGAAGTGACCGGTATTAAACGCATACACCGCGATGCCTCCAAACCTATAATGCTCATCTTTGGCACTGACGATGAATTGCCTGTTGATATACAGGTACAAAGTGTTTGAGCGTGCGATTACAGTCAGCAAATTAGGTTGGTTTGGGCCTGTATTGACGGCTGGACTAAAGCCTTGTTGCAAAGTCTGACTTTGGGTCGCCCCTTGTCTAATGATGAGAGCAAATTGGCCCACAGAACTGATGGCAAAGAAATATCCCTGTATATCATTTGATGCCGAGATACTATCGCGAAAAATAAGGCCTCCTCCATCGCCGTTAATGGCTAATTGCACTTGAAAGGCAAAATTACTCAACGAGTGAGAAGTACTCATACACGGCGCAAAAAAAGATGCCTGTAAGACCTTGATGTGATAGGCTCCGCCCGCATAAGTGCAGCTGCCAACTTGCCCGCTATTTTCAGGCCAGTCATTGCCGCTAGTATTTGCACTACTCAACGAGTCATTGAGTACAGGGGTGCCGCTGATAGCCTCGCTATAAAGCTGCTGTGGGCTCAATGCCAGGGCAGTGGTGGTAGCCTGCCGGGCTTGCGTGGTTATAAAAGTTCGAACAACAGCCGTCGCCTGGGCATTGAGTTCGGCAGGCCGCAGAAAAACTAGATAATAGGTAAATCCACTTCCGCTTAGGATTAGGAGCAGTGCCAGCACGATCAGCAATACGACTATCCCAACAGGAAGAACACGGCGTGGCTGCACTCCACCATTTGCCTGTGGAAGATGTGGCTGGAGAGCAGGAGCTACTCCAGGTATTTTCAGGCTATCCTCCGTCGACGGCGGCGGGGAAGATTGTGCATTGACTTCAGCAGGGGATGCAGGTGCGGCAGCAGTTTCCCTCGAAGCGCCATAAGCGATATAAGGGATGCTTTCCTCCCTCGGATCATAGGATGACGTGGCGGCATGAGGTATTGACACAGGTGTATCGCATTGTGGGCAAATGGTCATTTCTGGGGAAAGCCTTGCTCCACACGATGTACATTGCATGATAAATGCCTCCTGAGGTAGCATAAGAACTGTAACGGCAGGGTACTATGATCTTCCCGTTACCCAAAACTTTTGTGTTATGTGGAACCGCCTGGGAAGCAGAACGAGTGTGTAGGGGCGCAATGCATTGCGCCCTCTTGGATGGTTGATTGCTGTCCCAGGGCGCAATGCATTGCGCCCCTACACACTCGTTCCCAAGCCTTGTACTGCCCACACTCGGCTTTTCAAGCTGACTGAACCCATCTCAACTTTTGGGTAATGGGAAGATGACAGTGCCCACAACTGTGCATTACTAAATACGACACCAGCAGTAGATTGCTCACCCGCATTAGCCAGGAGCCCAATTCGACCGCCTCAATGAAGTTCTCTCCATTTGGGGTGATGGTTCCGCTACAGTCTCCAAACTTGCAAATTACTATATATCACATCAGTGGGATTTGTATGATCCTCCGCAAGTACGCCTATCTGACCAGACTTATATGTGCCGTCGGCCACACTGCCAACATACTGCTTATTGATGTAGATGTAAATACTGCTTCCACGCGCAACGATCGTCAGCAAATTGGTTCGACCTACATCTTTGATGATAGTAGGGCTGTTGCCATAGGCCAATGGCGTGCTATGAGTCGTATCCTTCGATGTGAAAAGGTCATAGGTGCCATCCCTGCCCACGCGAAGAACATAGAATTTTGCCGCCGAATTATTCCCCCGCAAGACAAGGCCACCCGCGTCACCCCTGGTAATCTTCATTTGCACTTGCAAGGCAAAATTGCTGAAGTTTGTATTATTTGCGATACAGGTAAAATAAAATCCCTTAGAATAGAGGCTGGCATGATATGTCCCACCTGAAAATGAACACCCTCCGCCCCCCTGTGCCAGGTCCTCGTCCCAATTGCTGCCGGTGTTGAAACCCAACGACTCACTGAGAGCAGGTGTCCCTCGTGTCGCGGAGGTATAGATGTTCTGTAGAGCGGTTGCGGTAGCGATGACATCCGCCGTGGCCTGCGCCTGTGCTGTAGCTGTGGCATTGGCAATCGCTACCGCCGTACCGGTAGCCTGGGCATTTGCCGTCGCGGTAACTCGCGCCACCATTGTCTGTGATGTCTGAGACGTGGCAGTTGCTTGCATACGGAGCTGGTTGGGATGATACACAGTCGAGTAATAAATCAGTGCAAAACCGCTTGACATGATGAGCAATGCCAATATGACAAGCAGAATGGTCATTCCTCTTGACAGGCCAGCCCTGCGCTGTGGCCTGCGGGGCAGCACAGGCGGTGGCATAACATAGGGCAACGATGGCGGCTGCGCCCCTAAATAGAGTGGAGCTTGCTGTACTGGTGGTGATGGATAGCCTGCTTGCCCATATGGAACTGATGCTGGAGTCGAGGAGAAACCAGCAGGATTCGCCGGAAACGTCTGTTCTGGTTGCAAACCAGCCGGAGACGATGCCATTTCCCGGAAAGAGCCAGGAGTAGACAAGAAGGTCTCTTCTCTAGAGCCAGGAGTAAAAACGGGTGCGCCACACGAGGGGCAGTGATTTGCCCCGTCCGGTATGGCCGCGCCACACGAGTTACATTGCATGTTGGTTTCCCCTAATAAGTACACTTGTAGTCTCATTTGAAATAGTGATAATTGCTGAGTAAGCATACCATGCTTTTGGCTTTACGCCAAGATAGAAATGCACCAATTTTTCAGCATCTAAGGTGAATTTCTATAAAAAACCTATTTACAACCTCCTCCCAATATGGTATCATCTAACTTGCCCAGGGGATGTAGCTCAGTTGGGAGAGCGCGACAATCGCACTGTCGAGGTCAGGGGTTCGAGCCCCCTCATCTCCACCACTAGCCAGAAGTGCCTTGCAAATCGCAGACACGCATGGTATAGTATCGAAAGAATTAGAAGCCCCGCAATCGGGCTTGAAATGACAAAAGCAGTGAGCAGGAGTAGTAGGTCAACGTTCACTCAGAGAGTAGTCGGCTGGTGCGAGACTACACCACATTTGACCGAACTCGCCTGTGAGCAACCGGTGTGAAGCCGCTTACATGAGTACCTTGTGAGAGACTCTAGCACTTGTCGGGACGCCCGTTATCGCGTACAATGAGTTCCATTAATCAATTCACCCAGTTTTCAGAGAAAACTTAGCAAGCATGGGCCTGTAGCGCAGCTGGAAGAGCGCATCCATGGCATGGATGAGGTCAGGGGTTCGAGCCCCCTCAGGTCCACCAAGTTGCACCCGACCGACTGGTTGGGTGAGGGTTGAAATAAACAAACAAACAAACATGGAAAATCAGGGTGGTACCACGGAATAACCTTTCGTCCCTAACGGATGAAAGGTTTTTTGTTTGAATAAAGGAAAACGATGATTACACGCACAAAGTACAACCCAAAAGAAATAGAACAGAAATGGCAGACGCAATGGGAGGCGGAACAACTGTATCATGCCCCCGATGACTCGCCAAAACCAAAATTCTATCATCTCGTCATGTTCCCATACCCATCCGGCGACCTGCACATGGGCCACTGGTATAACTACTCGCCCTTCGATGCCTATGGACGCTTCAAGCGCATGCAGGGCTATAACGTGATGCAGCCCATCGGCTTCGACGCCTTTGGACTACCCGCGGAGAACGCCGCCATCAAGCGCGGCGTGCAGGCCCGCACCTGGACGCTGGCAAATATCGAACATATGCGCAGACAACTGCGCATGATGGGTGCCCAATGGGACTGGCAGCGCGAAGTCGCCTCCTGCATGCCCGACTATTACAAATGGACACAGTGGCTGTTCCTGCAATTCTACAAGCACGGACTGGCCTATCGCACCAAAGCACCCGCCAACTGGTGCCCAGGCTGCAATACTGTGCTGGCCAACGAGCAGGTACTGGCCGATGGCACCTGCGAACGCTGTGGCAGCACCGTCATACGCAAAGAGATCGAGCAGTGGCTGCTGAAGATCACCGATTACGCCGAGCGGCTGCTGGACTTCCCCGTGGTCGAGTGGCCCGAAAAAACCATCACCATGCAGCGCAACTGGATTGGACGCAGCGAGGGAGCCGAGATCCGCTTCACCACCGAGATCGATGGCAAACGGGAAGAGATTCCCGTCTTCACCACTCGACCGGACACCATCTATGGAGCCACCTTCTTCGTGCTGGCTCCTGAACATCCCTGGGTCGAAAAGATCACCACGCCCGAACACAGGGCAGCCGTCGATGCCTACGTAGAGCAGGCGCGGCGCATGACCGAGATCGAACGCACAAACGTGGAGAAGGAGAAGACGGGCGTCTTCACCGGCGGCTACGTGACCAATCCCGTCAATGGCGAACAGGTTCCCGTCTGGATTGCTGACTATGTGCTGATGGGCTACGGTTCCGGGGCGATCATGGGTGTTCCGGCTCACGACCAGCGCGACTTTGAGTTTGCCCGCAAGTTTGGTATCGAGATACGCGAAGTCATTCGCCCTGAAGGTGAGGCACCGAGCGATCCCGCTACATGGTCAGAGGCCAAAGAGCACCTGGGCGTAATGGTCAATTCCGGCCCCTTCGATGGCACACCTGCCGGTGAAGCGATTGCCAAAGTGACGGAGTATATCGAGGAAAAGGGCGTTGGGAAATTCATGGTCACCTATCGCCTGCGCGACTGGCTGATCAGCCGCCAACGCTACTGGGGTGCGCCCATTCCCATCGTATACTGTCCAGAGCATGGTATAGTTCCCGTACCGGAGGAGCAACTGCCCGTCTGGCTGCCTGAACATGTCGAGTTCAAGCCTACCGGTGAGTCGCCACTGCGCTACGAGCCGGAGTTCCTGAACACCACCTGCCCAATCTGTGGAGCTCCCGCCACCCGCGAGGCCGATACCATGGACACTTTCATCTGTTCTTCCTGGTACTTCCTGCGCTACGCCGACCCACACAACACTGAGCAGGCGTGGAGCCAGGAAAAGCTGAAGCACTGGCTGCCCGTCGATCAGTATGTCGGCGGCGTCGAACACGCGATCATGCACCTGCTGTATGCACGTTTCTTCGTCAAGGCACTGCACGACATGGGCCACCTGGACTTTGACGAGCCGTTTACGCGCCTGTTCCACCAGGGTATGGTGCTGGGTGCCGACGGACAGAAGATGTCCAAGTCTCGTGGCAACGTTGAGACACCTGACAGGTACGTTGAGAAGTATGGCGCGGATACTATTCGCTGCTATATGATGTTCATTGGTCCTTTCGAAGCTGGCGGTTCGTTTAAGCCCGACAATTTAGAAGGCGTCTGGCGGTTCCTGAACCGCTTCTGGAGCGTCGTCACCGACAACTGGATTGTACGGCAGGTTAGCGATAAGGAGACCGGCGAAAGCAGAGCTATCGAACGCCTGCGCCACAAGACCATCAAGCGCGTCACGGAAGACCTGAGCAACTTCCGCTTCAATACGGCTCTGGCCGCGCTGATGGAGTGCAACAATGCGCTGGTGAAACAGCAAAACGAGCCAGTGGCCCAGACCAGGGCGTACCGCAAGACACTGGAAACGATGATGCAACTGCTGGCCCCTATGGCACCGCACATCACCGAAGAGCTGTGGCACATCACCGGCCATAGCGGCAGCATCCATCTGACCGATTGGCCGAGCTACGACGAGGCCATGACGCACGATGAGACCTTCACCCTGGTAATCCAGGTCAATGGTAAAGTGCGCGAGCGCGTCGAAGTCTCCACCGCTATCACTGAAAACGATGCCCGTATGCTGGCCCTGAACAACCAGCGCGTCGCTTCGTTCATCGGTGAGTCCACCGTGCAAAAAGTCATTTATATCCCAGGTCGCCTGGTAAATATCGTTGTGCGTAACGCATAGCATAATATTAGCTTCTTAATGCATCAAGCGATTTTAACGAACAGGCGCAACCATCTGGACGTTTGACAGAGTCAAACGTCCAGATGGTTGCGCCTGTTCGTTAAAATCGCAATTGACCCTTACCCTTTTTTGTAACCTGCCGACGTTGATATATATAGATAGATTAACAGAACCTATCCACTGGTAAACGTTCATACGTCTGAATAACATTGAGAAAATTCGGTTCGTTAAAATGGAACCAACCAGGATATTCAGACGTATATACTTCAAATAACCAGTAACAAGCAGGCTGCATCTTCCAACATAAGCGCAGAGAAAGCTTGCGAGAACATATTTTGTGAGGCATTTCACACGTTAATTGTCATGTAGTAGATAGCTATTTCGCCGATTTCCGTTTATGCTTTGTGTATAAAGAATAGGAATAAGTAGAAGAGGGGAAATTGTTGATGAACATACCTGAGCACAAACTGGTATTTGAAAAAATACTATGCCGAACGTCTATCAAAGTGAATAGCCAAACGGCTAATAACCTGACAATTATTGAAAAACGGAAAATAAGCAATTAAATAGCGGGCCAGGGGCGCGATAAATCGGCTCCCTACGGCGGAAGGACACAATCAATTATGAATCCACAAATCCACTCTACTGAAGAACATCTAATAACGGTAACAAATGTTGAAACAGCCACCACTGATATTGATACACTTGCCCAGAGCGGTTTTACTTCCGAAGAAATCATGTCCCTTCTCTGGCTCCGCCAATGGTACCAGAATGGCGGCAGTGACCGCACGGAGATCATCCGCCACCTGGAATTCCTCAAAATCCTGGTTCTAACCGGCAAGATGGAACTGTAATAGAGAGTCATCCCCGATAGAAAAACGCAGCAATGAGGGCCGCTTGCTTCGCAAGCGGCCCTCATTGCTGCGTTTTTCTATCGGGGATGACTCCTTTTTCCAAACCCCAGCCGTTAGATATAACCAGAATGTGGCAATCTACGTATCTAGAGATAGAGAACAAGCAAAAGCAAGCCGCTACAGGCTGCTTAACCATACATGTTATAATGTGTGACAACTACAGGTGACACTAAACAGTAAATAAGGACAATTATGCGTATCATACTCTACCTTGGGAAAGGCGGCGTCGGGAAAACCACTATCGCCGCGGCCACGGCGGTGCGTTCCGCTATGCTGGGCAAACGAACGCTCGTGGTCAGCACTGACCTGGCACACAGCCTGGCCGACTGCCTGAATACACCGCTCACCTCGGAGCCGAAAGAACTGGCACACAATCTCTGGGCACAGGAAGTCAATGTACTGGACGAGATGCGACGCGGTTGGAGCAAAGTGCAAGATACAATGACTAAAGTGTTGCGCAAGCAAGGCATGGACCCCGTAATGGCCGAAGAGCTTGCCCTCATTCCCGGCATGGATGAGATCGTCAGCCTCACCAACATCTATCGCAACGCTCGTGAAGGCAACTTCGAGGTCGTGATCATCGACGCGGCTCCCACAGGCGAGACAGTACGACTACTCAGTATGCCAGACACGTTCCAATGGTACGTTGGGCGTATCACTGGCAGTGCAGCCCTCAATCTCGCCCGCCCCTTCATTAAAGCGGTAATGCCCTCCGCCGAGATACTCGATGCCGTCGAGGCACTCAGCGAGCGCGTCAAAACGCTGCGCGAGGTGCTGAGCAACCCTGACATCAGCTCGTATCGTCCGGTCGTCAATCCAGAACGCATGGTTATCAAAGAGGCGTTACGGGCCGAAACTTACCTGGCCCTCTTTGGCTATCCGATTGACATGGTTGTCTGTAACCGCGTGCTGGCGAAAGGCAACTATCAGGACGCCTTCATGCAAGAAATGTATCAAAATCAAGAGAAGCTGCGCCAACAGATCCATAACACGTTCGCGCCTCTCCCCATCTGGGAGGCTCCTTATTACTCCCATGATATTATCGGCGTACCTCAACTTGGCAAGTTAGCCGAGGTGGTCTTTGGCGAGCAAGACCCCACCCAGGTTTTCTACCACGGGCAAATACAGGAAATCACCCGCCAGGGTGATGTCTACATCCTGCGTCTCCCACTCCCCCACGTTGAGATGAACAAGGTGCTGATGACCAAAAAGGGGGACGAGATGATTATCGAGATCGGCAACTTCAAGCGCGATATCACGCTCCCGTCGGTCCTGGCGAACCAGGAGGCAACGGTAGCCCGTTTTGTAAATAAAGCCCTGGAGATACACTTCACCGCTCCCACAGAAGAGGTAGAGAAATCAGCATAGAGAAAGTATTCTACCAAGGCAAAGACAGCACAGCAAGTGTTTTGCTTCGCAAAACACTTGCTGTGCTGTCTTTGCCTTGGTAGAATATAGATAAAAAGGCTGTAGTGGCAGCGATTCAAGGCTGGATAGTACTTCCTCAAATCATCCTCCCATCATGGGATAATTGATGTCGTCCTCTACGAATAAAAATAAAGCCTATCAAACATGAGTCATCCCGAATTTTTGAGGAGAAAAACTGCAATGCGGGTGTTTTTCGGTACGAAAAACACCCGCATTGTGGTTGAGAATTCGGGATGACTCATGTTGCTTGAGGCTTCCTGCGCTTGACACCTGTTCCACAAACCCTCTATAGTAGAGTGGCACAAAAACCAAAACATTGGAATAGCGAACATCCTGAGTTATGTCAAATACAACTAACACTCCGCTCGCGGCGTATATCGAGCGAGCGCGTAAAGTACTACAACACGAACAGCGCACCAACCACCGCGATCAGGCCATCAAACCAGGTGGCCTGGAAATCTTTGTGGTGCGCTGGGCCGATGAGGTCAGCACCGCCTGTAAGAATGCCGGACTCGACCTGCGCCCAATTCATAGCTTCACCGAATATCTCGAAGGCTATCACCAGCAAGACCCCATGCAGCGTGCCGCAAGCCTGCGGGCCGCCCTCGCTGTACTCAATGAACTAGAAAACCCTGGAAATGGGAATGCGCAAAGCCGTAATACAGTGGTAGCTCCATCAGAGCCGAGCGGCGGGCGTGCTGGACACGATACCTTAGCTCCCCAAACCGATAAATCGGGCCCCCACGATGGTAAATCGACTCCCAACGAAACAGGACGCGATAAATCGGCTCCCAATGGCGATAAATCTCCCCCGAAAGCGGCACAAAATCCTATTCGTTTAGAGGCCGGTATGTCCGCTGGCCATTCGGTGCTTACCCTGCTGACTGCTGATATTATGGCTGTCCCAGGTGTTGGTGCATCGGTTGCCGCACGGCTGCACAATCTTGGCATTCGCACAGTACGTGACCTGCTCTTCTATTTTCCCCGCGAACACCGCGATTACAGCAAACTCATCAAAATTGCTGACATTCCCTTCAACGAAGTTACAACCACCATGGGCCTGATCTGGGAAACGAAAAACGCGCCGACCAGTGGTGGGCGCATGCGTACCATCGCCACCATCTCGGATGAGACGGGCAAGCTCAATGTGACATGGTTCAATCAGCCCTATCTACTCAAACAATTGAAGGCTGCACAGGGTTCCTATCTCGTCGTCACCGGCGTCAAGCAACGCTTTGGCAACAAGATTGAGTTCTCAGTTCGCAGTCATGAACTGCCTGAACAGGGCGACCTGTTGAACACCGGGCGACTGGTGCCCACCTATGCACTGACCGAGGGACTGCACGCCAAGACGCTGCGCCGCTTCACCAAGTGGGTAGTTGATCGCTACGCGGCCATGGTACCCGACCACCTGCCCGCCTCGATACGTTCGGCAGGGCAGTTGATGCCTCTACCCGACGCGATCTCACACATACATTACCCCGAAAATGATGCCGCCTTGCTCTCAGCACGCCGCCGCCTGGCCTTCGACGAACTCTTTCTGATCCAGCTTGGGATGCAGGAACGCCGCACTCGCTGGCAGCGTGAAGCTCCACAGGGCAACGCCTTCAAAATTGACCTCGCGAAAATTTTCATTGATGCCTCCACGACGCCAGAAGCCACCGGCACCACAATAGACGTAGAGGACACACGCTCGTACACAGACATGCTCAACACGCTTAATACGACACTCTGGTCTCCCGTCACCACCAATCAGCCATTTGAGGCTACCCTGCCGTTTCGTTTCACGGCTGCCCAGCGGCGCGTTATCGGCGAAATTCTTGGAGACCTCGCTCAGACCAGGCCCATGTGTCGCCTCTTACAGGGCGATGTTGGCGCAGGTAAAACGGCTGTAGCGGCAGCTGCCCTGCTGATGGCCGCGCTCAACGGCTATCAGGGTGCCATCATGGCACCCACCGAACTGCTGGCAGAGCAACATGCTCGCAGTATCAGTGTTATGCTGGAGCCGTTCGGTATTCATACCGTACTCTTAACCGGCAGCCTCAAACAACGCGAGCGCACGCTGGGACGGGCGGCTGTCGAGAGCGGCGAGGCCATGGTTGCCGTAGGCACTCACGCATTGATCCAGGAGGAAGTGAATTTCAAACGGCTGGGACTGGTCATCGTTGACGAGCAGCACCGTTTTGGCGTTGAACAGCGCGATATCCTACGCCAAAAAGGCTATCATCCCCATATGCTGGTGATGACTGCGACCCCCATACCGCGCACTTTGTCACTGACGTTGTATGGAGACCTGGATGTCTCGGTCATCGACCAGCTTCCTCCAGGTCGCCAGAAAGTCATCACGCGCTGGCGCACCGGCGCGCGTCGTAGCGAAGCCAACACCGTTATCGCCCACCAGGTCGCGGAGGGCCACCAGGCCTTTATCATCTGCCCATTGATCGAGGAATCCGAGACGCTGGCGGTCAAAGCAGCCACCGTTGAGTATGAACGCTTGAAACGCGAAGTCTTCCCCAATTTGCGCCTGGGCCTGCTGCACGGAGGGATGAAGCCCGCGGATAAAGATGCGACGATGCGCCGTTTCCGCGACCATGAACTGGATGTGCTGGTGGCAACCTCGGTCATCGAAGTAGGCATCGACATACCCAACGCCACAGTCATGGTGATTGAAGATGCTGACCGCTTCGGCCTCTCACAGCTTCACCAGTTCCGCGGGCGAGTCGGGCGCGGCACAGATCAAGCATTCTGCTACGTGCTCAGTGCCGATGCCAGCGTACAAGCCCAGGAACGGCTGGAAGTATTCCAATCGACCGATGACGGCTTCCGCCTCTCCGAGGAAGACCTGCGGCTGCGCGGCCCCGGTGACTTTATTGGAGTGCGCCAGAGCGGTATGCCAGAGCTGCGCATGGCCGATCTGAGCGATACCAAACTCATCGAATTGTCACGCTCCCTGGCCGCGAAACTCTGGCAAAGCGACCCCTACCTGCGCAAGCCAGAACACGCCGAGCTGCGCCTGCGCATGCACCAGTTCTGGCAAAGTTTCATGGCCCACTGATTCTCTTGCAAGAAAATACATTCCTGGCTTCCTCTCGTACTGAGATCAGATAGCATCTTCCTTTCTTCGCGGCCTGAGCATCTTTGAGGTGGGCAGTGAGGGCAATCACGACCGGTGCCAGGCCAACAGGATCCTTACTTCTTCATCCGCCAAATATCTCCACTTGCCCACAGGCAGGTTTTCAAGGAAGATTGGTCCAACCCCAACACGCATCAGTTGGAATACCCGGTGACCAATGGCAGCCATCATGCGTCGTATCTGACGTTTGCGCCCCTCATGGATGGTGAGTTCCAGCCAGCTATCCACCCCCTCTTTTCGCAAAAGTCGCACCTGTGCCGGAGAGGTTGTATGGCTGCGACCATCATCTTCGGTAATGGCAATGCCTTTGCGCAAGGCTTCTAAGGCGGCTTCAGTTGGGCGGCCCTCCACCAATGCATGGTAATGCTTTTCCATCGAATAGCGGGGATGTGAGAGGTGTAAGGCAAATTCCCCATCATTGGTCAGCAAGAGCAGGCCACTGGTATCGATATCCAGGCGACCTACAGGATAGACACGCAGGCGGCGCAGTTCGGGTGGCAGCAGGTCGAGTACGGTAGGTCGTCCCTGTGGATCACTAGCGGTACTGGCATAGCCCACCGGCTTATGCAGTAACACATAGACATGCCTGGAAGTGGCAGCGACGGGTTTTCCATCTACGCTGACGATATCGTGTGCAGGATCAATGCGCGTACCCTGGGTGGTAATAGTCACACCATTGACCTGTACGCGGCCACTGGCAATCAGTGCTTCGGCGTGGCGGCGTGAGGCGATGCCAGCATGTGCCAGGAAACGCACCAGGCGTTCGCCCTCCGGCTGTGGCATTTGTGGTGGTGGTTGGGTCATAACATGCTTTTCCCCGCAAGGCATTGCACACACTGTTTCTCGCGGCATGTTTGCTGGTAAATGTAGTGTAGCCCCTGCTGCTGACAGGCACCTTGCGGCTCACTGTCTAATTGGAGTTGCTCGCACATAGCACGAGTAATGCGGTTCGAGGAGAGACCTGGATGTTCCAGATAGAGTGCCTGTGCCTGCTCAGCGAGTTTGCTATCATGCTCAATCAAGGCAACGGCGACGGCAAAGGGAAGGATGGCGTTGCAGATGAGGATATCCGCACGGGCGGTACCCAGTCCTGCAAAGATGGCACGCAATGCATGTAAACGATCAGGATTTATTGAAACAATTATCTCTCTCATAGGCTCCCATGCTCCCGTAATACGCCACTGTTGTATGAGCTTCTTCAGGATAGAGAGGCGGCTGGCGTCTAGCGGCGGCGGGTCAAATGTGCGTCCTAATGGTTCTGGCACGCTATGCGACAGGCCAAGCAGGTATTGTCCGGCGGCACGGAAGAAGGCGCGGTCGCGCCCATAGCCCAGTCCTTCGGCCAGGGCCGCGATCAGGCAGGCATCGCAGGCACTGAATGGTTCCTGGGAATGTGCATTGTGCAGCAGTTCGACAAATGTGTGTGCCTTCTGCTCGAAGCGCAATAGCCCGGCCTGTCTGAGCAAACGTGTGCGTTGCTGGTCGCTTGCGTGCTGCATCACCAGGTGGCAGGGCCACGTTGATGTTGGTGTCACATGGCTTTTGATGCGAGTTGGTGGCGCAAGATCATTGAGAGAACACATGGGAAGTGCTGTCCCATCCTGGCGCAGGGCGGGGGAAGTATTGTCACAGATCAAGACCACGTGCAAAATAACGTTATTATAGCAGGCATCGCTGTGGTGTTGATGAGCCAACCAGTCGCTGGCACGCACGTGAAATTCGATGTCGCCAACCGCTGGCTGTGCCTGTCCGTTGAAGTGTAATACAGCATCCCGCACATCTGGCCCGGCGGCACTACCAGGGCGACCGGCGAATACGAGCCGGCAAGTGCTGCCGCTGCTCAAGGGCAAACGCACATCAGGGGATAGAGCATACCAACGGCGTGCTACTTCATGCTCGTATAAATGCGAGGACGTGGTATAGGACTCGCGTACACAGGTGATTGTCACTTTGTCATCCCGTCCTCGAAACGAATAAAGGGAATCTTGATGGTTATGTCCGCTTCGTCATCGCTGGCAGCTTCTTCGTTTCCTGCAGCCGCTTCATCTGTATTTTCCGTGGATGATGCCGCAGGTGGTGTTTCTTCAAGCGTTGTTTCCGCGAGATCACTGGCGGCGAAGGCCATGCCCTCGGCCACTTCCGCTTCCGCCTCGGCATCCATGGCTGCCTTGAGAGCCTGCTCTTCAGTAGCCTCGGCGTCGGCGAGGAGGGCATGAGCACGAGTGGCATTGCGCTCGGCCTCGCGCAGATAGTTATCAGCCTCCTCTTCACTCAAAGCGCCACTGGCAATGGCCGCACGCACCTCTTCCAATACCTGGTCGGCTTGCAGGGCCACATCGCGGGCCTCTCGCGTGCGAGCACTACTGGCTTCCGCCATGGCCTCTGCTTCGGCGGCAGCGGCGGCGGCAACGTCCGCTATCATCATCGCGGCGACGGCAGACACCACTTCCTCTTCCTCTTCAATCTCCTCAATACTGGGAGCCCCTCTCTCCACTAACGAGCGGCTCTGCTCTGGCGTGGCAATCGATGGCAACGGGCTTGTGGGAATCTCTTCTTCCTCTTCTTCAAGCAGCACCAGCATTGGTGACTGGCTCTCCTGCTCGCCATTTACGACAGGAGGCGTATCGCCATCGCTCACCTCTTGCATGATCTGGTCGGCTTCTGCCGCCAATTGCTCGGCTTCCTGGGCGGCGCGTTCGGCCTCCTGGGCGATGGCGTTTGCCTGTTCTGCTGCCGCTTGCATCTCCAGGAGTTCTTGCATAAGGTGGCGACCTGAACCCATCTGTTCCAGGCGGGCGGAGATCTCGGTGGCGCGTTCAGCCGCCAGCCGGGCAGATTGCTCGGCAGCTTCGGCGGCGCCACGAGCTTCTCTGGCGAGCTCAGTAGCTTCCACGGGAGAGACGGGTGATGTTTGGGTGGAATCGATGGGTTGACCCGTTTCTATATTTTGCTCCACGCCGCCCAGGGTACCCGCAAGAGGTACTTCCTCAGTTGTGGGGGAGGTTTTCATATTGGACAGTCGTTCGCGCACGAGTGCTAAACGTGCTACTACCCGTTGGAGGCGGGCCTGGCGTTTCTGCAATCGCGCCTCCGCACGCTGGAAACGCTGCAAGGCTTTGGCATGGGCCTCCTGTACCTCTCGCAAGCGCTCTTGCATACGCTCTTCACGCTTGCGCAGCTTTTTCTCGAGGTTCCGCGATCCCGATGGTTGGTCCTCTTGTTGAGGTGGCTTTTGCCTGGTCATGATCTTTATCCTCCAGGGAAAAGAGCAAACGTACTACTTTACTTTTTGCCTTTGGCTTTTTTCACTTTAGAACGTCCTTCGCTGGCAGCAGGCTCACCGCTTTTGAACGCTGTTGGAGCAGCTATTCCGCTACCGGGCAAGGCCTCACCTGTTACTTGTTGTCGACTCCACAATATTTCACCGAAATGAGGGCGGCGATACAAGACCTCTGTCCGACCTGAGAAGAGCGTGCGCTTGACAATGTGCAGGTCGCGCTCAATCTCTATTTCCAGAAACCCATTATCTTTTTTACCAGAGGTGTCAAGCAACGAACCGGCATTACAGCAGAGCAGGCGGTGCCTGCCATCGGAAAGATCCCAGACATGGCTGCGGTGAATATGCCCACAGCAGAGTAAATCGACATTCATTTCAATCAATGTTTGCAGGATGTCAGCCGCGCGGGGCACAACATCGCCGGGTTTGAGCTTCTTGGTGGGCACCGGCAAAAAACTGTGGTGGGCACAGAAGATGCGATATTCGCCGGGCTGTCCTTTGTTATAGTGCTGCACCGCCATGTCGAGCTGGCGCGGCGTTATATCCGGCTCGCTGTTGAGGCCAACCGCCGCGACCCCATTGGCGCGGTAGAAAAATTCCGTAGCATCAAAATGCTCAAAGAATTTGCCTTGCCGTCCGTGGTTGACGCCTTCCAGCGTGTCGATTTCATCGAGCAGTGTTACCGGTTCGGGATGGGTGAGTAAGAAGTATTCCAGGTCGCTGCGCTCGGCAGGTGCCGGAATGATGGTGCGGGCCTGGTCGCGGTTGCCTGGAATGATTAGCACCTGGCAGAAATCCAGGCTGTCGATAAAACGCTTGACCCGTTGGAACTGCTCATCAAGGCCGTCATTGGTCAGGTCGCCAGTAATCAGCATAAGATCAGGGCGCAACATTTCAAACTGCCGTCCAGCCTCCTTCAACAGCGTCCAGGTCTCAGGTGATTCTTTATAGTGAAGATCGGAAACATGCAAGATTCTCACGAGATTTTGCTCCTAACCATAACAACATTGTTATACATCCAACAAGTGACGCATAATGGCACGACGCAGCGTGGCCTGTACTTGATCGATTGACTGATTACCTTCAATAACGGTGAAGCCAAAGGCTTTTTGCATCTGCTGGTATTCACTATACATCTTCATCTCGAAAATGTGGAAACTTTCCAGTGCCTCACTGGTTAAAAGCGTGGATGCCGGCACGACTGCTGGCAGTGGTGATGTTACTTTTTTCTGCCTGGCATCCTTCTCATTTTTGGTGGCCTTCTCATTTTTGGCAGCTTTCCCATGCTTAGCGGCCATTTTATGCTGCTCATCCAGCCGTTGTTGCTGTAAGGTGAAGCGGCGTTTGACGGCCTCTTCGGGGCTGATGTGCAGGTAGAAAACCATAGCGGGCTGCACGGCATGGTGGTAGAGATTGTGTACCCAGTCACTATCCAGGCCACGGGCGGCATCGCGTGCAAAAGCGGTATAGATGTAGCGATCTGCCAGTACGATCTCGCCATGTTGCAGAGCAGGCTTAATGACACGCTGCGTGCGATCGAGCTGATCGGCAGCGTAGAGCAGGCTGTAGGTAAGTGGCCTGAGTGGTGGGCCAGTGCGCGCCCGTGCCAGTACATCCGAGATGAGCGGTGAGGTGCGCCAGGCAGTTGTGGTGACCTGATACCGCTGAGCCACCAGCCAATCGTGGAGCAGCTGCACCTGCGTGGTACGCCCTGACAGGTCGATACCTTCCAGTACGATTAAACGTGCTCGCTCAGGATGAATTATCGACATGGAATTACAACTCTTCCGCTAACGTATTTTCGATGGCTTCACGCAAGAAACGCTGCTGCTGCTTCACCGGCAGCGTGGCGTCCAAGCGCACAAGGTCAAAACTATCGATCATGTTTTCGTATACATGTAAAATTCGCTGTTGAAATGCGCGAAAGCTGGCGATGGGATCGCGGCTCAGTCCAAGGTCCATACCGGCCTGGTAGTACTTCAAACGCGGGTGGTGACTCAGGGTGCGTTCAAGGGATTGATCAGCGCTGATTTGAAAATAGACGCCCAGGTCTGGCCGGGCGGCAAAACGATAGACATCTTCTATCCAGCTTTTTTCAACGCCGCGGGCCAGGTCACGCGCCAGGGCGGTATAGACGTAGCGGTCGGCAAGTACCACGGCGCCCCGCCGCAGTGCTGGCAGGATATCCCGTTCGTACATTTCGGCAAAATCGGCGGCGTGCAGAATGCTCAAGAGCAGAGGGTCCATGGTGCCCAGCTTCTTCCCAGCTTTCAAGGCACGTTTGATAAGTTTAGAGGGTGTCAACTCGGTAATCACTACTTCGTACCCTTCTGCTTGAAGCCAGAATTGGAGCAGGCGCAGTTGGGTACTCTTGCCAGAACCATCCAGACCTTCAGCCGCAATCAACCTGCCTGGATATGTATGTGGCATCAGGAACGAGGAGCTATCTGCCTGTGTGTTTGTTTCAGCCGCCATATGTTTCACCAGTCCCTCCTGTTATAGAGGATACCGCATTGGTCAGGAGATTGCAAGAAATGTATTAGGTGAACAAATAAAGAGCAAACAGGTTGGCAAATCCTTCGGATTTGCCAACCTGTTTGCTCTTTATTTGTTCACCTGCTCTCTCTTTTTGATGCTGTTATTCAGGGCGTAGGGCCAACGCCAGATCAGCAGAATGGCGGTGTTGAAAACCAGGGTGATGAGGGCGAACGTGTAGGGTGGGATGCCGTGATCTACAAAAATACCGCGCAGAATCATGGCAACGGGCCAGGAGAGAACGCAGGCGATTACTGTACGTTTCGCCATTTTACGCGGATTAGCTACGAGGTCACGGCGATAGACGCCAACAAAGGGGGCAACGATAAACCAGGCAATGGCAAAAGGCGCGGCGGTCTGAATTATCTGCGGTATGGCGGCCAGGCCGACTGCCTCGCCATGAGTGTTCCGTCCGATGGCGGCGAAGGCCAGGAAGGCCAGCGTGTCACCCGCGACGAGGGTGATGATGTGCCGCGTATTTGGTGTTTTTGTCTCTTCTGTGGTGGTCATATAGATGTTTCCTGTTGTTCGCGGACGAGTTCGGTGACGGCGGCAAGTTCGGTGCGCACGCCGCGGATACGCAGCATGACTACAGCCAGGTAGGCGAAGAGACCTGCCCAGACGATGGCATAGGCGGCGATAAGATAGCTTATTCCTTGCATTGTTGTATCATCCTTTGTGTTGTTTGTACGTATTATTCGATGCCGGCACGCAGGCGTTGGGCCAGCGTTTGCATTTTCTCTAATTGGTAGAGTTGCAGCATCAGGAAGGTGAAGAGCAGCGTAAAGGTGACAAATGCAACCAGCAGCGTGAGCAGCATCTCAGGGGGCAGTTGTGGCGATGAGCCAAGTGGCAAGACCGCCTGGGGATGCAGCGTGCGCCACCAGTTGACGGATTCGTAGATGATGGGTACATCGATGATGCCAATGATGGCCAGTACCGCTCCGGCGCGCGCGCTGGCAGGGGTGCGTCCCATGTAACTGCGCAGCATCATATACCCGATGTAGATAAACCACAGGATCAAGGTGGTGGTCAGGCGTGCATCCCATGTCCACCACGTCCCCCAGGTTGTGCGTCCCCAGATGGAGCCTGTAATCAGGGCGAAGGTGAGAAAAACGGTGCCCACTTCAGCAGCAGCACGGGCCACCCAGTCCCAGCGTTCATCTTTCCTCCAGAGGTAGCCAATGCCGCCCATGGTCACGATGCCAAAGGCTAACATACCAATAATGGCCGATGGTAAATGAAAATAAAAGATGCGCTGCGCATCACCTTCAATGGCGTCGGTTGGCGCGTAGAGGAAGATCATCCAGATGGAGATCATCATGCCTACAAAGGTGAGGGCAAGCAAAAGTGTGGAGATGATGGGGAATCGTTCATCTGTTGATGAAGCTCCAACCATGGTATCTCGACCTTCACTAATTGTTTCTCGCTTGGCTAAGGCCATATATTTGCTCCTAAGGGTTTTGTTGTGTTGCTGCATGGTTGCTGTAGGCTTTGCTGCCGTTGGCAGCAAAGCCTACAGCAACCATGCAGCATAATCTATTCATCGACGACGTATTCAAAGGTGAGCATGGAGACGCTCAGGAAAATCACATCAAAGGCGGCGATTAAGCCTAACCATGGCGGTTCATTGGCGACTGGGACCAACAATGTACCTGTGGCACGAACCGCCCCAATCACCACCGGTACTATCAATGGAAATACGAGGATCGGTAATAATAACTCACGCGCCGCCGTTGCGGCAGCCATAGCTGAAAACAGCGTACCCACAGCCGCGATACCCAGCGTGCCGAGCAATACGATTGGCAGCAGGGTGCCGAAAAATAAAGGTACATTGAATAGCACAGCAAAGATGGGCAAAGCCACAATTTCTACTACTCCGATAAATAGCATATTTCCCAGCAGTTTGGCAAGGTAAATGGCCTTGCGGTCTACTGGACAGAGCAGCAGGCGATCCATTGAGCCTTTCTCACGCTCGGCGGCAATGGTTCGGCCCAGCCCCAGGAGGCTGGCAAAGACAAAGGCCACCCACAAGGCCCCCGGTGCCACGGCAGCCTTGTTGTCTACACGCAGATCAAAGGCAAAGTTGAAGATGACCAGTACGATGATGGCGAATAGCCCCATGCCTGTCCACATCTGTTTGCTGCGCAGTTCGTAGCGGATATCCTTCCATAGGATGGCCATTGTCTGTTCAAGAAAAATCATGATATACCTTTAAATTAACGAGTATTCACCCACGTCGGAAATCCGTAGGGGCGGGGGTTGGGTTGGGAGTGGAGGGGACGCTTGCGTCGCCCTCGTCTTGTTCCACTAACCGCTTCTCGCCCACCCCACCCAGGGCGACGCAAGCGTCCCCTCCACCCGTCCTCACCACCCCCGCCCCTACGGATAACGCCGATCCCTTTTCGTCAGGTTGATGGATATTGGGCGCAATAAATTGCGCCCCTACGGCAATACGCCCTCTTTCTAACACAGCGATGCTGTCGCTGAGTTGCCGGGCGCGTTCAAATTGATGGGTGGTGAAAAGAACTGTTCCACCCTGAGCGGTGTGTTCTGTTATGAGTGTCTCGATCAGTTCGTAGCCCTGCTGGTCAAGGCCGCTATCTGGCTCGTCGAGCAGCAGGAGACGGGGCGAGTGCAACAAGGCCCTTGCCAGGGAGAGACGCTGCACCTGTCCGCGTGAAAGTACGCCGACCCGTTCTCTGGCACGTTTCTCTAAGCCGACCTTCTGCAAAAGTTGCCAGGCTCGCTGCTGGGCATCTTTGACCGTGTACATTTTGGCGAAAAAGAGCAGGTTTTCCAGGGCGGTCAACTCGTCATACAGATAGGGTTGGTGGGCGACAAAGCCGGCGAGATGGCGTACCTGCTGGACGTCTCGCACGATATCCAGCCCATCGACACTGGCGGTTCCGCCGCTCGGCCTGGTCAAGCCAACCAGGATGCGCAAAAGCGTGGTTTTTCCGGTACCGTTGGCTCCCATCAGTGCCACGCGCTCGCCCGCGTACAGTGAGAGATCAATGCCGCGCAAGATGGGTTTAAAGCCAAAACTCTTCTTGAGTCCGGCTATTTCCAGGAAGGGACCATTCACGATTTCACCTTCTTACGCGATGGGGCAGGACGCAGAACAGCACGAGACACGAGCCACGTCACAAGCACTATCGTCATCATCATCAACAAGGCGATAAGCAGCCAGGGAGGAACGGCATTGGACGAGGCTGTCGAAGGTGATGTACCCAAAGTCGGAACAAGGGGCAGCGTTGGCAAACCCGCGAGTTCTAAATGTACCTCCTTTTCGGCGAGCAAGGCATTAGCCAGGAAAAGACTATAGCGACTCTGATTCGAGGTAATCGGCCCTTGAGAAGCCAGGCTGTCAGAACTGGCGGAAATTTCAGGCGGCACCAGGAAGGTCAACTGGACGGTGGGATAGGCAACTGTGTAGTCAAAATCATAGCTTGGGGTGGAATAGGGCATATCAAAGGTGAAGGAAAACTGTGAGTCGCCGGGAGGAACGGCGGCATCAGAGGCGAAACCACGGTCCACCTGTATAGCTTTGTAGCCATCAAAACCTTTGCCCAACGTTACATTGCGAGCGGTATGCGGCAGTGAGAAGCGCAGTGCGTTGGGTTTGCCCTGGCTGGCATCAAGAGAGCCAACGTAGGTATGGGTATCCAGGTTTCTGAAAATATATAATTCGGAGACAGAGACAACGCCGTTCTGGGCATCGGGCTTATGCAGCAAAATAGTGGCCCGTGCAACAGCTATATTGGCAAAGCTGGTGGTAGCCTCGTAGACTGTGAGATTGACCTGCTGCACAGGTTTCGTATCAAGGGTAAGAATGCCGGTCGTGTATTGTGCGCCCTGGTAGGGAATGTAAACGGCATAGCTGGTGGATTTGTCCGTGGCGAGATTGGCGAAGTTAAACGAACCATGCGCGTCGGTGGTGGCACTGGCCAGGTCGCTGGCCGTATTGCCCTGCGCCATCTGGAGGGTCACGCTCTGACCTGCCAGCGGCGCATTTTTGTTGCTGCCATCCAGCAATTGACCAGAGATGCGGCCTGTACTGCCAGCAGCGCGGACCGGGGAAGAAGATAAAACGATGGTGAACAGGGCGATCAAGATCAGTGCAGCTGCACTGATCTTGATCGCCCTGTTCACCATCGTTTTCTTAGAGTTATTGTTTCTCATTGTCAAGTTCTTGCTGGCGGTCGAAGCGCGACTTCAGGGCGACGAGGGCACGGCGTAAGTATCTCTCTCGCAGCGTGCGATAGTCGGCCTCCGAGATATTGCCGAGTTGAAAATCAAGCTCAATCTCCTGTAATGCGGTTCGCGCCTCCTGCTCGCTATCTGTGGTGACGGTAGCTGGTGAGACAGTCATCTTATTATGGCCATTAGAAGCTTCTGGCTCTCCTGACGAGGATAAAGGCAAAGCCGATTTTTCTGCCTTAGCGGACGAGCGCGGCAAAGGCCGCGAACGCCGGTAGAAGGGATAGAGGACATAGGCGAGAGCCAGCACCCCCAGCAGGATAGCGATAAGGATAGGCATGATGAATTGCATCAACTTGCCTCCGTTCCTGTATGGCGAGCGAAGATAGGATCGTCGGCGGCAAGCTCTTGTTCCAGCAGGGCGCGCAAGCCCGCTAAATCGGCCTCGTCTATATTCGTTAGTTCAGCATCATGCGAGCTAGTTTCAGAAGAAGGGACGCTGCGCCAGTCGCGCAAGACAAATGCCATCAAGAGTAGGCCGCCGAGCAGCAAGGCAATCGGCACAAGCCATGCCAGCAGCGAAAAGCCTTGCCAGGGCGGCGACCAGACGATCTGGTCCCCGTAGCGAGCCTGGAAATAGGCAATCACTTCTTGTTCCGACTTACCGGATTGCAGTTGCTGGCGAATGACGCCGCGCATCTGTTGTGAAATTAGCGAAGGAGAGTCAGCCACCGACTCACCCTGGCAGACGGGACACTTCAACTGTGCGGCTACCTGTTGCACGCGTTGATCAAGCGTCTGCTGCTGCGGGTTCTGGAGCAGGACATACGACCAGGTGGCAGCGACAATGGCCACCACCGCCAGCACAATCAACAATGGACATTTCTGCTTCATACCACAACCTCTTCATCATCTCGACCCACTGGTTTTGAGGTTTGTGCCCGGTCAACCACTTTTGGGGCTGGTTGGGCAACGCTGCTAACTCCGCGTGCTATAGCTGCACTCCCCTGCTTCATTTTCCTGCGACGTTCCGGCCACCAGCAAACGATGCCGCCGATGAGCATCAAGGCCCCCCCGTACCAGACCAGGGGCGTCAGTGGATTGACGAAGACGCGAATGGTCGCCTCAGTATTACCATTCCAGTTAGCCAGAAAGACGTAGACATCGGTCAGGCCAAAAGTAGTGATGGAGATCAGGCTGGCCGGCTGGTTGTCAAAGTTGCGATAAAACACACGGCCAGGGTAGATAAAGCCCTGCCACTGGTCATCGCGCCATATCTGCATGATAGACTTGACGGTATCGGTTCCTGGATAGATTTCCTCAATATTGCCAGAGAACCTCAGTGTGTAATTCGCAACATGCATTTCCTGCCCGACCTTGAGCGTGCTATCCTGCTGTACCTGGAAGAATTGGGAGCCAATTACGCCAACGGCCAGCATTACCAGCCCCAGGTGGACAAGGTAGCCACCGTAACGTTGCCGATAGCGTTTGATGAGCATGTACAGGGCCATGTGGTACTGCTCTCCGTGGCGGTGCCGCACGCGCATACCGCGCCAGAGTTCATAGAGGATAGCTACGGCGGTGAATGAGCAGACGGCGAAAGCGATATTCGCCCAGATGTCGCGAATGCCCGCCAGCGGCAAAATGGCGGCACAGGCTGCTGCGGCCAGGGCGGGAATACCCAGGTTGCGCCAGAGTGTACGCATAGAGGTGCGCCTCCATGCCAGCAGCGGCCCCACACCCATGGCGAGTATCAGTACCACAAAGAGCGGACCATTGACGGAGTTGTAGAACGGCGGCCCTACGGTCATAGTCTGTTGCCGTATGGCAAGCGAAATCAGCGGGAAAATCGTGCCCCAGAGCGTGGCGAAGGCGATGCCGACCAGCAACAGGTTATTGAGCAGGAAGATACCTTCACGCGAGATTACCGAGTCAAATGCTTGTTCGGGACGCAATTTGGGCAGGCGATACACGAACAATGCCGTACTGAACACGATGATGATTGCCAGAAAGGCCAGGAAATACACGCCAATATCCGAGTAGGCGAACGAATGGACTGAACTGATGATGCCGCTGCGCACCTCAAAGGTGCCAAAGATCGAGAGGGCAAAAGAGGCTATAACTAAAACCAGGTTCCAGGCTTTGAGCATACCGCGCCGCTCCTGTACCATGGTTGAATGCAGAAAGGCGGTTGACGTTAGCCAGGGCAAGAGAGCAGCATTCTCCACCGGGTCCCAGCCCCAATAGCCGCCCCAGCCCAGCACATGATAGGCCCACCACGCACCCAGGATCAAACCTGTTGTCTGAATCGACCACGAGGCCAGCGTCCAACGGCGGATGGAGCGCAGCCAATCGCTATCCAGCCTGCCGGTAATCATGGCGGCGACGGCAAAGGCGAAGGGGAGCGCGAAACTCATATAACCCATCAGCAGCATAGGCGGATGCACCAGCATACCGGGATCCATCAGCAATGGATTCAGGCCGTTCCCATCAGGCGGGGCAACTGGCAGACGCACAAAAGGATTGGAGACGGTAGTCAGCACAATCAACAGAAAGGCCTGGATAGCCATCAGCGTCATCACGACGTAAGGCACCAGTACGGGCTGCGTGTTGCGTGCGGTCAATACAAATATGGCAGAGAACACGGAGAGCATCAAGGCCCAGTAGAGCAGCGACCCCTCCTGACCGCCATAAAACGCCGCGGTGGTGAAATACCACGGCATGTTCAAGCTTGAGTGTTGGGCAACATAACTTACCCCAAAATCATGCGCGAGAAAGGAGGCGATCAGGGAGGCCGAGGCAAGCAGCAGGAAGAAGAACACAACCAGGACGCCCCGTTTCGCACTGGCGACGAGGAGCGTTCTCTTGCCGGTCGCCCCCAGTACGGCTACGACACCGCTGTAGATGGCAAAGCCTGAAGCAAGTAAAAGAGCGATAAATCCGAGATCAGAAAAATGCACGGTTATTCCTTAATAGTTTAGCCTGCAACCTGATCGTTTCTCGTAGGGGCGGGAGCGGTGTGGATGGGTGGCGGGGACGCTTGCGTCGCCCTCGTCCGGTTCCTCTCACCGAAAACCCCACAGCTACGGAGTCGGGGTGGCGGCTTGAAATTTCGATGGACACTTAGCAAGCAGAGCCTGGGCCTGGAATGGCCCCTGGCCGGTATAGTGGCCTTCTACGACCACTTCGATGCCGGGACGGAAAATGTCCGGTACAATGCCGCTGTAGGTGACGGGAAGCGATTGTCCACCCGCTGCAATTACAAAGGTGACGAGCTGGCTCTGGTCATTGCGCACAACTGAACCTGGCTGGACGACGCCGGCCACACGCACGGATTGGGTAGTACAGGTGCTACAGGTTTTGAGTTCGTTCACGGTCATATAATAGACGGCGTTGGCCTGTGTATTGGCAAAGACGAGGTAGAGTACCGCCGCTAAAATAGCCACTCCACCCACTATGAAACTGAGGGGGAGGCGTTTGCGCGGTCGCAATGGCTTTTTCTCTTCGGTTGGTGCTGCCCAAGCTGTCTGCATACTATGACTCCTAAATAGAACTCCAATGTTAGTGGGGTGCGATAGTTCCCTCAAATAAGCCGTTGAGGAGCGCACCCAGGATAAATATGACGATGCCAAGAGCTAACATCAGTTGTGGCGCGGCTTTTGAGAGTCGCGTCGAACGCTTTGCCAGCCGCCGTATATTACTCTGCCCTAGATATAAGGCTAACACAAACATGCCAATGGCTGCCACAATCTTTATGCCTAAGACGATCAAGTAGGGCCAGCCCAGCATTGTCTGCGTTAAGCGATCAAACGTGAGGTAGGCTCCAGTGAGGAGTAATACCCCTATACAGATATTTACCATACGCCGGAATAGTGATGCAATCTGGCCAGCTATTGCTGGAGCAGGCCCGCCACTGCGCAGAGCAGGTAAGACTGCCACGAGATAAAGGATGCTGCCCCCTACCCAGGCTGCCGCAGCCAGTGTATGGGCTGCTCGAACTATCAGGCGAATCTCTAACATGCTATTCCAGTTTTATTGTTACTGCGAGCTTTGCTGCCCTCGTAAGAGTTTTAATTGATGCTGCGGGTTGTGCAGCCTACGGCTGCACAACCCGCAGCATCAATTAAATATGCTTATTTAATCAGCAACTGCAGGTTACTTTGCAACTCTTTGGCGGTCATTTCTCGGTTTATGACGCTGACGACTACCCCCCGGCTGTTAATGAAGAATGTGGTCGGAGTGTATGTTACGCCGTAATTGATGGCGGTGGCTCCATTGGGGTCAAGTACGTTTGGATAGGTAATACTGTACTTTTGCAAGAAGCTCAAACCGTCGCTCTGCACGTCTTGAAAATCGACCCCAATAAAGACGACGCCTTTGGATTGCGCACGCTGCCAGTTGGCTTGCAACATAGGAGCTTCTTCCTGGCAGGGACCACACGATGACGACCAGAAATTGAGCACAATGGCTTTACCCTTAAAGTTTGCCAGGTTCAGTGCTGTGGACGAGTGCGTACTGAGCGAAGCCAGAGAGAAGTTCGGTGCAGCATGCCCCTTCAGGGGTGAGGACGCACCGGGCCCATCACTACCGGTACTTGTCGAACTTTGGGCGGGTGTCAGCAGTTGTGACCAGAGCAAGGCAAGCAGACCCACATTCAGCAGGCTGACGACGATAAATATAGTGATGTTGCGCTTGCGAGTGTTTCTTCGCCCTGGTGTAATCTTCTCGGCTGGTGGATCATCACCAGGTGGTGTCTCTTTTGCTTCCATAATCCGTTCGCTTCTATTCGACTCTATGAGAGATGATTCCAGACTGATTATGGTGCGTGAGACTGATTTGTGCCTTGCAGACAGAAATAAGTACCTTACAATAACCTGAATAATCACAGGATATGTAGAAAAATCCGAGCCATCCCACAAAAAGCACATCAATCTGGGCATTTTGTGGGATGGCTCGGATTTACATTCATCCACCGATGGGCAGAGGTCGAGCTTCCTTCTTTGTTCCAGTGCCCAATGTCCACCAGAGCAGGGATACGAAGACAATCAGCAGACCTAAAACACTGATGGCAAATAGCCCCATCAGGCCGATGAAGGCAAGCAACAAGCCAGCGGCGGTAACAAGCGGCCAGATGCTTGGAGTCGAGGTGGCAGTTTGCGCAATCAAGAGGATTTCTTGTGCCTTTGATGAGTCTGAGGACGTACTTGCCGCGACCAGCAATTGCTCGATTGTCGCGTGCAGTGTACGAGCGTCAAAAGGTTTGGCCAGGCAGCGTACTTGTGTTGGATCTTCCTCTTCACTAGCTCCTCCTGCTCCTGGTACATCTGCTAAGCCCGCCGCTCCCGCCGCCCATACCTGTACCGGACATTCCCAGGTTAGCACAATCATGGGCAGTGTGGAGAGGCTGGGATGTGTCTTTGCTGCGGCCAGGAGAGACCAGTCGCTGTTGATGCCACCATCGACATCCAGGATCAGTATATTTGGGGGCTGTGCCTCGTTGGCAGGAAGATTGGTTGGTGAACTGACTTCGATGACGTTCATGCCGCCATATTGTAAACCCAGGGCTATCAGTCGCCGTAGTGCTGTGTCGGGTTCAACGAGGAGGATGGTTGGCTTTGCTCCGTGCGACATGCATGTCTTCTCCAATAAGACCTGACACCCGCAAGGGGTGTCACTATATTTATCTCTCAGAGAGCATATCCATTATACATTAAGATTGCTTTGACAAAAGGGTTGTAGGCCTTACAATGACCTGAATAGTTATTACAAGCCTATAATTTTGCCAGCTTATACCCCACGTCTGGCACAGTCAAAATGTAGGTTGGGTGGCGTGGATCGGCCTCTATTTTGCGGCGCAGGCGGCTGATGTAGACCCAGATGAAATCGACCTCGCGGTTATATTCTGGCCCCCAGACTCTTTCTAACAGCACTTCATGCGTCAGGACTATGCCCACGTTATGTGCCAGCGTGCTGAGCAACTTGTATTCCGTGCGGCTCAATTGCACCGGACGCCCTTGCAAAAATACCTGGTGCTGGGCATAGTCTATGCTGAGATCGCCCGTGGTGAAGATAGCTTGAGTGCTCGGCTGCTGGCCAGCTATGGCCTGGCGGCGCAACAGAGCGCGGACTCGGGCCAGCAATTCTTTCATGCCAAATGGTTTGATGACCAGGTCATCGGCCCCTAGATCTAACAAACCCACGCGCTCGTCTTCGGCGCACTCTTCACAGAGCATAATCACGGGTAGTTGTGAGAATTCGCGCAGCCGTTGTAGCAGTTCCAGACCGTTCATGTCGGCCAGGTGCGTTGACAACAGCACGAGGTCTGGCTCTTCGAGATCGAGCTGGCGCAGCAACTGAACGCCAGAGTTGACCGCCTGCACGCGATAGGAATGCTCCTCCAGGTTGGCGCGTAAGTAGCGCGTCAAACGTGTATCGCTCTCGGCAACCAGTACATATGCACGCGGGCTGTGTTTGAGCGCGCCACTGGAGCGCGTTGCAGGCACTGATGACGTTGCAGGGCTTGTAGGGACGCCCTGGGACTGTGCCTGGCTTTGTGGCACCACAGGTACAATAGATATGCGTGGGGTAAATGGCAATGTGCAGTAAAAGGTGGCTCCCTGCCCCGGCCCCGCCGAATCGGCCCAGATTTTGCCACCGTGAGCCTCAAGCGTCGCTCGTGCAACAGCCAGTCCCAGCCCACTCCTGCTACTAGAAGAACGCTCTTCCCTTTGCTGAATACGGTAAAAGCGGTCAAAAATACGGTCGAGATGTTCTGGAGCAATGCCTACCCCTTCATCGGTAATACTCAGGCGTATTCCGACATCATTGCTCTCCAATTGCATGGTGATGTTTCCCCCGTCGGGAGAATAGGTTACGGCGTTGCTGAGCAGGGAATGCAAAGCCTGCTCAAGCCGGACAGGGTCGCAGACTACCACTATTTCGGTCGGCGGAGATGGAAGATTGAGTATAAAAGCGTGGTGCGGCGCAATGCCCTGCCAGCGTTCGACGAGTTGGCGCAATAGCCCGGCAGTATTGACCTGGGATAACCGTAAAGTCTGCACTCCCGCGTCAAGCCGCCAGACATCTAGCAGGGTGTTGAGTACATCATATAAGCGGTCGGCGTGCGTATCGATCATCTGCAACATTTCGCGTTGCATAGTCGGGTCCCAGCGCATGGAGTTACCCAGCAGCGTGGTGGCACAGCCTTTGATGACCGCCAGTGGCGTTTTCAACTGGTGCGCGGCAAGAGCAAGCGTCTGATTGCGAGACTCTATTGGCGCATGTTCCGGCGTGCTATCGTCGAGCAGTATACCGCGGCCCAGCAGTTGCCCTTGAACATCCCACATGGGGAAGCAGCGCACGCGCAGCCAGCGCACGGCCGCATCTGCCAGTGCCAGGTCTGTGGTGTACTCTTGCTCAAGCGAGAACCAGGCACGATCGAGTTCACCCTTGACCTGTTCAGGCTCAGCCGCGAGGGTGAGAAGTTGCCTGCGAACGTCGAAGATGGGCTGATCGATCAATTCGCGGCTGTTTATGCCAAGTAAGCGTACCGCGCTCGCGTTAAAGTACGTGACACGCTCGCGTGAGTTTAAGAGAAGAAAGCCGCTACTCATGTTGGCAGCGACGCCCGCGAGTACGCTATATTCCTGTAGCAGCCCCGCCGGTACATTATCGCTGTCTTTAGACGAAATAAGTGATGGAGATAACGCGCTTCCCCTGCCTACAGCCCACCAGCCGCTTGTATCGGCCCCGTTTCCGGTGGCGAAATCCATATTATAGGTGACCTCTCCTGCTAGCTTGCGTTTGCCTGGCTCTTATATATTCTAGCAAACAGGTCAAGGTTTATGATGGTGCGTATCATCAACGCGCAATCGCTGCAATCATAATAATCAATACAAGGTGCAATATCATGGCGACGACAAATCCCCAGGCAATAAAAAGGATCAGTTTGCGGTCATTCAGCACTGAACGCGATGAGGAGCGGGACTGAGGCCAGCGTTCGGAGGCAACTAAACCCATGGCGATACGCAGGCGCAAGGGAGAGCGCACGGGAGAACGGCGCATTTCGATAACGAGGGCCTGGTAACAGTCATTGCACAACATCCATGCATGGCGAGGTTCAGGCACGCCTTCCGGCTCCATCAGGTGAACCGCGTCAAACCAGGTGCGATTGCTACAAATAGAACAGCGTTCATTCGTGCGTTTTTTCGCCCTACGTGAACCCTCTCGACCACCGACCACGGCAGGGCTGCCGCTGCTACGCATGGCATCTTTCATAGTGGTCTGTCCTTCCTAATCACTGCCGAATACCTGGCATCACTTTATCGAACGAACGCACTGCGGATGACAAAATAATTTCCACTCCACCCTGTATATTCTACCATATTTTTTGTGATAGGTTTGTAATAAAAACTTTATGAGACATGCAGGATGGTGTGGAGGTGAGGGCAGGCCCTGCCCTCACCTCCACACCATCCTGCATGTCTCATGTATCCTATCCAAGTAAGAGAGGGAGCAAATAGACGGTGCTAAAGACCACTACCCACACAAAGTCGACGAAGTGCCAGTACATCTCGCCCGCTTCTACCGCGAAATGCTTCTTCGCGGTGAAGTCGCCGCGCAGCGAACGGATCAAGCAGATCAGCAGGAAAAGCACGCCGATGGTGACGTGCAGGCCGTGGAAACCGGTCAGCGTAAAGAAAGCTGAACCAAAGGTCTGGTACTGCGGCGTGAAATGCTGGCCAAACAGATTGGTATATTCATACGCCTGGCCACCCAGGAATGTGGAGCCGAGCACAATCGTACCAAGCAGGCCCAGTATCAAGTTGCGCCGGTTGCCTCTGGCAATACCGGCTCCCGCGATACGCACGGGAATACTGCTCGCAAGCAGGATAAAGGTGTTGACCAAAGGGAAGAGAAAGTCCAGGTGATCTCCAGCGGGGAGCTTAAATGACCATGTCCCATTTTGATTCCTGATTTCAAGATATAGGTATGCCGCGATTAAGTTTGCAAAGATCAGAGCCTCGGAGGTAATGAAGAAGATCATACCCCACCACTCGAGGCTGCGTCCCGCGGCTTGATGCTCAGCGGCTGCTGCGATTGGCTCACCATGAGCAGTACTCATAAATTATTTCTCCCTATCTCCAGGAGGCTCATGCAAGATTGTTTTCCCGTCTCGGCCTGGAAAACAATCTTGCATGAGCCTGACAATTACCTTTTTTCAAGTCCCCAACCAATGATGGCAGCAATAGCGAGAACTACGCCAACACCTATAACTATCAGATTGGTGATTACTCCGATGAGCGCAATCACGAGCGCAAGAGCCAGGGCGAACGGCCAGTAACTCGATTGTGGTCCAGGTACCTGCACCTGTACCGCCTTTGCCGGTCGCTCCTTTGGTGGTAGCTGCGGGCTCGGATTTTGCTCTTCAGACACGATCTACCTCTCTTTTCTGCATGCTTTAGTGTGTTGCCGTCTTCCAGTCAGCAATATCCGGGTTCTTCTTGTCGTAGTACGGGCGGCGGCTGCGCACAGTTGGAACAACCGGGAAGTTGTAGTGTGGCGGCGGTGACGTCGTATCCCATTCGAGGGTATAGGCATCCCAGGGATCATTGCCAGCAGGCTCGCCACTGCGCAGGCTGATAGTTAAGTTCCAGAAGAAGACCATGATCGCAATACCAAGCATATAGGCCCCGACCGTTTGCAGGAGATTGAGCTCATTCCAACCAAGGTCGCCAGGATAGGTGTAGATACGGCGCGGCATACCGAGCAGGCCAAGGATGTGCATGGAGAAGAACGTGAGGTTCACGCCAATCAACATCAGCCAGAATTGCACCTGCCCCAAACGCTCATCGAGCAACTTACCACTTATCTTGGGGAACCAGTAAAAGAAGCCCGCGAAGATGCCGAAGACAGTACCGCCAAAGAGCACATAATGCAGGTGAGAAACCACAAAGTAGGTGTCCGTTACCTGGTAGTCGAAGGGCACGACTGCCAACGCTGCACCGTCCAGACCGCCGATCAAGAACATCGCGATAAAACCAAGGGCAAAGAGCATGGGTACCTTTAAACTCACCTTGCCTCCATAGACCGTAGCAATCCAGTTGAAGATCTTTACGGCGGTCGGAATAGCGATAAGCGTGGTGCTGGTGGCGAAGAAGGCCTGAGCAATCGGTGGCAGGCCAACGGCAAACATATGATGCGCCCAGACGGTGAAGCTCAGGAAACCAATCGCGACCCCAGACCAGGCAATGAAGGTATAGCCGAAGATAGGTTTGCGTGAGAAGACCGGTAAGACCTCTGATATCATGCCAAAAGCGGGCAGGATCAGAATGTAGACCTCTGGATGGCCAAACGACCAGAAGAGGTGTTGCCAGAGCAAGGGGTCTCCACCAAATTGGGCCTGGAAGAAATGCGTTCCCAGGTGACGATCCAGCAGCTCCAGCACACTGGCCGCCGTCAGGCTAGGCAGAGCAAAGAGCAGCAAGAAGGCAGTCACCATGGTCATCCAGGTGAACAATGGCATGCGGTTAATGGTCATGCCAGGAGCACGCATTTTGAGGATCGTGACCACAAAATTGAGCGAACCGGCAATCGACGAGATACCGAGCAAAAGAATACCAAGTAACCAGAAATCCTCGTTCATGCCTGGGGTACACATGACGGCATTGCCACAGGCTGTGGTAAGTTCGTTCAATGGTGCATAGTTGAACCATCCACCGTTTGGCGCGGCGCCAAAGATAAAGCTCGAATTCAGGAAGAGTCCAGCGAAGAGCACAACCCAGTAGCCAAAGGCATTCAGGCGTGGAAAGGCCATGTCGCGCGCCCCGATCATCAGCGGCACGATAAAGTTACCAAAGCCGGTCAGCGTAGGCATTACGAACAGGAAGATCATGGTGACACCGTGCATGGTAAAGATCTGGTTATAGATCTCCGCGCTCAGCACCTTCCCATTCGGTACCGCCAGTTGTGTACGGATAAGTAGAGCTTCCAATCCTCCAGCCAGGAAGAAGAAGAAGCCGGTCAGCATATACATAACGCCGATCTTCTTATGATCGGTGGTCATCAGCCATTCGCCAATATAGGTTTCGTCAAGACGCCTGCGGCGAGCTACGCCTGGGGCCTCAACGATAGTGCGGGTTGCCATGGGCATTCCTCCAAATATCCAGTCCTGTACAGAAAACTACAGGATTCACAGCCTACTTTAGACTTTCCAGGTAAGCTATCAGTGCATAGATCTGATCGTCCGTAAGGCTCCCAATCACCATGTCGTTGCCTGGCTTCACAGCTTGCGGGTCATGCAGCCACTGGTAAAGACTACAACTGTCTTTATTCGCCAGTTTGCCGTTGACAAGCTGGCAGGCAGGATCTTCAGCCCAATCTTTTCCATTACTACTCAGTAACACACCACCTGCCAACAGGTCGCGCTCGCCAAAGTGAGTCAAATTTGGCCCGACCAGGGAAGTAGTAGGGAGGCCGCTCGTAGTCTTATCTGAAGTAAAGCTATTCAGATCAACGCCTACAATGCCATGACAGCCTGTACAGCCACCAGTCGTTTTGAAAATCTTCTGGCCCTGCAACGCAAGCGTATCGGTTGGGTTCTGCGCGGCCTTCTGTTCGGTGCTTACCCAGGTGTTGAAGGCGTTTTGATCCAAAACTACCACGTTGAAGTTCATATGTGCATGCTGTGTACCGCAGTATTCAGCACATTCGCCGCGATATTCGCCGATTTGATCTGCCCGGAACACCTGCCGGTTGACATGGCCTGGGACAACATCGGTCTTGCCGGTGATGCTTGGAATCCAGAAGCTGTGGATAACATTATTCGACAGCAAGTCAACCTGAATCACGGTACCCTTGGGTATGTAGAGCGTATCTGCCGTGACGATATTATTCTGGTTGGGATAGTCAAACTCCCACCACCACTGGTGCCCAACCGCTTTCACCTCGATACGCTGCCCTGTACCGCTAATATTCTGCAGGTTAAACATGGTGTAGATAGTGCCTGCCAGTACGGCGAACAAGAACAGGGATGGCGCAACGGTCCAAATAAGTTCGATGGTGTTATTACCATGAATCTGCTTCGGTTGGGGCATGTTTGGACGTTCACGGTAGCGGATGATAGACCAGATTAATACTGCTTCAACAACCACAAAGACAAATGTGGCCACCCACAGGGTAAACCAGAACAGATTTGCCTCCTGGCTAGAGACAGGCCCCGTCGGATTTAATATGGTGGGGGAATTGCCGCCACAGGCTGCAAAAAGGAGCGAGGATAAAAGCACGACTGGGATTATCCAGCGTTTCATCCCGCGAAAATAAGGCATCCTCACTTCTCATCTCCTAAAATATCTTTAACGATGGCATGGAAATGGTAGCTATCTCGCCGAGTATGCGACACTTTTTCCATTTTATGGCTGTATTGTAGTTATCCTTCCTGTCAGGCGGCTTGCAGTTGTTTCGTGCTACCTTACAGTGAACTGAATGGAACTATTACACAACCACATCCTGAAATTCTTCCGCTTCCCTGGCCCGTTGTTTCGCATCCTGCTTCTGCATCCAGCGTATGAAAATAATGCTGACGATGATGATATAGGCGATATTACCTGGAATCCACATGATGAGCCCGCCCAACTGCTGGTCTGTGGCGGCGGAAATTCCCCAGATACGAGGCGCAGCCAGGTAGGGAGCGTACAGAGGTGGAGAGAAGGTGAGGCCCGCGCCAAGGGCCACCATTGGCATTCCACTCAAGAAGAGATAGAGTATCTGCCCTCCAAGAGAGAGGCGCGGCAACCCCTCCTCCAGTGGGCTAAAAATTGGCCACCAGTTCAACACGCCAAAGGCGATGAAGGTGAGGTGTTCCAGGATATGAATGCCCTGATTCTCTAAGGTTGCATTGTAGAGCGGCGGCGCGTGCCAGAGCCAGAAATCCGCATTATACAGGAAGAATGCCACCGCGGGGTACGTTAGTCCTCGGGCTATAAGAAGTGGCGCGCGCTTGTGAAGCAATGGTTTCACCATCCAGGCGGGTGTACCTATCAACAGGAGCGGCGGTCCCACGATGGTCAGGCAGAGATGCTGTAGCATGTGTGCGCTGAACAGATAGCTATCCCCCAGCTCGTCCAATGGAGAAACAAGAGCCAGGAACATGATGAACATTCCCAACAAAAAAGAGACCACCTGGCCGCGTTTGACCCGTTCTGCCAGTTGGTAGCGTTTGCGTAAAGGGCCTACCGCGTAGAGATAGAGGCCTACAATGAGGGCAGTGCCGATAACTATAGATGGCTCCCAGTTCCATTGGGTGAGCCAGAAATTGAGTCCTATGTCTGCCACAGCCGGCGACCTTTCCGATGTTTTTCCGCATTTTCCCGCCTACCTATTAAGAGTACAACAGGTAATCAAGTACAGCCCAGGTCGAGCGAAGCGATGACCAGTGCGTAGGGGCCCGATTTATCGCGCCCAAGGGGTGGGGGAAACGCCTCCCTCATGAATCACACTCCAGCATTTGCACCACCCCACCCCTTGGGCGCGATAAATCGGGCCCCTACGCACTCTTAACGACTTTCGGCAACCACTTCTTCCTCTTGTAGAAGCTGGTGCATCGACTTGAGCGAGGCACCACTGGCCTTCTTGCGCAGCAAGAGCATTTCGGCGGCGATACTCAGCGCGATTTCGTCGGGCGTCTCCGCTCCCAGGTCTAAGCCGATGGGCGCATGTACCTGCTCCAGCCTCTCACGCGAGATGCCCTCTTTGAGCAGGTCTTTAAAGATATGTTTGACCTTATTGGGGCTGCCAATCATGCCGATATAACGGGCGTTGGTTTCGAGTGCGGCACGCAGGGCGTCCTTGTCGAGATGGTGCCCGCGTGTGACGATGACGATCCAGCTTGCCTCGTCCGGCTCCAGGTCGCGAATGGTCTGGGGAATGTCACCGAAGCTCAATTGTATTTTCTCGCCAAAGACCTGCGGGTCAGCCAGGTCACGGCGATCATCTATCACCACTATACGAAAGTCAAGCTGGGTTGCCAGCCGCGCCAGGGCCTGGGCAACGTAGCCGGCACCTGCGATGATCAGCCGAGGTTCGGGGCGCAGCACCTCGATGAACACCTCAAGGGTCGCGCCGCAACTCCCTACGGCCTCTCCCTGATCGGCATCCAGGTGGAAATGGCTAATATAGCTGCGTCCTTCCTTGAGTGACTGCAAGACATCATGCGCTACCCGCCCATCTATCTTTGGCCCTGAGAAACTGCCACTGCTAGTGCCGTCGGCCCGTACCAACATTTTGGTGCCGACCCCACACGGCGCGGCCCCCACAGTTTTGACGACAGTGGCAATGGCGACCCGTTCGCCCCGGCTTAAAGATGCCTGTATTTCGTTGTAGATGTTTGTGGCGTTCATCGGCGTTCCTTTGCGGATGTGCTCAGTGATTGAGTATGATACGTAATACTATAACATAAAGGAGTGGGGATGGTATTCCGCTTGACGTGAGGGACATTGTTCAGTATAGTGATTCGAGATTACAGAGATACCCGTTTCCGCTTTTAGAAAGTCTAAAGGCTTTGGGAACACTATTCTTCCGAAAACAGGTACGCTTGCTTTTTTTCCGCCAATTTCAAGTCTTTTGGCTTGATTCCATCGGTATCTATGCCAAGGATAAGTACGGGTATGTCTATATCTGATACTCCTCTGTGTTCTAAGTCCCACACAAACTGCTCAAAGTAAGAGACTCCTGTAGACATTTCTTCCGCAAACGCCTTGACGGGCACTATCTCCACGCCGCAATCAATCACCTCCAGATTGGAAAAAATCGTCATTTTAGCACACACATTGTAAACCATGAACGAATACTTACCGAATTGAACTTCTACGCCTAACTTATTCTTAACGAAATCCATGTCCCTATATGGTGCTGACTCTCTACCGCTTCGGACGGGTGGAGTATAGCCTGGAACATAGTACTCTTTGGAATACTCCGCAGTAACTTTATGATTCATCCAATCTCTGGCAGAAAACAACTCTTTAAAGGCTTCATTAAGGGCTGGCGGACTGTATAGTACCTTGTCCCTCATCGTCTTCTCTTTGCTTACCTTGGTCTTGCAACGTTCTGCATCTACCGACTCGATGACTTGTAATACCTCTTCTAGCTCAGAGCGATGTTGCTTTGTAATAACTTCCTTACCATGGTTGAACGAATATAATCCTGCAATACGCATTACTAACCTTCTTCGTTGCGATGACGTTTCCACTCAAGTGGAACCTGCGACACTTTTTCACGTCCTGATGGTTTGTGGACGGGTTGCCCCAATGGCCGAGTTTTCAACGTCCCATTGTAGAGTTGATCTATTCTTTCTTCTGTAATAGAGACATACGCTCTTTCTCTTTCGACGCCGATTGCTCTCCGGCCATGCATTAAAGCTCCTAGAAGAGTTGACCCTACACCACAGTAGGGGTCTAAAACTCGTTCATGCTCGTTAGTAAGAGCCAGTACACAACGCTCAACAAGCTCCACCGGAAACTGGCAAGGGTGATTTGTTTTCTCTATATGATTCGCTTTGACATTGGGGATGTCCCAAAGACAGGTTTCCCATTCTTCGTAGAGAAATTCCCATATATCTGATGGGTTCTTGCCCAATGGGTTTCCAGAAGGTTGTCCTTTATTCGGTCCCTTAAAATGTAGTTTTCCAGGATACTTGGCAGGAATACGAACAGGATCAAGGTTGAAGGTATAATCGTCACCTTTCGTAAACCATAAAAGGGTTTCATAACGGCCAGAAAATCTTTTTGATGCGTGTAAGCCATGCTCAAAATGCCAAACAATCCTGTTTCGGAGTTTCAGCCCATGCTTCTTAAAAATATGGTAGTAGAAGACATCAAGGGGGAATACTTCTCCCTCGTCGACAAAGTTTCCAGTTTGCCAACAGATACTCCCTGTATCGACCAATATCCGGACTAATTCGCAGATAACCACTTCCTGCTCAGCAAGATATGCGGCAATATCCTGTTTACGTTCATAAGATTTGCCAATGTTGTAAGGAGGAGAAGTGACAACAAGAGATATCGCGCCGTCAGGTATAGTGGGCAAAAAGCTTTTCGAATCTCCATGATGAAGAGTTACGACATGATTGTCATGATAACTGTCCATGATAGGAATCGGATTAAAATCAGATGTGGATTGAAATAACGAAGAACTCATCATACCAGTACAACCTCTACTAACAGTATTTGGACAACTATGAAACACAGTATACATGACAGAGGGCAGGCAAACAAGATGCTGCTGAGATGAAGATAAGGGTACTCAAAAGTGGTCTGAGTGAGCGTGTTGTGGCTGGCTTCGCCAGCCACAACACGCTCACTCAGACCAAATCATGCAGAGTAGACGAAGACGGTAAAGCATCGACATATCGCTGCTGAAAGCGGTGCAGGTGCGCCATGACTTCCATATACTCCTCAGGCGGAACAGCAACTTCCAACATGCGGCGATAGCCCAGCACCGCTGTGCCAAAAGCCATCAATTCATAGGCGGTGACGCGCAGTGGAATCAAGTTTGCCGGCTGCCTGGAATTGTGGGTTGGTTGCAATAGTGCTTGATAGCGCTGCTGCAAGGAGCGCAGCTTGCTCATCACATGGGCACGCACGGCGGTGTCGGGAACGGTGGCCTCGATCAAACTGAGATAACTCACCACCGCCGCATCCACAGCGGGTAACTCACAAGGCTGTGCATACACAGTCATGATTGGCTCCGGCTGGTTCACGGTGCCCTCCTGCTGCTTGCTCTGCTGCCATCTTCCTGGTCGAGTGCGGCCTCCTCTGCCAGCAGCAGGATGGGGGCAGTATACGGGACGCTGGTCATGATGTAGAGTCCCAGGCGCACACGCGCCGCATGGTCAGCAGTGATCGGCTTCCCCTTGATGAGGTTCCACACGCTCAGATATCTCACCTTGGAGGTGATTGACACATCCAGGGGATGGAGTTCGTATTGCTGCAGATAGGCTCGGAACGCGGCAGCACTGCGGGCGGCATCAATGTCAAGGGGCTGCGTCGCCTGCGCTGAAGTCTTCGAGACCGGTCTCTGTTGCTGTTGCATCACGACACCTCCCGATCAGCGGGCGACCAGAGCGTTTCGGCGACGATCTTGATTGCTTGATCCGGCCCCACCAGTTCGATCAGATTTTGATGCATGACGTGGATGCTATTGTCGCGGGCAGCGATGAAATCGTGCCGGGCGGTGCCAGATGCCAGACCCAATAGACCGCGTTGGGCTGCTTCGTTTGCCAATTCGATTTGTCGCATCAGACGCGCAAGCTCACTGACGTTCTCTTGCATACATTACGCTCCTTTCTAGGATAAGGTTAAAAAGTATATCCTAAAGCAAGAGTACAGAAATCCGATTTTGCTGTACACGAGAGTCATTTGTGACTCACAATCAAAGTTCGGGTCTATTGAAAAGCATCAACAAATACCATACAATTGAGCAGGAGCTAGTAGTGAGTATGGACAGTGAAAGACTTGAAAGTAAAATGAGTAACTTATATTGGTGGCTACGCTTTGGCCCTTTTTCCCCAGGTGAAGGTATTCTTCCTCATATGGGCGAAGTGATAGCACACTACCGGAAGAAGCGTGGATATAGGACACAGGCGGACTTTGCTATAGCAGCAGGTGTCACACTGCGAACCGTACAAGAATGGGAAACCTCGATCATGACACATGACCATGAACGCCGTATTTTTCTCGCGAAATTGCTCAAGGTACCTGTTGCTCTCCTCGGGCTAGATTGGCGTCTGGTCGTGTACCAGGACAATCTAGGAACGCAGACGAACCCAATGGAGCATCTTACCCATCTCATAGAAGAAGATACCTACTACCATTATGAGGACACGCTTCTGATGGGTTGGGCATGTCTTCGCAAGGGCGATCTACCGCATTTTGCCGAGAGAGTCACCCGCAGGCTCAGAAAGCTTCAAACGCTTGTCAGACAGGCACCAGAGAGCGAAAAAGAGGCCTGGCAGGGCCTTCTCTGTCAGTATTACCAACTCGCAGAAGGCTATGCGCGGCATAGTGGTATGAGCAAGGGGCAGAAAAATCAGGCAGTCGCCTATTCTACAGCAGCCATACAACTTGCCACAGACCTTGAGCATGTCGAGCTTCTCGGCTCTGCTCTTTTTCGTGACACCCAACT